>ENA-OURV01001019-OURV01001019.1-human-gut-metagenome-genome-assembly--contig:-NODE-1019-length-23194-cov-3.758287_pt1 | contig 23194 bp, 19 predicted proteins | sample MGYA00242141_ERZ509072 | MGnify/ENA primary metagenome ERZ509072 (study PRJEB26280, sample SAMEA2338763) | human gut metagenome | biome: human gut; feature: human-associated habitat; material: faeces... | reverse complement strand
ATATGTTTTGCAATATTTTTTGCAAACTTATCCTCTCCATAGTCACGAATAATCCTGTACAGTTCACTCTCGCTATAAGTATTTACGATATCTTCCGCAGTTTGGGTCTGCCGCTGATCCATACGCATATCCAGAGGCACATCCTCCCGGTACGTAAAACCGCGTTCTGCATGATCCAGCTGATAGGAAGATACTCCCAAATCCAGCACAATACCATCAACAGAGTTGATTCCCCTTTTTTTTAATTCTTTATCCAACAGCCTGTATGCCTCAACCATAACAACCGTGTTGCTTGCTTTGAGAGATATTACAACATTATAAAAATTGTGCTCTATGCATAACTCAATCCACTCTAAAGCAGCCTGCATCATACCTAACGGGGAGTCTCCATATAAGGATACAATGCGTTCGCCGAGAGAGCCATGGTTTATACCAATCCTGATAGCTGTGCCATACTCCTTGCAAATTTGTAAGAGTTCTGCAAATTTATTGTCTGCCGTCTCCTTCTCCTTTGCAAAGTTACCGGGATTGATTCTTACCTTATCTGCAATCTTTGCTACAGCAAGTGCAACGTCTGCACTAAAGTGTACATCTGCCACAAGAGGTGTCTCAATGCCGGAAGCCCTTAACCTCTCTTTTATTACGGCCAACGCTTCAACCTCCTTAAAGCCTTGTGTCGTAAGCCTTATAATATCTGCTCCTGCGTTTGAAGCCTCTATACATTGCTTTACAGAAGCCTCAATATCTTGTGTCTTTGTATTTGTCATGGTCTGCACAGCTATAGGCAGCCCGCGACCAATTTTAATATCTTTTATATTAGCGTAATGATAATCCATAATAATTGTCGGGAAGCTAATTCCTCTTCCTGCTGTATTTATTTTTAAATCTGTAAAAAATTCCAAAAGAGATAAGAAGTTGGTTCTCATGGGTATATGTCCAATACTCCTCTGAATACAGCTTTGGATCATAAAGCCCCGACATATTATACCTGTAACTTGCCGTAAGGTGCAGTTCAAATGGATGCATTATAAATGCAAAACCGCCGCCGCCCATTATTCCGTATCCCCATTTGTTAGGTTTAAAACCCTCAGGAATTTTAGCACCCAAGTCCCAATCCTGTTTGTAGTTTAGGTATGGACCGGCCGTTAGCATAATACGCATCTTCCAAAACTCAACCCTGAACAGCGCCTCCATAGAGAGTGCAAGATTCTTATATGTATCTGTTGATTCTGTTATATTAGGCTCTTTGCCGCTAAGCAGTGTGTACCCGCTTTCATTATACTCCAACCCGGCTTGAAATCCAAAGTAGGGCATTGAATTCCAAAGTGAGTGCAGATAGATGTAGTAGAGTCCTAAGTTTTTTGGAGACTTAACAGATTTATGTCCTATATCCTGGCTGAAATGAACATTAGACATTGAATATCCCCATTTTACACCCAACAGATGTTGCTTTAGAACAGTGCTGTCTTTAACCTTTATAGCGGCATCCTTAAACGAATCATATTCAAACTCCTTTAGAATATCCTTTACCTTTGTGGTGTCATTTCCTCCTGTAGAGTTTCTGTCACCTATAACCTGCGCAAACAGATCTGTACCGGTTAATATAAAAGACATAACCAATAAGACAGCTGTATATATTAATCTGTTCATAATCTCCTTATGGCTTTGTATTACTTTAATTATTAAATAATTCCTTTAAATCAACAGACTGCTCTATATCCATTCGTTCTCCAACTTTAATTATGGCTTCGCCACCCGGCAATCTGTATAGCCTTACCTTTTCAGGCAGTTTGCCTGCCAGAACATCTCCAATATCCAAACGTCCGTTGGCATTAAGATCTTGTGTAATCCTTATTGAGTAGTCTCCCTCTTTAAGATAGGGAAACAGCAAAGTAGAATCTTTTGTAACTGTATAACGCCTGAATATCTTGTCTCTTGTATCGTTTACAAGTTCTATAATGTATTTAGTATCTACATTTGTCAATTGCATGGCAATACTGCTCAATTTCTCGTCATTGGGTAATGAAACCTTGAGCTTTGTTGAATCATTTGTATTCCCGTATATATCTTTAAATGCAAATTGAGGGATAAAAAGTTCATATTCATTGCCCTTCTTAAACTCATCAACGGGCATGAGAATATATCGCTTAAGATCTGCAGTATCCCTTGTAAATGTATAAGGAGCATTAAATTTTTGCTGTTTGGGATCAATCATGGTAAAGCGAAGCGAGTCTTGTTTGGCCACAAGCAGCGGCTCGGGGAATTCCAATACGAATCCGTCTTGGTCCAAAGTTTCGGGGGTCGCTTTTAAAGAAAGCTCCAAAAGATCCTTTCTTTTCTTCTCTTTGTTGTCCTGTTTGCTGCGATCATTGGATTTATCTTTGTTCCTTAACGCTTTAGGTAAGATGAACTTTAGGTTCTCAGCTGTTGGTACCAAGTTGTTAAGAGAATCTGATTTCAAATACTTAATACCCACAAAAAGGGTATCATCTATCATACTTCCATCTTTTATCCAGAAGCAGAGACTGTCCTTTGTGGCATTCAATTGCTGCAATACTCTTGAACTTTTTATTCCTTTAATGGAGAATGAGTCAATCTGAACATTCGGTGCACCGAACTTAATATAAGAACCCCTCTCCGAAACTCTTTTATAATCTCTTATATACTGTTTTGTTGTTTTTTCCGGAAACATAACAAGTTCAATCTCACTTGGACGGGACATACAGGCCAAAGTATCTTTCATGTCGTAAATGCCAAGCTGAGGCATCCCTTTTTCCATTATGACATTAGGCGTGTAAAGTGAATCAAGAAATCCTACCAGTTCAAGGCCTGGGTCATATTTATTGTTGTTATTCTCATCCTTTATTGTATACACTCTGTAAGGAACATTTTTTATGTTCCTTACAACAAAATAACCCCATTTGTCTGTTTTGGTTACAGCTGCAGGAAGATCATTGAACACAGATGAATCCTTTGCATTATGATACAGACTCACTGTAGCTCCTTCAACCGGCAGCAATGTAGCATAGTCGTACACATTGCCGGACAACATCATGGTGTCTATAGTTGTTCCTGTTGAGAATGTGTATGTAAAGAAGGGGAGTGGGTTGCTCTCATTGTTGTCTACAATGGCATTGCCAAAATTCAACGAATATGTTGTGTTAGAGTCAAGTGGTTCCTCGAATGTGACAACAATGCTCTTCCCTTTTATGCTTGTTTTGGGTCTCTTCTTTTGAGGGGGGGAGAGAATTATGTTTTTTGACGGATCCTTCAGCTGTACATATTCGTCAAAGGTAATGGTGATTTTGCCCTTGACAACAGGGAAGTTTATGGCATTTGAATCTGGTTCCATGTTCAATACAACGGGCGGAATGGTGTCTTTTGGCCCACCGGTTGGTGCTCCACGTGTATTTGCACACGATGACGAGTGAAGGCAATAAGCCGCAAGCATTATTATGGTTAACAGCTTGCATATTCTTAGCCTTGCAATTCTATCTACTTTAAAATATCCTAACATAATTCAAATTCTCTATGATATGTTACACATTTAGAAACATTTTTTTTCCTCTTTACATTCTCTACTCTAAATTCGCCAATGCTAAATTTTTTACTCATATTAAGAAACAATTTTTCTCTCCGTGCCAATCAACTGCTATTGCCTTCAAGTGGCTTGAAACGGCTAAGTCGTCCCTTTTAGTATGCCTTGCATCCTAACGGTCCTTCAACAGACGCCGTTTCCAATAAGCTGCTTTCGGCAACCGCTCTTCCGCTGATTGACAAGTCGTTCATAACTGTTTCTAATTATTCTCTTTACCCTAAATCAGCCAAAGCCAATGCTAACGCCAAAGCCACTTACTCCTTCACATCAACCCTTGTAACGGTCTCTATACTTCTTATTCTCGACATATTCCTTATGATAATGTCAAGATCCTCTGTATTATGTACATAAAGGTCTATATATCCTTCAAATATACCATCGTGAGTTTCAAAATGGATCTTCCTTATATTAACATTAAGTACTAGTGTTATATACTCTGTAATATCATTAACAACTCCAATCCTGTCTATACCTTTAAGGCTTATGCGTGCCAAAAAGGATAGCATTGTATGCTTTGTCCATTTTGCATTAACAATATTTCCACCGTTTCTTGAGGCCAATGATATGGCAACAGGACATACTTTTTTATGGACAATTACATGATTGTTCTCATCTATGAATCCTATAACAGCATCTCCCGGAATAGGCTTGCAACACTCTGCAACCTTATATGTAAGGGTTTTTTCAACAGGATTCTCCTTTAGGAAGAAATCCTTTTTCTTGTCTGTGACGGTCTCTAACGAACCATCTGCTATATTTTTGTCCAACTCCTTATCAAGAGCCTCCTCTTTGAGTTCTACACCATCCTCATCGTTGTCTCCTGTATCCTCCTTTTCGCCCTTGCTCCCAAAGAAAAACTTTAGATTCCAGTATTTAACAAATTTATTCTCGTTGTTTTTCCTAAGAATCTTGTCCAAATTCGTAAGATCTACAAGCCCCACGCTTATCTTGGAATACAGCTCCTCTTTGTTGGTAAGGTTGAATTCAACAAGCAGTTTCTGGATTACTCGTAATTGCGGTTTAATGCCCAATTCGTTGAGAGCCTTTTCTAACATTTCCTGCCCCTTCTTTATATTATCTTTGATATCTGATTTAAGTGCATCATAAATTAGCTCTTTTGTCTTTGGAAGTGCTGCATAATTAAGCCATTCGCGCTGTGCTTTGGCCGCATCTGCCGTAATAATCTCTATCTGATCTCCATTTTTAAGTTTATATGATAGAGGAACTAATTTGAGGTTTACCTTTGCTGCTATCGCCTTGTTTCCAATCTCGGAGTGTATACTATATGCAAAGTCAATTGCCGTGGCACCTTTTTGGAGAACTTTGGACTCGCCCTTTGTTGTAAACACATATATCTCAGAGGCCAGAAGGCCTTCATGAAATTTGTCCAAAAACTCAAGGGCGTTTACATCGGGGCTTTCCAGTACCTCCCTTACCATGTTCAACCAGTTGTCAATCTCTTTCTCTGAATTGTGTACACCCTTATAGCTCCAATGTGCAGCTACACCTTTTTCGGCAATCTCATCCATTCTTATGGTTCTTATCTGAACCTCAACCCAACTGCCGGATGGACTCATTATAGTACAATGCAATGCCTCATAACCATTTGACTTTGGAGGATTTGTCCAATCTCTAATCCTGTCTGTCTTGGACATATATTTATCTGTTATGAGCGAATATATTTCCCAACACTGCTTTCTCTCAGATTTTTCTAAGTTAGGTTCAAATACTATCCTTATGGCAAATAGATCAAACACCTGCTCAAACGGGATATTCTTTGTTGTCATCTTCTTCCAGATAGAGTAGGGGGTCTTTGTCCTTCTTGAAATGGTAAAGTTATAACCTGCATCTTTAAGAGCTCTCTCTAGTGGTATCATAAATTTGTCTACATCACCACCTTTTGTGTTGTTAAGCTCGTTCAGCTTGTCAAATATACTTTTGTATGCTTCAGGTTCTCTGTATTTGAGCCAGATATTCTCCATCTCGGACTTCATGCTGTATAGTCCCAGTCTGAGTGCAAGTGGAATGAAAATATACATTGTCTCGCTCAAGATCTTGTCTTTCTTGCGCTCCGGCATTGAATCTATTGTCCTAAGATTATGAAGCCTGTCTGCAAGCTTTATGAGGATGACACGTACATCATCGTTTAGAGTAAGAAGTATACGTTTGAAATTCTCTGCCTGCATGGATTTTTCAACCTTCTCCTTCTCCTCTTTGCTAAGGGCAGCATTCTCCTTTTCGGTATGTTTGCTGTCCATCGCAGATTTTATTTTTGTAAGTCCGTCAACCAAAGAGGCAATCTTTGCTCCAAACAGCCTCTCTATATCCTCAACAGTGTACTCTGTGTCCTCTACTATATCGTGCAATAGAGCTGTTACAATAGATTTGTAGCCAAGGCCTATCTCTTGAACCACAATCTTTGCAACTGCAATCGGGTGGATTATATACGGCTCTCCGGAACGTCTTCTTACCCCTTTATGTGCCTCATTGGCAAATTCAAACGCCTTTATCACCCCTTCATATTCCTCCTGATTTGCACAACGCTTTAGCGCAGCAAGTCTCAAAGACTCAAACTCCTTGTTGATAAGTTCATAATCCTCTTTGGTAAACGTGTTGTTCATAATTTCTTAAATTAGATTGTCTAAAACAATAAATCTCTTTTTCCGTTCTTAATTTCGTTCAACCTTTCTCGTACCTTATCTTTCTGTGTGTTGTCGGGAAGAAGAGCCAACTCTTTTTCAATCAAGCGGTAACCTGCCTCTTTTGTCTTTTGGGATGAGTAGTCCTCCAAATACTCCGCTAATGTGAGCATTGCGTTTGGTGTACAGAACTTCTTTATGAAGCCTGGAATGGCATACTCCATAAAGTGCTCGCCTGTACGTCCTACCCTGTAACAGCTTGTACAGAAGCTTGGTATGAACTCCCTTGTAAGCAACCAGTAGATAACATCGTCTAACTCTCTTGTATCTCCTACTTGGAACTGCTCTTTGTCCAACTCTTGTGGTGCGCCCTCTTTCTTCTCGTAACCGCCTATTTCTAATCTTGTTCCTGCATCTATCTGGGAAACGCCAAACTCTATAACATCATCACGCACATTTTTGTTTTCCCTTGCGGTCATTATAAGCCCTGTGTATGGAACAGCAAGTCTTAATACTGCAACCAACTGCTTGAAATGTTCGTCACTTACCTGATACGGCAACTTTATGTTAAGGTCTTGAGCCGGTTGGATCCTTGGAAAACTAATGGTGTGAGGGCCAACCCCGTAACGTGTCTGCAGATGTATTGCGTGCGATACAAGGCCCAATACCTCAAAGCGCCAGTCGTACAGTCCAAAGAGAGCACCAATGCCCATATCATCTATTCCTGCCTCAAAAGCCCTGTCCATTGCATTAAGGCGCCACATGTAATCGCCTTTTATATCTCCTGCAGGGTGATATTTTGCGTATGTCTTCTTGTGGTATGTCTCCTGAAATACCTGAAATGTTCCAATCCCGGCGGCCTTTACAACCTTGTAGCCCTCAATATCGAGAGGTGCCGCATTTATATTAACACGCCTAATCTCCCCGTTGCCTGTTTTTGTGTTGTAACATGTCTTTACCGTCTCTGCAATGAATTCTGGTGTATAGCGTGGCGATTCTCCATATACCAAAATCAACCTCTTATGGCCTCGCTGTTCAAGGCTCAGCACCTCCTGCACAAGTTCGTCATTGTTTAAGGTTTTTCTTACCACCCCCTTTGCGTTTGCCCTGAAACCGCAATACTTACAGTTGTTTACGCAACTGTTTCCTATATACAGAGGGGCAAAAAGGACAATTCTGTTGCCGTAAATAGAGCGTTTGAGCTCTTTTGCCGTTTCGTACAGCTCATGCAGACCATCCTTGGATTTTATTGCAAGAAGGGCTGCGGTCTCCTCTAATGTAAGTGCCTGCTTGTTGCGGCTTTTTTCAAAGACCTTTCTGTATACAGCAGGGTTCTCTTTTGTATTGTTTATGAGGTTGTGTAGCAGATTATCATCTATGAAATTTACAGCATCTTTTGTTAGTTCTCTATTTAGTTTCATCTTCTGTTTTTCAATCAATTGTCACTCTCGTGATTAATCCTGTTCTTTACCTCTGCCTCCAATGAGTCCAAATCGTTGTCGTATGCATCTACATATTGGTTGGCGTGCGAAATCTCTGCACCAATCAATATTATGGTCCAACTTATGTTCATCCATATTAAAAAGAGCGGAATGGCTGCAAAAGCGCCATATACTGCATTCATTCTCGATACCATCAGCTGGGTCTCAAGATATATAAACTGCATCCCTACAAATGCCAGAGCGGTAATAAGCGATGCCGGAAATGCAGCGTCGAAGCGCACTTTAACATTTGGTATATATTTGAACATTATTGTAAAGGCAAGGACTACAATACCATAAAATATAATCCATTGCAGCAGGTATCCTATATTAGGGAAAAATTCCAGCCCAATTCCAATTCCGTTTAACACATTATGGAAAAATATGTATATGGAGAGGAATGTGAGCATTATAAACGGCCCTACAATAAGTATCCCTATATAATAGAGGAATCTTTTGGTAATGGACCTCCTTCTTTCAACCTTCCATATCCCGTTAAATGCCTTCTCCACATTCATCATTAGCCAGATAATGGTACACATAAAGAAGACAAAACTCACTACTCCAAATGAGTTTTTGGTGGAATCGTTGATTATGTTGCCGGCAAAACGAAGTACGTAATTAACCATCTCTTCATTGCCGGAAAAGCTTTTAAGCAACAGCTCCTCCAATGTGCGCTCCAAGCCCACACCGCTCGTCACTGCAAGACAACAGGCAAGAAAAGGTACAAGAGAAAGGGTGGAAAAGAATGTGAGTGCTATTGAAAACAGCCCTAATTTATCCTTCCCGGCCTCCTTAATGGTCACAAGCGCCACTCGCAGATACTTTATTCCGCGTCTCTTTGCCTTGCCAAAATCCTCCAATTTGATATTCCATATATCATTTGTAAGGAATTTTACAAGCCAACTGTAGAACCCTTTTATCTCCTCAATAAGATCCTTCAAAATATATCATCTATTATTTTAGTAACCTTTAGAAAATAACCTGCATCATCTTAAGGAATCTGAGGCAACTTATTTTTATGCTACTTTAAGCTGCATGGTAGCTCAAATACAAAACATGTAAAATTAGTACAACATTGTAGTTGCGCCATCTAGCCATCTCTACAATTTAGACATGAACCTGCATGGGTCAATAACAAACCTCTCATGAATGCCGCTTCCAATCTCACCCTTCTCATCAAAAGCCTTTACCTCAAAGGTTATTTTACGTCCCTCAACGGCTGTAACAGTTGCTACGGCATAAACTTTTGCCCCAACCTTGCAAGCACGTGTATGCGCAACATTCATAAGTACGCCAACACTGTCTTCATTGTAAGGTGCCGCCTTTAACAGGTTAAAGGCAGCATTTTCCATTAATGCAATCATAGCGGGGGTGGCAAATACCTCCAATCCGCCGGAACCCATTGCAATTGCAGTATTCTCAATGCCTACAACAGCATCTGCTCTGTTTTGAGTACCAATATTCAAATTATCTATCATATTTTCAAAAAACAAATTCATAAAAGTTGCCTGCAACTTTGTGCAGATCTTCACTACCCTTTAATCTTTTCTGTAACCGCCTTGACCAATTCTGCAACCTTTGTGTCTGTATCCTCAAAGAATGGAGAACCGTTTATCTCAACAACAGGTTCAACTATCTCAAACTTATTCTCCTCTGCAAACTTTTTAAGATCCTTTACACCTGCACCGTTCCATGTAGAACCGCCAAAGATACCGAATACCTTGTTCTTAGGAGCTATAAGGTTTATCTCATTGCAAAGGTGAGCCATCATAGGGTGCATCTTGCCGTTGTAGGCGCATGACCCAAGAATAAGACCTTTATATCTCCATATGTCACTTAATATGTAAGACATTTCTGTCTTGGTAACATCTATAACCCTTACCCTCAGGCCGCTGTCTGCAAAGGCACGTCCTATCCCATCCGCAACCTTCTCAACATTGCCGTACATAGATGCGTATGCTATTACAACACCACTCTCCGCCTCATATCTGCTCCAGCTGTCGTATAACTTAACAACCTTACCGGGATTCTCCTTCCATATAAGACCATGAGAGGGTGCTATTGTTCTAATCTCAAGTCCCCCAAGTTTGGCAATAGCCTTCTGAACAGGCAGACAATACTTTGCAACAATATTAGAGAAATACCTTCTCATCTCCGGAAGATAAATCTCCTCAAAATTGTTCTGATAATCAAAGATTCCGCCGTCCAAAGCTCCAAAACCGCCAAAAGCATCGCAACTGAAGAGCGTCTTGCTGCTCTCCTCAAAAGTTACCATAGTTTCGGGCCAATGAACCCAAGGCACAAGATAAAAACGCAAAGTCCTCTCTCCAAGCTCAATGGCATCACCATCCTTCACCTCATGGAAATTCTCCGCCGGAAGATTAAAATAGTTCTTGAGCATTTTAAAGGTCTGGGCATTTCCTACAACTTTAACATTAGGGTAAACGCGCAACACCTCTTGCAACATGCTGGAGTGATCCGGCTCCATGTGATTTACCACAAGATAATCCAAACTCTTTCCCTCCAAAAGGGCACCTATCCTGCAAAGGTAACTGTTATCTGAACCGTACTCAATTGTGTCTATAAGCGCACTCTTCTCATCTGTAATAAGATAAGAGTTGTAAGAAACTCCGTATGGAAGAGGCCAGTTATTCTCGAATATAGTCTTTTTCCTGTCGTTGGTACCAACGTACCAGATACCATTTTCAAGTGTTATATGTTTATCTCTCATATTATGTAAAATTTTGTTATCTATCTATTTAACTAAATAAATCTATCTCTTCTTCAATCTTTTCATTTTCAGTTCCGCTTCCCGACAAATCCTCCATCTTCCCTTCACCCAAGCCTTTGTTGCTTTTACCCGCATCTACCATGCTGTACAGTTGCCCCTCATTTATCATCTTTATCCCCAATTTTTCCGCCTTTTTTATCTTGGCATCTCCGGCCTTTTCTCCAACCACAAGGTAGGAGGTGTGCGATGTTACAGAGCTGCCAACCTTACCTCCGTGAGACTCAATATATTTTTTCATCTCCTCTCTCGAAATAGAGTAGTTGCCTGTTATCATTATTGTAAGCCCCTCTAAACTGTTTGATGCCAACACCTTTTTACTATCGTCCTCTTTGAGCTGAAGCCCAATCAGCCTAAACCTCTCTATCTCCTCCACATTCTCTTGATCATGAAAAAAAGAACAGACGGAGTCTGCCATTATCTCTCCAAACTCAGGAATTGCGGTAAGCTCCTCTGCAGTGGCACTCATTATCCTGTCTATACTCTTAAACTCCGCTGCAAGATCTTTTGACGCTTGTTCACCTATATTCTTTATTCCAATTGCAAAGATAAACTTATGAAAGGGAATTTGCTTACTTTCTTCTAATGATTTTCTAAAATTGACAACGGATTTCTCTTTAAACTTGACCAACGACAACAACTGCTCGTCTGTAAGATAGTACAAGTCTGAAAGTCTTCTTATATACCCTTTGTTGTATAGTTGCTCTATAGTTGCCTCTCCGGCATTTATATCCATGGCCTTTCTGCCAATAAAGTGTATGAATCTTCCCTTTATCTGCTGCGGACATCCGTTTGAATTTGGGCAGTACCACCGCGACAGCTCTTCATCTTTAACGAGCGGAGTACCGCAGTCCGGACAATTTGCGGGAAAGCAGACCGGTATGGCATTAACACCCCTTTTGGAGGGTTCTACTCTTGTTATCTTTGGTATTATCTCGCCACCTTTTTCTACATAAACGTAGTCACCCACATGAATATCAAGTTCTTTTATAAAGTCTGCATTGTGGAGAGTTGCCCTCTTTACTATAGTTCCCGACAAATGCACCGGTGAGAGATTGGCGACAGGGGTAACTGCACCTGTTCTCCCTACCTGATAATCAATGGAGAGCAGCTCTGTAAGAGCCTCTTCGGGCTTGAATTTGTATGCTGTTGCCCAACGCGGCGATTTTGCAGTAAAGCCCAATGTCTTTTGAAGAGCAAACTGGTTTACCTTTACTACAATGCCATCTGTGGGATAGGGGAGATTTCTCCTTTTTGTATCCCACTCTTTTATGAATTCTATTACCTCGTTAATATCCTTGCACTCTTTGGAATGTTCCGATATTGGAAGCCCCCAGCTTTTAGCTTGAGCTAAAGCCTCTGTCTGCGTTTGAGCGCCCTCTCCGGGAGGAATTATATGGTAAAGTTTGCTTTCCAAACCTCTATGTCTTACGAGCTTAGGGTCTTGCAGCTTTAATGATCCGGCTGCGGCGTTTCTTGGATTTGCAAACGGAGTCTCCTCATCTAATTCCCTTTGGTGATTCAGCTTGTCGAAAGCCTTGTACGGCATATAGATCTCGCCTCTTATCTCAAATTCTGCGGGATATCCGCTATTTGGTACCAACTCTTGCGGTATGGACGGTATCTGCTTTACATTTATGGATACATCATCGCCAACGGTTCCATCTCCTCTGGTAAGAGCGCGTTGCAGTTTGCCGTCTACATAGGTAAGGCAGATGGCTGTACCGTCAAATTTAAGCTCGCAGGTGTACGTATATGGAGAGCTTGCAACTTTTGCAACTCTGTTGTCAAACTCGTAGAGGTCGTTGAAATTGTAGGTATTCCCCAACGACAACATAGGATTTTTGTGCGGATACTGTTTAAAGACTGTCTTTTCCTCCGGTTGGAGGTTATTGGTTTTGCCGCTCTTTTCTGCAGCTTCTGTTGTTGGTTCGGCTACCGATGACAGATCGTTACCTACTGTTTGGGTGGGGGAGTCCGGGGTAACAAGTTCGGGGTACATTTTCTCCAACGAGATAAGATCCTGCATGAGCATATCATATTCAAAATCCGAGATTGTTGGTGTATTGAGCCTGTAATAGTTGCGGTTATGCACCTTAATCTCCTCTCTGAGCTGTTCTATCTTCTTTTTTGCCTCTTCTTTCTTCATAAATACAAATTTAAAATAAGCCTCTGCCTATATTGGCTTTGGCGTTTGCTTTGGCGTTTATGAACATATGGGGATTTATCGGGAAGCCCACAATATAAACAAAATTTCTTTATGTCCTCCATAAAAAGTACCAAAAATAGTAATTTTCCAAAAAACTTCCTAACTTTGCACCCGGAATTCAAGACTATATAAAAGATATATGGAAAAATCAATTGTAATCTTAACAGGAGGCGGTCCCGCTCCGGGAATGAATACAGTGGTAGGTAGCATTGCCAAGACATTCCTTCAGAATGGATACAGAGTATTAGGGCTAAACGGTGGCTATAAAGGTTTGTTCTCACCTAATCCAAACTATTGTCAGATAGACTTTCTGCTTGCAGACTGGATTTTCAACAGAGGTGGCTCATACCTTATGATGAGCAGGTTCAAACCATCTCAAGAGGATTTCGACAAACACTTTAATTTGGATTTCTTTAAGGATAACAATATACAGTTGTTGGTTACCGTAGGTGGCGATGATACCGCATCTACGGCAAACAGAATTGCAAAGTTCCTAAAGGAGAGAAATTATCATATTGCTAACATTCATGTTCCAAAAACAATTGATAATGATCTTCCGCTTCCGGAAAATATCCCAACCTTTGGGTATCAGTCTGCTAAAGCTGCCGGAAGTACAATAGCCACTACTATATATGAGGACGCAAGGACAAGTGGAAACTGGTTTGTGGTTGCGGCTATGGGGCGTTCTGCAGGGCATTTAGCATTGGGTATTGCCGCTACTGCTCATTACCCTATGATTGTAATTCCGGAGATGTTCAACAAAACAGAGATTACTGCCCAAAAGATTCTTAATCTTGCTATATCCGCTATCATAAAGAGAAAGATTATGGGCATTAAATATGGTGCCATAATGATCTCCGAGGGTGTGTTCCACGATATGAGCAAAGAGGAGTTGGAGAAGACAGGGGTTCATTTCTCATACGATGATCATGGCCATCCGGAGCTTGGTAAAATCTCTAAAGCACAAATGTTCAACGATATGTTGGAGAAGGCAACCACAGAACTTGGCCTTGGGGTAAAGTCTCGTCCTGTAGAGATTGGATATGATGTAAGGTGTGTAACTCCAATTGCTTACGACCTTATGTACTGTTCACAGCTTGGTATGGGTGTACATAAGCTGTTTGAAGAGGGGATTACAGGTTGTATGGTCTATATGGATATAGACAACAACATCAAACCTCTGTTCCTTGAGGATCTCCAGGACCCTGCAACGGGCAAGATTCCGCCAAGAAGGGTTAATATCAAGACAGACAAGATCCAACAGGTATTCAAATATATAATGAACTATATTACTCCGGCAGATTATGAGGCTGCTAAACAGTATGTCCCTAATCCGGAGGAGTATGACTTTAAAAAGATCCTTAACTGGTAAGGTTATAGTTTGTTTTTTGAAGGTTACTTATAAGATAAATTACTTGTTGGCTTAATGAAAAACAAGAAGTTTATTATATATCAGATGCTACTTAGAGTCTTTGGAAACAGAAGCAAAAGCCAAGTTTCCCAAGGCTCTTTGGTTTTGAATGGTACAGGGAAATTTTCATCTGTAAATAATGAGGTTTTTATGCACCTTAAGGGCTTGGGTGTAACTCATATATGGTATACGGGGGTTATTGAACATGCAACCTGCGAGGATTTTACAGCTTACGGTATTCCGTTAGATAATCCTTTGGTTGTAAAGGGATTGGCAGGTTCTCCGTATGCGATAAAAGATTACTATGACGTAAATCCCTACCTTGCAGATAACCCCTCTGCGAGGCTTGGCGAGTTTGTCTCTTTGGTGGAGCGTACCCATAAGGCCGGTTTTGGGGTTATAATAGATTTTGTTCCAAATCATGTTGCCAGAGGGTATCACCAAGATTCTAAGGAGGCACGCATTATACTTGCGCAGCAGGGGAAGCCATTCCCACCGGACTTTGGAGATGAGAATTATTATCTGCTTCCCGACAGATTCTCCTGCCGGAACTTTATAGATTCTGTACCCGAAGAACAGAAAAAGTTGTTTTCAAGATATTATGCACAGAGGCGCGATAATTTTGCTGTTCATCTGTCAGAAAAGCTGGATGCTTCCAATAGGCCAGATGCTTCCGATAGATTAGATGCTTCCGATATGTCAGACGCTTCCAAAACATCTGACGAGCTAAAAAATGAATATCTCTTTGATGAAAATCCTGCCAAGGCAACAGGAAACAATTGTTTTAATGCAGCCCCTGGGGCAGGTGATTGGTACGAGACGGTAAAACTCAATTACGGAGTTGGTTATAGTGGTATTGGCGTTACGGGCAATTGTTTCTCTCCTATACCTGACACATGGTTGAAGATGAGGGAAATCCTGCTCTTCTGGTTGGGTTTGGGGGTGGATGGTTTTAGGTGTGATATGGCAGAGATGGTTCCCGTTGAGTTTTGGGAATGGGTAACAAAGGGGGTAAAATGCAGGTACCCGTCTGCAATGTTTATTGCAGAGATTTATAACAGGCATATTTATGAGACATACCTGTTTAAAGGAGGTTTTGATTATCTCTATGATAAGGAGGGGGTGTATGATAACCTTAAATCTATATCCCAAACATACTCTGTAACGGGTTATAAAGGTAGTGGTTACACAGATGAACAGTGTGTACATGAGCCTTATACACAAGATGGTAGTGTAGGGAGTTTTCTGCCGCAAGGCAGACTGCAGAATATAAAGGCATCAGCCATAACCTATTGCTGGCAGGGGATAAATGATATTCAGAACAGGATGCTTAATTTTTTGGAAAACCACGACGAGCAGAGAATTGCATCTGATTTCAATCTCTCCAATTCGTTTGCCGCTATTCCGGAACTTATTGTCTCTCTTATGCTTAACAAAGCACCGTTTATGCTCTATTTTGGACAGGAGGTTGGAGAGCGTGGGATGCTTGAGGAGGGGTATAGTGGAAAAGATGGAAGAACCTCTATCTTTGATTGGTGTTTTGCTCCTGCGGTGAGAAGATTGTTAGAGGGTGAATTGTTTGGAAGCGAAAAAAGACTTTTGAATCTTTACAGAACGTTGCTTGGGTTTGCAATGGGTTCACCTGCAGTTACTGCCGGTGATATGTATGACCTCAGTTATTGTCAAGGGGCTCTTTTGGGGTTTGACAAGGATTCTCAGTTTGTCTTTGCGAGGGTGTCGCGGTTGGATATTTCCAATCATATTGCTCCAAAAGAGGTAGTGATAGTGGCTGTTGACTTTAAGATGAAGGGTGTTTATGAGGTATACATTCCCAAGCATTTTGTTGATTATGCCTCGTTAAAAGATGACGGAAGTTATAGTGTTGAGTGGCTTGTTGCCGTGGATGAGGGAGTTGTTAGAAAGGGGAGTAGTATAAAAGATACTATCTGCTTACGGGCTGATTCTGTTATTAGGATGAGGCAGTTTGGGTATGGGGTGGCTGCTGCAAAGTTTAGTTTATAGTGTATAGTTTATAGTTTATAGAAAGTAGCGAAAGTATAGAAAGTAAGGAAGTTTAAGTTGATTAACTGACAGAAACGGCTGAGTTGTCCCTTTTAGTATGCTTTGCATCCTAACGGTCCTTCAACAGACGCCGTTTCCTATTAGCTGATTTCGGCAACCGCTCTTCCGTTGATTGACAGGTCGGTTGCAACTGTTTCTAACAGATGCACAAAAGTGAACTATAAACGGGAAAGGTTAAAGCCAAGGCTAAAGCCAAAGCTAAAGCCAAGGCTAAAGCCAAAGCTAAAGCCAAGGCTAAAGCCAAAGCCAAAGCTAAAGCTGTTAAGATGGTAAATTAAAAATTGTTGAAAAGAGATGGGAAAGGTTTTGACTGAAAATGGTAGAAAAAATGAGGTAGATATGCTTCATGGGCCGTTGCTCATGAAGATATTGATGTTTGCTCTTCCGCTTGCTGCCAGCAGTGTTCTGCAACAGCTGTTCAATTCTGTTGATGTGGCCGTTGTAGGAAGGTTTGCCAGCAGCGAGGCTCTTGCTGCAGTAGGAAGCAATGCTCCTGTTATAAGCCTGCTTATAAATCTGTTTATTGGTATCTCTATGGGTGCCAATGCCGTAATATCTAATCATATAGGACAGAATAACAATGAGGGGATTAAGAAATCTATCAATACCGTTGCTTTGGTATCTGTGATTAGTGGTATCTTCTTGTTGTTCCTTGGATTGGTTGTGGCGCGTCCTATTTTAACATTAATGGATACCCCAAACAGTGTACTGGATATGGCGGTTGATTATCTGCGTATCTACTTTTTGGGTATGCCGTTCTTTATGATTTTCAACTTTGGATCTGCGATTCTAAGGAGCGTTGGGGACACTAAAAGGCCGCTTTATATCCTTATTGTGGCCGGTATTGTGAATACTATACTCAATCTTATCTTTGTTATCTGTTTTAAGATGGGAGTTGTTGGTGTTGCCATTGCTACATCTGTATCAAATGCAGTGAGCGCTTGGCTGATAATAAGAATATTGTTAAAGGAGCAGGAACCTTATCGGCTTACTCTTAAGCATGTAAAAATTGAATGGCAGGAGCTTAAACGTATGCTTGTAATTGGCGTTCCTGCGGGGGTTCAGGGAATGGTCTTCTCATTTTCAAACGTTATTGTGCAGTCCACTATTAACGGTTATGGAAGTGATGCAATTGCCGGTTCTGCCGCTGCTCTTAATTTTGAGTTTTACTGCTACTTTGTGGTTGCTGCTTTTAATGGAGCGGCTATAAGTTTTATAGGGCAGAACTACGGCGCAGGTAAAATAGAAAGGGTAAAACGTATCTTTTGGCTATGTATGTGGTTGAGTGTTGTCTTTTGCGGCTCTCTTAATCTGCTGTTTGCATGGCAAGGGGATTTCTTTTTGGATTTTTTTTCAACGGAACCAAATGTGCATAAGTATGGATTAATGCGTATGTATATTGTATTGATCCCGCAATGGATAGCCTGCAGTTATGAGATTGCCGGTTCATCGTTACGTGGCATGGGAAGGTCTTTGTCTCCAACCATTTACACTATTATTGGAACATGCTTTTTGCGTATTGCGTGGGTATTTTTGGTTTGTCCTAGATGGGAGGGTTTTGATGTGCTTATGATGGTTTACCCTATATCATGGACTGTAACAGGCATAATGGTTTTGTGGGAGTATTTTGCTGTGATTAAAAAAGCTGAAATTAAATTCAAGGAGGCTGTCTGATACAGACTCTAATATATTTTATGATTAAAGATTTGATAGAAAGTAATGTAGAAAAGATGGCATTATGAATTGGATTATACTTATTATTGCGGGATTTTTTGAGGCAGGTTTCGCCTTCTGCTTGGGAAAAGCAAAAGAAGCTGTTGGTTTGGAACACCATCTTTGGCTTGCCGGATTTGTAGTATCGCTGGCGCTCAGCATGATATTGTTAGCCAAGGCTGTACAGACATTGCCCATTGGAACGGCCTATCCAATCTGGACAGGCATAGGCGCAGTCTGTACCGTATTGCTTGGCATCTTCTTCTTGAATGAACCGGCTTCTTTCCGGAGGATCTTTTTCATTAGCACATTAATAATCTCCATTGTTGGCTTAAAGGTGGTTAGTTAACCGTTTTTGACTCTGCCTTTACTTTTGTTTGGAAAATATTTTGGTTTGGCATATTTTTGCAATTGAAAAAGAGATATAAGCCATCTTAGCTCAGCCGGTAGAGCAACGCATTCGTAACGCGTAGGTCTGGAGTTCGAAACTCCAAGATGGCTCAAAGATGGGGGGACCAGCACTTTTGGTCTCCCTTTTTAGTTTTTTTTGCTTCTCTACAAAAATGTCTAATTATGAGTGATCTTAGAAAAATAGGAGTTTTCTGTTCTGCCTCATCAAATGTAAAAGATGTGTATATGACTGCAGCCAAGGAGGTAGGAGAGTATATTGGTTCCAATGGCTGTGAACTGGTATACGGAGGTTCCGCTATGGGGATGATGGAGGTTGTAGCCAAAGCGGTCAAAGAGAACGGGGGCAAAGTTACAGGCGTTGTGCCACAAGTACTAATGGATAAAGGCGTAGCAAGCGAGTATATAGGCCACCTTATTATTTGTAAAGACTTAACAGATAGAAAGTCTATAATGTTGGAAAACAGCGATATAATGATAGCACTCCCGGGAGGAGTTGGTACTTTGGATGAGGTATTTACCGTTATGGCAGGCGTTACGCTCGGTTATCATAAAAAGAGGATAATCTTCTATAATACAGATGACTTCTGGACCCCTCTAACAGATTATCTCAAAACACTTTACAAAGAACATTTTATACGCAACCAGCCCCATCAACTGTATGATGTGGCAAACAACTTAGACGAGCTGGCAATAATTCTAAACAGATAAGTAATAGGCTTTAGCTAATAACCTATCTCTTAAGCCAAAAACGTCTCTCGTCATCACACATTCTCTCAATGGCATACCTAAGTGTTATTCTTGCCATCTTTGGGCAGTTCTCCTTTAAGTATGCCCGCAACATCTCAATATCCTTCTTGCCAAGCTCCCTAAGCGCCCAACCTACAGCCTTCTGTATAAGGTCGTGCTTATGATACAATAACTTGTCAGCTATCCTCAGTGTATCGTCCAACCTGCCGGCCCTAATAATTTGAAGTGTAGAGACAATGGAGATTCTCTGTTCCCACAGGTTTTTGCTTCCCGACAATCTGTCTAATAATGTTTTGTCGGGAAAAGTATTATCTTCTAACGGGTAAAGCAGCCAATTACCAACAATGTAGGGGCAGGAGAGGTCTACCAAGTCCCAGTTGTTGGCCTGTTTTGCATTAGCTAAGTAGAAGTCTGTTATCTCATTACGCCTTTTGGCCTTGCCATACCGTTCCGTCTCTCGCTTTTTAGGAAGTGCCGCTTTCATCTCCTCAACAAGCAGCAGAAAGCCGCACAACCTTATCTCATGCCATGGGGAATGGAGCAACTCTTGTATCTCATTCAATGATAGCCTGTATTTGTACACCTTTACAACCTCACGTGTCTGCGGAACCCTTATTCCAAGAAATTTATCCCCTTCACCGTACTCCCCTTTACCCGTCTTGAAAAAGCGGCTCAATATTGCACACTGCCGGTCATCCCTCATTTGAAGCATCTTTGCTTCTACCTCGTTAATCAAATTCATTGCTAAAATTATTTTTTGCAAATGTAACAGATTTCACATAGAATCTGTCTACTCGAATATGGTAAGCATCTTTGGGATTACGTAACGGCAAATATGCATGGTTAAGAGTACAACATTATAGTTAGAAACTTCTAAATAGAAAAAAAATGAACCTCTCTTTGCAAGAGAGGTGATTACAAGCTCAAAGTTAGATTTTATTTTTTTAATGGTAGCTACAGATACCAAGATTGCCACTCAGGACGATGGCAGTTATGAGCATTGCGATTACTCACTCGATGGTGCTACCGTAACATTTGAGAATATAAGTATCAATACAGATTCCGGTTTATATCGTGGTTATGCCGGATGTAATGCTACTTACAAAAATTGTGTAATCAATGGTACGCCTGCAGAGAGATTGAATGTAACTGTAGACGGTGTGAATGTCTACTAAACAATGTTTTAAATGATATTGCTAATCCTGCGCCCTTCATACCGAAGGGCGCATTTTTTTACTTACTTAAAGATTACCAAGTTATTTTTTTAAGATTACTAAATTAATATGTGGTACATTTGCGGTCTGTTATGATTGTGTCTTTATTTTATGAATAAAAATTTTGATTACATTGCTTTTGATGCAGATGATACATTGTGGGAGAATGAGTTGTATTACAGACAGTTTGAGGATTATCTGTGTGAACTTCTAAAAAACAGTATGCCGGCCGAAAGTGTCTCTGCCCGTCTGTTTGAAAATGAGATGAAGAATATGCCTATATATGGCTACGGACTTAAAAGCGTAATGCTCAGCATGATTGAAACGGCTTCGCAGATCGCCGGCCGGCAGGAGTCCTTAAGTTTGGCAGGTATGATAATCGAAAGAGGGCAGGCCATAATGAACCAAAATATTGCTTTGTTGTCTGGAGTAAAAAATGTATTAGATTCCTTAAAAAACAGATACAGACTTGTACTTGCAACAAAGGGAGATCTTTTGGATCAGAGCAACAAGATTGAAAGATCCGGATTAAAGGATTATTTCTTCCACATAGAGATTATGAACGAGAAGGATGAGCAGAATTACAGGTTGCTTTTGAGTAAATTGAATTGCTCTCCGGACAGATTTATAATGATTGGTAATTCCCTTAAGTCAGACATTATCCCGGTTCTGAAGATCGGGGGCTTTGCAGCACATATTCCGCATGAGTATATGTGGCAGCATGAGGTTACAGATGAGAAAATTGCTTCTGATAGGTTTATAAAACTTAATGCCTTGACAGATATTGCAGTTTTGCTACAATAAACGCTATATAGGTGGATATGGAAAATATCTTAAAGCATTGCAGCAATCTTTTCTAACCAGAATTTGTCTGTATTGTCAAAGGTGTTGAGTTTGTTGCTATCTATATCCAAAACTGCAACAACCTTATTATTACGGATTACAGGAACAACTATCTCAGACTTTGACGCACTGCTACAGGCAATATGTCCAGGAAAATCGTCAACATTTGCTACTATGACAGTTGCCTCATTCTGCCATGCTGTACCGCATACACCTCTTCCTTTCTTTATTCTTGTACATGCCAACGGCCCTTGGAATGGTCCCAAGACAAGTTCACTATCTATAACCCTGTAAAACCCCACCCACCAGAACTTAAATGTATCTTTAATACAGGCAGCAACATTGGCCATATTTGCTATGGCATCACTTTCACTGCCTACAACAGATTTTATTTGAGGAAGAAGATTGGCATACAACTCCTCCTTACAGTTACCTTTAACTATTAGATTTTCAGACATATTCTCCTTTTCTATATTAAACTCAATGATTTAATCCTCTTTTTTTGGGGTGTGGCAGTGCTTTTTAATGAGGACTTTATAACCCAAATAAATAATACCAAACTCAATAAAACTACTATCCCCACAGCAGTGTTACCAATAAGTAGATGTTGCAAAGCTGCAAATACCCTTTCAAAAAAAGTTACAATATCTCCAAACTTGCAAAATAAAAGAAATACAGATGTAATGAGACTAATAAAAACCAAAGAGATAATAATTGGTTCGTCATTAAAAATATTTCTTAAATCTTTTAGAAGTTTCATGCTATCAAATTATACTTGTATATTGTGACACTTAAAAATCCAAATGCAAAGATGACAATAATCCTTAATATTTAAACCTATAATATGTAAATTTGTACCACTGTACACTTAGATATATTACATACAATGTTAAAGAGAGTTTATTTAGCTGTTTTACTTTCGGTACTGTTCTTGTCAACTGCCTTTGCGCAGAGTACCTGTGATTCTTTGGTATTTGTAAATGCCAATTGGGATGTAAAAAAAGTCTCTAAAGGTATTGTTCTAAAACAATATCACTTTATTGGAGGCAACAAACTATTTGGCGCCCCACAATACGTTTCCATCTTGGAGATTAATACAAAAAAGGCAAAAGGCCGTTTTGCCTTGGCAAATGATGAGGGCAAAATAACCCCTACAAGCAAGTTCGCAAAGGATAGCGGAGCTGTAGTGGCCATGAACGGAACATTTTACAATATGAAGCCACCATTCAATTGCGTATGTTACTTTAAAAAGAATGGTGTTAAAGCATTTGCAAATACAGAGAGCATGTCTCAGAGGGATAATGGAGCAGTCGCTATCTCAAAAAAGGGGAAGATAACTATTGAGCCTGCAGATCCCTCCAATCCTGGTGGCACTATGCCGCAGAGTTGGGCCGATAGGATAGATGCTCCATCTGTCATGTGTAGCGGTCCTGTTCTTATGATTAACGGAAAAGAGGCAATGCTTGTGGCAGATTCGTTTAATAAAAACAGACACCCTCGCAGTGCAGTTGCTATAGATGGGAATAAAGTGTATTTGGTTACAGTTGATGGCCGTTCTGCAGAATATGCTCAAGGGGTGAGCCTTTGGGAATTTGCTGCTATTATGAGATATATTGGTGTTACAGATGCCATTAATTTTGATGGCGGTGGCTCAACAACTCTTTATGCAGAGGGGGAGGGAGAAGACGGAATAGTCAATCATCCATCAGACAACAAACAGTTTGACAGATTGGGCGAGAGGCATGTTGTAAATGCCTTGCTGTTTTTAAAAAAATAGTTTTTACTAAGCTTTGGCATTTGCGTTGGCCATAATTGAGTTTATAGTGTATAGGCAGTTTTAAAGTTGATAGCATTAAAGCTTAAAGTAAAAAACTTATTTCTTTAAAACTATGAACTAATTAACAGACTGTAAACTATGAACTTAATTAGCTAAAGCTAAAGCCAATGCTAAAGCTGATAAATTGACTCTAAACTATAAATTAAATTAGCTAAAGCCAATGCCAAAAGCTAAAGCTGATAAACTAATTAACTGACTCTAAACTTTAAACAATAAAC
>ENA-OURV01001008-OURV01001008.1-human-gut-metagenome-genome-assembly--contig:-NODE-1008-length-23323-cov-5.864793_pt1 | contig 23323 bp, 18 predicted proteins | sample MGYA00242141_ERZ509072 | MGnify/ENA primary metagenome ERZ509072 (study PRJEB26280, sample SAMEA2338763) | human gut metagenome | biome: human gut; feature: human-associated habitat; material: faeces... | reverse complement strand
CCTGCTGCATGGCCACCAGTTTCCTGCGTACTGCGGCGATGGCGCTCACGCGGCTCACGCAGTTCGAGACCTCGATGGTGCGGATCTTGCCCTCGACCAGATCGCCGTTGACGTAGATGTCGCTGGCCCCGCGCTCGGGGTTGAAGCGGAAGGTGATCGAAATGCGGTCCAGCAGCTTCACGACGGCCTCTTCGTCGACGATGCCCGAACGGATGGCCCCGTGTTCGAGGGCGTAGAGCGTCACGGCGCGGTACATGGCGCCCGTGTCGATGAAGATATAGCCCAGGCGGGCCGCGATGGCTTTGGCGAAGGTGCTTTTTCCGCACGACGAAAAGCCGTCGACGGCAATGATGATCCTGTGTTTAGTGTCCGACATTGGGGAATATATCAAAGAAGGTCGATAATATGGTGTAAATGCCTAATATGCCGATGATGAGTCCCGCGACGTGGTTGATCGTGAGCATGTGCCGCGGACGGAAGCGGCGGCGGAAGAGGTTGATGACGAAGGCCAGCAGGGTCCACCACGCCACCGCGCCGCCGAAGAACCCGGCGATGACGAACAGCGAGCGCATGAAGCCCCCGAAGGTGTGGTCGGCCATGTCGCCGCCCGAAATCTTGAACACCGCGAAGAAGGCCAGGATGTAGGGGATGACCATGATGAAATTGGCGATCGTAAGCCCGAAGATCGAGGCGAAATCCTGCCACAGCGAGGTTTTGCCCGCGCGGTTGCGGCGGATTTGCGGCACGGGATTCTGTGCGAAGATGAAAACGCCGACGATCACCACGAAGATGCCGCCGATCACCCGCAGCAGCGTGTTGTACTGTTCGATCTGGGTCTGGAGCATCGAGTAGAAGAACAGTGCGGCCATGGCCATGAACGTATCGGCGCAGGCGACGCCGATGCCTGAAACGATGCCCGAGCGGCGGCTTTTCGACAGCGTGCGCTGGATGCAGAGCACTGCCACGGGACCTACCGTGATCGAAGCGGCGACGCCTACGCAGATGCCGCGGAACAGGGTTTCGACGATTTCAAATGCCATTTTTTCGGTTTGCTGCGCGTCAGCGACGCACCTGTTACTTACTATCGCCCCTGCGCGGAAGACGGCCCGGAAAAAGGCGTTGTCTTCGGCTCTGCGGCGGCTTTCCGTATTTGCGAAGCAAAGATACAAAAAAGCTCCGACATCCGCCTATGAAAAGGCAAAAAAAGGGTGCGGCGGGTTGTCCCGCGGGTCGGATATGTTGATAAAATATCGAAAACTTTGGCCCCGGGCTTGCATATCGTTCGTTGAAAATGAATAAATTTGCAGAAACAGTACTCCACAATGGCAGAGATGAAACAATTCGGCATCGATCTCGAACTGGACGACGCCGTGGCCCAGGGCCACTATTCGAACCTGGCGATCATATCGCACTCCACTTCGGAGTTCATCATCGACTTCGCGACGGTCCTGCCCGGTGTGCAGAAGGCGCGCGTCAAGAGCCGCATCATTCTTACGCCCGAGCATGCCAAGCGGTTGCTGCGCTCGTTGCAGGAGAATATCGTGCGCTACGAAAGCAACGTGGGCAAGATCGAGATTCCCTCGCCCCAGCCCACGCCCGACGTGGGTCCCAAGATGGGTCAGGCCTGAAAACCGGCGGCGCTGCACGGCAGCGCCTTTTTTTGCGCCCGGCGCGTCGTGTCACGTTTTTGTCACGGCCGAAAATTTTGCGGCGTGGAAAAAAACGTTACTTTTGTGGCAAAAGTCCAGATTCCGCCATGCCCACACCCTCGCCGTCAGACCAGCGGTTGTTCGAAGGCATCCGATTCGGCAACGAGGCCGATTTCGAATGCTTCTTCCGGCGTTACTATCCCCGATTGGTGAACTATGCCGCCCGGTTCGTCGCCGGGCATGAAACGGCGCGCGATCTGGTGCAGGACAGTTTTGCACGCCTGTGGGAGCGGCGGTGTGAACTGCGCGAACTGGATCTGGCCTCGCTGCTGTTCACGATGGTGCGCAATGCCTGTCTCAATTATCTGAAACACAACGGTGTCGTGGCGCGTCACGAACTGGAGTACACGGCCCGCATGCGGGGTGAGGAGCGGATTTACAGCTACGATTTTTTGAGCGACGCCGAGCAGCCCTGCCTTTACGAGGAGTTGCAGCGCGAGGTGCAGAAGGCTGTCGACGCGCTGCCCGACCGCTGCCGCGAGGTTTTCCGGATGAGCCGCTTCGAAGGGCTGAAAAACCGCGAAATCGCCGCGCGGCTGGGCATCTCCGAGACGGCCGTCGAGAAACACCTGGCCCGTGCCGTCGGCCGGCTGGGCGAGCATTTGCGGCGAAGCTGTTCGTTCGAACTTTCGGTGGCCGTGCTTTCGTGCCTGCTGGCGAATTACCTGTAAAATCGGATAGACGATCATTGACCCGGCGGCGGAGATTTCTCTCTCCGCTGTTGTCGTTTTTTTCTTTTTTGCGACTTTTTTTGATTTTTTTGTGATCGGGAGGGTTGGGGAAAAGCAAATTCGGTTGTTTTAAAATATGTAACGGAAATGGAAGAGATGAAATTCTACCGTCGGAAAAGGCGGCTTTTTGCGGCTCGGACGCTATTTTCGGGCTGTTGGCTCCACGACACGCACGTCATATACCCCAATAGGCATAACACCGCTCCCGACGTTTCGTTCAGCTGTCTGTTATAATTCGCATTGTCTGTTCAAAACGGCCGTCTGTTGTTCTTCTTTTCGTGGAGATAATTCAGCTCGTCGCTGTAAATGCTGATCACGAACTGCAGCATATTGTCAACCAATGCCGTAAGCCTTGTCGTATCATCTCCCAGCAGGTGGAGTATTTCCGATACTTTGTGCTTGGTTTGGGCACTGACATAGATCGCCGAACGGTTACGGCAATTCACCGGAGCAAAGAAGGTGCGTTCGAAATCCGGTAGCGTAATCTTTTTACGACGGAATCCGGAAGGCTCCTTTATCGTGCTCGTTTGGGTGTTTACGTCTGTTTTTTCAGCAGTCGGTGTCGATGCTCCGGATACCGTTTCCGAGGTGTTTTCCTCGGGAGCGTCCGCATTTTCCTCTTCCGGTTCGGGAATCCTGCGGGCGACTGGCGAATCCAAAGGGGCCAATCCGGCGATCATACGGCGTACCATCTCTTCGTCGACATCGATACGGGGATGTTTAGAAGGCTTTGTTTCGGGTTCGTCTTTTTCTTTTAATGAATCCATGGTGCAACGTTTTTAAGATTGATTGTTAGCTATACAGCCGTAAAGCGTGTGTTCGGTTTTGTGGTTTAAACCATTCAAAATACCGTTATTGGCTTTCGAATCCATAGAAACCCTCTGGCGATCATCCGACGCACCATCTCCTCATTGACTTCGATACCGGGACGCTTCGAAAGATTGGGCAAGGGTTGGTTTGGCTTTTTCTTTTAATGAATCCATGGTATAACGTTTTTGAGATTGATTGTCAGCTATACGGTCATAAAGCGTGTATGTCTGGTTTTATGTTTTAAACCATTCAAAATACCGTTTTTCGTTTAATGCGGTTTATATCGGGATAATGAACAGAATAAGAAAACCGACCTTTCATGCTGCAAGATACAACCGGGTGAAATGCTTCGGTTCCGATGTCCGCTCCAGACCGCTCCAGTCCGCACCTACGGCTTGTTTTGGCGCCCGCACGGTTGTAAAATTACACCGGGAACAGACCCGCCCTCGGAAGCCGTATCGGGGAATTCTGAGAACTTCGGTTAGAAATTCTCCGGTGCGTATTTTTCCCATCGTCAGATGGGAGCGAGGTGTACCTTTGTCCGACAAACTGCGTTTTGTCCGACAAAGGTCCTCGCTCTGCGAGGCCGGGGCCGCTCCCAAGTCGCGCCCCTTTTTTAAGCTATATATGGATACCAACCGAAAACAGACAGACAAGACCGACAAGAAGCCCCGAACGCCGAGTTATAAATACTCTTTCCTGCTTAACGAGGAGCAAAACATCCGCTTCAACGAGCTGCTCTGCAAGGCCGGATCGGAGCATAACAGAAGCCGGTTTATTGTCAAACGCATCTTCGCCGAGGAGTTCGTCGTCATCAGACGTGATCCGTCGAAGGTGCAGTTCGTCGCCCGTTTGAATGACTTTTATTTCCAGTTTCAGAAACTTGCCAACAACTACAATCAGGTTGTGAAAGCCATCAATTCGCACTTCTCTAACATTGCAATACCACATCAGATCGCTGCATTGGAACAGCGCACGAGGGAATTGAAAGCCCTGAGTATCGAGATTCTGAACCTCGCAAAACAAGCTGCGGAGAGGTTGCGAATATAAGATCCGGGGCAACACCCGGCGGGGCCCTGCATTACAACAAGGAGAAAGTGGATAAGGATGAAGCCGAGGTGCTTTTCTGGTAGAAAATGTTGGAGCTGTTCGATAAGTACGAATGACTGGATGTCGACACCTGCATGGAATTTTTTTGGTCTTTCGTCTTACCCTCCCTATAACGATATATCATACAGCAATATAGAAAAGCATGCGGCATATTGTCACAGTAATATCCGATGAATAGCATTCCGTATATTTGCGTCATCCCGATAAAAAAGATTGCAGAATACAATAATTGGGCTTAACTTTGTTTGACACACATTTGTCTAATCAAATGCCTTAACTTCACTTTTTTATGGGCCATATTCCTTCGGACATAAGTTTATTCAATGACTTGTTTACTAAACATAAGGATCGGTTTGTACGTTTTGCCACAACATATGTCCGGGATTGGAGTACGGCTGAAAATCTGGTAGCCGATTCATTCATCTATTATTGGGAACATCGGGAAGACATTCGTTCCACAGAGAATCTCCCGGCTTATATTCTTACCGTCGTCAAACATAAATGCCTGAACTACATCCGGCGGGAAAAACTAACTGCGGACATTTCCGACCGGATACGCTCGTATGTCAAATGGGATCAGGATGTGCGTATCGCTTCACTCGAAGCTTGCGATCCTCAACAGCTTTTTTCGCAAGAAATTCAGCAGATCGTCGAACGAACACTGGCTGGATTACCCACACAGACCCGTCGTATCTTCAATATGAGCCGTCTGGACAATCTCCCGCAGAAGGAAATCGCTCGTCTTTGCGGCATGACCATGAAAGGTGTGGAGTTTCATATCGGTCGGGCTCTCAGGGCTTTGCGGGAAACTTTGAAGGATTATTATCTCTTTTTTGTTTTTTTATTTCTGAATTTTTGAAAAAAAAGCGTTTTTTCAGTAGGGATTCGTCTTTCTTGGGTGCTATATAATCAGATTATGGATAAAGAGTTGTTATATCGTTTTTTCAGAAACGAGGTCTCGCAGGAAGAAGCGTTCGCCGTACAGGAGTGGATGGAATCTTCGGAAGAGGCCCGTGAAACGTTTTTTGCGGAACGCCGTTTGTTCGATACGCTGATATTGGGCGTCGAACCCGTGGAAAAAGGGCGTTTATTTTCTCTGCGCCTTTTGGCGCGTTACGCAATGCAGGCTGCTGCCGTGTTGCTGATCGCCGTTGCAGGCGCCTGGATATGGAATGCCGTTGCACCTCGTCCCGATGTGCCGGATAATGTCATAACGGTTGCCGAAGGTCAGCGGGCCCAGCTGACCCTGTCGGATGGGACCTTGGTCTGGCTCAATGCCGGCTCTACAATGCGCTATCCGGCATCGTTCGGATCGGATCGGCGTACTGTCCGGCTCGATGGCGAAGGCTATTTTGAAGTTTCTCGGAATGAAAAAGTGCCTTTTGTTGTCGAGACGTCGAAGGCCGATGTCGAAGTGCTGGGTACAAAATTCAATATTGAAGCCTATGCGTCAGGAACCCGTTTTGAAACGGCGCTTATTGAAGGCTGCGTACGTGTCCGGAGTGTCAATGGTGAAAACTCAGTCGTCCTCGACCCGCATCAGAAAGCCGTTCTGACGGAACAGGGTTTCAAGGTGACCGAATTTTCCGATTTGAATCCCTATTTGTGGCGTAATGGTATCATCTATTTCCGGGATGCTTCGTTCGACGAGATTATCGGGAAGTTGGCGCAATATTTCAATGTTGAAATCATCATCCGCAACGAAGAATTGCTCAAACGTAACTATACCGGAAAATTTCGCCAGGTGGACGGTCTGGATTATGCGCTGGAGGTATTGCAGCGGGATGTCTCCTTTACCGTACAACATGATGAGGAAAATCGCCGCTTGACGATCGAATGATACCCGTTCAAAACTAAAACTACCGATTAGAAACCCAACCAATCCTATTGCCTATGATGAGAAACCCCTTCCCGTAATAAGAAACCCGCGAAGCGATTGCAGCGCTTCGCGGGCGGATATCCAACTGAAACCAATCGAATAACCTTAGACTTAACAAATGTATGGAAATTTTACAACATTTAAAATTTTCTGTTGCAATTTGTTGTTTCGTATCGTTCCGGCGGGTCTGTCTGATGCTGGCAGTCATTGTCCTGATGCTGGCCGGAAACACTCCGGTTTATGCCCAGTCGGCTCGGGTAACCATTAAGAAACAACAGGCGGCTATCGACGAAATCCTCCAAGAGATCGAGTCGCAGACTAATTATCTGTTCATCAATAACAACAATGTAAAACTCGATCGCAGGGTCAATGTGTCGGCCGAAAACGAACCGGTCTCCTCGGTTTTGAAAAAAATTCTCGAAGGTATCGGTGCCGAGTTCGTTCTTCAGGGTAGTCACATTGTTCTGACGAATAAAGTTCAGAAGAGCTCTCCATCCCGGACACTGAAAGCTGAGAACAGATCGGGAAGGGTTGTCGATGCCGGAGGCAAACCTATTGTAGGAGCAACGGTCATTCTATCCGGCACTACCGTCGGAACTACTACCGATTCCGAAGGTCGTTTCATGATTCGGGCAGCTCAGGGGAATACGCTCGAATTTTCCTGCCTGGGTTATGATCCGGCACGTGTTACGGTCGGCAGCAAATCGAAGATCGACGTTACGCTGCAAGAGAGCACCAGTACTCTTGATGACGTCGTTATCGTGGGATACGGCGTTCAGAAAAAAGCAAACCTTACCGGCGCCGTTGCAGCCATTCGGAACGAAGAGATCGGACGGCGTCCCGTAATGCGGGCCACTACGGCTTTGCAGGGCCTTGCTTCGGGTGTTACGGTGACACAGAGCACCGGTCAGCCGGGTTCCGATGGTGCTACGATCCGTATCCGAGGTATCGGAACGCTCAATAACTCGGAGCCACTGGTACTTATCGATGGTGTGGCGGGAGCGCTCGACGGGGTGAACCCCAATGATATTGAGTCGATCTCGGTATTGAAGGATGCAGCTTCCGCTGCGATCTACGGCTCGCGTGCTGCCAATGGGGTGATCCTCGTTCAGACCCGGCAGGGAACGCGGGAAAGTCTTTCCGCCTCGTATAACGGCTATATCGGATTTCAGAGTGCCACGGTGCTGCCCGATTTCGTGAGTAATTACGAGTATATGACCAACATGAACAAGGCGTCGGTAAATGCCGGAATGTCACCGCTTTATTCTGAATCGTACTTGGCCGACTGGCTTCGTTACCGGAAAGTCGATCCGGACCATTATCCCGACAACGATTGGCAGAAGATTCTGTTGACCGGATCAGGATTCACGCAGAATCATCACGTGAGCGTCAGCGGCGGCGGCAAGGCTGTCCGGGCTTTCGCGTCGTTCGCCTATCAGAGCCAGGAAGGTATCATGGAGAATTTCTTTGCAGACAGATTTTCCGCCCGGGCCAATATCTCGATGGACATTACCAAGTTTCTGAAAGCGAGCATGATTGTTGATGGGCGTCGTTCGACTACGGAATTTCCTACTTATCAGGAGTTTATGAAAGGGTATATCAACCGCATTCCCGGCATTTATACCTGCCTCCTGTCCGATGGACGTTACGGAACGGGATACAATCAGCGTAATCCGCTGGCGTTGGGACGCGAGGGCGGCAACACGGTGAATACCTATGACAATTTGCGGGCGACATTTTCGCTGACCCTTACACCGGCCGAAGGCCTGAGTATTGATTTCAACTATACGCCGAATCTCGGCAATACCTATAAAAAGATTGCCAAGAAGAGTGTGGCTGTTTACGAACCCGACCAGGAGACTCCGGCTGCGATTTCTCCTGCCAAAAGCAGTCTCAGCCAGTCCGATGCCAAGACTACGCAGACTACGATTCAGGCATTGATTCACTATGACCGTTCGTTCAAGGGTGGACACGATTTGGGTGTACTGGCCGGATACGAGCAGATCAAATATCATACGAACGATATTTCGCTTAGCCGGGAGGGGTATGTACTTCCTCAGTACGAAGTGATCAACGCTGGTTCGACCGAAAACATGCAGAACGGCGGTAGTGCGAGTGCATGGGCCCTGCTTTCGTATTTCGGGCGGATCAATTATTCGTATAAGTCCCGTTATCTGTTCGAAGCCAACGTGCGTGTCGATGGATCGTCGCGTTTCGCCCGTGGACACCGCTACGGCGTGTTTCCTTCGTTCTCAGCGGGATGGCGTATTTCCGAGGAGAGCTTCCTGCAGGGAGTCAATTGGATTTCGAATCTCAAATTGCGGGCTTCATGGGGGCGTTTAGGCAATCAGGAGATCGGAACCTATCCCGCCTATACGACCATCACGTTCGATCCGACCTATACTTTCGGCGGCACTCCTGCCGACGGCGGCTACCAAAAGGCATTTGCCAATACGAACATTTCCTGGGAATCCTCTGAAACGACCGATATCGGATTGGATATCGGACTGTTCAAGAACAAACTCACGGCTTCGTTCGACTATTACGTAAAAAACACGACAGGCATCCTGCTCAAACTGCCTGTGGCTTCGATAACGGGACTCACGGAACCTTACCAGAATGCCGGTAAGGTGCGCAATACGGGATGGGATTTTGAGATTTCACACCAGAATAAAGTGGGCGATTTCAGTTATTCGATAACCTTCAATCTCTCGGACGTACATAATAAGGTGACGGATTTGAAAGGAGTCGATCCGATCATCAGCGGATATACGCTGATTGCCAAAGGATATCCGATCAACTCGCTTTACGGCTATGTCGCCGACGGACTCTTCCGTGACCGGGTCGACCTGCTGAATCATCCTTCGCAGAGCTATTTCGGGGACTATTCGCTCGGTGACATCAAATATCGAAATCTGACCGATGCCGACGGTACCGAAGGAGAGGTCAACGCTTACGATCGGCAAGTCATAGGCAATCAGATTCCGCGCTATACTTTCGGTTTGAATATCTCGGGCAGTTGGAAGAATTTTGATTTTTCACTACTTTCCCAGGGTATCGGCAAACGCGACATCATTTTAACGGGCGATGCGGTTTGGGCGCTTTACAGTTCGGGAAAAATGCAGCGCTGGATGCTTGACAACTGGTCGCCGGAAAATCCGAATGCTTCCTATCCGCGATTGGTGGCGGCTTCGTCGCACAATAACTTCCAGTATTCGAGTTTTTGGGTTTACAATGCGGCTTTTATCCGCCTGAAAACCGCGCAGGTCGGTTATACGTTGCCTACCGGAGCACTGGCTAAAATCGGTATCCGAAAACTGCGGGTCTATGTCACCGGGGACAATATCTTTACCAGCAGCAGTCTACCCAAAGGCTGGGACCCGGAGATGGGGTCTGGCGCAGCCGACATCTATCCGTTGACCAAAACGTGGCTGGGCGGTATTCAGCTTACCTTCTAATCTGAAAATGAGATGACTATGAAATACAAACTTCTGGCTGTTCTCGCATCGGCCCTGTGCTGGGGCTCGTGTAACATCCTCGACGAATACCCCCAGACGGGACCGTCGAGCGAAAATTTCTTCTCCTCCGAAGCTGAACTCACGCTGGCGATCAATGCTGCTTATTCGACTTTCCATTGGCTTACGAATCAGGATGTGCAGTACCAGCTCTTTCTCGACGGTGCTACGGAAATGGTCTATATTCGCGGAACCTATGCTAACATGAACGTAATCCAGGCCGGGCAGGCGAATGCGCAGACCGGGGTCTTCGCTACCGTGTGGGCGCATTTTTACGAGAAGATCGCTCTTTCGAACAATATTCTCGACAAGATGGGCGCAGCTAAGAACAAGGTTTCCGAACAGTTCTACAACCGAATCGAGGCGCAGGCGCGTTTCCTGAGGGCTTTCAACTACATGTACATGGTTTTTCTTTATGGCGATGTGCCTTATGTAGATCATATGCTCGACTGGAGCAACTGCAAACTGCCCAAAACTAAGGCATCGGAGATTATCGGACATATCTACGATGATCTGGATTTTGCCTATCGCAATCTTCCGCCTTCATGGAGCGCAGCTGAAGCGGGGCATATCACGAGTGGAGCGGCTATGGGCCTGAAAGCGCGTGTAGCCCTCTATGCCGGGGATTATGAACTGGCTGCAACATGTGCCGGACAGGTCATTAAAGACGGCGGATATGACATCAATCCTACTTATGCCGATTTGTTCGCCCATACCGGCGAAGGTTCTCCCGAAGTGATGCTTGCTGCGCGGTATCTGACAGGGGTGAAGATCAATGCCAACCCCAAATATATCGGAACCCGTTTGTCCAATGGCTATTCGGTAATTGTGCCGACACAGACGCTCGTTGACACCTATCGCTGCACCGATGGCAAACGAATCGACCAGTCGTCGCTCTACAACCCCAAATCGCCTTATCAGAACCGCGATCCGCGACTCGATTATTCGATTATCTGTCCCGGCGGCTGGCATAATAATTTCAAATTTGAGATTCATCCCGATTCGACCAAGACCAGTGCCATTATCAACGGAAAGTTGACGCGCATCGGAAATACGGAGGTTACCAATGCCTACGGTTCTTTTACAGGATATGTCGGCCGCAAGTATTTCGACGAAGCAGACCTGCCAGACTATATCTCCAAAAGCGAACTGCATTTCATCCTGCTGCGCTATGCCGAGGTGCTACTTACGTATGCCGAGGCGAAGATCGAACTTGGACAGATCGACCAGACAGTGATCGATGCGATCAACGACGTGCGGCAGCGTCCCGACGTGAAAATGCCTGCGGTGCGGCTCGACATGTCTCAAGAGGAGCTTCGTGACATTGTACGCTATGAGCGCACCGTCGAATTTGCGATGGAGGGATTGCGGCTCTTCGACATCCGCCGTTGGAAAATAGCCGAGCATGTTTTACCCGGCAAACTCCTCGGTAAGCGCACCAAGGACCATTGGTATGATCCCGTTGTTCCATCCTTCAACGAGTACGGAAAACCCGTATATCCCGACGAGTCGATTTTCAACAGTCTCGGCAGTCTGACCTTCGATCCAAAGAACGGCTATCTGTGGCCTATCCCGCAATCGGAAATCGACAAAAATCCGCTGTTGGCGGAATAACCGTAAAAACGAACGAATATGAAAAAAGCATGGATATATATGACGGTTGCCATCGTGTTTCTGGCCGCGGCTGCTTGCTCCGATGACGAGGAATCTGCCGCCGATGCAATGGGATTGACGACTATGGCGGCCTATACTGACGGATTGGAGCTCAGTTGGGAGGCTGTGCCCGGAGCTGTCGGTTATGAAGTGGAGTATGCTTCCGCTTCCGGAGCCGAGACCTTGCGGGCTGGAGACCCCAAGATCGCATTGATGGATCTTATGCCCGGTACGGAATATTCAGTGCGCGTGCGAAGCATAGGAGAGAATAGTTCCGGAGCTTGGATTGGTCCGGTAAAAGCCCGTACCGCTGCTTTCAGTGTATCGCTGACCAGTTACAACGTGCTGGCGACGGAAGCGAAATCCCCTTGGGAAGGCCGAGTGCAGGCGGTGCACGATCTCATCCGTAAGGCGGACCACGATCCCGATGTACTCTGCTTGCAGGAGTGCGGTACCGATCCGGTACTTTCCGATATGCAGCGGTTGCTCGCCGATGAATATGATGTTCACGTGGTCGCCGTTTCCACGGCTGACCCGGCGCTGATTTTTTGGAAGCGAGACAAGTTTGAGAAGACCGGAGCCGGGTATACGAATATGCTGCTCGGTGACCCGAACTACACTTCGGCCGATTTCCCGACGTCGCGTTACGCTCATTTCGTGAAATTGCGCGAAAAAAATTCCGGTAAGGAGTTCCTTGTTTACAACATCCATATTAAAACTAACGGCACATCAACCTCCTACCAGAAACTGCGTTACGACTGTATTTCGGCATTGTGTCCGGCTGCCCGGCAACGCGCCAGCGAAGAGGGTGGTATTCCGGTTTTTATTCTAGGAGACTTTAACAATTACTGGAATACGGTGGACAACGGGGTTATTTCGGCTCCTGCCGCTTGTGCGAGTTTCGGATTCGTTGATTCCCCGACGATTGCACGCGAATGCGTCAACCTCAATTACAAAACATCGAGTGTTGATCTGAACGGTTTCGCCGAACCACGCGATAACGGCAATTACCGGATCGATTACGTTTTTGGTTATTCATTTACGCCATTCGGTGTGTCAAAATACCAAACGGTCATCGATTTCGTCGACAAAGCGACTCACAGGATTGCAACGCCAGTTCCGTCAGACCATCATCCGGTCAATGCTATTTTCCATTTGTCTTACCATTAACCGATATCCATTATGAAAATGTTCAAAATATATATGTTGCCGGTCCTGTTTTGCTCGGTCTGGTTTACGGCGTGCTTTGCCGACAAACCGGAACAGATGTCTGTTTCGGTAACCACTTATAATCTGCTTTCGCGGCAGGTCGTACACAAAAGCCCGTGGGATGATCGCAAACAAAAGGTCGGAGAGATTATCCGGCAGGAAAACCACAATCCCGACATCCTGGGATGCGAGGAATCGCAGGACGAGATCCAGATGAACGACATGATCGCCATGCTGTCGCCCGATTACGCTTACCGTGAAATGGGCATCGGAGCTTCTCCGCGCATTATTTTTTGGCGCAAGGCCCGTTTCGAACTGGTCGAGAGCGATAATGTCGACTTGCTGAACGTTTATCCGGAATATGCCCCCGATGAGTACCAGACCAGTCGTTATGCCAATTTCGTGCGGCTGCGTGAAAAATCTTCGGGGCATGAACTGCTTGTCTACCTGGTACACGTGAAATCCGGCGGTAAGCGCAGTAACGAGTACCAACTATTGCGCCGCCAATGTATCCAGAGCCTTTGCCGGGTGGCAAAAGCCAAATCAGACAGCCTCGGCGGGATGCCCGTAATTGCGATGGGTGATTTGAACAACTATGCCAAAACCGTCATAAACGGAGTGCCGTCCGCTCCGATGACTTTCGTTGAAAACGGTTTTGTGGATACGTTCGATCTGGCAGCCGAGCACATGAACGCCGGATATAAGACCTATTCCCCGCAATCCTGCATCGACGAAGGTACAGCTACTCCCGCCGGCGTAAACGATCGGCTGGACTACATTTTTGTCTATCCGCCGAAATGCGCCGAGGTACGGCGCTGGGCAGCTATAATCAATTTTCTTCCCGGTTCGGATGTCCGGGTCGAGAAACCGATTCCGTCGGATCACCATCCGGTCAACGTCCGTCTTGTACTGAATTATTGACGAACCGTTAATTATTTCGGCAACCATGAAAAAACTACTCGATGTATTTTGTATGGCGTTCCTGCTTGCTGCGGCAGTCTCCTGTGGATATGACGACCCGGAAGCGCCGGTGCCGGCAAAGGCCGCCTTTCTTGACGTCAATGTGACATTTACGCATCCGAAAGTCAAGCCGCAGGCGGGGCAGACACTTGTTACCGCCCTCTATTATACCGATGTCAAGGGTGTATCGGTTGCATCGCTGACCCCTGCTATGCGGATCAATACGGAACTTACGGAAGAATATGTCTCCAAGGGATTGCGCATATCGCTCGAACCTGTGGATCGAACGGTTTCCGCAATGTATGTCTTGCTGTGGGTGGACCAGAATGCCGACGGGCAACTCGGCGAGGGCGAGCTGGCAGCCTACTACGATGCTGTCGGAGTCGATAAGGTAGAGGCCGGCGAAGCCGTTGCCGGTGATTGTCTGTCGGAATATGCCGTGAACATGAAACTGGGGCGGGTATATGGCGAGGCAGAAATCGTCATTCCCGAAGGTCAGGTGGCCGATTACGACATGAACCTCTACACGGAAGTAGAGATAGGTCCCCAATTCTGGCTCAAAGAGAATCTGCGCACGACTCATTTTGCCGACGGTACAGAGATTCCTTCGGCAACAGGAGAAGCTTTCAAAGCGTACACTTCGGCCGCTTATGTGAATCCCTATTCGACGGCGGAAGATGTTGAGAAATTCGGCCTGCTTTATAACTGGTACGCGGCTACGGAGAAAAATCCGTGTCCCGAAGGGTATCACATTCCGACAGAAGCCGATATGCTTGTGCTGGAGCGATTTGTCGCTCCGGAGGCAACGGATTTAGGAACTGATTTGTCAGATGTTCCTGAAAAAGCCGTATGGTGTGGTGCCGACGCCGGATTGGCTACTAAAATAAAATCCGGGTTATACGGATTCGGTGGTTCCGATGATTATGGATTGGCGTTAGTTCCCGGTGGAATTTATGCCACCTCTCTGTCAAAAGACGCCTCGGCAACTACAAAAATATGTGTACTTTGGTTAGCGGATGAGAGTCCGACCAATACTGCGAAGGGTGTACGGCGTATGCTTCAACACGATAAGTCCGGATCAGCTCGCGGGTGCGACGACAAGGCAAAGGGACAATCACTACGCTGTGTTAAAAATTAGCATCCGATGAGAAAAACTTGGATTTTAATACTGGCTTTTCTGCTTCCGTCCAGACTCGCGGCTCATGAATATCTCCTTGAAACCGAATCCTTTGCCGACAAGGGCGGCTGGGTCGTGGATCAGCAGTTCATGGATATCATGGGGTCGCCGTATCTGCTGGCTCACGGAGCGGGTACACCCGTAGACGATGCTGGTACGTCGATCGTTCTTCCGGACAAAGGCACATATCACATTTATGTCAGAACTTATAACTGGACCTCGCCGTGGCATGACGGCGAGGGTCCGGGGCGGTTCCAGCTGGGAGTGAACGGTTATCGGCTGCCAACCGAACTGGGTGCAACGGGAAAAAACTGGATGTGGCAATATGCCGGAATAGCGGTCGTAGAATCGCCCCGCATCAAGGTGTCGCTGCATGACCTGACGGGATTCGACGGCCGTTGTGATGCCATCTATTTTTCGACGGAGTGCAACGACAACCTGCCTCAAAATAAAGAGGAGATGGAGGCCCTGCGCCGCAGACTGCTTCCTGGTTATGGAGATCCGCATGATAAAGGAACATTCGACCTTGTCGTGGTCGGCGGTGGCGTTGCAGGCATGTGTGCGGCGGTCAGTGCCGCCCGGCTCGGTCTGAAGGTTGCATTGGTGCATGACCGACCCGTACTCGGTGGCAACAATAGTTCGGAAGTGAGGGTGCATCTGGGCGGAGCGATCGAGTTGCCCCCCTATCCCAATCTCGGAAACCTGATCAAGGAGTTCGGACATACGGAAAAAGGCAATGCGATGCCTGCGGAAAATTATGCCGATGATCGGAAGATGGCTTTTGTTACCGGGGAGAAAAATATTTCGCTTTATCTTTCGTGCCGGGGAATCGGAGTAGAGATGGAACAGGACCGTATTGCGGCTCTATTGGCCCGGAATATTGAAACCGGAGAGTTGATGTACTTTCGGGCTCCGCTGTTTGCCGATTGTACGGGAGACGCCAACGTAGGATATATGGCCGGGGCTGATTTTCGCACAGGACGCGAGGCCCGGTCGGAATACGGTGAGCCGAGCGCTCCGGCGAAGGCTGATAAACAGGTAATGGGTGCCTCGGTACAATGGTATGCCCAAGACCGGGGTACGCCCGCGGTTTTTCCTGAATTCGTCTACGGCAAAATATTCGATGAAAAGAGCGTAGAACGTGTAACCAAGGGTGAATGGACCTGGGAAACCGGAATGCAGCGGGATCAGGTGTGGGATGCGGAACGCATCCGGGACCACGGCTTGTTGGTGGTTTATGCCAACTGGTCTTATCTCAAAAATCACGCCTTGGACAACGGGGCATTCCGCAATCTGGCGTTGGAATGGGTGGCTTATGTAGCAGGAAAACGGGAATCGCGCCGTCTGATGGGTGATGTTGTTTTGACTCAGAATGATATTTTACGACAGGTTGCTTATGAAGACGCTTCGGTTACGACCTCGTGGACAATCGACCTGCACTATCCCGATCCGAAAAATACCCGGTTTTTTCCGGGTGATGAGTTCAAGGCGGTGTGTAATCAAGAGGAAATAGAACTTTATCCGATTCCTTATAGGTGTTTTTATTCGCGTAATGTCTCGAATCTCTTCATGGCCGGCCGGAATATCAGTGTGACGCATGTTGCCTTGGGGACCGTGCGCGTGATGCGGACGACGGCGATGATGGGCGAAGTCGTCGGAATGGCTGCCGCTGTGTGCCGTCGGCACGATGTATTGCCGCGTACGGTTTATACCTCTTATTTGCCTGAATTGAGATCGCTGATGCAAAAGGGATGCGGACAGCAGGATCTTCCCAACAATCAACAGTTCAACATAGGGCGCCGGAAACATCATTAACATTGTCCGAACCAATGAGCAGATCCTCACCTTTTTTGGTATTTGTCGCTGTTTGGGCATCATTGTCTGCCTGTAACCGAATGGATGGAGGCACTATGCTTGAAATGTCTTTTCGCAATCCTCCCGAATCTACGAAACCTTGGACTTACTGGTACTGGATAGACGATAATATCTCCAAGGAAGGCATCACCAAGGACCTCGAAGCGATGGCTGAGGTTGGTATCGGCGAGGCTTTCATCGGCAATGTTACCGATACTCGCTTGAATTTCGTGAACCCGGGTGAGCAGGAGCGTAAAATGGTTAACCGCGGACTGGTGCCTGTGTTGAGCGATGCTTGGTGGGAATGCGTGGAGCACGCCGTGAGAGAAGCCGAACGGTTAGGTATCAAAGTCGGGATGTTCAACTGCCCCGGTTGGAGTCAGTCGGGAGGACCGTGGGTAGAACCCGGACAGGCAATGCGTTACCTCGTATCGACCGAATTGCGGGTTAGCGGGCCCTGCAAACTCCGGGAACGGCTTGAAACACCGGCTGAACATTTTCAACAGGTTGCTATTCAAGCCTTCCCGGTCCCAGTCAATGATTCGGACCGCTTGTGCGAGCATACTCCGCGGGTACGTTGTGCGGAACTCCCTGATGTAAACTTACTTTTCGATGGGGATCCGAATACGATGGTCCGGTTTGACCATTATCCCTTGACTTTCGAAATAGAACTGGATGAACCCTACACGGTTCGGTCATTGGTCATCCGACCGGCCTCCAAGCAAATAGCTCCCGATGACCCCTATACATTTTCATCGTCATCGCTTTACGGACCGATGCGCATGTCTGCGAAAGTGCGTGTCGAGGCAAAAGTCAATGGAAAATGGCGTGCGGTTGCTTCGCGTGATATTGACCGTGCGAATCTATGGCCGCATATCGGACCGATGGTTTTCGGTCCGATATGCGAATCGTTCCCGGCAGTGACAGCCCGTGAATTCCGGATCGTTTTTTCCGAAGGTCGAAACGGTGTGCTCGGAGAAATAGAGCTTTCGGGTGCAGCCCGCTTGTCCCATTATGTGGAAAAACAATTGGGAAAGATGAGTTCCAGCACCCAAATCGCATATGACACTTATTCATGGCAACCCTCGGCTGAGGCCGATGATCGGTCGTTGACCATTGATCCTACTTGTATTATTGACCTGACGGAATGTACGGATACCATGGGTTTTCTTTGTTGGAATGTACCTCCCGGAGAGTGGATCGTTCTGCGCACGGGGATGGTGCCGACCGGGACGAAAAACAAGCCGACTCTGAAAGAGGGCCGGGGATACGAAGTGGATAAAATGAGCCATGATGCCGCCCGTGCCCATTTCGACGCATTTGCCGGAGAATTACTGCGGCGTATGCCCCCTGAGCAACGGGTGGGGTTTCGGCATGTGATTGCAGACAGTTATGAACAAGGGTCGCTGAATTGGACCGAAGGTTTTGCGGACGAATTTATCGCTACTTACGGTTATGATCCCTATCCTTGGCTGCCCGTACTGACCGGGCGCATCGTGGAAAGCGCCGATCGTTCCGACCGTTTCCTATGGGATATGCGTCGTTTGATAGCAGATAAGATCGCATCGGGTTATGTTCGTGGTCTTCGAGAAAAATGCGAAGAGAACGGACTAACGCTTTGGTTGGAAAATTACGGCCATTGGGGATTTCCCGGTGAGTTTCTCAATTACGGCGGAGCCAGCCATCAGGTCGGCGGAGAATTTTGGCTGACGGATCGTAAACAGCGCTCCTATACGGTGGAGTGCCGAGCTGCTTCCTCTGCCGCACATACTTACGGTAAGAACCTCGTCTCTGCGGAGGCTTTTACTGCCAGTTTTACATTCCGGCAGACGCCGAGAGATTTGAAATTGTTGGGAGACTGGGCATGGACCGAGGGCATCAACCATTATGTGTTGCATCTTTACATTCATCAGCCCGATGAGCGAAAACCGGGTATGAATGCTTGGTTCGGTACGGATTTCAACCGTCATAGTACGTGGTTTCATTCGACGAAAAGTTATTTTGAATACGTTCGCCGTTCCTGTGCGTTATTGCAGAGCGGACGGAATGTGGCGGATGTTGCTTATTTCATCGGAGAAGATACTCCGAAGATGACGGGACCGATGGTTCCGGCACTGCCTACCGGGTATCAGTATGACTTCATCAATGCCGAAGTCCTGAAAGATGCACGGGTTGTGAATGGGCGGATTGTACTTCCTTCCGGAGCCGATTATGCAATTCTCGTCCTGCCTCCCCAGAAGACCATGCGTCCGGAAATGCTGGAAATACTTTCCCGGTTGGCAGGGCAAGGTGCATCCCTGCTGGGTTATGCTCCCGAAACATCTCCCAGCAACCGGGATTATCCCGGTTGTGACGATCGGATCTCGCAGCTTGCCGCTGAGATGTGGAACGGAATGGACGGAGTTTCAGTGACAGAGAGACGTTATGGTAAAGGCTGCATTTTTTGCGGAATAGGTATCCAGGAAGCCTTAAGCCGTTTGGGAGTCGGCCCGGACCTTATTATCCCCGCTATTCCGCAAGAGATTCTGTTTACTCACCGTGTAGGAGACGGATTCGAGTTCTATTTTCTTTCGAACCAGTCGGAAAATGCAGTTTCAGGTACTTTCGGATTCGATGTCGCAGACCGTCAACCCGAATTGTGGAATGCCGAAACGGGCGAAATCCGGGATCTGCCGTTATTCGAGCAGCGTGCAGGACGGACTTATGTGCCGTTGGAGTTCGGGCCTGCGGATTCCTGGTTCATTGTGTTCCGGAAAAGAGTTGTTGTATCCAATTCTGGGTCCGATACGAATTTTCCTGCTTTTAGGAAATTGCAGGAAATTAATTGCAATTGGAATGTAACTTTCCATCCGGTTTACGATGCAGCCCGGGAAATGACGTTCGGAGAACTTACCGATTGGACCCAGAATGATGATCCTTATATTCGGCATTTTAGTGGTACAGCCACATATAAGACGAATTTTGAATATCGGGCAGGTACTGAAAAAAATGTTTGGCTTGATTTGGGAACCGTTCATGCCCTTGCCGATGTGACGTTAAACGGACAACCGTTCCGGACTTTATGGCGGCCTCCCTATCGGGTTAATATTTCGGAAGTATTGAAAGAAGGATACAATACGATAGAGGTTGTTGTTACGAACTGCTGGCTCAACCGGCTTATCGGTGATTTGCAGTTCGGAGCTCGAAAATATACTTGGGCGCCTTATGTTGACTGGAATGCAGAAACCCCATTGCTACCTTCCGGATTGATCGGGCCCGTAACCTTGCTGACGGGGGAATGACATTGAACCGCTCGACTGTTCCCTATTCCTGCTGGCCTAAAATGCCTAACTGTTCAATTAGTTTAACCATTAACAGAAACCGAATATGAGATTTCATTTTCTCTTTTTTCTGAGTTTTGTCTTTTTCTGGAGTTGCAGCTCCCCGTCACCCGCACCCGTCTGCCGTGTTGAAGGGATTGTCTCAGCGATTCACGACCCCGCCTCACGGAAAGTGTTGGTCGCCTGCCACCGCGGCGACTGGCGCAACTATCCCGAGAACTCCCTGGCAGCCATCGAATCGGTCATCCGCATGGGTGCCGACATCGTCGAAATCGACCTGGCGCTGACCTCCGACAGCGTGCTGGTCGTCTGCCACGACCGGACGCTGAACCGCACCACCACGGGACGCGGACTTATCGCCGAAATTCCCTACGACTCCATCCAACGGTGCTTCCTCAAATCGGGCCACGGCGTGGCCACTTCACACCGTATGCCGACGCTGCGCGAAGCATTGGAACTCTGCAAGGACCGCATCGTTGTCAATATCGACAAGGGCTACCAGTATTACGACCTGGTGCAGGCTCTTTCCGAGGAGCTCGGCGTAACCGGACAGCTCCTTATCAAGGGCAAAAGCCCCGTTGAGAATGTCTCTGCAAAGTTCGCACGCTACGAACACAACATGATGTACATGCCCATCATCGACATCCTCAAGCCCAAAGGGCAGGCGCTCTTCGCCGAATACCTCGGCACGAACACCGTGCCCCTTGCCTACGAGGTCTGCTGGTCGGAATACACCCCCGCTGTCGAGGCCTGCATGCGGAATGTCGTCGCCAGCGGCTCGAAGCTCTGGGTCAACTCCCTGTGGCCCTCGCTCTGCGGAGGTTTATGCGACGATGCCGCCTTCGACGGAGACCCCGCCGCCGTCTACGGCAAACTCGTCGGCATGGGAGCCACCATGATCCAGACCGACCGTCCCGAACTGCTGATCTCCTACCTCCGTTCGCGGGGCCTGCACGACTGACACCATGGGCCGCATCACGGAATTCTACCGCATCAGCCCTCCCGTCCCCGCCCACGGGATGGACGAGGCTTCGCGTGACAAGTACTACCGACGGCTCCGACTGCAGGCGTTCACCGCAGCAACGCTCGGATACAGCCTCTACTACGTCTGCCGAACCAGCCTCAACGTCATGAAGAAGCCCATTCTCGACAGCGGATCGCTCGATGCATCCCAGCTGGGCATTATCGGATCGGCGCTGCTATTCGCCTATGCCGTCGGAAAGTTCGTAAACGGGTTCATCGCCGACTACTGCAACATCAAGCGTTTCATGGCGACAGGGCTTATCGTATCCGCCGCCGCAAATGCACTGATGGGGCTCCTGGGACTCACTCATTCCATCGTTCCAACGGCCGTGATGTTCATCGCATTCGCCGTGATGTGGGGGCTCAACGGATGGGCACAGTCCATGGGAGCGCCCCCGGCAATCATATCCCTCTCGCGATGGTATCCACTCAGGGAGCGAGGGACCTATTACGGATTCTTCTCGGCAAGCCACAACCTCGGGGAGTTCTTCTCGTTCCTCTTCGTGGGGTCCATCGTGACTTTTGCGGGGTGGCAGGCCGGGTTCTTCGGGTCGGCGATCGCAGGAGCCATCGGCGTGGTCATCATTCTATGCTGGCTCCACGACACCCCCGAGTCGAAGGGACTCCCGCCCGTAGAGGCGCTGGCACATGAAAAACCCGTACCCGGAGCCGACAAGTCCGTCCGGGAGATTCAGAAGCAGGTACTGCGCACTCCGGCGGTATGGGTGCTGGCCACCGCGAGTGCATTCATGTACATATCCCGATATGCAATCAACGGATGGGGCGTACTGTTCCTTCAGGAGGCAAAGGGGTTCTCGGACGTGGAGGCGATATCCGTCGTCTCGATAAACGCGCTGCTGGGAATTCTCGGAACGGTATTGTCGGGATGGTTCTCCGACAAGCTCTTCAAGGGAGACCGCAAGATTCCTGCGCTGCTGTTCGGCGTACTCAACTCCATAGCATTGGCGCTGTTCCTATACGGTGGAAATGCCATGTGGGTGAACGTCCTCTCGATGGTGCTCTTCGGAATAGCCATCGGCGTGCTGATCTGTTTCCTCGGGGGACTCATGGCCGTGGATATCGTACCCCGAAAGGCCACGGGTGCCGCCCTGGGGGTCGTGGGAATAGCGTCCTACTGCGCTGCGGGAATTCAGGACGTCGCGTCAGGATGGCTCATCGACTCGAACATCACTGTCGCGGCAGACGGAGTGAAGCACTACGATTTCGGACCCGTCGCATGCTTCTGGATTGCGGCGTCCGTGATTTCGTTTATACTGCCGCTGCTGAACCGAAAGAAACAAGAATGAATGGTTAACTATTGAAAATATGACCTGCAACTATACTCAGAACATCTGATACTTCTATATGAAATAATATCAGGAAATGCTGCATTGCTCTATCTACAAACCCCGGCGGGACTTCCCGAAGTCCCGGGGTCTGTTGTATTCAAGTATTAAAAGGTACGGGGACCTCCTACAAGTTTTCAAAATGCGATTATATAAAAAAACAAATACCCAAGATATTGGAAACTCAAAAAATAGATAGTAATGTTACAAAATACCCGATCTTTTGAAAAGAATAGTTTTATCCGTTTTCTGCGTTTTTCGCAGATACGACCTCTCTCCGCTTCGGAATACGAACAAGCACAAACGGCATACGAACGTTATATCAATTATATTCAGCTTTGCTCCGACCCGAAAATTCTCTCTGGCATATACGCTTTATATGCTGGAAAAGGTGAGAGTACGTCTGATAGGAATCAGTAAAAGTAGCTTCGGAAACGAAATTGTTACTTCGGTCCGCCATTGGATTGACAAAATTCGAAATGAAAATGGTCTGATTAAGAGTAAACCATCTTGCGGTCATGGACTGCGGAAAGAAAATCGCAACTCCGAAGTTGCCGATTTATTTGGCGGAGCAATTTATCCCCACGATCTTATGGAGATAGCAGCTTCGATGCAGGGACTCGGAGTCGGACGATGTCTCGACGGTTCACAAGCTTTTGGGGATCTGTTTGTAGAAAGTATTGCGTGGATGCTCAACGTCCGGATAAATAAATCCTAATCAGTATAAGTATGCAATACTGAATTGCATACTATAGTTAACTCGTTTTTGGGACTTGTTGAGAGAATATCTCATAGAGAGGTCAACGATGATAATTGGCAGTCATCATTTGAGAGTTGTTTTCAATTCTGGACAATATAATTAGAATGTAAAAGAAATTTGTTATATCTTATAATTTTTGGCAATTTGCGGATTCCGAAAGATTTTCGTATCTTGCAGTAGGTTATTTGAAACGTGGTATTCGAGCGCAAGAAGCTGAAAATAAACCGTTGCCTTTTCGTTACCTATTATCCCTATACAAAAATGTAA
>ENA-OURV01001007-OURV01001007.1-human-gut-metagenome-genome-assembly--contig:-NODE-1007-length-23327-cov-8.814713_pt1 | contig 23327 bp, 24 predicted proteins | sample MGYA00242141_ERZ509072 | MGnify/ENA primary metagenome ERZ509072 (study PRJEB26280, sample SAMEA2338763) | human gut metagenome | biome: human gut; feature: human-associated habitat; material: faeces... | reverse complement strand
AGCCCGAAAGGCCTCCGGCCGCCCCGGCCCGCTTTTAAAACAAATGTATTATTGAAAAAACCGGAATCATCTGAGGCGTCTGCCCGTTCCCGAGCTGCCGAAGCTGCCATTTCTTGAAGCAAATATCCCGGTCAGCACGGATCTCTCCAGCGCCAAAGCATATCCGAACATAACCCACGCATAGGCTATGCTCCAGCCCGCCTTTACAAAAATGCTCACAAATATTGCAGCCAGCAGGCAGGTAATTATCACAAGCGGCTTATACAGCTTAATTCCCGCAAAAATCAGCACGCCCAATACCAGCATCAGCAGCCCAAGCCACCAGCAGGACATTATCAGCACTCCGCCGTACGGCGCTATGCCGCGGCTGCCGCGGAAGCCCAAAGCCACATTGAAGGTATGCCCCAGCATAACCGCAATTCCGCCTATCGCAATGCCCAGTCCGGAATCCCCGCCTATTATAAGGGTTGCAAAAAGCGCCGCAAGGAAGCCCTTGAGCACATCAATGCCCAGCGCAATAAGCGCATAGTTCACACCAAGCTCCCGGAGCACGCCGGTTACGGTAACGGTGCTTTCCAGCTTTCTGCCCGCAATTTTGCCGGCAATGACCGTTCCCGGAATGCATCCCAAAAGAAACCCGATTATAAGTGAAATAACGATCTTCAGAAACATAGCTCAACCTTCCTCTCCGTCTTTTTCTCTCAACATAAACCTTATCGGTGTTCCCGCAAAGCCGAAGGTCTTGCGGAAATAGTTCTCAAGATACCGCTGATAGGAAAAATGCATAAGCGATGCATCGTTTACAAACAGTACAAAGCTGGGCGGCGCCGCCGCAACCTGCGTGCAGTAGAATATTTTCAGCCTGCGCCCCTTGTCGGACGGCGGCTGCATCACCGCCATTGCATCCTGAAGCGCATCATTCAGTACGCCCGTGGATATCCTGCGCGTCGCCTGCTCATAGGCCGCCACAACATCGGGCAATATGCGGTTTAGCCGCTGCCCCGTAAGCGCCGATATAAACTCCACGCTTACATAATCCATAAAGGCAAGATCCGCCTCCAGCTTCTTTTTGAACTTGTCGGCCGTTTTGGAATCCTTCTCAACAGCATCCCATTTGTTTACAATAACCACCGACGCCTTGCCCTGCTCATGCACATATCCGGCTATCTTCACATCCTGCTCGGTTACGCCCTTTACCGCATCCACCACTATCAGTGCCACATCGCAGCGTCTTATGGCGTCCAGCGAGCGTATAACGCTGTATCTTTCAATGCTGTCGTCATCCACGCTGCGCTTGCGCCGTATTCCGGCCGTGTCCACTATATTGAAGGGGCGCTCCTGCCATATAAAGCCCGTATCTATCGCATCCCGCGTAGTGCCCGGTATATCGCTCACTATCGTGCGCTCCTGCCCCAGTATCTTGTTTACAAGCGAGGATTTCCCGGCATTGGGCTTGCCCACAACCGCTATGGAAATGCTGCCGTTTTCCTCCGTCTCCTGCTCTGCGGGAAGCAGCTGCACAATGCGGTCAAGCAAATCACCTATTCCAAGCCCCTGCTGCGCGCTTATAACGCTGGGCTCGCCGAGGCCCAGGGAATAAAAATCGTATACATCATGCTCCTGCTTCGGGCTGTCCACCTTGTTTACAACAAGAATTATCCTATGATGCCGCCTGCGCAGATACTGTGCAATATCCGCATCATCCGCGGTAAGCCCCGCCCTTGCGTCGGTAAAAAACAGTATCACATCGGCGGTGTCCACAGCCACCTCCGCCTGACGGCGCATCTGGCGGAAAAACACATCCTCGCTTTTAAGCTCTATGCCCCCCGTATCCACCACGGTAAAGGTCTTGCCCAGCCACTCCGCGTCTCCGTATATACGGTCGCGCGTCACTCCCGGCGTATCCTTCACTATGCTCATGCGTCTGCCCAGCAATTTATTGAAAAATGTGGATTTTCCCACGTTCGGTCTGCCTACTATGGCCACCAAGCCCTTCATACTTACCTCTTTCATAATCTCTGCATGAATCACCCGTGCCATGACGGTTTCACACAAAAATTGTACAATAAAATTAAGAATAAACCGTAAAGACAGCGAAAAATATCGTTAAACAATGCGTTTTAACGGTTTAGCCGCAGTAACTTGCGCATCTATTGCGGCTTTTCCTGCCCGATAAGGGAATAAACAAAGCTCTCCCCGTCATTATCGGTGGGGCGTATGTCCACATTCAGCCACCCCTTCAGATCCTCCAGCTTAAGATCGTCCAAAAAGGTGTCCTTACCCTCCTTAAGCATGCTCTTTGAAAGCAGCAGCTCACTGCCCAGCTTCTTGCCCTCCAGCTGCACGGCAATATCCTTGCAGGTAAGCAGCCCCGTAACCGTAACGCTTTCGCCGAAAAAGAAATTGCGCACCGGATATACCTGCACCGAAAGGTTGGGAAAGCGCTCCTGCACCTTCTGTGCCATCTTGCGGATAAACGGCGCCACCGATACCCCGCAGGCTATGGATATTTCCCTGTCGGTAATCCACGGCGGCAGCATCGGATCCTCCAGCGTTTCCGTAACCTCGCGCTCCATCTTTGCAAGCATGCCCACTCCGTTGCCCAGCTGACAGAAATCCTCATAGGTTTCGTACTTGGGCACATCCTGACCCGCTATCAGGTACATCTCATCCGCCGCGAATATAAAGCGCGTCCCCTTCATTTCAAGGCACCGCTTCTGCCAATCCTCTATCTCTGCAAGAATGTACGCCGCATCGGACGGCATTACCCGACGCAGCTTTTCAAGCCTTGCCCTGTGATATGTAAGCCCCACCGGCACCACCGCAAGGCTTTTGCAGTGCGGATGCAGCACCAGCAGATCCTCAAAGGTCTTCCTCAGCTGGAAGCCGTCATTGTAACCGGGGCACAGCACCACCTGCGCGTGAAAATCAATTCCTCCCTGCGCAAGTTTCTCAAGCAGCGGCATTATCTCGCCGCCCTTGGGATTGCCCAGCAGCTTTGCCCGCAGCTCAGGATCGGTGGCATGCACGGAAATATAAAGCGGGCTTATCTTCTGCCTTATTATTCTTTCCAGCTCCCCCTTGCGAAGATTCGTAAGGGTAACATAGTTTCCCATTATAAAGGACATCCGCCAGTCGTCGTCCTTTATATACATGGTGGAGCGCATATTGGGCGGAAGCTGATCCACAAAGCAGAAAAGACACTTGTTGCAGCAGTGCCGCAGCTTTATCATATCGTTTTCAAAGCTAAGCCCGATTATCTCATCCTCATATTTATCAATATCGTATATCGTGACCTCGCCCGAAGCATCCATCACGGACATGGAAAAGCTTTCTTTGGACTGATAATACTCGTAATCCAGTATATCCTCCACCGGCTGCTCGTCAAAGGCAAGCAGATAATCTCCCGGTTTTATCCCCAATTCCTCTGCTATTGAGTTTTCCGCTACAGCCGTAATCTTATGCTTCATAATATGCCCTTTACACAAAATCGCTTACAAGTCTTATACCCCTTATATATTATCCGATATTTCGACCGAATTGTCAATGTGCAATAAATAAAATCCGTGCAAAAGCGCAAATAAATCCGGATATCGGCAAATACTAACAGCAGCAATATCCGCACAACGCCTTCTGCGCGAAGCCTTTATTTTTTGCCGTGTTTGTCCCTCGGCACTGTCCGCCGCTGCGGCCGATACACAGATTTTACATTTCTTTACGATTATTTTTCCTTTGAACGCATGCGGATTTTACCTTGCCGCCGTAGAATGGCAGCGTAGAAAAAAAGATATATAAAAAATGTTTTCTAAGGAGGAAACAGCTATGAACAAAGGTATTAAAAAGTTTCTTATAGGCGCAGCCGCCTGCGTGCTTGCACTTACGCTTACCGCCTGCGGTCAGAGCAGCGCCTTTGATGCAAAAAAGGACATCACCGTCATCTCCCGCGAAAAGGGATCCGGCACCCGCGGAGCCTTTATAGAGCTTTTCGGAATTGAACAAAAGGACGCAAACGGCAACAAGGTGGACCGCACCAGCAGCGAAGCTCAGCAGACCAACAGCACCTCGGTAGTGCTTACGACCGTTGCAGGCAATAAATACGCTATCGGCTATATCTCTTTGGGCTCCCTGAACTCCACCGTAAAGGCCCTCAAAATAGACGGCGCGGAGGCTACGGCGGAAAATGTCAAAAACGGCTCCTACAAGGCCTCCCGTCCCTTTAATGTAGTATATAAGGGCGAGCTTGTCGAGCTTGCAAAGGATTTCCTGGGCTACATCATGAGCGCCGAAGGTCAGGCCGTCATCGAAAAGGCCGGCTATATAGCCTCCGATGCCTCCGCTGCCCCCTATGCCGGAAGCAAGCCCGCAGGCCGCATAACCGTAGGCGGCTCCTCCAGCGTTACCCCTGTTATGAACAAGCTCAAGGAAGCCTATGCCGCCGTCAACCCCTCTGCCGAGATCATCATTCAGGAATCCGACTCCACCACCGGCATCAACGGCGCCATTGACGGAGTGTGCCAGCTGGGCATGGCCTCCCGCGCACTTAAGGACAGCGAAAAGGAAAAAGGCCTCACCGATGTAAAGATCGCGCTGGACGGCGTTGCGGTAATCGTAAACAACGAAAACCCCACCGATGCCCTCACCTCCGCACAGGTAGGCTCCGTCTTCATGGGTGAAACCAAAACCTGGGAGCTTAAGTAAACACAAACGAACGCATCGGCAAAGTCCCGCAGGCACAATGTGCCCCGCGGGCTTCGCCGTATAATGACATCCGCAGCATCTGCGCGGTCAATTGCCCGCCCGTCGGTTTAACTATAAATATTTCTCCCGAAGGGATACTCTCCCCGCGGGGAAAGGAGCAGCTATGAAGGCAAGGCTTACGGAAAAATGCAGCAGACTCATATTCCTTATATGCGCCTGCATCACCATTATCGCTCTGCTTGTAATAATCATATTCATCTTCAGCGGGGGCGCTCCCGCCATAAAGGCAATAGGCCTTTGGAATTTTCTCACCGGTACTCAGTGGATGCCGGAAAACGATGTTTACGGTCTGCTTCCCATGATATGCGGCAGTATCCTTGTAACCTTGGGCGCAATGCTTATAGGCGTGCCCCTGGGGCTGCTTACCGCCGTATTTATGTCCCGCTTCTGCCCCAAAAAGCTCTACCGCCTGCTGCACCCCTTCCTTGAATTGCTTGCAGGCATTCCCTCCGTGGTATACGGCTTCTTCGGGCTTGTGGTGCTGGTTCCCCTCGTGCGGGATCTCTTCGGCGGCAGCGGTTTTTCCCTGTTTACCGCAGCGCTGCTGCTGGGCATTATGATACTGCCCACCGTAATAGGCGTAAGCGAAGCTTCCGTAAACGCCGTCCCCGACGATATCTACTACGGTGCGCTGGCTCTTGGCGCAACGCATGAAAAAAGCGTATTTACCGCCGTGCTCCCAGCCGCCAAAAGCGGCGTGGCTGCCGCCGCCGTGCTGGGCATGGGCCGCGCCGTGGGTGAAACCATGGCGGTAATAATGGTGGCCGGCAACCAAACCCGTATGCCCACCGGGCTTTTCAACGGCGTAAGCACCCTTACCGGCACCATTGTAATGGAAATGGGCTACGCCGCCGACCTGCACCGTCAGGCGCTAATCGCCACCGCGGCCGTGCTGTTTGCCTTTATACTGCTTATAAACCTTGTGTTTGCCCTTATTAAAAAACGCAGTAAAATGTAAGGAGGAATAATATGAAAAGCAACGCCTCTTTGACGAAAAACGCAGCTCACGCCGCAGTAAGCTACCGCCGAAGCGCCTCCTCGGTCGTTCTGCGGGTGCTCACGGTGGGCGCCGCCGCGGTCACCTCCTGCATTCTGCTTTTTCTCATAGGTTATATCCTTGTAAAGGGTCTGCCGCATCTTACGCCGAAGCTGTTCTCCCCCAAATTCACCTCGGAAAACAACTCCCTGCTGCCCGCCCTTATTAACACCGTATTTATGACGATTCTGTCCCTGCTTATGGCCGTGCCCCTGGGCATAGGCGCCGCCGTTTACATGACGGAATACGCCCGCCGCGGCAGCCGCCTTGTGCGCATAGTCCGTATGGCAGCGGAAACCCTCTCCGGCATCCCCTCCATAGTATACGGGCTTTTCGGCTACCTTTGCTTTGTGGTAACGCTGCATTTCGGCTATTCCCTGCTGGCGGGAGCCTGCACCCTTACAATAATGGTGCTGCCCCTTATAATGCGCACCACCGAGGAAGCGCTTATAAGCGTCCCGGACAGCTTCCGTGAGGGCAGCTTCGGTCTGGGCGCCGGCAGGCTGCGCACCGTAATGAAAATAGTGCTTCCGGCCGCCGTGCCCGGCATACTCTCCGGCGTGATCCTTGCAATAGGCCGTATAGTGGGCGAAACCGCCGCCCTGATATATACAAGCGGCACATATACCGAGATCTGCACCGACCTTATGCAGTCGGGGCGCACGCTGTCGGTGCATATGTACTCACTGTCCCGCGAAGGTCTTTATATAGACCAGGCATATGCCACCGCCGTGGTGCTGCTGATACTTGTAGTGGGCATCAACGCCCTTTCCTCCCTTGTTGCGCATAAAATTTCCTCCCGTGCCCAAGGTAAATAATTGCGTGGAAGCCTCTGCAAAATACGCAAAAAACAGCAGAATCCCCACGGCAGCTTCCGAATACTGAAAGTGAGATGATCTTATTATGAAAAAAGCGCAAGCAAATACCGATACAAACACCGCCGCCGTATGCGAAAAGCCGGAATGCAAAATTGCGGTGCAGAACCTTAACCTTTGGTACGGCGCCTTCCACGCCCTTAAAAATGTGAACCTGGGCGTAAAGGAGCATGAGATCTGCGCCTTTATCGGCCCCTCCGGCTGCGGCAAATCCACCCTTCTTAAGTGCCTTAACCGCATGAACGATCTTGTTGAGGGCTGCCGCATCGAGGGTAAGGCGCTCCTTGACGGAAAGGACATCTACACCGGCACCGATATAAGCCTGCTCCGTAAGCGCGTGGGCATGGTGTTTCAAAAGCCCAATCCCTTCCCCATGAGCATATACGACAATGTTGCCTACGGCCCGCGCACGCACGGAGTGCGCAGCCGCGTGCAGCTGGACGAGCTGGTGGAGGAGGCTCTGCGCTCCGCCGCCATATGGGACGAGGTAAAGGACCGCCTCAAAAAAAATGCCCTGGGCCTCTCCGGCGGACAGCAGCAGCGTTTATGCATAGCGCGCGCACTGGCCGTGCAGCCCGAGGTGCTGCTTATGGACGAGCCCACCAGCGCTCTTGACCCCATATCCACCGGGAAAATCGAAGAGCTTGCGCTGCGTCTTAAAAACGATTATACTATAATCATCGTAACGCATAATATGCAGCAGGCCGTGCGCATAAGCGATACCACCGCCTTCTTCCTGCTTGGTGAGGTCATAGAGCACGCCCCCAGCGAGCAGCTGTTTTCCGCCCCTGCGGACAAGCGCACCGAGGATTATATCACCGGCCGCTTCGGCTGAAAAGGCAGCCGCTTTTTGCTTTGCCTTTATAAAAATCACTCTGAAAGGATGTTGTATATATGCGTAACAGCTTTGACGAACAGCTTAAAGAACTTAACCGCGAGCTTATAGAAATGGGCTCCCTGTGCGAACAGATAATAAGCGGCGCAATCGGCGCCCTGCTTAAAAACAGCGAGGAGCAGCGCAGACTGGTGGACAGCATTGACGGCAGCATCGACCGCAAGGAGCGGGATATAGAAGCTCTGTGCATGCGCCTGCTGCTGCGCCAGCAGCCCGTTGCCCGCGACCTGCGCCTTATATCCTCCGCTCTTAAAATGATATCGGATATGGAGCGTATAGGCGATCAGGCCGCCGATATATCCCAGATAACCGTTTTCATGCAGGGGCGCTCCCTCCCCATTCCCCACATCGAGGCCATGGCGCGCCGCAGCGCGGAAATGGTTACCTGCGCCATAGATTCCTTTGTGCGCCGGGATCTTGAAAAGGCCCGCAGCGTCTACCGCATGGACGATGCCGTGGACGATTTGTTTATCGAAATAAAGCAGGAAATAGTACGCCTGCTTAAGAATAACGAGGACGGCGAGCTTTGCCTTGACTATCTTATGATAGCCAAATACCTTGAACGCATAGGCGATCATGCCGTAAATGTTGCGGAATGGGTGGATTACGCCATTACCGGCAGTCATGACGCCGATTTTCCCGAGCAGTAATCCGGCCGCCTCCGCAAAGGGCAGCGGCCGGGCGTGCAGCAGCGGCATACTGCGCCCTTAACGCATATTTACTGTTCGCAGCTGCAAAAAACATACTCAGCGCCCCAAAGAAAGGAAAAGGTTATGAAACGCAAGATAAACTTAAGCTTCTGTCTGTTATGCAGCCTGACCGTGCTGCTTACGGCGCTTGTTATAACCACTCTGCTGTATAACGATTACAGCCAGAGCATAAAGGACGATCTCCGCAAGGAGGCCGACTATATAGCGGTCGCTTCCAACGCCGAGCAGGACTATCCGGCAAAGATACTGCACACCGCCACCGACCGCATAACCCTCATCTCTGCCGACGGCACGGTGCTGCTTGATTCCGATGCCGATCCGGCAGAGCTCGGCAGCCACGCTAAACGGCCGGAATTTATCGCCGCAAAGGAAAACGGCTACGGCGAAAGCACCCGTGTAAGCGATACTCTGGCGCAAAAAACCTACTATTGCGCCGTCCGTCTTGCAAACGGCAGCGTACTGCGCGTGGGGCGCACCACCGACAGCATCCTTTCCTCCTACCTCTCCGCGCTGCCTTGGCTGCTGCTGTGCGCCGCGGTAACTCTGCTGCTCTCCATAGCCATATCTGCTCTGCTCACCCGCCGCATAGTGGAGCCCATCAACCGCATCGACCTTGAAAACGCGCAGGATGTTCCCTATGACGAGCTTGCCCCGCTGCTGGAGCGTATACGGGCGCAGAAAAAAGAGATAAACACCCAAATGGAGGAGCTTAACAAAAAGGAGCAGGAGTTCTCCTCCCTGTCGGACAACATGCGCGAGGGCTTTATAATGCTTAATTCCCAATGCGAGGTGCTCGCCGCCAACCGCAGCGCCTGCCGCATTCTGTCCATACAAAACGCCGATATAAAGGGGCGCAACCTGCTGGAGCTCAGCCGTGACCCCGAGCTTGCAAGGCTTGCTCCCGCAGCCTGCGGCGGCAAAAAAGGCAGCATGGCGCTGGTAATGGAGGGACGCACCTATAAGGTGCATGTCTGCCCCGTAAGCGGCGGCGGAGCCGTGCTGCTTATGCTGGATGCCACCGAGGAAATAGCCCGCGAACGGCTCAGACAGGAATTTTCCGCAAATGTTTCCCATGAGCTTAAAACTCCCCTTACGGTAATTTCCGGCTACGCCGAGCTGCTTAAGAGCGGGCAGGCCGATTCCGCAAGCGTAGAGCTGTTTTCGGAAAAAATATATTCCGAGGCCGCGCGCCTTATAGCCCTTGTGGAGGATATAATACAGCTTTCCTATCTTGACGAGAACCGCACTCTTCCCCGAACCGAGCCTGTGGAGCTGCTCAGCCTTGCAAAGGATGTAGCCGAATCCCTTGAACCCAAATGCCGCCTGCGCAATATACATTTCAGCGTTACCGGCACTCCCGTTACCGTACAGGGCATACGGCCGCTCATGCGCGAAATGGTGTACAACATATGTGAAAACGCCGTTAAATACAATGTGGACGGCGGAAGCGTGACCGTCACCGTCAGCGACACCGGGCAGGATATACGCCTTGAGATAAAGGATACCGGCATAGGCATCCCGGAGCGCGATCTCGAACGCGTGTTTGAACGCTTTTACCGCGTGGACAAAAGCCGCTCCAAGGCCTCCGGCGGAACCGGTCTGGGGCTGTCCATTGTTAAGCATGCGGCCGCCGTGCTTCGCGCACGGGTCAAGCTTTCCTCCGTTTTGGGCAAGGGCACTACCGCTGCCGTTATTTTCCAGCGCCCCGAAAGTAAATAAATTATAGAGTTGATATTTATAGATGTTTGGCTGAAATTCCGCCTAATTAAGCATTTATGCGTATATGAACATATATGCATAAATGCTTGTTGGCTTAAGCCGGTATTAAAATCGCTTTTACAATGCGGCATCGTCCCGGCCGTTTTCCGACGGGGCGATGCTTATGCTTTATACAGCGCCGCCCTTTTCCGCTTTTTCTGTTGACTTGCCCCATCGCGGCGCGCTATAATACCCGTAACAGCAAAAACGCTTTTGTATCGGGAGGTAATTATGGAAATAAACTGTGAAAAAATGATATTCGCCGTTCTGTCCGCCGAGGACGCTTCCGAGCTTGTAGCCGACCTTAACTCAAACGGTTTCTACGCCACCCTTCTAAGCTCAACCGGGGGCTTTTTGCGCAAAAAAAGCGTAACTCTCATGATAGGCCTTGAAAAAGCCCGTCTGGAGGAGGCTTTGGGCATTCTCAAGAAGCACGCGGGGGCGAGAATGGAAACCACCTATCTTACCGGCGCTGGCATGATAGGCATGCCCGCAATGCCCACAAAGGTGGCCTGCGGGGGCATTACCGCCTTTATACTCAGCGTGGACGGATGCGTGAAATATTGAAAAAAATGCGTTAAAAAGCTGCAAAAAAACGATAAAAAACAGGCAAAAAACGCTTAAAAATCGATAAAAAATCAAGCCGGATCTTTTTAAGTGACGAAACATGAACAAAAACGGCACCGCCCGCAGGGCACCCCTGCTCTGTGCTGCGCCCCGCAAGGCGGATAAAGCTGCCGCGGCTTATACTCTGTTTGCGTCAAAAGCGCACCCGGGGGCTGTGCAAAAAGAAAGCTATCCCTGACTTGATGCATTAACCGCCCTGCTTATGTATGTCCAGCCAGTGCTCCTTTGTAAGCACATTGGTGTGCACTGTGCGCACCTCGTTAAGCAGCGGCACGGGAACCTCATTGCAGGTGTGATGAAAGACAAAGCCCAGCTTTTGCTGCACGCGCTTTGATTTTTCATTTCCGTCGTAATAGCCGCACCAGACTGCCCTCATGCCCAAATCCTCAAAGGCATGCTTAAGCAGCTCCTGCGCAGCCTCCGGCATATAGCCCCTGCCCCAGAAGGGTTTACCCAGCCAGTACCCCAGCTCGCACTCATCCTCCCGCTGCGTCATATCCGTATGCCCGTTCAGCTTCAGCTCCGCAGAGCCTATGGCTATGTTGTTTTCCTTTTCGCAAATTGCATAGCACTCCGCCCCGTTAAGGACATTTTTTATTACATTTCTGCTTTCCTCCGCGCTTTTATGCGCAGGCCAGCCCGCAACGGGGCCCACCTCCGGGCTGCTTGCATATTCAAACAGGCTGTCGGCATCAGCCTGCGTCCATTTTCTTAATATAAGCCGTTGTGTATGCAGCATTGTTTTCACTGTTCCCATCCTGCAAATATGCATTTATTCTATCACACGGCACCCGAAAATACAAGCACCCACGGCACCCGAAAATACAAGCAGGGCCGCAGCGTCCTGCTGCGGCCGGCTTTATATTGCGTGCGGGCCCTTTTATTTAATTAAACCGTCCCGGTTACGACAAGGGTGCTGCTGCCGGGAGTGAGCGTCCATTTGCCGGAGGCATCCTGCGTATATGCGGCGGCGGGCACCGTTATCTGCCCCGCCACCGTGGAAAAGGCTCCCGTAGAGGAATTGTAGGTGTAGTTGGCGGGAGTTGCCCATGCAGTGGAATTAAAGTTTACTGCTATGGGGTTCAGTATGGGATTGAAGGTATCGGCCAGCACAATGCCTGCCGACGCATCCGCTGCGCCGCTGCCGATGTTTTCAATGGTGAAGGTATAGGTCAGCTCGCCGTTATCGGAAACGGTGGTTGGCGAAAGCGATTTGATGATCCTGAGCTCCGGCGCGGCCTGCGCGGTTATTACGGCCTGATCCGTAACGGCAGTGCTTATGCCGGCTCCCGTTACGGAGGCGGTGTTGGTTATTGTGCTTCCCTGCGCCGGGGGCGCATATTCGTTTACTTTTGCTTTATAAACAAGCAGCGCATTACCGCCCGCCGGCACATTTATACCGCTTATCACAAGGGGCGGGCCGGCTGTTGCCGTGGGGGCCGCCTGCAGCACGCCGTTTATATAATACTGTATTGAGCCATCGATATAGGTTAACGGATAGAGCGTGGAGGTGTTATAGGCATACGCGCCGAGATTATCGTTAAGCGTAAGGCCGGTGAGCGCGGCGGCGCCGCTGTTTACAAGGGATACGGCAAAGACGGCCTCGCCGTTTGGTGCATAGGTGTCGCCCACGGCGGTTTTGGACACCGTAAGCAACTCCTGAAGGGTGCCGGTGACGGTGTTTGATACCAGAGTGTTTCCGTTATAGGACAAGGTTGCAGCATTAGTGAAGGTTGCCATTGAGATTCCTCCCGTTTTAATACGGCGGAGCACAGGCTCCGTTTTTTGCACGTTTTTTCAAAAAAGCAGATAATACCGCTTTGCTAACAATAATATGCTGCATTTTGCAATATGTTTCCGCCCGTAACGGCAAAAATGCAGAGCTTGAGGGCGCTGCATAATCGTTATATTCCTGCTTATGTATACATTTTTATTTATCTGTCCGCTGTTTCGGCTGCTGAAAAAGTCTGCCGGATTTTCTGCCGTTGCATCCGTGTTGCATTTTGAGAAAAACAGCCGTGTTTTAAGAAAAAAATTCTTTCTTTAAGAAACAAATAAAATCCCGAAAACCCGCTCTACATGGGACTTTTACAGCAAAAACGCCGCAAATGCGGCGTTTTGTGACTGTGATGTGTGTCCGATTTAGATGCAAAGCCGCGTGTGGCCGATTTAGATGCACGCAGATTTTGCAGAGGGGACAGCGATGATGGGAGTTGCACTTAACCGCTATCTTCCGGGGCGCAATGCCATGCCTGTAAACAAATCTATGTATTTTTATTGCGAACAAAACTTGCAATAATTGCCGTCATGACTCCAGAGCCAAGAATGACAACAATATCTACCGGGGCAAGTACAATCCCGGGTATTCCTGCGAAAAAGAACCCATCGCCAAAGCGATAAAGATGTCCGCTGAGCAAAATCATTTCGCCAATGTACATAACCAGCGTAACGACTGCCGCTGATACACTCGGCAGCCATACGGAAAGCAGCGGTTTCTTGTTCAGAGTAAAAGATTCAATATATATGCCAACTGTTACACCGAACAAAACGAAAAATACGCTCATCAATACCGCCGACAATGCCGAAACTTGAATATCACCGTTTCTGTAAAAGGCAGTGAAGCATGCCCAAATGCACATTCCGAGAAATGCGCCGCTTGCTACCGATTGAATCACAAGGGACTTACGGCGGCTCTTGTCACCGGTATGTATCATTTTGGCAAAGCCGTAGAAGCAGTTCAGAATAGAGATAATGAGTACAATTGAGATGATGTAAAAATGAAGCTTGAATGCGGGGCTGTATTCACCCATCAAAACGTCGACCTCTGTCCAAGTTCTTTCTTCAAAACTGTTCGGAGGAACATAGCACATAAACATCTGCCAATCTTCCAATGTGGAGAAAATACCAGTTACGGTGCGAGTGACAGTTACAGCCCTTTCCAAAATAAATTCAAATACAAAAAATAATACAGTTGAAATTACAGTTTCAAACAGTAATGCGTATTTCTTGAAGTATTTGAGTGCGACGGGTATCAGTGCAACACAGACCAAGAGAGCGAGTGCGATTGGTGTGTACGGAATGATATATTTCGGATAATTCTCCGCATATACCGTCCCGTAACGTATCATATCGACAATCACGGATATTCCCATGTAAATCGGATAGCATGACGCAAGCAATACACCGAGAAGCGAGAATAGATAGTATTTTCTAAATGTTTTATTTTCCATAATAAACTCCTTTCACTATGCATTGGTGAGAAGAACATAACACATTGCTATCACAAGTGCGGCAAAGGAAACAATAGAGAAGATGGAAATCTTACTATAGGATAGGATATTTTCTATCCTTATTCTGATTTTAGATCCGCCAAAGGACGCAACAAATAAGTTTGTTTTTTCTGCCGTGGAGAGTAACGTATATGCGTATTCCTTACGTTCAGCTTCGTCGCATTTTGATAATACTGATTCGTCACAAGCAAGCTCAATATCCGAATAAAGCAATTTTAACATCAACCATGCAAACGGATTAAACCAATGAAAACACACAACGATGAGCGCCAAAAGACGGATGAAGTTATCTTTTCGTTTTATATGGGCTTTTTCATGCATCAATATGAAGTTCAGTTTGTTTACATCGTATTCGGTCGGAAGAATGATTTTCGGTTTGATGATTCCGTAAACCGCAGGTGTTTTAACCTTGTCTGAAATATAGATATTATCCTTTAATTTTTGGGCATCCTTCATTTCGTCAAGCGTAATGAAATAAATGATCGTCAAAGTGAGAATCGCCGCCAAGGCTACGATAAGCCATACCAAAGAAGCAATATTAAAGAGATCATCAAGAAGATTTTCCTTATAAGTGATTGGGAAATAACTGTTTGCACCCATTACGTGATTCATCATTGTGAGTGCTGAATTATTGCCTATTTCGATGAGTGTAACTGTTTTAGTTGTAAACTTGGAAAGTAAAGCCATAATACCATATTTGCTTGAAATTCCAACAGGAATACACATCCGGATGAACGGCACAAGCCACAGCCAAATGAAAATTCGACGGGGGATTTTTTTGATTAAGCGGAGAAGCAATACAGGCACTATACAAATAGTTGCGGCGATACTCATATTGAATATCCAATAAAATATCTCACCAAGCATGGTATCACCTCTTGTCGATCAATTTTCGAAGTTCGTCGATTTCATCCTTGGTTAATTTTTCATCTTCTATCAAAGCCGAAAAAAGTGCTTTTCTTGAACCGCCAAAAAGTTTGTCGATCAATCCCTGCGTTTCATTTTCACACACATCCTTTTTGGAGATTAGTGAAACACAAATAAAACCGGGATCATTACGTCGGATGTACCCCTTTGCCTCAATTTTTTTGATAACTGTATAAGTGGTGTTTTTATTCCATCCGAATTCTTGGTCGGCAAGAACACTCAATTCTTTTGCACTTATCGGTTCATGCGCCCAAATTAACTCCATTACTTTTAATTCGCTGTCGAATAATTTCTGCACAATTGTTGCCTCCGGACTATTACTATAGTATATACTATCACAATAGTCTGAATTCGTCAATATGTTTTGCATCTATGGCTTTGTAAATAAATTTTGAACGGGAAGGATTTTTGAAAGGCTTCGGAAAGTGTGTGGCGGTTCGAATCTGTGCACGGTTTTGCTTCTGTGGGGAATCTATATCAAAAAATGCATTTCGCCGGTTCGAATCCGGCTACAGACCGGAAAACCCCGAAATGCATCTATAAAAATTCGAAAAATATTAGAGTCGAAAAAACGGGAGAAATCTCCCGTTTTCTCGTTTTTCCTCGCTCGGATCTAAATTGACTTGTCATCATGTGTTTACAGGTCAATTCAGATGCCGATTTTGTGTTATCCAATTCAGATGCAGCGCGATGGTACACTTCTCCCTTGGTGAAGCAGGGGCTTGCAAGTGACCGCTATCTTCCGGGCTTGCAGAACCATGCTTGTAAACGAGTCCTATGTAAAGTTGCCGAGAGCGACCAAACGATTACTCTCGGCGGTAACTTTACCTAATTACGTTCTCAGGTTCTTCTATAACTAATACCATCGGTATTGCTTTTTGCTGACTGTCAAGAATAAAATCACTATCCGAAATTGCTCTATTTATAATAGCCATCGGGAACGCATAGAAAGCATATTTTCTGAATTCAGCAATCTTTCCTTCAAGATGCTCGGGAATGTCCAACTTCAATTTTGGGAAAAGCTCGCGCAATGGTTTTTCGATTAAGTCTCCCAATTTAACCATATAGGATGCACTGATCTTGAACAATTCAGAAAATTTCTTTTTGCTAAGCACCGGAATTGCCACTTGGGGTTTATCGTTTTCATAACGCAGTAAACCGCACGAAGCAAGGTGAGGAATATCCTCCAAATATCTTAAGTTAAATCCCGTATATTCGAACGGAATACACTTATAAAGAATATATAACATCTTACACAAATTGTCATCATGTATTTCCACGGGGCCGTGTTCGTACTTATTCAAATCGGGTTGGGTGTCGTAAACATGAAGCTCTACCGATTTACTGCTGAAGAAATTATCCAAACTTGCGCGTCGTTCTCCTCCCCAAGCATACTTCGAAAAAGGATCATTCTCCCACTTAAAATCCATTCCATATCGTGTGCCTTGCGCGATCCATCTGCCGCCATCCGGTCTTTCGGGATAAATTTCGTTCGTATCCACAATTCTTTTGACCGCTTGATATTGTCCTCTTGCAAGAACATCGATCATAGCGTAGTATTTGAGATCGATCTGCGCTTTGTCAGACAACCGTTCAAACCAACTCAAAGAATTTATATCCGAAAACAATTCGGTAATCAAATTCCATACCGCTTGATACTGCTGATCTGCAAAATCGAGTTGAATATCAAGTTTGGACGACCTTTCGGCAGGTGTAGAAATCAAAAAATCGGTAACAACCTTGTTTCCGCTTCGTACCATAAGCTCGCACTTAACAAGATCATCGATTGCATTTTCAACGTAAGGCGTTGGAATTCCAAGTGCTTTAGCAATTTCTACTGCTGTTACGGGTTGCTCATACGCAATAATCAATATGTTTTGTTTCATTAGGTCATCACTTACAAGCGACCACGGCTCCTCATTAAATCCGGGATTGCCGGAGCAACCTACCTCAAGTCGTTCGGGGACATAACTATGCTTTTCATACTGTTCCATTTGATCAAATCCTTTCCGCATCTGATCTCTGCCCGAAGATAGCCGTGACAGTACAGTTCCTTTCGGGATACCCAACTCGTCGGCTATATCTTGAACTTTCTTTCCCTCAAGATAACGCTTTACGATCACTTCTCTTTGTAACTTCGCTAAATATGCCACTTCTCGTCTGACCTGCTCAGTAGTATGTCTATCAATGTCGTTTTCATCATTGTAATCCTCAACATCCGGAATTACATCGACACTAACAAGCGGCAATCTGTATTTTTTTCGTAACGCCTCGTTCCATTTGTTTGAAAGAACAGAGGTAAGCCAATATTTCATATTAGAAATACTACCACCTCGGTTTATATACTGAAACGCGGCAAGAAGTGTTTCTTGCGTTAGATCTTCGGCATCGTTCACATCACCGCACTTTTTAAGGGCGAGAGCAAACAGATACTCTGCAGATTTTGCAATTTCATTTTCCATTTTGAGACCTCTTTGAAAGCTTTCATCTATAAGTCGTATAATTTGAATTTGATTCGATTGATGATCAGAACTTTTTTCATAATTATTGTATCATAAATTTGTAAATTATTCTATAACGGAAATCCCGTTTTCGCAAGTCCGAGTCTGGACACAGCATCGAAAAGGGCAAAAGGGATCTATGAAACTCAGAAAAAAATTCAAGGTCGAATAAATATCCACCCGCATAGCGGGTGGTTTTTCATTTTCGGGCATAGCCCTATCCTTTGCTGGCTGCGCACAAGTGCGCTATTTATTGACCTGCCAGTCATGCATATTATTACTTGCTACCCGTAAACGGGTCTCTTGGATCAAACAGACTCATCTGATCACTTTCTCTGTCCGCTTTCAGCTGGTTCTCTATGTACTCTTTTATTGCCTTCGTGTTTTTTCCCACCGTATCCACATAGTATCCTTTGCACCAAAATTCGCGATTTCGGTATGCAAATTTCATGTTACCCCATTTTTGAAATATTTGCAGACTGCTTTTCCCTTTTAAGTACCCCTTAAATCCCGAAACGCTCATTTTGGGAGGTATACTCACCAACATATGTATGTGGTCGGGACACACTTCTCCTTCTATAATCTCTACGCCTTTCCACTCACATAACTGCCTTAGTATTTTTCTTATCTCTGCTCGTTTCTCTTCGTAGAATACTTTTCTACGATATTTGGGCGCAAATACTATATGATACTTGCAATTCCACCGCGTATGTGCTAAACTTTTAATGATGTTATTTTGTTCTTGCATTTTAATGTCCTCCGATTGTGTTTTGTTTTGGCGACTGGCAGGTCCCTTCTATTTTAACACAATCGGAGTTTTTTCTCTTGTTCATCGGTTAACCTTTTTTGAACCCCGCCACTATGGCGGGGTTTTCGGTATATAAAAAACGGGAGAAATCTCTCGAAATCTCCCGTTTTCTCGTTTTTCCTCGCTCGGATCTAAATTGACTTGTCATCATGTGTCTACAGGTCATTTTAGATGCCGATTTTGTGTTGGCCAATTCAGATGCACCGCGAAGAAACACTTCTCCGTTGGTGAAGCAGGGGATTGCAAGTGACCGCGATCTTTCGGGGGGCACTCCATACCTGCAAACGAATCTATGTAGGTTTTCAATAAATAATTTCATCGAGCAAAACAAGAATTTCATCAACAATTTCGTTTTGTTGCTCTGCGTTGGCAAGTTCTTCAAACAAATCTAATATTTCAGTTAAATTCTGCACTGCGTTATGTGCAGCAGAAAGTATATTATTTTGTTCTCGATTTTCCGGCATATTTGTGATATGCTGCTCAATATTCAATTTTATCATTTCAAGTTCGCCGATTATCGAATCAATGGTGTCAGGAGATAAGGTTTCTTTTGAACTAAGCTTCTTTTTGATTTGAGCCAAGGGCCTTATAATGTAAGAATTCATATATTCTCCTTCGCCGTATTGATCGAGGCGATTAAAATCTTTTTCACCTCAACACATCTATCCAAAATCGTTTTGTCGTAATAATATCCGCTTTCAATCAAAAGCTCAAGCCAATATTCTGTTTCGGAGCATTCCTTGAGAGCAATATGTAGCTTTGCTACAAAATCAACTTTGCCGTGCGCATAAAATGCCTCGCGGATATTCGCACCAATGCTTGTCCCCGAACGCAAAAACTGATTGATTAAAGCACTTTCACACTTTGCCTCTCGCAAAATCTTACACGCGCGTATTACTTCTAAAGCAAATGCCTTGGATTTTATCATCAACGGACTTTCGGACATATTACCAGTCCTCCTTTTTAACTTAATTCCGTTATACCATAAACTTTATTACTTTTCCACCTTTATAATAAAAATTGCTTTTCGCCAAAGCGAAAAGCTACCTCACTTCTTCACTCTTCACTATAACTTATTACTTTCCAAAAACCTTTTCGGACGGATTTAGTGAAAAGTGAAGAGTGAATAGTGAAAAAGTAAAAAACCTTCCCGAACTTCGTCCGAGAAGGTTTTTGGTGGGGATAGAGGGACTCGAACCCCCGACTTCTTCGATGTGAACGAAGCGCTCTAACCAGCTGAGCCATATCCCCGTATTCTTTTGACACGGTGTATTATACTAAAACGGCACGGCTTTGTCAACGGTTTTATAATATAAGCCGCTCTGTTTCTGCCGGAGATTTTCCGCTCTGTTTGCCGCAGGTCTTTGGGGATACGGCCGTGCTTTAAGCGCATAACGCCGCCGGGAATAAATATAAGGGCGGCCGCGGCGCCGCCCCTATTATGCTTTATTTAATGCATTCCCGATTATTTTGCGTCCTTGGGCTTATCGTAGACCTTGCCTCTTGTATCCACTCGTATACTCTTTATGCCCTGGCGCTGCTTCGGCGTGCCGGAATTCCCGCCATAGGTGGGCACCTTGCCCAGCTCCAAAACCGTATCCAGCCCCGTTATGACCTTACCGAAGGCGGCATACTGTCCGTCCAGAAACTCGGCGTCGTCCACACAGATAAAGAACTGAGAGCCTGCGCTGTCCATGGGGAAGGACCGGCGCGCCATGGAGATAACTCCGGTTTTGTGGCTTATATCGTTTTGCGAAAAGCCGTTGGCGGCAAATTCGCCCTTGATATTGTAGCCGGGGCCGCCCGTGCCATCGCCGTTGGGATCTCCGCCCTGAACCATGAAGCCGTCGATTATGCGGTGAAAGGTCAGACCGTCGTAGAGCTTTTTGTCATTTGCAAGATAGATAAAGTTCGCCACCGTTTCCGGGGCCTTTTCGGGATAGAGCTCCAGCTCCACCTCGCCGCCGTTTTCCAGCACGATTTTTGCTATGGGATGTTCCATACCGTTTTCCTCCACATTACTCAGAGAGCCGTCGGTAAGCTTTATACCCGTATCCTTCCTGTCGCCCGCGAAGCTTTCCGAATTTGCAGTGCCGGAACCGACGCCTGCGGACTGAGAAGGCGATTCCGTCGCTGCGGGCGTACACCCCGCCCAAAGCATTGCAAGCATTACAGCGGCGCAAATAATCAGATGTTTTTTCAAACCTATCCCTCCGAATTGTAATTATGCGTTGATTTTAGCCCAAAACGGATATAAAGTCAAGGCAAGGGCGGGCGCCACGATGCGGTTTGGCGTAAATTTTCTGTTAATTATTATGCAAAAATATTACGAAAAAGCGCGTGTATGCTGTATAATACCGTAGGAAGTATGATTTTCTGTATAAAAATCGGCATTAAAAAAGCAAAAATGATTAAAAATACGGGGGAAAAATGCGCATAACCGCTGTTACGGCACAAAAGCACGACCCGGAACGGGTGAATCTTTATATTGACGGTGAATTCCGCTGCGGGCTCTGCATACAAACGGCGGCGGATTTCGGGCTGGCTCCCGGCAGGGAGCTGTCGCCCCGGGAGCTTAACGACATTGCCGCCGCCGATGCATATCCGGCTGCGCTTAATGCCGCGCTTGATTATGCCTCGCGCACAAATGCCAAAAGCCGCAGCGAATTTCTTGCCCGGCTTTCGGACTTCCCCGAAAAGGCCGCGCAGGCCGCCGTTAAGCGCATGGAGGAGCTGGGCTACATTGACGATGCGGCCTTGGCTGCACAGATAGTTAAGCGCGGGCTTGCAAACGGCGAAGGGCCTTTTATGCTTAAAAAGCGGCTGTACGAAAAGCGGATATCGGAGGAGCTGATACAGGCGGCGCTTTATGATATATCGCCCGGTCAGGAGGAGGGGGCGGCTGCAAGCGCATTAAGGCGCTTTCCGCAAAAAACGGGCGAGCCGGCGGCAAAGCAGCGCGCCCGCGCTTATGCCTATCTTGCCCGGCGCGGTTTTTCCTCCGAGCTTATACGGCAGACCCTTGAGCTGCTGCCTGCGGAATATGACGATGAAGCCGGATATTACGACGATATCTGATACCGTATAAAACTTATACCCTGCACAAAGGACGAAAATATGAAATTTTGCAATACCGTTACGCTGGAATGTGTGGATTCCACAAACGAATACATTAAAAGCCTGCCGGTTTACAGCTGCGTGAGGGCACTTGCGCAAACTGCGGGGCGGGGACGGCTGGGACGCAGCTTCATTTCCCCGGCGGGAGGGCTTTATTTTTCGGTGAAAATACCAAACCCCTGCCTGCGCGGCCTTGTTACCGAAGCGGCAGCCGTGGCCGTGGCCTCCTGCATACCGGGCAGCGGCATAAAATGGCCCAATGATATTATACTGGACGGAAAAAAGGTGTGCGGGATACTTTGCGCCAGCAACAGCGAAAATATGGATATAATAATCGGCGTAGGAATAAATGTTGCCTGCACCCCCATTGAAGGCTCCGCCTGCACCGGCGGCAGCGCGGACGAGCTGTTTAACCGCGTTATCTGTGCGCTGGAGCACACCCTGACGCTTACAGAGGAAGGAAAAAGGGAGGAGCTGCTGGGGCTGTACCGCCCGCTGCTTTTAACCGTGGGCATCCCCGTAACGGTTACAAGCTGCGGCAAAAGCATAAGCGGCACCGCAGAAGGCGTGGATGACGACGGCGCGCTTTTGGTGCTTTGCGGCGGAGAGCTGTATCATATATCCTCCGGCGAAGCAACGCTCTCTAAGCCCGCAGACGGCATGCACGGGCGGTAAAGTGAGCCTTAAAAATCGGAGGTATTGAATGATACTGGGCATAGGAACGGATATTATCGATATACCGCGCATATCGCTTATGCTGCGGCGGGAAAGCTTTATTGAAAAAATATATACCCAAAAAGAGCGGGAATATCTTGCCCTGCACAAGCTGAATCCCTCAACGGCCGCGGGCATGTTTTCGGTTAAGGAGGCGGCGGCAAAGGCTTTGGGACGGGGCTTTGACCATCTTTCGTGGAAGGATATAGAAATTTTTCACAACGAATACGGAAAGCCGTATGTTGTTCTTCACGGAAAGGCAAAAGAGCTGTTTGAAAGCCTCAACGGAACGAATGTGCATATAAGCATATCTCATGTGAAGTTTGCCGCCGTTGCCCAATGCATTATTGAAGGGAGAGAATGACCATGCTGCCCGTTGCCTCTGTAAAGGAAATACGCCGCGCGGAAACGGAATATTTCGGCAACGCCGATGTTTTGCGGACCGTGCTTACGGTGGGAGAAAAAATGGCGGAGTATATTCTTGCTTCCCCGCTTATGCGCAATAAAAAAAGCCTGCTTGCCGTATGCGGGCAGGGCAACAACGGTGCCGACGGAATGGCGGCCGCCGCCGTTTTGAAAAAAGCCGGGCTGGATGTCCGCGTGGTCTTTGTGGGGGACGCAGACAAAAAAAGCGCTCCCGCCGCCTTTTGCATGGAGCAGTGTCGGGAGCTTTTGTGCGACCTTTCCCCCGCCGATGCGGTGCTGGACGCAATATTCGGCATCGGCTTTCACGGCATTGCAGAGGGACGGGAAAAAGAAGCAATAGAATTCATAAACTGCCTTCATGAAAAGGGCGCCGTTGTTTTTTCCGCCGATGTGCCCAGCGGGCTGGGCAGCGAATTTAAGGTGCATCCCGATATAACCATAGGAGTGCAGGCGGTAAAGCTTGCCTGCGCCTGCGGAACCTCTGCCGCCGCATGCGGAGCCCCGGCGGCAATTGACGCGCTGATTCCGGGCGTAAGAGCGGAGGCGCAGCTTATTGAGCATGGCGATCTTCGCACCTTTCTGCCGCGCAAAAGCCCGTACGGCCACAAAAACAGCTTCGGCACGGTGGGTATAATAGGGGGCTGCGCCGGCATGGAGGGCGCGGCCAGGTTCATGGGCATTGACCTCGTGAACGAAAAAGAGCTGGTGCTCATCGTCAGCCGCACTTCCGAGAAGAACGCCATCATGAAAGCCATCATGGACAACGCCGACAAAAAGGCCGGCTCCATCGTCTTCTCGCTGCCCGTCACCGATACCGCCGGCCTGCGCCTGCTGGACGAAGAGTAAAAAATCAAACTTTCATCTGTCAAATGAACAAAAATCCAC
>ENA-OURV01001004-OURV01001004.1-human-gut-metagenome-genome-assembly--contig:-NODE-1004-length-23340-cov-12.222847_pt1 | contig 23340 bp, 21 predicted proteins | sample MGYA00242141_ERZ509072 | MGnify/ENA primary metagenome ERZ509072 (study PRJEB26280, sample SAMEA2338763) | human gut metagenome | biome: human gut; feature: human-associated habitat; material: faeces... | reverse complement strand
AAGTCAATCGCCACAACCGCCGGGTTCGCCAGCCGATTGACTTCCGTCGAGTTCGCGTCCGGCAGCGACAAAAGCGACCGAACCGCTTCCACCACGCCAAGCTGCATTCCGTAGCCAATCATCAGGCAGGGGATACCCTTCGTGCGCGCGAAGTTCGCCGCCGCCATCATCCCCTCCGCGCCACGATGCCCGAAGCCGCCGGGGAGGATGATGCCGTGATAGCTGCCCAGCCGTTCCGCGGCGTTCGCTGCCGCCAGCTCGTCCGAGGAGATATAGTCCACATACACCGCCGCGAGGTTTGCGATGCCCGCGTGCACCAGCGCTTCGTGCACAGACAGGTATGCATCATGCACGGCAACGTACTTGCCGACCAGCGCGATATGCACTTCCTGTGTCGGCGCGTCATATCGGGCGACCATGTTCGTCCACTCGGTCAAATCCGCCGGGGGATTGTCAAGCTTCAGCGTTTTCAGCACCATGCCCGCCAACCCCTCTTTTTCCAGATTCAGCGGCACTTCAAACAGTGTGGACGCATCCCGGTTCTGCACAACGTTACCCACCGGCACATTGCAGAACAGCGCGATTTTGTCCTTTGCGGACTGGCTGATGTTCACCTCTGTGCGGCAGACGATAACATCCGGCTGAATGCCGATGGCGCGCAGGGCCTTGACAGAGTGCTGCGTCGGCTTCGTTTTCATTTCGCCCGCAACGGACAAATACGGCATCAGCGCCACATGGATGAAGCATGTGTTGCCCGCGCCCAGCTCCCATTTCAGCTGGCGAATCGCCTCCAGATACGGGGAGGACTCGATATCGCCCGCCACGCCGCCGATCTCGATAATCGCAATGTCCGCGCCGGAGTTTTCCGCCGCCGTGATGATGCGGTGCTTGATTTCGTTCGTCACATGCGGCACGACTGTAATCGTCGCGCCGTGGTATTCGCCGCGCAGCTCGCGCTCCACCAGGGCAGTGTGAATCTTGCCGGTGGTGATGCTTGCTTCACCCTTGAGCGACTCGTCGATAAAGCGCTCGTAGTGCCCTAAGTCAAGGTCAGCCGCCACGCCGTCCTCCGTAATGAAATTTTCGCCGTGCTGCAAAGGGGACAGCAGCGCCGGATTGAAGTTATAGTAGGTGTCGCACTTTTGCATCGCGACCTTGTAGCCGCGTGCCTTCAGCAGCCGCCCCAGGGATGCCGCCGTTGTGCCCTTGCCCAGCGAAGAAACAACGCCGCCGGTCACAAATACATATTTCATCATCAAAATTCAACTCCTTTTCGGTCGCTTCGATAAAGAAACCGTCCTGTTCATTGTAGGTGTTTCGCGCTTTTCTGTCAAGGGGGAAGGTCGATTTCCGCTCTTTCATTTTTCTGGCGGATGTGCTACAATGGTCATAAACAATCGAAAGGGGAGACGCTCGTGATTCCTTTCCCGGAATATCCGCGTCCGGCGCTGCGCCGAGACAGCTTTCTGAACCTCAACGGTTTGTGGTCGTACGCCATTACGGCGGATGAAGCCCTGCCCCATGCGTGGGACGGCGAAATCCTCGTGCCGTATTCGCCGGAGACGGCAGCTTCGGGCGTTCGGCGGACGCTTCAGCCGAATCAGTGGCTGCACTATCAGCGCATGTTTACGCCGCCGGATGGGGATGGCGGGCGCGTGCTGCTGCATTTCGGCGCGGTGGACAATGACTGCGTGATTCTCGTCAATCATCGGGAGGTCGGGCGGCACAGCGGCGGCTACTGGCCGTTTTCGCTGGACATCACCGACTATTTGCAGGACGGCGAAAATACGCTGCATGTCGCCGTGCAGGATGCGTCCGACTGCGGCATTCAAGCGCACGGCAAGCAGAAGCTGACCCCCGGCGGCATGTTCTATCCCGCGCAGAGCGGCATTTGGCAGACCGTCTGGCTGGAGCGTGTGCCGGACTGCTATGTGCAGGAGCTGACGATTACGCCGGACGTGCCGACGCGCACGGTTCGTTTTGCTGTCTCTGTCAGTTCCGACTGCCTTGTGTCCTTTCGCGTGACCGCAGACGGCAGGGAAGTCGCCTTGGCGCGGAACACGGCGGTTCATCATCAGGCGAGTGTTGCCCTGAAGCTGCCGGAAGAGGCGCTGCACTGCTGGTCGCCAGACGACCCGTTCCTCTACGATGTGGAAGTTTCGCTGCCGGAGGACAGAGTGACAAGCTACTTTGCCATGCGGCAGTGGACGTGCCAGCCGGACGCAAACGGCATTCCTCGCTTCTGCCTGAACGGTCAGCCGATTCTGCTCAACGGCCTGTTGGATCAGGGCTACTGGGTGGAGGGACTGTACACGCCGCCGTCGGACGAAGCAATGGTGAACGAATTGCAGCGCGTGAAGGCACTGGGCTTCAACCTCCTGCGCAAGCACGCGAAAATCGAGCCGCAGCGCTGGTATTATCACTGTGACCGGCTGGGGCTGATTGTCTGGCAGGATTTCGTCAGCGGCGGCACACCCATGAAGTCGTGGTATGTGACGTACTTGGCGAACGCGCTGCTGCCGATTCTGCGGCATTTCCCAGATGTCGGGCTGTTCCGGCATCTGCTGTCGCGCCCAAATGAAGCAAGCCGGACGCTTTTCCTCCGCGAAATGTCGGACACGGTGAATACGCTGTACCATCATCCGTGCATTGCGATGTGGGTGCCGTTCAACGAAGGCTGGGGGCAGTTCAACGCACGTCAGGTGACGGAAATTCTCCGCCGGATGGATGCGACGCGCCTGATTGACCAAGCGAGCGGCTGGTTTGACCAAGGCGGCGGCGATGTGTACTCCATGCACAACTATTTCTATCCGCTGAAAGTGCGGAAGCATCGGCGCGTAACGGCGCTGACGGAGTACGGCGGCATTGCGTACCCGATGCCCGGCCACTGTACGCACGAGAAGTCGTATGGCTATGGCACAGCGGAAAGTCGGGAGGATTTAACCGCGCGCTATCGCCAATTGCAGCTGGAAACGGTACTGCCGCAGCTGCAAAAGGGGCTGTCCGCGCTGGTGTACACGCAGGTCAGCGACGTGGAGGAGGAAATCAACGGCATTTTCACCTACGACCGCGAGGAGGTCAAGCCGGACGAAACCGCCGTTCGGGAAATCAACGCCGCATTGGCGGCGGAGTTTGCCCGCTGCACCCGCAAAAAATCGCCGTACCGGATTGATTTTCCGATACGGTGATTGCTTTATGTGATTAGGCATCCAGATGCTTGTCCGTGTCATCCGCGTTTTCCACTGATTTCGGTGCGCCATCCGCCGCCTCATACGGCTGGACGCTATCCTGCTTCTGCTTTTTGCGGCGGTCGCCCAGCACAATCGGGTACGCGCCCAGCGCGCCGAACAGCATCCCCAACGCGAGGTTCTTCACGATCTCCGTTTGGATGTCCTGCTCCATGAACATGCTTTGCACATACTCTTCAACCGTCGGGCCATACTTCTGAATCCGAGCCTGTTCAAACGTGTTCATTTCCGAAATCTGCTGATTGTAGCTTTGTACCATGATTACTGTTGCCGTTCCTACCGTGCCGACGCAAATCGACAGAATCAGCATCACGATAATCGTGATGGCCTTCGCCTTGCCGGGCCGACCGTGCAACAGATCATAGCCCTTGCCCGCCAAGAATGCCGTCAGCCACGCGACGATGCTTGCGACGTACCCCCATACGCCGACCAGCACCCATAGCGCCGTACCGATGAGCGCACCCAAGAGGGCGCCGAGAATGCCGGTCAGCAGATTGCCCTGCTTCTCCTCGTAAATCGACTCCTGATTTTCCACCGTGTTTACCTCCCTTTCGCGTTTTCCACAAGATGTTCTCATTATATCGGGGAACGGCTTCCGTGTCAAGTGTCAATCCGCCTGCAGCACCTGCGCCAGCGCCTCCTTCGCGATGTCCCAGCGGAAGCCGCGCCGCGCCAGCATCGCTGCAATGCGCTGATACGTCTTGCGCGGATCCTCGTCGGACTTCGCGTGCGCCGCTGCTTTTTCCGCCAGTGCAATCGCGTCCGCCAGCTGGGCATCCTCGCCAATCGCGGATAGGGCTTCCTCTGCCTCATCCGCATCGATACCCTTGCGCCGCAGTTCTTGCGCAATGCGGCTGCGTCCCAGCTTGCGTCCCGAACGCGCCTCGACCCATTGCCGCGCAAAGTCCGCATCGTTGAGCAAATGCTCACGCTCCAGTTTGTACAGCACCATTTCCACCGTGCAGGGACGATAGCCGACCCGCAGCAGCTTCTGCTCGATTTCATGCTTGCTGTGCGCTCGTGCCGCAAGGCAGGCAACCGCCCGATCCAGCGCATGGCGATATTGCCGCACCATCAGCCAATTATCGTATTCTTCCAGATTGATGGGCTGACCCTCCGTCAGCGGCCGCTCGCGAAAGAGCGAAAGCGGTACGACAATCGTCTCCTGCTCGCTGATGACAATCTGCATTTTGCCGCGCTGGCGGGTGATACGCGTGATTATGTCCATGATGGCATCTCCTGTTTCAGCGCCCACTGCAGCACATCGCGGTTGACCAGCCCCAGCCGCCCTGTTCGTGCCTCGCTCGCGCCGCCGTTGAGGAACACGACCGCGCGCCCCGTTTCTTCCTCGATGAACGCGCCGTCCACGCAACCGTACGCGAACCCCTGATGTCCCAGCAGGCGGCGCGGCGAAATCTCCGGGCGATTGAGGATGACCAGCCCCAGCCCGTAGGTGCGCGTCGGGGTTACGGACTGCCGGCGCGTCATTTCCTGCATGAGGCTTTCGCCGATAAGACGCGTTCCATCCATCGTGCCACGCTGATGAATGAGCGTCAGCATCTGCAAAACAGACCGACCGTCGGTATACATTGCTCCTGCCGTATGCCCGTAATGGCATAGCGGATTCGGCTTTTGCAGCGGATGACGCCCAAGCGCCGTCACGCGAAGCTCCTGACCCGCGCGATAAGGCAGCACGCGCGTAATCGGCATGATTTCCGCCTCGTTCAGCGTAGACGCATCGAGCGTCGCGCGCATGTGCAGCGGACGGAACAGCATTTCCTGAAACAGCGGCTCAATACACAGCCCCGTCTGCTGTTCCAGAATGCATCCCAGCAGCCCAAAGCCGAAGTTGGAATAAATCAGCTGCTGACCGGGCGCACAGGCGCGAATCTCCGGCTGACGCAGCAGTTCCGTGTACGGCCTGCCCTCTTTCAGGCAATCGTCCAGTATCGGCAGGTCACGCAGCCCCGACGTGTGGCAGAGCAAATGCCGCACGGTTACGCCGGAGAGCGCAGGGGCTTTTTCGCCGTCCGGCAATAGGGAAGCTGCCTCGCTGTCCAGCGCAAACAGTCCGTTGTCAATGCAGCGGAGCGTCACGAGTGCCGTCGCCATCTTCGTGATCGATGCGACGCGGTAGCGCGTGTTCTCCTGCGCCAGATGCTCTGGATTCGCCGTTGATGTGTCGCAGAGGGCGCAATTCGCCCCATCCTGCAGCAGCAGCGATGCGCCGAACACATGGTGCTTCGCCAGAATCCGCTCATAGTTCGGCAGAGTCGTCAGCGGATGCCCGAATACGTGGTGCGTCATCTGCCCGCGGCTGTGCGGTGCCAGAATCGGCAGCGCCGCGCGGTAGAGCAGGTTTTTCGCTGGTGTCGTCGGCATAGTTATCCCTCTCTCTGCGGATTTTTCCGCGCGAATGTGCCAATCAGCAGCCAAATCAGACCGACTGCCGCGAGCGTGATGCTGACAATCTGGCTGATGCGAATGCTGCCGGAATACAGGCTGTCCATCCTCAGCCCCTCGATGGCCGCACGCCCGATGCCGTACATGAGCATGTAGACTGCCAGCAGTTGTCCGTTCCACCGCTTGCGCTTCCGCACGCCGAACCACAGCACGAGGAAAATCAGCACATCGACGCACGATTCATAGAAGAACGTCGCCATATGCCACTCGTAGCCTGAATCGACCGGAATCAGCACCGCCGCTGGGAAAAACTGCCACTGCGGATTCGTAATCAGCCGCCCGTAGGCCTCCATATTGAAGTAGTTGCCCCAGCGCCCGATGCCTTGCCCCAGCGCAAGCGCCGGAACAAGAACGTCCGCTAACTGAAGCAGCGGCATATGCCGCACGGCACAGAAAAGCAGCAGCGCAATCGCTCCGCCAAGGATGCCGCCGTAGATGGCGAGTCCACCCTCCCAGATGCGCAGAATCCGCAGCGGGTCGGCGGCGAACACGTCCCACGAGAACGCGACGTAGTACAGGCGCGCACCGACAATGGCAGATGGAATCAGACACAGCGCGAGGTCAATCGCCAAATCAGCGGGCAGTTTCAGCCGCTTCTGTTCGTGACCGCACAGGGAAAGACCAATCACAATCGCGCTGACAATCAGCACGCTGTACCACGGCACTGACCCAAAAGCATAGCGGCTTGCGGGCATTGCTCCCATTTCGTTTCCTCCTAATAGACCCGGAAAATGAACCGGCTTGTTCTATTATAATATGCCCTGAATTGGCTGTCAAGCATACCGAATTCAGCGTTTTTTCCCATATTGCCGCACGCCGATTTCATCGTTATCGTAACAGCCAAGGGACACCGCATCGTTGCCAAGGCGCTGCCGCAGTTTTGCCACTGCCGCCTCCACTTTTTCCCGTTTTTCCAGACCGACCGTCGGTTCTTTTTCTGCATTACCGACCGAAGTACACAAATCAAACAGGCTCAGCTGCTCCGTATATGCCTCGTTTTCACCGGACAGATGCGATACGCCAACAGTGATCGACCGAACAGGCGACTTCGCCGAAACCGACCAGTGGTCTGTAATCAGCCGCATCGTCACCGTGCGAATTTCCTGCTGCAAATACGTCGGGTGCGGCAGGGTAACTTGGTGGGACAGGGTGTGCAGCGTCGGCGCTTTGAGCGTCACGCTGATGACGCTGCCTTTCAACCCGCTTTGCCGCAGTGTCGCCGCGATTTCATCCACCAGCACGGACACACCGCAGCGCACTTCCTCCATGTTGACCAAATCGCGCCGAAAGGTCATGCCGCGGCTGACAGACTTCACTTCTTGTCTGTCCTCATAGCGCCGAACCGGGCTGTCATCCAAGCCGTTCGCGTACAGCCAAAGTTGCTCGCCGGACTTGCCAAGCATCTTCCTTAAGTCTGCGCGGGAACGCGCCGCCAGTTCGCCGATGGTGCGGATGCCGTGGCGTGCCATCGTCTGCACGGACGCGCGCCCGGCGTAGAGCATCGTCGCAACGGGCAGCGGGTAGAGCATTTCTTGATAGTTCTCGCGGAAAATCAGCGTCGTCGCGTCTGGCTTGCGGTAGTCGCTGCCCATTTTCGCGAACACTTTGCAGAACGACACGCCCACGGAAATCGTGATGCCGATTTCCTCCCGCACGCGCCGCCGGAGCAAATCCGCCAGTTCGCGCGGGGACAGCCCGTAGAACCCCGGCGCGCCTGTCATGTCCAGATACGATTCGTCAATCGAAGCAGGCTCCACGAAATCCGTATATTCGCGGAAGATGGCATTCATGCGCCGTGACACGCGCGCGTACTCGTCGTGATGCGGCGGAACGAAGAGGATGTTTGGACATTTCTGCCGCGCTTGCCAGATGGTGTCCGTCGTCTTGACACCCGCTTTCTTTGCCAGCTCGTTCTTCGCCACGACGATGCCGCAGCGGTCTTTCGGGTCGCCAGCGACTGCCATCGGTACATCCCGCCATTCAGGATGCTCTATGCACTCGCAGGAAGCGAAAAAGTTGTTGCCGTCACAGTGAAAAATCAGCCGTCCCGCCATCCGTACACCTCCTTTTCCGTCCTATTGTACGGCTATTATAGCACGTCTGTTTGCATTTGAAAAGGCGAACAGCGCAAAAAGCACCCTCCCGCCGTCAAGCGAGAGGATGCGTCAAGTTATTTCTTCGTATTCGTTTCTTCCAACAGGCGCAGCACTTCGCCGAAATATGTCTCCACTTCTTCGTCGGTCAGCTTCATTGCCTTTTGCAGCATTTCCGGAATCTTCTTCGGGCGCACGCGTGCGTAATACTCCGTCGCGCTGATATTTTTCTGCCAGTTGCTGAGCTTCATGTTCTTCCAGCGCGCAATGTGGCGCGGCAGAATCGGCTCCAATACGTCGATAACCTCGTTGAAGTGCGCCTCGACATCCGGCCACTGGAAGTGCTTTTCCAGAATTTCCGCCACGCGCGTGAGAAATTTCGCCTTCATTTCCGGCACGGCAAGCAGCGCATTGAGCGGCTCGTGCCGGAAGCCTTGAATCTTCGCGGTGACGGGTTTGATATAGTATTCCAGCGGTGTTTTATCCAGATTCCGCCAGCATGCTTCCACGTCGAACAGCAGATACTTCCACTTGCCACCCGGCACGCGGTATACGCGCACGTTCGTGAAGTCCACATTGCCCAATATGATTTCGTACGCAGCATGGGTGAACAGGCTGTCCACGTCCAGCCGGTCGGTGACGTACTGCAGGTTTTCCGGGTCGTTCAGATCGTTTTTCTTGCAGAAATCCGCCAGTTCCAGCCAATCTTCGTTGTTACCGTTCTGCGTAAAGCGGTCTGTGCCGGTGCGGGCGAGAATGTCGATGCTGTCAATGTCCTTTTCGTCCGTCACGCCCTCGTACTGCGCGATGAAATACTTGTTGATTTTCTCGCGCAGGTTGTAGTGCCCCCAGTACTGTCCATTGATGTACACCTGAATCACGACGTGGTCTTGGTACAGAATCCCTTCACCTTCCGCCAGCGACGATGCCACAATGTCGCGCAGGCGGGTCGCGTACGTATCAGAATTGGCGGCGCGGAGCAGAATGGACTTGTAGGAATCGTAGTCGCGCGTCGGGAAGGGGTTGAAGGCAAAGCGGTCGTTGCCGTACGCCTTGCGGGCGTAGAGAGCAATCGACTTCTGGGCGTTGATGCGCGCGGAATGCCCGGAGCAGGTGAATGTGCCCATTTGGTTGATTTCACACATGCCGTCACCCGTGAAATACTCGATGTTGATGGGGTATTCAAGCTCCTTGTCGTAGTTGGGGATGCTGCCTGTGCCCTTGACCAGCGCACCAGTTTTCTTGTTGAACAGGTAATCCTCGTCCGTAATCAAGGAGACAATCGGCGTCGCGGGGTCGTCGTTGATGAAGTACGTCGCGCTGACCGTGGGCGACGGGACGAGTTCGGGCTGAAACGCACGAATCCGAACGACGGTCGTTTCCTTGATGGTCAAGCCATCCACCGGGAACTCCTTCGATTTCGCGTTCGGGGTGGAGCCGTCCGTGGTGTAGCGCAATATTGCGCCGGACAGCATCGAGTGTGCCATGACGGTCACGCTGTCCGTGTAGAAGCCGCCCGCCGTGTCCAGTACAGGCGCATCCACCCGTCCGGAATAGATGGTCGTGTCATTCTTCTTGCCGCGCGTCGCGTTCTCGAAGAAGCCGTAGGTTGCGCCGTCATCGGTTGTACCGTAGCTCACGCAGCCGTACTGCTGGGGATATTTCAGCTTTTGCAATTGATTGCCGTCCGCGTCCGAAAGATAGATGCTTTCGCCGGACGAACTGAGCGCGAACGTTGCGTAGAACTCGCTGCCCTTGCCAACGTCCACCTCGTCGTCGCCCGTGCAGAAGACAGTCAGATAGCCGTCCGCTTGGAGCTTCGTCCCCTGCGGGAACTGGAACTTCATCTTGTTCTTTTTGCTGTCGCTCAAATACCAGCCGCTGATATCGACGGTGGATTTGCCCGTGTTGTGCAGCTCAATCCAGTCGTAGGCATGTCCATTCTCGTATGTGCCGTTGGAGGTCATGATTTCGCTGATGACGACCTCCGCCAGTGCGCAGGCGGGCAGCAGAAGCATCAGGAGCAAAGCGGCGCAGAATTTTTTCCACATGGCAATTTTCTCCTTCCTGATTTCGGAAGTCTGGAGGTGGTTTCATGTCCATCATACCACAAAGGGAACGCTTTGTCTATCAGACTGCAGCTGATTTCGCCGCATCCACCAGCGCTGCGAACAGCGCCCGATGCGGTGTGCCGTCCGGTTGACTCCAGAGCCGCTCCGGATGCCACTGCACCGCGACGCAGAACGGCTCGTCCATCTTTTCCGCCCCTTCAATGACGCCATCCTGCGCCCACGCCGTTGCCGTCAACCCAGACGCCAGCTGCTTCACCGCCTGATGATGGTGCGAGTTCGTCATCAGCGACTCAGCGCCAATGATGCGCGCAAAGCGGCTCTGTGCATCCACCCGCACGGGATGCGTCGCGACTTCCGGCGGCTGCGTCTGCTGGTGGTGAACGGGGGAGTCAGGGCGCTGCGATGGCAAATCCTGAACCAGTGAGCCGCCCAGCGCGACATTCAGCACCTGAAGCCCCCGGCAGATGCCCAGCAGTGGCAAATGGCGATGGAGCGCTTCCCGGCACAGCGGCATTTCCCAGATATCGCGGATGGGTGTAATCAGCCCGCATTCCGGCAGCGTCTTTTCGTCGTAATACGCCGGATCAATGTCGTCGCCGCCCGCCAGCAGCAGGCCATCCAGCAGCGACAGCACCTGCGATGCGCGCGACACATCTTCCTGCGGCGGCAGAATCAGCGGCAGTCCGCCGCACGCGGAAATCGCCTCGCAGTACATCCGCTTCTGCTGAAACGAAAGGCGATCGTCCGACACACTTGCTGTAACCCCAATCACAGGCAGCATTTCAGTTTCCTCCAATTATATTATCATCTTCTGACGCCTAAACACGCAATTTGACATTTTCCAGACAAGAGGATGCACCGGGTCAAATTGGGCGCTGGCGAAAAGTTGCTCCTATATAATAGGATAAGACTATTGTATGTCAATCACTTCGCGCTGTCAATGTTGATTTTTGAACAGAACCAGCAGCACAAAAATGCATGGTCGTCGCGAAATATTGCATATCTAATAGGAGAAAAGTGCGATTTTCCGCGCATATGAATCAAATTTTTGCGGAATCTGCAAAAATACTTGCAAAATGATTTTGAGAATGCTATAATAGCGCTGTAAACCACTCTGGTACCCTCGGAAAAAATAAAGGAGGCATCCCCATGAGTCAAGTACACGTTCTCAACCATCCGCTGATTCAGCATAAGCTGACCATCATGCGCAAGAAGGAAACGGGTCCCAAGGAATTCCGTGAACTGCTGGAAGAAATCTCTACACTGATGGTCTACGAAGTCACTCGCGACCTGCCCACCGAGGAAGTCGAGATTGAAACGCCCATCTGCAAGATGAAATCGAAGGTGCTTGCGGGCAAGAAGCTGGGCATCGTGCCGATTCTGCGCGCTGGTCTGGGCATGGTGGACGGCGTTACGAACCTGATTCCTGCCTGCCGCGTCGGTCACATCGGCCTCTACCGCGATCCCGTGACGCTGAATCCGGTGGAATACTACTGCAAGCTTCCCGCCGACGCGCAGGAACGTGAGCTGATTGTCCTCGACCCGATGCTTGCCACCGGCGGCAGCGCGTCCGCAGCCATCAGCTTCATCAAAAAGCGCGGATGCAGTCACATCCGTCTGGTCAACCTGATTGCAGCGCCGGAAGGCATCAAGCGGATGCAGGAAGACCATCCGGACGTGGACATCTACGTCGCGGGCATGGACGACCACCTGAACGAGCACGGCTATATCGTTCCGGGTCTGGGCGACGCGGGCGATCGCCTCTTCGGCACCAAATAATATGGACACTCATCCGGAAAGAGGGTGAATGGATTGTCGCTGGAAATCATGAAAGGAATCCAGCAGGCGGAGGCGCAGGCAGACGAAATCCGCCAAACTGCGCAGCGTGAGGCACGCGACGTTGTGAAAGCCGTCGAAGCCGCCATCGCGCAGCAGGAACGCGCCGCCGCCATTGAAAATCGCGCACAGTATGCGCAGGCGATGGAGGACAAAAAGCAGGAGGTTGAGCATCAGCTGACTGCACAGCGCGCCAAGGCGGGTAAGCAGCGGGAAGCGCTCTGCCAGCAGGCGCGCAAGCACCTGCCCGAAGCCGTCAGCGCGATCTATGAAAGGGTCTTGCAGCATGGCAATCGTTGAAATGAAGCGCATCGACCTGCTGGCAATGCGGCAGGATCAGCGCAAACTTCTTCGGACGCTGCAGGATATGGGCTGTGTAGAAATCACGCCGCTTCAGGATGAGGCACTCGCGGAGTACCGCACAAGGGACGACGGTCGGCTGGAACAGGTCGATGCGCTCCTTGCGCGGCTCTCGTGGGCCATCCATGAATGTGCCGCCTACAATCATCAGCCTGCGCCCTTTATGGGCAATCTGCCTGAGGCGTCCGCGCAGGACGTCCACTATATCACGCAGCAGGAAGCTGCCTTGCAGGAAACGCTCCGTCAGGCGGAAACGCTGGAGAAGCACAGCGGCGAATACCGCGGCCAGCTGATGCGCCTGCAAGTAGCACAGTCGCAGCTGAAACCGTGGCTATCGTTTGATTTGCCGATGGAGCAGATGCATAACACCCGCCGTGTGGCGCATTTCCTCGGCACGGTGAAAGCCGCAGAGCTCCAGCAGTGTCAGGAAAAATGGGCATCGCTCCCCGTGGTGGTGGAGCAGCTCAGCGCCGAACACGACACCTCCGCCGTCTGGATTTGTGCGCATCAAAGCGCACGGGAGCAGGTCGCCGCAAATTTGCGGGACGCGGGCTTTGCCCCGGCGCAGCTTCCGGAATTTACGGGAACTGCCGCGGAGCAGTCCGCACGGCTGGAAAACGAAAAGAACGAAATTCTTCGTCAGCAGGAAGCGCTTGTGCAGGACTGGAAAGCCCTCTCCGCCGAGCTGACGCACCTCAAGGTCTGGTATGACGCGCTGACGATTGAACGCGATCAGCTGGAAGCCGCCCGCCAGACCATCGGCACAGGCAAGGCGTTTCTCCTGTGCGGCTGGGTACCCGCTGAGGTCGCCCAGCAAGTGGCAGACAAGTGCCGCAGCCTTGCACCCACCTGTTCTGTGGATATTACCGACCCGGCGGAAGGGGATGAACCGCCCGTTCTGCTGGATAACAACCGCGTCAATGCACCCTACGAGAGCGTTGTCGAGGGCTTTGCGCTCCCGGCGTACCGCTCCGTTGACCCGACCGCGGTGATGGCGCCATTTTATGCATGTCTGTTCGGCATGATGCTGTCCGACGCCGGCTACGGTCTGGTGATGATTGTCGGCATCTTGGCGCTGATTTTCCTCAAAAAGCCCGCGAAGAAGAATGCCCGGCTGCTCTGGGTACTTTTCGGCGGCGCGGTAATGACCGTCGTCTGGGGCGCAGCGTACAACACTTGGATGGGCTTTACAGCCCCGTGGGGCGGTCTGCTTGACCCGATGAATGACCCGATGCCCGTCATGATGATTTGTCTGGCGGTCGGCGTGATTCACTTGTATGCCGGTCTTGGCATGGCGGCGTACTTGAATTTCAAGCGCGGGAAGCCACTGGATGCACTCTACGACCAGTTCTCGTGGATTTTCGCACTGACGGGTCTTGGGCTGTACGCGCTGTGCAGCGGTACATTGCAGACGATTGGGCTGGGTCTGACCATCTTCGGCGTGGCGCTGCTGCTTCTCTTCGGCGGACGCGAGAAAAAGAATCCGTTTGCGCGTCTGCTGGGCGGTTTGAGCCAGATTTACGGCGCGACGAGCTGGATTTCCGACATTCTGTCCTACATGCGCCTGTTCGGTATGGGTCTGGCGACGGGCGTCATGGGGCAAGTTATCGACATGCTGGTCGGCATGATTTTCCAGAACGGCCCGATTGGCTGGATTCTCGGCTCGGTGCTGTTCGTCGGCGCACACGCGTTCAGCCTTGGCATCAACGCATTGGGCGCGTATGTTCATGCCTGCCGCTTGCAGTATATTGAGTTCTTCGGCAAGTTCTTTGAGGAAGGCGGCGTGGCATTCCGCCCGCTGCAGCGCCGGACAAAGTACGTCAGCATCCGCCCGGAAACCGGGAACAAGGATGCGTAACTTTCGATTGATTTTGAAGGAGGTCACCTGTCATGGAATGGGGTTTGGCGATTGGTTTGTTTGCTGCGGCGATTGCCGCGATTCTGCCCGGCATGGGCTCTGCCAAGGCGGTGGGTCTGGCGGGCGAAACGGCGGCGGGTGTTTCCGCTGAAACGCCGGAAGCCAGCTCGAAGCTGACGCTTCTGCAGCTGCTGCCCGCAACACAGGGCATTTACGGATTCGTTATCGCTATCGTGATTATGGCGAAGATTGGTATCATGGGCGGCAGCGGTGCCGTTGTGCCGGTGGATAAAGCGCTGATGCTGCTGGCTGCCGCGCTGCCGATTGCGCTGGTTGGCTACTTCTCCGCGATTGCGCAGGGCAAGTGCGCCGCCGGTTCTATGCTGATGGTCGGCCGCCGCCCGGAAATGCAGGGCAAGGGCATGATGATGACCGCGATGGTGGAAACCTACGCCGTTCTGGCGCTGCTGATTTCCTTCCTGTGCGTCAACGCCATCGTGCTGTAAGGGGAACATCATGAACGCAAACGCGATTCAGGAAAAAATCCTGTCTGACGCTCGCACGAGTGCATCGGACATCATGCGCGATGCCAACGAAAAAGCTGCCCGCCTGCGCGACGCGGCAGAAAAGCGGATGGCTGCCGCGCACAGCCGCCTGATGATGCAGGCTTCTGAGGATGCGGAGGCGGCCCGGCTGCGCATGGAGCGCATGGAAGAACTGGAAGAACGCAAGCGCCTGCTCAGCGACAAGCGCGCGCTGATTGACGAGGCGTTCGCGCAGGCACTTGACAAGCTGGAAGCCATGCCGCCTCAGCAGGCGCGGGCTTTCCTGATGACGGAAGCCGCTGCCGTGGCGGATGGCGACGAAACCGTCATTCTCGGCAGCAAGAACCCCGGCTGGTTTGACGACAAGTTCCTTGCGGATTTGAATACGATGCTGCAAAAGCAGGGCAAGCCGGGTCAACTGACGCTGGGCGAAGAAAAGCGCAATGGCGAAACGGGGCTGATTCTGGCGAAAAACGGCATGGAAATCAGCTGCACGTTCGCGTCGCTGCTGGATAGCCGGCGGCTGGATATGGAAGCAGACATTGCGGCGATTCTCTTTCCGGATCGTCCGGCATAATCGCGAGAGGAGGACACGAAATGGCACAGCCAAGCGTGTATTTTTCCGCCGGGCGGCTGACGATGCTCCAGCGGAATGTGCTTGATGCTGCAGGCATGGAGCGGCTTCTCTCCACGGCATCCCTGCCGGAAGCGCGCAAAACGCTCTCCGAACTCGGCTGGACGGGCGCGGACATCACCGACCCCGAACAGCTTGCCGCTGACCGGGTAAATCAGGCAGCACAGGACGCACGCGCCCTGTCGCCCGAACCCGCTTTGGTGGACTGCTTCCTGTATGCTTACGACGCAGCGAACCTCAAAATGCTGCTCAAAGCGCGTTTGCTGGGGCTGTCTGCGCCCGCGCTGTCGGACTGCGGCACGATTCCGGCGGATACGCTCCACCACGCCGTCACCGACCATCGTTACAGCACGCTGCCTGCCGCTTTCCGGGATGCGATGAATCGTCTGGAGCAGAATATCGTCACGGGCATTGACCCGATGAGCATCGACGTTGCCATTGACCGCGCCATGTACCAGCTGATTTTCAGCCGCCTGAAGGGGACGCATAGCCCGGTCACGCTGCAATATTTCCGCGGGCATGTTGATTTGCTCAACGCGGTGGCGCTCCTGCGCGTGCGGCAGATGAAGAAGGATGAAACATTCTTCATGAGTGTACTGCTGGACGGCGGCACGATTCGCGCGCAGTCGTGGCGGCTCTGCTTTGCGCAGCCGGACATGCTGTCCGCGATGCTCGCCCCGTATGGCGCGTCGGTCACGGAAGCGGCGAAGAATGCGGCCATGGACGGCAAGCGTCTGCCCGCGCTGGAAAAGGCAATGGACGACGCGCTGCTGGAGTTGTACCGCCCATTCCGCTTTCAAATCTGTCCGGAGCGGGCGGCGGCGTATTTCCTCGCCGTGCAGCGCGAAACCGCGGCTGTCCGCCTGATTCTGGCGGGCAAGCAGAATGGCTTCGATGCGGAAAATATCCGGGAAAGGCTGCGTGATCTGTATGTTTGAAGAAACAGGGGCAATGCAGCAGGAAAAGAAGCAAATGGGCGTGGTTGGCGAACGCGACGCCGTGCTGGCATTTAAGGCCCTGGGGATGCGCGTGATTGCTGTCAGCACACCTGAAGAAACGACGAAAGCGCTCCACCGCCTGTACAGCGAAGGCATTCCCGTCATTTTTCTGACGGAGACGTGCGCGCAGCAGGTGCCGGAAACGCTGGAACGCTACAAGACCGACCCGAAGTGCGCCGTCATCCCGATTCCGGGCAGCAGCGGCGCAAACGGCTTCGGCCTGAGCCGTGTCAAGGCCAATGTCGAAAAGGCCATCGGCGCGGATATTCTGTTCAACAATGAGAAAGAGGGGACTTGACCCAATGGCGCAGCAAGGAAGAATTGTAAAGGTCGCCGGCCCTCTGATTGTCGCGGAAAATATGGCGGACGTGCGTATGTACGATGTCGTTCGCGTCAGCAAAAACCGCCTCGTGGGCGAGGTGATTGAACTTCGCGGCGACAAGGCCTCCATTCAGGTTTATGAGGAAACGTCCGGTCTTGGCCCCGGCGAACCGGTGGAATCCACCGGCGCGCCGCTTTCCGTGGAACTTGGACCAGGGCTGATTGAATCCATTTTCGACGGCATTCAGCGCCCGCTGACTGTCATTGCCGAGAAGTACGGGATGCACATCACGCGCGGCGTGGAAGTGCCGAGCCTGAACCGCGATAAGGAATGGGGCTTTGAGGCGCTTGTGAAGCCCGGCGACAAGGTGACAGGCGGCACGATTATCGGCCAGGTGCAGGAAAGCGCCGTCGTCGAGCACCGCATCATGGTGCCGCACGGCATTTCCGGCGAGATCGTCAAGTGCGAAAGCAAGGTCGCGCGGCTGACGGACGTGGTGGCAGTTGTCCGCGATGAAAAGGGCGTGGAGCATGAACTGACCATGCTGCAAAAATGGCCGGTACGCCGTGGGCGTCCCTATGCGGAAAAGCTCGCACCGAAAGCGCCAATGGTCACGGGTCAGCGCGTTATCGACACGTTTTTCCCGATTGCCTCCGGCGGCGTGGCGGCTGTTCCCGGCCCGTTCGGTTCGGGCAAAACCGTCGTGCAGCATCAGCTGGCAAAGTGGGCGGATGCGGATATCATCGTCTACGTCGGCTGCGGCGAGCGCGGCAACGAGATGACAGACGTTCTGCGCGAGTTCCCGGAACTGCATGACCCGCGCACGGGCGAGAGCCTGATGAAGCGCACCGTGCTGATTGCCAACACGTCGGATATGCCGGTTGCGGCGCGTGAGGCGTCCATCTACACCGGCATCACCATTGCCGAATACTTCCGCGATATGGGCTACAAGGTCGCGATTATGGCTGACTCCACGTCCCGTTGGGCGGAGGCGTTGCGCGAAATGTCCGGCCGTCTGGAAGAAATGCCCGGCGAAGAAGGCTATCCGGCATATCTGGCATCCCGTATTGCGGAGTTTTATGAGCGCGCAGGTGCGGTCGTCTGCCTTGGCGGTGATGATCGCCGCGGCAGCATTTCCGCCATCGGCGCTGTTTCCCCGCCCGGCGGCGATATTTCCGAGCCGGTTTCGCAGGCGACGCTGCGCATCGTCAAGGTGTTCTGGGGGCTGTCCAGTTCCTTGGCGTACAAGCGCCATTTCCCGGCGATTGACTGGCTGCAGTCATATTCGCTCTACATCAGCCGCTTGCAGGAATGGTTCAGCGACAATGTTTCGCCTGAATGGAACGAGCTGCGTGCCAAAGCCATGCGTGTCCTGCAGGAGGAAGCGGAACTGAACGAGATTGTGCAGCTGGTCGGCGTGGATGCACTGAGCTGGAAAGACCGCCTGACGCTGGAAGTCGCCCGCAGCATCCGCGAGGACTACCTGCATCAGAATGCCTTCGACGAGGTGGACACCTACACGAGCTTGGCGAAGCAGTTTGCCATGCTCCGGCTGATTCTGGAATATCAGGAAAAGGGAAATCAGGCGCTGGACGCGGGTGCGAACCTCTCCGACGTGATTGCACTGCCCGTCCGCGAGCAGATTGGCCGCGCCAAGTACATCCCCGAATCGGAAATGAAGCGCTTCGAGCAGATTGAAAGCGACCTGAGCAGTCAGTGCGCGGCGCTGATGGATGAAGGAGGCGAAGGCTGATGCTCAAAGAGTACCATACGATTAAAGAGGTTGTTGGCCCGCTGATGCTGGTGGAAGGCGTCAGCGGCGTGACCTACAATGAGCTAGTGGAAATCCATCAGTCGAACGGCGAAGTTCGTTCCGGCAAAGTGCTGGAAGTGGATGGCGACAAGGCGATGGTGCAGTTGTTTGAATCCTCCAACGGCCTGCGCATCTCCGACTCCACGGCGCGTTTTCTGGGGCGCGGCATTGAGCTGAGCGTCTCGATGGACATGCTTGGCCGCGTTTTCGACGGCATGGGCAAGCCAAAGGATGGCGGCCCGGAGCTGATTCCCGAAATGCGGATGGATATCAACGGCGAGCCGCTGAATCCCGCCGCGCGCAACTATCCGAGTGAATTTATCCAGACGGGTATTTCCGCCATTGACGGCCTGAACACGCTGGTTCGCGGGCAGAAGCTGCCGGTGTTCTCCGGCTCTGGTCTGCCGCACGCACAGCTGGCGACGCAGATTGCGCGTCAGGCGCGCGTGCTGGGCAAGGGCGACCGCTTTGCCGTCGTTTTCGGCGCTATCGGCATCACCTATGAGGAAGCGGATTACTTTATCAGCGATTTCCGCCGGACGGGCGCTATCGAGCGCGCTGTGCTGTTCATGAATCTGGCGAATGACCCGGCGATTGAACGTATCGCGACGCCGAAAATGGCACTGACGGCGGCGGAATATCTGGCGTACGAAAAGGGAATGCATGTGCTGGTGATTTTGACGGACATCACCAACTACTGCGAAGCCCTGCGTGAAGTTTCCGCCGCCCGCAAGGAAGTTCCCGGCCGCCGCGGCTATCCGGGCTATCTGTACACCGACTTGGCTTCCATGTATGAACGCGCGGGCCGCGTCGTCGGCAAGGAAGGCTCGATTACGCAGATTCCGATTCTGACCATGCCCGAAGACGACAAGACACACCCGATTCCCGATCTGACCGGCTACATCACCGAGGGGCAGATTATCCTCTCCCGCGAGCTGTTCCGCAAGGGCATTGAGCCGCCGATTGACGTCATGCCGAGCCTGTCCCGCTTGAAGGACAAGGGCATCGGCGAGGGCAAGACCCGCAAGGATCACGCCGCCACGATGAACCAGCTCTTCGCTGCCTATTCGCGCGGCAAGGAAGCCAAGGAACTGGCGGTCATTCTAGGCGACGCGGCACTGACCGACGTGGATAAGAAGTATGCGGCGTTCGCGGATGCCTTTGAGAAGGAATATGTTTCGCAAGGCTTTGAAACGAACCGCTCCATCGAGGAAACGCTTGACATCGGCTGGAAACTGCTGGCGATGCTGCCGCGCGGCGAACTGAAGCGTATCCGCGACGACTTGCTGGATGAGTTTCTGCCAAAGGCGGAGGTGAAAGCCTAATGCCAACGGCGCTTCGCGTCAACCCAACCCGCATGGAAATGACCCGCATCAAGAAGCGCCTCGTCACAGCCACGCGCGGTCATAAACTGCTCAAGGACAAGCGGGACGAAATGGTGCGCCAGTTCATCCTGCTGATTCGGGAGAACTACACGCTCCGCCGCGAGGTGGAGGCGGAACTCAGCGGTGCACTGCGCGATTTCGCAATGGCGCGCGCGGTCATGTCGCCGCAGAGTTTGGAAGCCGCTGTGCTGTATCCAGCGCGTCAGGCAGAACTGCATGTCAGCGAGCGGAACATTCTTTCCGTGCATGTGCCGACGATTGAAGCGGATCAGGCGTCGCTGGAAACGACCGTGCAGTCCTACGGTTTTGCGGAAACGTCTGCCGAGCTGGATGGCTCGATTGCGACGCTGGCGTCTGTCCTGCCGAAGCTGGTACGCCTGGCGGAGATTGAAAAAACCTGCGACATGCTGGCGGACGAGATTGAAAAGACCCGCCGCCGCGTCAACGCCCTCGAATATGTGATGATTCCGCAGTTCGAGATGACGATTCGCGAAATCAGCATGAAGCTGGAAGAAAACGAGCGCGGCGCTACCACCCGCCTGATGAAGGTCAAAGACATGATGGCGAAACGGGACGCATAATCCCAACGGGAACTTTTCGGTGTATTGCCGGGAAGTTCCCGTTTTACTTGCGGAAAAAGCGGTTTCGTGCTATGATGGGAAGGAATATCGTGAGGGAGCGTGAGCAAGGGTGCTTGATCCTGTGGAGGCGCTGCTGGACAGCGGATTTCATCGCGCCGTCGTGCTGGATGGCGCAGAGTGCGGACTGGACGCGGAACAGTCGCTGATACTGGCGCTGTGGTGCTACGAGGCGGAGAAGCAGCCCGCATCGGACGGCGCATGGATTCACCCGTACTATTTTGCATCCCAGAAAGCGTATACAGCAGCATCATCGCTGGTTAAAAGCGGGGCGTTTCCGGGGCTTGCGCTGCGGGACGAGATTCGCGTGAAGCCGATTTTTGCGCGTCTGCCGGAAAAGCGGCGTGAAGTGCTGTTTTTGCGGTACTACCTCGGTTACAGCGATACGGAAATCGGAAGGCTATTCGGAGTTTGCAGAAGCACAATCTTTCGTAGACGAAAAAGGTCATTGCGCTTCATACGAAAAGAACTGGAGGCGTTAGAAGATGAAGAATAGGAAATACAATTTGCTGCCCTATGAAACGATTGTAAAGGCAACCGCCGGGGAGCCGGAAGCGGTGAACACCGTCATTCAAACCTATACCGGCTACATCAAATATCTGTCCTACTTTCAAGGGAGTATCAACGACGATATTCAAGATTATCTCAAAGCGTCCTTAATGGAAGCACTACCCAAGTTCCGCTTTGACAGATGACAAGTAGCAAAGGCAGAAAAAGCCGTCAAGGATAAACTTCGCGCTTCGCGTCCTTGACGGCTTTGCCCGTCTTTGCTGTCGGGTAATCAAGAGGGCGCAAACGGATAGACCGCTTGCGCCCTCAATCTATGATGATGTGTTACGCAATAGAGAGCGAGAGCGCCTTACACAACGCGGTTTTGCAGACTTGAAAACACAAGAGTTGAGTGTTTATATCCCCACCCTCAAAAATGGCGGTCTACTGCGTAACATTTTGCCATGCCAGCGTGGACATTTAGGCAGGCGAAAAGCCTTGATTTATGCGACTTGCAGAGAACGGAAACAGAACAAGTAGTATCGTATCCCTTGAAAGCGCAAAAATGCCTTTCTATCGTTCCACGCGGCACAGAAAAAGCGGGCAAGAAGTCTTTGACCTCTTACCCGCTTTTGTGGCAATCCGTATGGCAGCTACCCTGTTTCAGTTGATTGTTGATGCTGTTTTATGAGTAGCTACCATCAGGAAGTCTGTTTTCGTAATGTGCTTTCTTTAACTGCTCTATCAGTGTATGGCAGTTTACGTAGTAAGTAGAAAACCGATGTCTGGCTGCTTCCATCCCCAAAGCGGTAGCAAGGTGCGTTTTACCTACTCCGGGCGGTCCTAAAAACACAACATTCTCCACACTTTCGAGAAACCGCATTGTACAAAGTTCATCAATCTGCTGTTTATCTATGGAGGGCTGAAAAGCAAAGTCAAATTCCGCAAATCCTTTTTTGATTGGGAACCCTGACATCTGTATCTGCTTTTCCACCGCCCGTCGATTCTTGCTTTTTGCTTCTTCCGAAAAGATATGGTCTAATATCTCCACTACATTAACCTTATCCTTGAGCGCCTGTTCCAGATAGTTGTCTAAGATTTCAAGAGTGTTTCTCATTTTCAGCCGCTCTAAATTTTCCTTTAACCGCTCATAAGTAAAGTCACTCATAAATCACCTCATCATACCGGCTTAAATCGGCTGCTTTCATTGGAAAATCTATTACTCTGTCCGTATCAAACAAGGTATTGGGTGTGTCAAAACTTTGCTTTACGGTAAGTCTTTGGTAATGCAGCGGATTGACAACCATATCTTTTTTCTGGTAAGATAATCTATGGACAGCAATTTGCTTACCATTATGGTAAGCGCAGAGCATATTGTCCATTGCTATGACTGCCACCTCCTTGCCGATATATTCTGCGGGAACGGAATATTGATTGCCGGCAAAGCTGATGAGGCAGTCTTTTTGCACCCTGCGAAGATTAATTTTATCTATGATGTACTCACGGCTGAGCGGATTTAACCCCTCCTTCTTTAAACGTTCAAAGGGGATCTCGTTTGTTGTGCCATGAACCTTTGCGTTGACTTTATTGCACCAAGCAAGAGCTTGTCCGTTTATGTCGTTTAAGGATTTGTACTTAATTCCGGTCATAAAATTATCTCGTACAAAGTGGACGGTTCTTTCGATTTTCCCCTTTGTTTGCCCCCGATATGGTCTGCACAGAAAAGGTAGAATCCTCTTGCTTGAGCAAGCGTTTTATTACGACTTGTTTCATATTGTCGTACAGGATCTCCTCCGGATATCCGCCAAAGTACCGAAATGCGTTCTGATGGCAGCGTATGAGGGTATTTGTGCTCATGTCTGTTACAAATTCTATGTACCGCATTCGTGAATATCCCAGAATCATCAGGAAACAGTAAAGTTTTTTCCACTTCCCATCCTCATAAACTAAATGGTCTTCAAAGAAAGCCCAATCTACTTGCCCTTGAAGTCCGGGCATTGTTTCAAACCGTACCGTTGCTTTCTCATCCAAGTGTTCTTTTTGCTCGTGTACATAGGCTCTGACGATACTGTGTCCGCCTGAAAAACCTTGTTCTTTGATTTTTTCGAAGATTCGCTCTGCGGAATATGGAGCTTCCTCCAGCCATAATCTAATTTGTTCTTTATACGGGTCTAGCTTGGAAGGCTTGGGGTTGCTTAAATTGTATACCGGTCTTGTTTCGGATTCCGCATATTTTTTTGCTGTACGCGGGTCAATGTGGTATTTTCGGGCAATTTCCGTGTAGCTTAACCCTTTCTGTCGATCATTTCGTATTTCCATCCATACTTCTCCTCTCATTTGCACACTCCCTATCTTTTTCGGATAGGTTGAGTGTAGCATATTATTTTTCTTTTCACCATATTCCTACATTTTTTTCTCGGCGTTTTCTTTCATTTTATCACTGGCGTTGACAGTTTTTGTTATCGTAGATATTCTTATATCTGATTGCTGCATTGACGACACCTCCATATATAGCAACACCCCCGTTTGAAATTTCAAACGGGGGTGTTGTCAAGCGTTCCCGCTTGGCCGGTTTACAATATGATA
>ENA-OURV01000999-OURV01000999.1-human-gut-metagenome-genome-assembly--contig:-NODE-999-length-23462-cov-5.067458_pt1 | contig 23462 bp, 16 predicted proteins | sample MGYA00242141_ERZ509072 | MGnify/ENA primary metagenome ERZ509072 (study PRJEB26280, sample SAMEA2338763) | human gut metagenome | biome: human gut; feature: human-associated habitat; material: faeces... | reverse complement strand
CACTCGTATACGGCCGTCGGCGGCTGGCGCGACAATTATCCGCAGACCATCACCTCGAAATATCCGATCGAGACGCTGCTGAAAATAACCGATTCGGACCAGGCGGGCAAGCCCGTGTCCCACGGCGCCGCCATTCAGCGGGTTACCGTGAAGGGCCGGACGATAAACATCGTGACGCTCCACACGTGGCCGCAGGCCTATGGATTCGGAGTCGGCTCGGCCGATCAGGCGGCGAGCGCCGCCAACAAGGAGGGCGACAAGTACCGCGAATTCGAGATCAAGTACATCTGCGCGCAGACCGTCAACAATCCCGCGTACGCCTCCTGTCAGGATTGGCTGATGATGGGCGACTTCAACTCGCGGTCGCGCGCCGACAACTGGTACTACGGCTATCCCGAGAACGACACCCGGCTGCTGGTCCACAACCACATTCTGGACCATACCGACCTCAAGGACATCATCGCCGAGCGCTACCCGGGAAGCTTCATATCGTCGACTTACGGCAACGCCCGTATCGACTACATGTATGCGTCGCCCTCGATGTACGCCCGCATAGTGAACGCACTGACCGTCATGGACAAGTGGACCACGGCGACCCAAAGCCCCTACGTGTCCAACTTCTACGACCCGTCGGACCATCGCCCGATCCTGGCGGACTTCGAGCTGAAACAGTAGACCTCCCGTCGATCAACCGACCCCAATAAATAAAACCCAATCTTAACCTTTTTACCAATTATGAGAAAAACATTCCTGACGAAGGGTTTCGTCCGTTTTTCACGCGGATTGGCCGGAGCCGCATTAATCGCGGCGACAATCGGCATCACGTCGTGTGAAACGCATTCGAACTCCGATCGTAACGAATCGATCAAGGTCTACGCGGACCCGATCGCAAAAGAGCCTATCGACGCCGGCATCGTCGGCGTGAAAGGCGGTCTCGCCAAACTCTACGTGGACGCCAACATCGACTTTGTCGCGACGTGGGAAGACGACGCAGCGACTCCGTGGGCCAAGGTGGTGGATTACTCTTCGACAGATCCCCAGACGGGGCTTCGCGTGATAACCCTGAAGGCCAACCGGCGCAGCACGACGTCGAGCTACTACACGCGGCGCACGGGCATGCTGATTCTGGCAGCCTCCGACGGCGAACTGAACTACAACCGGATAATCCCCATCCACCAAGGCTCCACGGCCCGCGTGAGCAATGATTTCGCGACCTTGAAGTACGGCAAGACCGACCCGCGCTTCACCGACGGCGAAACCCCGATCGACAACTGGACCACGGCCCAGAAAAACCTCGGGTTCACGTCCACGACGATCGAAGGGGAGGAGGTCGCCCACTGCTACGGCAAGAACGGCTACCTGAAACTGGGCGACGACAAGGGCCACGGAGCCGACCTGATTTCGCCCTACACCAACACGCTCCGCAGCGACTCGCTGCTGATGGTTTCGTTCCGCGCCGTGGCCTTCACCGATTACATGACCGGCGCCCGGGACGACAACAAGATCACGGTCGAGGTGCTCGGCGGGGGCGTCATCCGTGATTTCGCCCAATCCGAAAAGACCACGATCGACCTCGAAGCCGGCTATTACGACATTTCGAGCGAGGAGTTCCCCGAAGACATGTGGGAGGGTCACGATTTCCTCGTCTTCGTCGCCGGCACGAAAGCCAACCCGATTACGGCCAACACGCGGGTCCGCATCATCTGCGGCTCCCTCACGCAGAACTCCGCCGTCAACAACCGCATTTACCTCGACAATTTCTACATCCGCCGTCTGCAAGAGGTCGAAGAGGACTACTTTGCCGAAAACAACGGCAGCGGTAAGGACATCATCCTGGGAGCGCCTTTCGACGAGGAGGAACAAGAGTAAAAAAGAGGAACAAGTCGTTTCAACAAAAAAAAGCCTAAAATGAATAAAATTCTTCACTCAATAAGAGCATCCGTCCGAGTGATGTCGCTGGTGGCGGTACTGATACTGCTCGCGGCGCACACGGCGCCGGCAACGGCTCAACAAAAGGCCCAGACTGTCAGCGGAACCGTCCTCGACCCGGACGGCAACCCGCTGATCGGCGCCACGGTCGTGGTCGTCAAAGGCACGCAGGGCGCAGTCACCGATGTTAAAGGCAAATTCACCATCAAGGCCAAGCCTTCGGACAGCCTCCAGATTTCGTACCTGGGTTACAAGACCGAGACCCTGAACGTGGGTTCGCGGACGAACTTCACCGTCAGGATGGAGAAGGACTCCTCCACCGACATCGACGAAATCGTGGTCATCGGTTACGGCCAGGTCGCCAAAAAGGACCTGACCGGTTCGGTCGCGACGGTCAAGATGAACGACATCAAGGACGTACCGGTTCTTTCGGTCGACAACGCCCTTCAGGGACGTATCGCCGGAGCCGACTTCATGTCGACCACCGGTGAGCCGGGCGCCACGACCACCATCCGCATCCGCGGCACGCGCTCGATCAACGCGTCGAACGAGCCGCTGATCGTCGTCGACGGCGTGATGGACGCCATCCACGACCTGAACGACATCAACTCCGACGACATCGCGGGCATATCCGTCCTCAAGGACGCCTCCTCGACGGCGATCTACGGTTCGCGCGGCGCCAACGGCGTCATCCTCATCACCACCAAGCGGGGTCTCGGCTCCAAGGGCAAGGTCAACATCACCTTCAAGACCGACATGGGCTTCTCCCAGCTGCCCCGTCAGCTCGACATTATGAACGCGTCGGAATTCGCGCAGTACCGCAACGACTACGCCTATTTCGGCAGCGACGCCAACCACCCCGACGTAGGCAAGGACACGCCCCTCTCCGGTTCGGTCTATTCCGACCCGCTCTCGCTGGGCGAAGGGACGAACTGGATCAAGGAGATCACCCGCACGGCCCTCTATTCCAACTACGCCCTCTCGCTGTCGGGAACCAGCGACAAATCGTCGTATTACGCTTCGTTCTCCTACAACGACACCGAAGGTATCATCCAGGACAGCGGCCAGCAGCGTTTCACGGGACGTATCAACCTCGAACGCCAGTTGTTCAAATGGATGAAAGTCGGCTATACGGGTTCGTACACCTGGCGTCACAACGACCAGAACAAATCCTCCATCGGCGGAACGGCCTGGTACAGCAGCGCCCAGTATCTGTCACCGCTGCTCAAGCCGAACGACACGTATAACCCGCTGTATTACAATGGACAGAAGATCAACACGCAGCGTGCACTGATCGACCTGAACACCTATTACCTCGAACGCCACTCGAACAACCACGCCTTCACGCTGAAACTGGAGCCGGTGAAGAACTTCACGATCAACAGCACCTTCTCCTACTACCTCTACCAGCGGCATACCTACCGTTACTATCCGGGAACCCTTCCCCTGAAGGGCGAGAACGAAGGCGGCGAGGCCTACCGCGCCGAGTGGGACGAGCACTCGTTCTCGTGGGAGACCACGGCCGGCTACAAGTTCGAGAAGAACGGCCATTCGTTCGACGTTCTCGGCGGTTTCTCGGCTTACAGTTTCGCCTCGCACGATTTCAACCTGAGCGGCAAAGGCTACATGGACGACGCCATCCTGTGGAACAACATGAACGCCGTGCAGGACAAAGAGACCTATTCGGCGGGCACTTCCTACTCGAAGAAAACCAAAACATCGGTCTACGCGCGTCTGAACTACAACTGGAAGTCGCGCTACTACCTGACCGTGACGGGACGTTACGACGGAGCCTCGAACTTCGCAGCCAACAACAAGTGGGCGTTCTTCCCGTCGGCCGCCCTCAAGTGGAACATTTCGAACGAGAACTTCCTGAAGGACTGCAACTGGATCGACGACCTGTCGCTGCGCCTGAGCGCCGGTCTGACGGGTAACGACGCGATCAGCACCTACCGTTCGCTCGCCACCCTCTCCTCGACGACGGGCGGCTATCTGTTCGACGGATCGCAGCCCGTGGCGTTCTACCGCAGCCGCCTGGACTCCCCGGACCTCACGTGGGAGAAGACCACGGCCTACAACGTGGCGATCGACTGGTCGATGTTCAAAGGCCGCCTGAACATCACGGCCGAAGCCTACAAATCCAAAACGACCGACCTGCTGATGTCGCTGGCCGTTGCGGCCCAAACCGGTTACACGTCGCGCTGGACCAACATCGGCTCGACCTCGAACAAGGGTATCGAGCTGTCGGTCGAGAGCCACAACATCGTCCGTCCGAAGTTCCACTGGTCGACGACGCTCACCCTGTCGCACAACGAACAGAAGGTCGACGACATCGGTTCCGAGGACTTCATTTCGGCCTACGACTCGCCGGGCAACAACCCCTACATGATGTACGGCTACGTCAAGGGCTACCCGCTCAACTCGCTCTGGGGATTCAAATACGGCGGCACGTGGAAGAGCGCCGAGGAACGCGAGGAAAACGCGGTGACGAAAACCTACGTCAGCCCGGCCAACACCGACGGAGGCCCGCGCTACTACGACACCAACCACGACGGCGTGCTCTCGCGCGAAGACCTGATCTACCAGGGCAACGCCGACCCCTATCTGTACGGAGGTTTGCAGAACACGTTCTACATCCACGGTTTCAAGCTGGGCGTCTACTTCGCCTACTCGCTCGGCGGCAAGATCTACAACTATTCGGAGATCTACATGGCCGGTTCGCAGTTCGCTAACCAGTACCGCTACATGCTGAACGCCTGGCATCCCGTCCGGAACCCGAATTCCGACATTCCGCGGGCCGGAGCGAAAAGCGACGCCGCGCTTCCGAGCGACTTTATGATCCACGACGCTTCGTACCTCCGGCTGAAGAACATCACGCTGTCGTACACGTTCGACCTCAAGAAAAAATGCTCGTGGATGAAAGACCTCACCCTGAGCGTATCGGGCGAAAACCTCTTTCTGTGGAAAAAGTACAACGGATTCGACCCCGACGTTTCCAGCGAGGGAACCTCGTCGACGCTGCGCCGTATGGACCTGGGCGCCTATCCCAAGCCCCGCACCATCATATTCAGCCTTCAGTTGAGATACTAACCTAACAGAATTAAGACGATGAAACTCAAACATATATTCTACACGGCCGCGGCCATGGCCATGCTTTCGTTCCAGGCATGTACGCTGGATGAAGACACATCGGGCATCTCGAATCCCGACGACTTCTTCCGCAAATTTTCGGAATGCCAGTCGGTCGTAAACGGATGCTACATTCCGATCAAGTCGATCTACACCTATACCTACATGATCGCCACCGAGTGCGTCACCGACATCGCCTACTGCCCGTCGGGAACGCTCGACGCCAGCCTGGACATCTCGCCCGCCGTGCCGCGCATGGGTTCGACGGTCTGGCGCAACGGCTACCTCGGCGTACAGCGCTGCAACTTCGCCGTCAACGGCATCGAGCGCGCCTATAAAAACGAGGTGATCAGCGAGGAGCAGTACCACCAGCTGCTTTGCGAGGCGAAAACCCTGCGGGCGTTCTTCTACTGGACGCTGACCTGCTTCTTCGGCAACGTTCCGTTCTATTTCGACGACGTTACGGACAACGAGGTTTTGAGCCGGATTCAGGTGTTGCCGCGCATGGACGCCAACGAGACCCGCAACAAGGTCATCGAAGACCTTCAGTCGATAGCTCCCCTCGCCGCCCAAACCCGCACCTACGACAACGAAGCCAATCGTCTGGGAGCCTCCTGCGCCTACATGCTCATCGCCAAGATGGCCATGTGGAACAAGCAGTGGGACGTGGCGCTGGACGCGCTGGAGCAGATCGAAACGATTTACGGTCCGCTGTCGCAGTACGACTACGCCGAGAATATCCTGTTCCGGAACAAGAACACCCCGGAGTCGATCATGGAAATTCAGCACACCTACACCCAGGGCGCCCTTACCTACACGTCCAACGTGGCCTGCATCTGCCAGCCCTACCCGCGTGCGGCCAATTCGGCGGTCTACGACGGCGTGGAGATTCCCGAACTGGGCGACCAGGCGACCGTCTGGTCGGCGATGCGTCCGAACGTCTATTTCAGCCAGGGTCTCCAGTCCAAAATGGGCAAGGACATCCGCGCCAAGTACAACATGGCATGGGGATACGAGGACAAGACGTTCAACAGCACCAACACCCGCCCGTGGTGCGGACCGAAGTTCTGGTGTCCGAACATGCAGGCCTCGAACGACGGCAACAACTACAAGGTCTTCCGCTATGCCGACGCGCTGCTGATGATGGCCGAGTGCTATTTCTACAAGGAAAACTACGAAAAGGCGGTCGAATACCTCGACATGACCCGCACGCGCGCCAATCTGTCCAAGTACACCTTCCGCACCCCCGCGCGCCTCGAGGAGGAGATCCGCAACGAGCGCGCCCGCGAGCTTTTCGGCGAATTCCAGCGCAAGTACGACCTGGTCCGCTGGGGCATCTGGTACGAAGCCGTAACGGACAACAGCGACTACGCCTATCTGCAACTCAACACGGCTAACAGCCGGATCAAACCGTGCCACCGCTACTATCCCATTCCCGACACGGAGGTCACCTACTCGAAGAACAACCTCGACAACAACGAATACAAGGCTTACGGCTTGTAATAATCCGAAACTTTCAGACGAATGAAAACAATATTCAATAAACAGAAAAGATCGGTCGCCGGCGTACTGATCGCCCTGACGGCCCTGACGACGGCCCTGACCGGCTGCCAGGAGGATTTCGAGCTGGACCTGCCTCTGGCGGTCTCGGCGCGCGAACTTTCCCTGACCAAGGATGCCGGTTCGACGCACGTGCTGGTCTACTCGAACGGCGACTGGACGGCGCGCTTCACGCGTCCCGTGAAGTGGGCCTCCCTCAACAAACTCCAGGGATACGGCAATAACGAAATCGTATTCACCTATTCGGCCAACTACGGCATTTCGAGAAAGATCGGCGTCGTGTTCGAGAAAGGTTCCCTGACCGATACGGTGATGTTCTCGCAGGCCGGAGCCATCACCGACGCTTCGCTCTCGTTCTCGAAACCGGCGGTTACGCTGCTGAAGTCCCGGTCGCAGATCTTCACGCCGATCAGCACCAACCTGCGCTACTGCATCGACGATCTGGAAGCCAGCGTCACCTATTACGACAACGACGGCCTGCCCAACGATCCCGTCACCGTCCTGACCCGCGCCGAAGAGGGCGAAGAGGGCGGCGAAGGCGAAGGCGGCGACGAGCCGCAGGCGCAGCCCGTCGAACCGTGGATCTCCAACGTCTCGGCCACCTACAAGGGAATCACGTTCGAGGTCACGGACAACGACTCCGGATTTGCGCGCATCGCCGATCTGACCCTCTTCATCGAAGACGCCAAGGGCGAGATCACCAAATCGGTGCTCACCGTCACGCAAGGCATCGCCCTGCCGGCGCTCAAGCTGGACAGCAATGCCGAAACGTACGAAGGTTACGCCCAGGATTGCGCGGTTCCGGCCACGACCAACAACCTCGTGCCCTACTCCGACCAGATCGGTTACGACGTGGCGTACGACGTTCCCGTCGCGGAGGGCGCCGAGTGGATTCTGAAGCCCGCGATCACCGACGACGGCCTGACGTTCTCGCTGGCCAAAAACGAGGGTTCGGAGCCGCGCACCGCCACGATCCGGCTCAACTTCACCGACGAACACGGCAACTCCGTTTCGGCCTCGTGCAAAATCACCCAGAAGCCCTACCCGACCGCTGCCGATTTCGCCGCGGTGCGCGCCCTGACTCCGGGCGAGATCACGCTCCAGCAGTATATCGAAGGCTACATCGTCAGCGACCCCGACAGCAAGAACGTCGTTTCGAGTCCCCAGACCCAACAGTTCTTCTTCGACCGCGGCGAAAACGACCGGACAGCCTATATCGAGAGCCTCGACGGCAAGTGGGGCTTCTGCCTGAAATTCGCCTCCTCCGAAGACAACACGCCGGCCCGCTTCTCGAAGGTGCGCCTCTCCCTGAACGGGGCCACGCTCGAAAAGAAGAACTCCCCCGAGTGCTACACCATCACGGGACTTACCGCGGCCAACATCCTCGAAACCTCGACGCCCGACGAGTTCAAGATTCCGGTCAAGACGAAGACGATCGGCGAACTCACCGACGACGACATCTTCACGCTGGTGTCGGTCACCAACCTCGAAATCATGTGCAAGGACGGCGCCTACACCAACTGCACCGACGGCTATTCGTTCAAGGACAACATCAACCCAATCGGCACGGCTACCGCCCCGCGCTGGGACGTGGCCCCGCTGATGTGCTACGACAACACGGGCCGGACCATCTACATGCTGACCAATACGGCCGCTCCCTGGCGGCGTTTCAGCTCGGGCCGCGACCTGGATTTCAACTCCGTCGTACCGCAGGGTTCGGGCACGTTCCGCGGCATCGTCGTGGCTGACGACGTCGCCCCGATCCGCTTCGGCGACCTGGGCCGCTACCAGCTGCGCGCCATGACCGCCGAGGAGATCGCGCTGACCGACGAACCGTTCTCGAAAACCGTCGTCGAGTGGAACTGGAACGACCGCAAGACCGACCTCATACCGGAGATCGGCGAAGGCGAGATCAATAAATACGGCGCCACGCAGGGTGCCGCAGCGGACTTCAACAACGTCGTCTGCTCGGGCAAGGGAGGCGCCTCCTCCGAACAGAAAGGTCTGGTGGCGAACGGCGGCATCACGTTCACCCAGCAATGGTGGGATTTCGACGCCGACAAGGGCAAATACTTCGACATTTCGTTCTCCACGCAGGGAATCAGCGGTTCGAACATGATCTTCGGCATCGTCTGGGGCCACGGCTCGATGAGCAACACGACCCTCTCCGGCCCGGCGCACTGGAACCTGCTCTATTCGGTCGACGGCGGAACGACGTTCCAGGCCGTTCCCGACAGCCCGATCATCAAGAAGCGTTCGATCACGTGGTGGTCGACCACGTCGCAGGATTCGACCCCGGGCTTCACCGAGCACCTGCGCAAACTGCCCGCCGACTGCTTCGGCCGGGAGAAAGTGGTTCTGCGCTTGCAGGTGGCCGACAAGGTTACCGACATCGACCCCAAAGCCACGTCTTCGAACTACCTGACGGCGCTGGGCATCGAGAAGGGAACGCTGACGCCGTCCGTTGCGGCCGGTAACAGCCAGGCCCGTATCGGAACGATAACGGTACGCTACAACTAAACGAATTGCGGTCGCGCGGCGGATGCACCGTCCGCCGCGCACGGCCGGAACAAACAACAACGAATAAAACGTATAGAATATGAACTGTCGTAAATCGATATTTAAATTTTTAGGCATTGCGGCCGTATGCGCAGCCTCGGCGGCCTGCAGCGTCGACGACGCCGACGATCTGGCCCTGGTCAAACTGGGCGCGCTGAAGAAGGAGTTCGTCGTCGAAGCCGATGCGAATACGTTCGACATCGACATCTACGCCAACAGCGCCTTCCATATCGAGCGTATCAACCAGGCCGACTGGATCAGCCTGACCTGCGGTGAGACGGAGGACGGAAAGGGCGCCATCACCGCCGAATGCGAATTCAACGAAGGCTTCAAACGCAAAGCGGGCTTCGTGCTCTGCTCCGACGTGGACGCGCGCCGCGACACGGTCTACGTCAAGCAGAAGGCGCTCGTGGACGCCAAGATCGAGTTCGCCAACTCGTCCGTCATCGTCGCCGGAGCCGGCGGCGAGAACATCTCGCCGATCGAGACCAACATTCCCTTCTCGGAGATCACGGTCGACATCGAGTATGCCAAGGCCGACAACGCCGATTGGATCGAAAGTCTCGAAATCGTGGATTCCGAGAGCGAAAATCGCAGTCTGGCCATCACGACCGAGGCGAACGCCGCAGATGAAATCCCACGTTCGGCTGCCGTGTCGCTCTCCTTCACCGACGGCTGGGATGAGACCGTCTCCGTCGAATTCAACCTCCTGCAACGCACGGCGAAGGAGACCCTCGGACGTCAGATCACATTCGAAGAGTTCCGCCGGACGTATGCCATGAACAAGAAGGTCGAAGACTACGTCATCCTCGAAGGCATCGTGGTGAGCAACACCAAGAACCACAATGCGGGTGAGAACACGCAAAGCACGACCGCAAAGATCGACTACAGCATATCGGACCGGACCGTCTACCTCGAAACCTACGACGGCAAATACGGCATCGCCGTCCAGACCGCCACGGCCGAAGACAACGTCTTCGAACAATACGACCACGTGCAGATCCTCATTCAGGGCGCCTCGGGCTACCTGGTCGAGACCCCCGACCGCTATGAACTGCGCAACGTCACCAAGGCGATGGTCATTTCCAGGATTGGAAGCAGACATACGTAACAGTGCGGCATTATCATCTACAGCAGCGATAACAGCGGATAAAAACAGAAGGAACTGTTTGTTGTCATATGGCGTTTTGCCGGGACTTAATAAGTTCTTTCCTGTATTAGTAACCAAAGACCAGTTGTCATGTTTTCCGGAACCGTTTACGCCGGCAAATGGCTTCTCGTGAAGAAGACATTCAAAATTGTGACGGCGTGCCACTTTTTTCATTGTCTCCATAACTAACTGGTTGTGGTCTGTTGCAATATTTGCTGTGCTGTAAATCGGAGCCATCTCATGCTGAGCAGGAGCCACTTCGTTATGCTGTGTCTTTGACAAAATGCCAAGCTTCCACAATTCATCATTTAATTCGCGCATAAATGCTGCCTGACGCTCGCGGATTGTACCAAAGTAGTGGTCATCCAGTTCCTGTCCTTTTGGCGGCATATGTCCAAACAATGTACGACCGGTAAAGATTAAGTCGTCACGCTGTAAAAACTGCTCTCTGTCAATTAAGAAATATTCCTGCTCCGGTCCTACAGAACATTTTACATTAGTAACATCCTCATCGCCAAGTAAGTTCAAAACGCGGACAGCCTGTTTGCTGATTGCTTCCATTGAACGGAGAAGAGGAGTTTTTTTGTCAAGTGCCTCTCCTGTGTAAGAGCAGAATGCGGTAGGAATACAAAGAACCGTACCGATTGCATCCTCACGGAGAAATGCCGGTGATGTACAATCCCATGCAGTATAACCTCTGGCTTCGAATGTAGCACGGAGTCCGCCGGATGGGAAAGAAGAAGCATCTGGTTCACCTTTAATCAATTCTTTACCGGAGAACTCAAGTACAGCGTGTGCATTGGATTCCGGACTTAAGAATGAGTCATGTTTTTCGGCTGTTACACCGGTCATTGGCTGGAACCAGTGGGTATAATGAGTAGCACCGTTTTTCAATGCCCATTCTTTCATTGCATGAGCAACCACGTTTGCTACTTCAGGAGCCAGCTCCTCACCATTTTCAATGGTATCCCTCAACTGGGCGTATGTCTTCTTTGGCAGGTATTCCTGCATGACATCGTCGTTAAAAACTTTTGTTCCAAAAACATCTTCGATTACATTTTTTTGCATAGTTAATTCCTTCCTTCCCATGTTATTTGAATTGCAGACGCCTGACAAAAAAGAAAGGTGTCCCCATGAATGAGAACACCTTCGTTCTTGTAAAACGTACTATGCGTATACCATATCATGTTTACTTTCAAAAGTAAAGAGTTTTTTTGAAAATATTTTTTATGATAGGCAAAAGATATCCATCCATTGATTCAACACTTGTTCTATTGTATCAGAAAAACAGGATTTTTCAATGCTTTCTGACGGGAAAACCTCGGTTTTCTGAAAAAGTTTATTATTTATATAGAAAGAAATGCTTCCGATGGGTGTGTTTTTTCGTATTGGCGCACAAAGTGCAGTCGGAATCCGGTATACGATTTTCAAAGAATCAAAGGAAGCAGTAAGTGTTTCTTTCGGGATAATCGGTTTGAGAGATACAAACTTTTTTTTGCCATCCTTTACCGGGATTTTGGCAAGGGCAAGGTTTTGAACCGGAAGCGGTGTTTTCTGAAAATAAAAAAAACCATAATCCATTAAACTCTTTGTGTCACTCCACTTGAATGACTTGTTTGGCGGCCATCCGCTGGCAAGAACACAACTGGTAAGCGTGATGCCGTTTTTCTTTGCGGCTCCGACAAAACAGTAACCGGCTTTTCCGGTAAATCCGGTTTTGATACCGAGCGCGCCTTCGTAATAAGAAAGGAAAGCGTCATGGTTTGTCAGACTGTAGTGGTACTTTCCGGAGCAGTCAGAAAAAGAATGAGATTTTGTCTGCACCAGAGAAAGGAAGTCTTTGTTTTTTATAGCATAGGAAGCGAGCTTACACATATCCGATGCAGTGCTGTAATGACCATTTGCGTCGAGTCCGTTTGGTGTGATAAAATGAGTCGAAGACATGCCAAGAAGTTTTGCCTTCTGATTCATTTTTGCTGCGAAACCGGAAACAGAGCCGCCAAGGTGTTCGGCAATTGCGACTGCCGTGTCATTGTGGGATTCCAGCATGAGAGAGTACAAAAGATCTTTCATATAATACTGTCTTCCGGGCTGCATACCAAGATGGACTTTTGGCATCCCGGCTGCCTTTTTGCTTGCAATGACCACGTCGTTAAGCTTATTTGACTCCAGTGCTAAAAGGGCGGTCATGATTTTGGTGGTACTTGCCATTGGCACTTTTTTGTCCGTGTTTTTACTATATAGAATGCGATGGGAACCGGCATCCATCAGGCAGGCATAGGAGGCGTGTAAAATAAGTGGATTTGGTGTCTGCTCCATGGCGTTGATTTGAATGACAGGCTCCGGCAGAACAGGAACAAAATCCGAAGAATCGGTGGAGCTAAATTGTCTGTCCCACAGAATATGGAATGCGGTCAGGGCACATAATAAAAGGATGGCAAAGCATTTTTTTTGTTTCATAAAAAGGCCACCAGACATTTTTTTACAGTATATGAGGAATTTGAAAAAATAATTCAAATAGTTGTTGCCAAGGGGTTGAAAAAGCGTTACAATTACAATTGGATAAAATTTGAGTTTTATATAAACAATAATACAGAAAGTGGAGGGCTGCAAATGAGTAACTCAGCAAAATTATCAGCAAGAGAACGTATCGAATCTCTCGTTGATGCCAACAGTTTTGTTGAAATCGGTGGCATGATTACCAAACGTAATACCGATTTTAACATGCAGGAAAAAGCAGTGCCGGCAGACGGTGTGATTACCGGTTACGGTGTTGTAAATTCAAATCTGGTCTATATCTACAGTCAGGATGTAACCGCCTTGAATGGTTCTGTAGGTGAGATGCACGCGAAGAAAATCGCCGGAATTTATGAGATGGCGATGAAAGCGGGCGCACCGGTTATCGGACTGATTGACTGTGCCGGTATCCGGGTACAGGAGGCGATGGACGCATTGGCCGGATTTGGCGACATTTACATGGCGAAAGTGAATGCATCCGGTGTAATCCCTCAGATTAGTGCAGTTTTAGGTTCTTGTGGCGGTGGTGTTGCGATTTCATCCAAATTAGGTGATATTACAATTATCGAAAAGACAAACGGAAAACTGTTTGTAAATTCACCAAATGCGATTGCAGGAAACCGTATTGAGAAATGTGACACAAGCGATGCTGCATTCCAGGCAGAATGTGGAAATGCGGACATTGTATGTGAGAATGAACAGGAAGTATTTACAACAATCCGCAGCTTAATTGATTTACTTCCGGCAAATGCAGGAGCAGCAGTGGTTGTTGAAAATTCGGATGATCCAAATCGTGTACTGGATGGCTTTGATGGTTATGCAACGGATGCAAAAGCTGCCTTGACACAGATTGCCGATGATACAAAATTTGTGGAATTAAAAGCAGAATATGGAAAAGAAATGGTAACCGGACTTCTTTCCTTAGATGGAGTTACAGTAGGTGCGATTGCAAATGCGAAAGAAGGCATTCTTTCAACTGCCGGCTGTAAGAAAGCAGAGCAGTTTATGTATTTCTGTGACGCATTTAATATTCCGGTTGTTACCTTAACAAATGTAAAAGAGTATGCAGCAGATATGCAGGAAGAAAAAACGATTTCTCAGGCAGTTGCAGATTTGACATATGCATTTGCAAGTGCTGATGTTCCGCGTATTAACGTGATTACAGGTGAGGCATACGGAAGTGCTTATGTGTCAATGAACTCTAAACATATTGGAGCGGATTTGGTTCTTGCCCTAGATTCTGCAAAAGTTGGTGTTATGGATGCCAAAGTTGCAGCGCAGATTCTCTGTGAAGATGAAATTTCACAGGCAGCAAATACCAAAGAAGCATTGGAAGAAAAGGCAAAAGAGTTTGATACACTTCAGGATGGTGCCACAGCGGCAGCAAAGAGAGGTTATGTGGATAATGTGATTTCCGGCAGTGAAATTCGGAAACACTTAATTTATGCATTACAGATGTTCGGAATGAGGTGATAGGATGTTATTGCTTGATTTAGAAAAAGTAAATGCTACCGTGGGTCCCGGTGAGGCCGTAATGAACACCTTGATTGGTATGGGAACGGTATTTGTTGTATTGATTCTTATTTCCATCATTATCTTTCTCTTGAAATATGTGCCAAAGATGTTCGAGAAAAAGAAAGCGGAACCGGAAGCAGCAAAACAGGAGAAACCGGCAGCAAAAGCTGTAGCAAAACAGGAAGTACCTGTTTCGGATAACACCCAGATTATTGCGGTAATTACCGCAGCGATAGCAGCACAGATGGAAGCTGAGACCGGTGTTTGTGTACCGGCAGACGGACTTGTAATTCGTTCAATAAAAAAACGTACGTTCAATTAAGGAGGATATTGACATGAAAAGTTATACAATTACAGTAAATGGAACCGTATATGATGTTACAGTAGAAGAGAAGGCAGGCGGCGCAGCAGCACCGGCAGCACCTGCTCAGGCGGCAGCACCTGCTCCTGCACCGGCACAAGCTCCTGCTCCGAAAGCACCGGCAGCATCCGGTAGTGCTGGTTCTGTTGAAGTAACAGCACCAATGCCTGGTAAAATTCTTGCTGTAAAAGCAGATGTCGGACAGAGTGTAAAGAAAGGCGATGTAATTCTTCTTCTCGAAGCTATGAAGATGGAAAATGAGGTAGTAGCACCTCAGGATGGTACAATTGCAAGTATCAATGTGAACTCTGGTGATATGGTTGAGGCAGGAAATGTACTGGCTACTATGGACTGATTCAGCAAATGAAAAGAACCGGAGGTAAACTAAATGGAAGTAATAGAAAATCTTATTCGACAGACAGCGTTTTTCCAGGACGGTATTGACTGGAGAAACTATGTCATGATATTGGTTGCTTTTATCTTCTTATATTTAGCAATCAAAAAAGGCTATGAGCCTTTGCTCTTACTGCCAATTGCGTTTGGTATGCTCTTGGCAAATATTTATCCGCTGATTATTCAGGATGGTGGACTGTTAAATTACTTCTTTAAGTTAGATGAATGGAGTATTTTGCCATCGCTGATTTTCCTCGGCGTTGGTGCGATGACAGACTTCGGTCCGTTGATTGCCAATCCAAAGAGCTTTCTTCTTGGTGCGGCGGCACAGTTTGGTATTTTCGCCGCTTATATCCTTGCTCTTTTGTGGGGCTTCAATGGTGGTGAAGCAGCAGCTGTTTCGATTATCGGTGGTGCTGATGGACCGACATCCATTTTCCTTGCCGGCAAATTACAGCAGGGGCATTTGATGGGTAGTATTGCGGTGGCGGCATATTCCTATATGTCACTTGTTCCGATTATTCAGCCGCCTATCATGAAACTTTTGACAACGAAAAAGGAAAGAGAAATCAAGATGGAGCAGCTCCGTCCGGTATCCAAACTGGAGAGAATCCTCTTCCCAATTATCGTTACGGTTATTGTATGTCTGATTCTTCCAAGTACTGCACCACTTGTTGGTATGCTTATGCTTGGTAACTTGTTCAAAGAATCCGGCGTAGTAGGCCAGTTGACAGAGACAGCATCGAATGCTTTGATGTATATCGTAGTTATTTTGCTTGGTACATCCGTTGGTGCTACGACGACAGGTTCTGCATTCCTTAATGTAGCAACATTGAAAATCGTAGTTCTTGGTCTGGTTGCATTTGCATTCGGAACAGCAGCCGGTGTATTGTTTGGTAAATTAATGTGTTTAGTAACCAGAGGAAAAATCAATCCATTGATTGGTTCTGCCGGTGTATCGGCGGTTCCTATGGCAGCACGTGTATCCCAGAAAGTTGGTTCGGAAGCAGATCCGACAAACTTCCTTTTGATGCATGCGATGGGACCAAACGTAGCAGGTGTTATCGGTACTGCGGTAGCAGCCGGTGTGTTTATGGCAATTTATGGAGTATAAGGAGGATATAGAAAATGGCAGAGATTAAGAAAAAGCCGATTAAAATTACGGAAACGATACTTCGTGATGCACATCAGTCATTGATTGCGACTCGTATGACAACAGAACAGATGCTTCCGATTGTCGATAAAATGGACAAAGTTGGTTACCACTCCGTAGAGTGCTGGGGCGGTGCAACATTTGACGCATCCCTTCGTTTTTTGAAAGAAGACCCATGGGAAAGACTGCGTAAGTTAAGAGACGGATTCAAAAATACAAAATTGCAGATGTTATTCCGTGGACAGAACATTTTAGGATATAATCATTATGCCGATGATGTAGTAGAGTATTTTGTTCAGAAATCGATCGCCAACGGAATTGATATTATCCGTATTTTTGACTGTCTGAATGATATTCGTAACCTTGAGACAGCGGTAAAAGCAGCAAACAAAGAAGGCGGACATGCACAGATTGCCCTTTCTTATACACTTGGTGATGCTTATACACTGGATTACTGGAAAGATATTGCAAAGAAAATTGAAGATATGGGTGCGAAATCACTCTGTATCAAAGATATGGCCGGTCTTTTGACACCATATAAAGCAACGGAACTTGTAACGGCATTGAAAGAATCCGTTGAAATTCCGATTGACCTTCATACCCACTATACATCCGGTGTTGCTTCTATGACTTATTTGAAAGCAGTAGAAGCAGGATGTGATATTATTGATACAGCGATGAGTCCATTTGCTCTTGGTACAAGCCAGCCGGCTACCGAAGTTATGGTTGAGACATTCCGTGGAACACCATACGATACCGGACTTGACCAGAATCTTTTATCTGAAATCGCTGAATATTTCCGTCCAATGCGTGAGGAAGCATTGGAAAGCGGTCTTATGAATACGAAAGTGCTTGGTGTAAATATCAATACTCTTCGTTATCAGGTTCCCGGCGGTATGCTTTCGAACCTTGTTTCCCAGCTGAAAGAAATGGGACAGGAAGATAAGTATGAGCAGGTGCTTGAGGAAGTGCCACGCGTAAGAAAAGACTTTGGTGAGCCACCATTGGTTACACCATCGTCCCAGATTGTTGGTACTCAGGCGGTATTAAATGTAGTTTCCGGTGAGCGTTACAAGATGGTAACGAAAGAATCCAAAAAACTTTTGTCCGGTGAATTTGGACAGACAGTTAAACCATTTAATCCGGAAGTTCAGAAGAAATGTATCGGCGATACAAAACCGATTACATGTCGTCCGGCTGATTTGATCGAGCCACAGCTTAAAAAACTTGAGGCAGAGATGTCACAGTGGAAAGAGCAGGATGAAGATGTATTATCCTATGCTCTGTTCCCACAGGTTGCAGTTGATTTCTTCAAATATCGTGAAGCACAGCGGACGAAAGTAGATGCTACATTAGCAGATAAAGAGAATCAGACTTACCCGGTATAAAAGGATAAGATGAGCCCTCGGATTTTGAGTCCGAGGGCTATTTTTGCTATCAGAATGTATACAAGGAGGTACCATGGTGATGGAATTAGAAGAAGTATTGGAGCAGTGTCTTGGACAGAATTTCGTGCATATGATAATCAGTAATCCCAAGAAGGGAGATTTTGCCGGAAAAGTGGGTGTACGCTGCTATGAGGATAAAGGAACGCTTATGTTTCAGTTTGCCAGATACCAGAATAATCAGGTATTTCATCTTAACTATGCAAAAGAAGAGGCGAAAAACTATATTCTTTCCGAACTCGTGCCCATTTACCGTCAGATGCAGTTCTTTACAACGGAAAAACAGTATACAATATTGATAAGCAAAAAAGGGAAAATAACAATAAAGGGAAAAAACAAAAAAAGTGAAAAACCACTTGTTTTATCACATAACCGCAAAAAGAAATATATTTTGCCGGAAAATGAACCAATTCCTTTTCTGATTGAACTTGGAGTTCAGGCAGAAGATGGCAGAATCCGGGATAAAAAACAGAAAAAATTCCGACAGATTAACCGCTTTCTGGAATTTATCAGAGATGTATCCGATAAACTGCCAAAGGATAAAGAATTAACGATTGTTGATTTCGGATGTGGAAAATCTTATCTTACGTTTGCTATGTATTATTATCTGAAAATCATGAATGGATATCGTGTCCGCATGATAGGACTGGATTTAAAATCCGATGTGATACAACACTGCAATGAGCTTGCCAAGCGGTTTGACTATGAGGAACTTACCTTTTTAGAGGGCGACATCAGCTCTTTTGAGGGAGTGAATCAGGTCGATATGGTCGTGACGCTTCATGCTTGTGATACAGCGACAGATTTTGCGTTAGACAAGGCGATCCGCTGGGGTGCAAAAGTGATTTTATCGGTTCCGTGCTGCCAGCATGAGGTAAATGCACAGTTAAAAAATGACCGAATGCAGCCGATATTTAAATATGGGATTATCAAAGAGCGGATGGCTGCTTTGATGACGGATGCACTGCGGGCAAATCTGCTGGAGCAGGCAGGATATGAAACACAAATATTGGAACTTATTGAATTAGAGCATACACCGAAAAATCTGTTGATACGGGCTGTAAAGACAGATAAAAAACAAGGGAATATGGATGCATATAAAAAAGTCTGCGATGAGTTTGGCATTTCGACGACGCTTGCTCGTTTGCAGGAACATGAGGGGATGACGGTATGATGCAAAAACCGAAGATTTTAGCTGCCGATAATACGAAGGTGGCGTTGCGATATATGGAAACTATTTTAGGTGACATTTATGATGTAACATTGGTTCAGACAGGAATGAGTGTGCTGGATTGCCTGAAGTCGGAAATTCCGGATTTGATTCTTATGAATGCGAATATGTTTGGAATGGATGGCTACGAAGTTCTCCGCCGGATAAAAGAGGATAAAGAAACAAAAGAAATTCCTGTCATTTTAATGATGAATGTGAAAGATATACAGAGTGAACTTAGGGGATTAGAAGAAGGTGCGATTGACTTTATTTCGCTTCCCTTTGAACCGCAGGTTTTAAAGGCAAGGATTGCGCATATTGTCGAACTTTCCGTACTCCGAAAACAGCAGGCGCATTTGATCGCGAAACAAAAAGAGCAGATTGACCGGCTGTTTTTGCAGTCGATGGTTACGATTGCTCACACGGTGGATGCCAAAGACCGTTATGCAAGGAGACATTCGCTGCGTGTTGCGCTCTACTGCAGGGGCATTGCTGCAAAACTCGGTTATTCGGATAAAGAAAAAGAAGCACTTTATTATATTGCGCTTCTACACGACATTGGTAAGGTGTCTACGCCGGATACTATTTTAAATAAGGCTTCAGGACTCACGAAAGAGGAATATGAAAATGTAAAAAAACACGCCGAAATCGGTGCACAGATTGTGCAGAATACGAGATTTGTTCCGGGACTTGAGGAAGGTGTGAGATACCATCATGAATGGTATGATGGAAATGGCTATGTGGGAATCTGCGGCGATGAAATCCCTGAGGTGTCACGCATTATTGCGGTGGCGGACGCTTACGAAGCAATGACGGCAGACCGGGCGTATCGTAAACATTTTTCCAAGGAATATGCGATACAGGAGCTTATTCGGGGACGAGGAACGCAATTTGACCCGGAAATCGTAGATGCTTTTCTTGAGCTTTTGGAGGAAGGATTTACGATTGATGAAGACCGGGCGGAGGGTGAATTGAAGGGTGAAGGAGAACTGAATGAGGCAAATGAACTGCTTCGTCAGGTTTTTACTGAAACCGTGCTGGAGACTCAGAGCGAATTGGAACGCGATTCACTGACCGATTTTCTAAACCGTCGGTATTTTGAAGATAAAATAAATAATTATCTGTTGTCTTCGAAATCCTGCGGAACATTTTTTATGATGGATTTGGATAATTTCAAACAGGTCAACGATACATATGGGCATAAAACCGGCGATGAACTGATTCAGGCATTTGCTGATGTTATTCGGGAAAACACAAGAGATGATGATTTTGTCTGCCGCATGGGCGGGGATGAGTTTGCAGTTTTTTTCTTTGAGTTAGAGGAGGAACGTGTCATTTGCAAACGTGCGGAAAGTATTATTAAAGATTTTGCAAAAATCAGAACGGAGATGGGATGCAGTATGTGTTCCGTTTCCATTGGAATCATGACAAAATATTACGGTGGTGAGGAACTGGATTGCGAGCAGTTATATGAAAAAGCTGATCAGGCTTTATATTATGTAAAAAATAATGGGAAAGACGCGTATCATCTGTTTGAATCCATGCCGGAAGATTTGAAAAATAACAGACAGACCGGTTGTCAGATGGATTTAGACCAGTTGATGCGGCAGGTAACCGAAAGGAAATATCGTCCGGGTGCTTATGCAGTAGAATACGACCGTTTTTCATTTATTTACCAGTTTATTGCTCGAAATGTGGAGAGAAACGGACAGCATGTACAGGTTGTTTTATTGTCCATGGAATTGCCGAAAGATAGAGAAATTTCATTGGAGAGAATTGAAGATTCATTAGTGCTTTTGGAGTCAGCCATTGTACGGTCACTGCGCAGAGGAGATGTGACAAGCCGCTTTAGTTCCACTCAGCAAGTGGTTGTTCTTATGGATGCGTCGAAAGAAGATGGTGTGATGGTAGCTAACCGTATTTTAAAAAAATACAATACGCTTGCTAAAGAAGCAGCAATTACAGCACGTTTCGATATTGTGGAGGTGCCACATGCTTTTTCTAAAAGGACAGAAAAAAACGAAGAAAAGGCTTGACAACGCCAGTCAAATACGCTATACTTACCACCTGTAAAGAAAAAAACTTTACAGGTGGTGCTTTTATGTCGAAGGAAAAATCGTTATCTGAGTTAGATGAGATTGTAGAATTATCGTATTTGTATGATTTTTACGGTGCTCTGCTCAAGGAGAGTAATCGTGTCGTATTTGAGGATTACGTTTTAAGTAATCTTTCATTGAGCGAGATTGCGAAAGAGCGGGATATTACCAGGCAGGGTGTATATGACATTGTAAAGAGATGCCGCACTCGTTTAAAGGGGTACGAAGAAAAACTACATTTGATTGAAAAATTTCAGCTGACAAAGGACAAACTTGGTGAGATTGAAAGTATTGCAAAAGAAAATTTTGATGAACAAACGGCAGGACAGATTACAACACTCGCCGAAGAGATATATGAACTGATATAAAGAAAGGGGATTACTCGTGGCATTTGATAATTTGACGGCTAAACTTCAAAATGTATTCAAGGGTCTGCGCAGTAAGGGCCGCTTGACGGAAGCAGATGTTAAGGCTGCACTTCGTGAAGTGAAGATGGCTTTGCTTGAAGCAGATGTAAACTTTAAAGTAGTAAAGCAGTTTGTCAAAGCGGTACAGGAGCGTGCGACCGGGGAAGACGTGCTCAATAGTCTTACGCCCGGACAGACCGTTATTAAATATGTAAATGAAGAACTGGTCAAGATGATGGGAGAAACAACCACAGAAATTGACCTTCTTCCCGGTAATGAGATTACGGTTATTATGATGTGTGGTCTCCAGGGTGCCGGTAAAACGACTACGACAGCGAAAATTGCCGGAAAGTTAAAGGCAAAAGGAAAAAGACCGCTTTTAGTTGCGTGTGATATTTATCGTCCGGCTGCGATTGAGCAGTTGCAGATAAATGGAGACAAGCAGGAAGTTCCTGTATTTTCGATGGGAACGAATCACAATCCGGTGGATATTGCAAAAGCCGGTGTGGAGCACGCAAAGGCAAACGGAAATAATGTAGTGATTCTCGATACCGCCGGACGTCTTCATATTGATGAGGACATGATGGAGGAACTCGCGAAGATAAAAGAGCAGGTAGAAGTTCATCAGACCATTTTGGTTGTGGATTCAATGACCGGTCAGGATGCGGTGAATGTAGCATCATCCTTTAATGAAAAGTTACATGTGGATGGCGTCATTCTTACAAAACTTGACGGTGATACCAGAGGTGGTGCGGCACTTTCAATTCGTGCTGTGACCGGACGACCGATTTATTATGTCGGTATGGGTGAAAAGTTATCCGATTTGGAGCAGTTTTATCCGGACCGCATGGCGTCCCGAATCCTTGGCATGGGCGATGTGCTGTCGCTGATTGAAAAAGCGGAAGAGCAGATTGATGAACAAAAAGCCGCCGAGATGGCAAAGAAGATTAAAAAAGCTGAATTTGATTTTAATGACTTTTTAGAGCAGATGCAGCAGATGAAGAAGATGGGCGGCTTAAGCAGTATTCTCAGCATGCTTCCGGGCATGGGGTTACCTGCGGATTTAGAAATTGATGACAATGCCCTCAAAGGAACGGAGGCAATTATTTACTCCATGACAATTGAGGAGCGGACGAATCCGGGAATCATTAATCCATCGAGAAAACGCCGCATCGCAAAAGGTGCCGGTGTAGACATCAGCGAGGTAAACCGTCTGATGAAACAGTTTGAACAGAGCCGTAAGATGATGAAACAGATGTCCGGTATGATGTCCGGAAAAGGACGAAGAAAAGGCGGATTTGGCGGCTTTAAGTTCCCGTTTGGCGGGATGTAATGTGATATCCAAAAAGAATTTCTTTGGAAATTTTTTGGAGATAGATTTTTAGATTAGAATAAGGAGGTGAAAGACGTGGCAGTAAAAATCAGATTGAAAAGATTAGGGCAGAAGAAATCACCATTTTATAGAATTGTAGTTGCTGATGAGAGATCTCCTAGAGATGGAAGAAACATTGCTGAGATTGGTACTTATGACCCAAATCAGGAACCATGTGTTGTAAAGGTAGACGAGGAAGCAGCAAAGAAATGGTTGCAGAATGGTGCTCAGCCGACAGACGTAGTTGCACGTTTGTTCAAACAGGCAGGTATTGAGAAATAGGAGGGCTGGTAATGAAAGAATTAGTAGAAGTGATTGCTAGTGCATTAGTAGACAGTCCGGAAGATGTCGTTGTCACGGAGACAGAAGATGAAAAACAGATTGTTTTGAATCTTACGGTAGCACCGGAAGACATGGGTAAAGTGATTGGTAAACAGGGACGTATTGCGAAAGCAATTCGTACCGTTGTCCGTGCCGCCGGTTCTAAAGGTGACAAGAAGATTATGGTTGACATTCAATAAGGATGAGGCGTGTTCTCGCGCCATGAATACCCTGCGGGCTTTTGCCTGCGGGGTGTTTTGTATCTTACCAAAAAGAGGGAAAGGATGAATTATGGGCGACCTTGCCCAAGGGTATGTGCTCAGGCGGAGTCTGTCTGCAAACGGT
>ENA-OURV01000953-OURV01000953.1-human-gut-metagenome-genome-assembly--contig:-NODE-953-length-24021-cov-3.236335_pt1 | contig 24021 bp, 23 predicted proteins | sample MGYA00242141_ERZ509072 | MGnify/ENA primary metagenome ERZ509072 (study PRJEB26280, sample SAMEA2338763) | human gut metagenome | biome: human gut; feature: human-associated habitat; material: faeces... | reverse complement strand
AGGCTGCGCATTCCTGCGGAACGCTTCTATTGCGTGTCAATGCACACTCTCCCTGAAAATTCCGAATGCTTTTTGGTGTAAGCGTCAATGGCGCAGTCATGGCATCCGTGGTAAAATGAATGCGTTGTGTGCCTGACACACGAAAAAGAGAGGACGGATGCAGAGATGGAACAGCTTTATCTGATGCCCGGTGAGGAACGCTACACGAAGTTTCAGGACGAAAACGGCGTACCGAAAGTTCGGTACACTTACTGTTCGCTGCACGGCAGGCTGTTCAACTGCACTTGCAAAACCATGGACGAAGCCCAGCGGTTGTGCGAGGATTGGCTCGTGACGCAAGATCGCTGCTACATAAACTAAAAAAGACCGCCGGGAACCGACCATAAAAGGTCAGACTCTCGGCGGCCTTGGCTTATCGGGTTTGTTCTTTTTCCTTGCCGTCCTTTTCCTCTGCAAAGAACAGCTCTACATTCTTCTGCGCTTTTACGATCTCCTGCATCTCATCCCGTGCCTTTCGGTACTCTGGATAGAGTGCTTTTTTCTTGGTGAGCAAAGCAGAATACTCCGCGTTCAGCTCCTTTACCTTCGGCAGCTTTTTCAATCCTGTTTCATCAAAAGCGTCTTTGGCAGCTCGGTGCAACGTTATTTCCTCCCGGTGTGCTTCCAGAAATTTGGGACTATACCCAGATTTGCGGTAAGCATCATACACTGGCCGGGTCTTGGCGTAGTTGACGATGTGCGCCCGGAGGACGGCAATCTCGGTCATGCGCGGACAGAATTCTATCGTTTTGAGGTTCGTGCAGCCGTAGAAGGCATATTTACCGGCTCTTGAGACACTTGCCGGGATCTTTACCGACGATATTTTTGTGCCGTAGAAGCTGTATTTTCCGACAGTCGAAACGCTGTCCGGCAGATTCAGCACCGTAAGCCCGGAGTTGCGGAAGGCATAATCGTTCACCGATTCAAGCCCGTCATTGAAATCCACCGACGAAAGAGCGGTACAGCCCTCGAAAGCGTAGCGGTCGATGGAGATAAGCCCGGAGGGGAAGGTGACCTTTACAATTTTCGCGTTGTTCCGGAAGGCGCCCTCGCCGATGAGCTTTACCGTGACACCGGCGGCGGATTCCGGCACCGTGACCGAAACGTCCTTTCCGGTGTAGCTCTTTATTTCAGCATATGTCGAATGTATATCGACGGTGAATCCGTCGTCAACGACGGTTGATTTTACCTTCTCGTCCGGTATGCCGTGAGTGACCACGGGCGGAAGGGTGTCGCCGGCATTTCCGGAGCATCCGGAGAGCAGAGACACAGCCGCGACCGCCGCGACGAGAGCCGAAAGCATTCTTTTCATATTATTTACCCGTTTTGCATTATGCCTTTCCACAGTTATCTGACAGTATCGATATGTTATTATAGCATTTTGTACGGCGGTTGTCAAATGATTTTAATGTGAAAAACAGTACTGCCGCGGTGCTACAATACGTAACAAAAAATTTACCCTGACGGCTTGAAATGGTCGGCAAAGTGTGATATAATGAGATATTAAAAAGACGTAACCGTCTCTTTGGAGGAATAAACAATTGATCAAGGTTGACATATTCTCCGGCTTTCTCGGAGCCGGAAAGACCACACTCATAAAGAAACTGATTAAAGAAGCATACTGCGGCGAAAAGCTGGTGCTTATCGAGAACGAATTCGGAAAGATCGGCATCGACGGCGGATTTCTGAAAGAAGCCGGAATCGAGATCACCGAGATGAATTCCGGCTGCATCTGCTGCTCGCTCGTCGGAGATTTCGGCGAAGCACTGAAAAAAGTAGCGGAGCAGTTCAGCCCCGACAGGGTCATTATCGAGCCCTCGGGCGTCGGCAAGCTGAGCGATGTAATAAGAGCCGTACAGGGCGCGGATGTCCCCGGAATGGCGCTCAACGCCTTCACCACCGTAATCGACGCGACCAAGTGCAGGATGTATATGCGCAACTTCGAGGAATTCTACCGCAATCAGATAGAATTTGCCTCCTCCGTCATACTCAGCCGCACCGCCGGAATATCTCAGGACAAGCTGAACGAGGCGGTCGGGATAATCCGCGGCATCAATAAGGATGCATCCCTCATCACCACCCCGTGGGACGAGCTTGACGGAAAGCAGATCCTTGAGACGATGGAAAAGAAGAACACGCTTGAAGCCGAGCTTGAAAGACTTCTTGCCGAGCAGAAGGAGCACGACCACCACCATCATCACCATCACGACGATGACGAGTGCGATGATCCCGACTGCGAATGCCATCACCATCATGACGACGATGATGATGACGACCACGAACACCATCACCACCATCATCACCATGACGATGACGATGAATGCGACGATCCCGACTGCGAATGCCACCATCACCATGATGACAACGATGACGACGACGATGATGAGCATGAGCATGAACATCACCATCATCATGACGAAGAACACGAGCATCACCACCATCACCATCACGACGACGATGATGAAGAATGCGACGACCCCGACTGCGAGTGCCATCATCACCATGACCACGACCACGAAGGACATCACCACGCCGACGACGTGTTCACCAGTTGGGGCGTTGAGACCGCAAAACAGTTCGATGCGCAAACGGTCGAGAACTGCCTGAGAGAGCTTGATACCGGAAAATACGGCACCGTTCTCCGCGCAAAGGGCATTCTCCCCGCAACCGACGGAAGCTGGCTCAACTTCGACTACGTTCCCGGCGAGATAAACGTCCGCACCGGCGCCGCCGATGTCACCGGAAAGCTCTGCGTCATCGGCGCAAAGCTCGACAGAAAGGCGATCGCCGCGCTCTTCGGCTGCAACTGACGCCTTAAGAAAGGAACAGAACAGATGGAAACTCCCGTATACCTCTTCACCGGTTTTCTTGAGTCAGGAAAAACGAAATTCGTTCAGGAGACTCTTTCCGACCCGAATTTTTTCAAGCCGGAGGACGTCACCCTCGTTCTTCAGTTCGAGGAGGGCGAGGAGGAGCTTGACCCGTCGCTTTTTGCCTCCGATAAGGTCTTTATCGAGACGCTGACCGACAAATCAAAGCTCAACCCCGACAAGCTTGCCGCGCTTCAGAGAAAGCACTCGGCAAACCGCGTCATAATCGAATACAACGGTATGTGGCTGCTGCCGGAGCTTTTCGACGCAGTCCCCGACGGCTGGCTCATCTATCAGGAGATCATGTTTGCCGACGCGCAGACAATTGAGATATTCAATGCAAACATGAGAAACCTCACCGTTGACAAGCTGTCCACCTGCGAGCTTGTGGTATTCAACCGCTGTGACGCTTCGACCGACAAAACCGCGCTTCACAAACTCGTCCGTGCGATAAGCCGCAGATGCGAAATAATCTATGAAAGCACCGACGGCTCGTTCGAGTACGACGAGGTGATCGACCCGCTCCCGTTTGACATAAACGCAGATGTCATCGATATCGCCGACCGCGACTATGCCATATGGTACCGCGACCTTTCGGAAAATATGCCGGCATATGACGGAAAGAAGGTCACCTTCCTCGGAATGGTGTCGAAGAGCTCTGATCTCCCGAAGGGCAATTTTGTCATAGGACGGCAGATAATGACCTGCTGTGCAGCAGACATCACATACAGCGGCCTGCTCTGCGAGTATAAGGACAGCGATAAGATCTCAAAGGGAGAGTGGATAAGACTGACAGCCTCGGTAGACGTGAAATACTGCAAGCTCTACGGCAAAAAGGGCCCCGTTCTCACGCTCATCTCATACGGAAAAGCCGCTGCCCCTGAAGACCCTGTGGCAACATTCTATTAATAAGTCAAATAACCGATACACTGTGTATCTGATAAACAAGGAGAACCAACAATGAACAGAAAAATCTACAATCTTGTCTGTGCGGCGCTCTGCCTTGCACTCTGCATAGTGCTTCCCTTTCTGACCGGTCAGATCCCGGAGATGGGTCAGCTGCTGTCGCCCATGCACCTCCCGGTATTCATCTGCGGATTCGTCTGCGGATGGGAATACGGACTTGCGGTCGGTTTGATTGCCCCCCTTCTCCGTTCGGTTACCTGCGGAATGCCGCCGCTTTTCCCGACAGCGGTGTCAATGGCGGTCGAGCTTGCCGTTTACGGGCTTATGACCGCCGTGCTCTACGCAAAGCTCCCGAAAAAAGTCGGGTATATCTATGTGTCTCTGATCTGCGCGATGATCGCCGGCAGAGCAGCCGGAGGAGCATTCAAGTTCCTTCTGCTCGGTCTGGGATACATCAACAAGTTCACCTTCGGAATATTTGTGACCTCGTACATCACAAAGACGATCCCCGGGATCATCAGCCAGATAGTGATAGTCCCGCCGGTCGTTATGCTGCTTGAAAAGATCCGACCGGGAGTTAAAGCCGGAGCCGGAGCTGAATAAACGAAAAAAGGCTGTTAAAAAGCTCAAAGTGAGTTTTTTAACAGCCTGATTTTTATTCCGCAATGTCAACGACGGATTTCTTTCCGTCGGCAGCGGCAGCGGCCTTCATGACCGCGCGGATAGATCTCGCGTTCTTTCCGTGCTTGCCGATCACCTTACCCATGTCGGATTCGGTCACATGAAGGGTAAAGACGACGGTGTCGCCCTCTTCACGTTCATCAACAGTCACCGAGTCGGGGCAATCAACAATCGCACGGGAAATATCCGTGAGCAGTTGCTTGAGCTCCGGCATATAATCACCCGATGATATTCTGCTTCTTGAGGAGCGCACGGACGGTCTCGGTAGGCTGAGCGCCGTTCTTTATCCACTGCGCCGCCTTTTCCGCGTCGATGACGACCTCGGCGGGATCGGTCATGGGATTGTAGTGACCGAGCTGCTCGATGAATCTTCCGTCACGGGGATATCTGGAATCCGCAACGACTATGCGGTAAAAGGGAGCCTTCTTCTGTCCCATCCTTCTGAGTCTGATTTTAACTGCCATTTTTCTTTTCCTCCGAAAATATATAAGAGATAGTTTTTATTTAACAAGTTGAGTCATTGCACAACCATGTTTTCGTTTTTTGAAGCGCCGGTGTCAGCGGAATTTCCTGCTCTTTTTCATCATGCGCCTGAATTTGCCGCCTGACAGCTCCTTCATCATTTTGCAGGTCTGGTCAAACTGCTTAAGCAGACGGTTTACGTCCTCTACCTTCGTTCCCGAGCCGGCTGCGATACGCTTCTTGCGGGGAACGTTTATTATGGAGGGCTTCTGCCGCTCCTTCGGGGTCATCGAGAGGATTATCGCCTCAAGCCTGTCGATCGCGCGCTCGTCTATCTGCGCGCCCTCAAGCTTGCTCTGGTCAATTCCGGGAACCCGTGCAAGAATGTCCTTCATCGGTCCGAGCTTCTTTACCTGCCTGAACTGGTCAAGAAAGTCCTCAAGCGTGAATTCGGAATTACGCAGCTTCTTTTCAAGCTCCGCCGCCTGTTTTTCGTCATATGCCGCCTCGGCTTTTTCAATAAGCGACAGCATATCGCCCATACCGAGTATCCTTGACGCCATTCTGTCGGGATAGAACGGCTCGATCGCGTCGAGCTTTTCCCCGACACCGACGTACTTTATCGGCTTTCCGGTGACGTATCTGACCGAAAGCGCCGCGCCGCCTCTTGTATCGCCGTCGAGCTTTGTCAGGATGACACCGGTGATGTCAAGCATATTGTTGAAGGTCTCGGCTACATTGACCGCGTCCTGACCGAGCATTGCGTCAACGACAAGCAGTATCTCGTCGGGGCTGACCGCATTTTTGATGTTCTGAAGCTCCTCCATCATCTTCTCGTCGATGTGGAGACGACCGGCGGTATCGATGAATACGATATCGTGGCCGTGCTTCTTCGCGTGCTCAATACCTGCTTTTGCGATCTCGACCGGGGACACGTCGGTACCCTCGGAATAAACCGGGATATCAAGCTGTTCGCCGATGACCTGGAGCTGTTTTATTGCCGCCGGACGGTAGACGTCGCAGGCGACGAGAAGCGGGCGTCTGCCCTGCTTTTTGAAGGCACCGGCGAGCTTTCCGCAGTGGGTGGTTTTACCCGCGCCCTGAAGACCGACCATCATTATTACCGTCGGCGGACGGGAGTTCAGGTGTATCTTTTCGTTTTCTCCGCCCATCAGAGCCGTAAGCTCTTCGTTTACGATCTTGACGATCTGCTGTGCGGGGAGAAGGCTTTCAAGAACGTCGGCTCCGACCGCACGCTCCGTTACCTTTTTTATGAATTCGCGGACGACCTTGAAGTTTACATCCGCCTCAAGAAGCGCGAGCTTTATCTCCCGCATTCCCGTCTTTACGTCGTCCTCTGTCAGCTTGCCCTTGTTTTTAAACTTTTTGAAGGCGGCGTTGATTTTTTCGGTCAGATTCTGGAACATGAATATTCCCCTCAGTTAAACAAAACGGTTCTTTATGTCCTCTGCCGCGCCGATGACATCGGAAAGGTCGATCCCGCAGGAATCCTGTATCCCGCGCAGCCTTCCGATTATGAAGGAAACGTCCTTTTCGACGCTTCCGAAGCGCTTTGCAAGTCCCAGCTTGCTTTCAAGCTCCGTCAGTATCTTTTCTCCCTTGACGATCCTGTCGCGGACACCCTGTCTTGTGATCCCGGCATCCTCGGCTATTTCCGAAAGCGACAGATCGCCGTTGTAGAACAGATCCATCGCTTCTCTCTGCGGCTCGGTCAGAACATCGCCGTAGAAGTCAAGAAGCAGCGACATTCCGAGATCCTTTGACATTTCATCGCCTCCGGAGGTGTAAAGCAAAATACATTACAGATTATATCACGTTTTTTGCGGATTGTCAAGAGTTTTTTTGAGATTACCGTGGAATTTATTTCTGCATTTTCAGCAAAAAAATTGGCTTTCTGCCGCAATTCACATTTTGCACAGCCGCCGGGAAAGCCGGAACTCAGCCACGGGCAAAACCGACCGGGACTTCACAAAAAAATGCCGGAGCATCGCCGGCATTTTTTAAGGGGCTGTCAAAAGCATCGGGTTGTTAAAGCCTCTTTTTATATTTCCCTCCCGGCAGAGCTTTGTTTCTGCCGGAAGGGATTTTTTATCATGCGGTTACAGCGCGAGGTTTTCTTTTACCGCGTTTTTCTTCCCCCACGGGTCGTAAAGACCGCCGTATTCTTCGTCGAGGGATTTGTAATAGGCTTCGAGCATTGCGGGGGTTGTTATCTTTTCGCCCTGCTTATTCACGTTGGGATAGAAGTCGTACACAAAACGCGGTCTTTTCTGATCGTGCAGATTTTCATATGCTTCTGCGCCGGTTGTACAGTCAGAAAGCGCATTTTTTGTGTCAAAGGCTCCGACTGTAATTACCGCCTCGACATTCGGCTTCAGAACATAAGTATAGCGTTTGGCGGTTCCGCCTTTACACAGTTCTCCCTCATCATCATAGTACCAAAAGCCGTCCTGACGGGTTGTTATCACTTTACCGACAAGATAGCTATAATCGTACTCTTCTCCCTGAACATGATTCCCGATTGAAATAATGCCGGTAATCATGATCTTCGTCTCTGTATAGCCGTCGTAAGACACGGACCACTGTTCCGGAAGCCCCGGATGATCAGGTGAATTCGCTTCATTGACGATTCTGACTGTTCTTGTACAATATGATGTCAGATCAACAACATATCCGGTCACCACAGCATAGTAATCCATATTGCGATATTCGGGGCTGCTTTTATTAAACCTTTCCGATACCGGATATTTTATAGCCGGAGATATGGTGAAACGCTTCGGAAGCACTTCTTCGGCATGGCGGAGTTCTGACAGCGGGAGAACCAGATTCCCATTTTCATCATATCCATAAGATCTGACTTCTTCATTCAGCTTCGGGTTTTCGTAGGTTATCCAGTAATCATAGTAGTCTTTTTTCATCTTTTCCGCAAAGAGCTCGTCAGGGTCTTTTGTGACAGCGGAGGTGCTTCCTTCGGGAGCTGACATTTTGCTGCCGGAGCAGGCTGTGGAGATAATTGCTGCTATGAGCATCAGGATGACAGATATTGCTTTTTTCATATTATCACCGTTTTACCCTACCGACAGAGCTTTGAGGTCTGCCGGTAGGTTTCGTTTGATATTTACCTGTCTCAGTTAAGTTTATTTGCCTGTACGGTTATTGAAAAATCCTCCACACTGCCGTCCTGTGTCGTTGATTCTCCCTCAAACACATATACCGGCAGCATCACCTTGATTCCGGCATCGATTGCTTCAGCCCAATAATGAACCGAAACACTCTCAAACCTCAACTCTTTCGATGCATTCTCCATCGAAATGTATGCCTTCTGCTCATCAATTTTTTTAAGTGCGTCTTCTATCGAAATCAGGTCAGCCTTGATTTTCCGTTTGTATTCTCTCCAGCGGTAATAAACATCGACAATTTCTCCGTTGCCGTTCACACGCACCGAGACTCTTGAATTTCCGTATATTCCACAGCCGTCGTCCGTCAGGGGATGAAAAACTATGGTTTTGGCAATAACGACAGTTTCCCCGTTTGTTGTAACCATGCTCTCGCCTTTTGTCCAGTACGGGTCGATATTCATATTCAGAAGACCGTTTTCTTTCAGCCATTGTTTTGCTATACTCATGCACTCGGCGTCACTTAGCTGCATATCAAACCACGTATCCTCAACCCCTGTTTTATAAATGAACGAGCCGTACTTGTCGATCTCAATATGCCTTTCATTTATGTCGCCGTAAAGCCGCGGCTCTTCAAACGTACCAAAAGCCGGGTAGTGGTATTTACCGATATCAAACCCGAATTTCTCGACAATTTTGTAATCAGTAATTACTGGATCACAGTATATGTACCCTGTCATAGAGGACACCTGCTTTTCCAGCGACTCGACATCGGCGGATCTGACTGTCGTGTTCAGTACAGTCATATCCCCGCCCTCACCCGGAAAATCGATTTCGTATGTCCGTATAACAACTTCTTTTGACACTAAAAGAACCGCTGAAACAATTATGACCAAAGCCAGAATAATTCCGGCTATCGTGATTATCTTTTTTGTTTTCGTTGACATGATTTATCCTTTCTCCGCAGTGGGGTCAATATTCGGATCGACCCGGTATTCACCCTCTGCCCGAAAAAAAGTCTCAAGCGACAAAAATTCAGCCCATATTTGAATAATATTTCCTCTCCCAAATCAAGTGTATCACAAAAAAACGCCGTTGTCAAATCCAAATGCGGCATTTATGCAGCCGAGCCGTCATTTCCCCGCCGCATACAAAAAAGGCAGCCCTGCACATGATCTGCAAAGGCTGCCTTTTTTCACAATCCCGCCGTGATCTGTTCAAACACCGGCTCAAGACCGCCGAAATCCATCGCGCCGCGGTATATATCCTCAACCGCAAAATGACAGGTTCTGATCTCCCCGAACAGCGAAAGCGCGCGGCTGAACAGCTCATTTTCGAGTTTTTTCAGGAATCTCAGGGCTGCACGGTGCTCCGAAAGCCCCGCACCGTCGATAAAGCGGTCGGTGTTGATTATCCGCGTCGCCTTTCCCGCATCGCAGTCGCTGACAACGGCAATCCGCTTCTCCGGGAAGTACAAGGCATCCGGCTCAAGCAGATGATCGCGTGAGATATGCGTCTCAAGTCCAAGGCTCCCGGCTTCCTTTATCATCACTCCGAGGAAATCTCCGGCAATTCCGCGCCGGTCGCTTATCAGCCAGATCTCGTCGGCGTTTTCGGCAAAAGTACCAAAATTGCACACTCCGTTCATCCCGACCGCCGATATCTGACGCGGGATCAGCCGGAAGCCGCCGCCGCGTCCGAAGCGCTCCATCAGACGGTGCACGGCAGCCTCGGCTTTATCGCTTTTTTCACAGCCGGAGACCAGCTTTTCCCTCTCGGTTCTCAATGAGCGGCAGACCGAAAAGTACTTGTAGACCGTTGCAAAAAGTCCGCTTTTTCTGTCGCACAGCGTTTTTATCTCATCAAACCGCCCGCGCAGCAGCCCGGTGTCCCAAAGTCTGCCGATATTCACGATCTCCTCGCGTGCCCCCGGATACTTCGGATCTGCGCAGTGCGGCGCTGTGCCGTCGATTATTCCCGTCCCCGCGTCACGGAGAACCACCCCGTCAAGCGAATCGCTGTCGGACGAGCAGAAATCCCTCTCAACCGTATGCCCCCGCTCCTCCGCATACGCTGCAAAGCGTTTCATCAGAGTAGACTTGCCCGTTCCGGGACCTCCCTTGATTATGTAGACCCGATCAAGACCGCAAAGTATCTCGTCCGTGTAATTTACAAATCCCGCCGACGTGTTTGCTCCGATAAAATAGCGTCCTTTTGTGACTGTTTCCGGCATTATTCCCACCGTTCCTTTCATAGAACCGACGATCCGGGCAATCCCGCCCGCCTGTTTTTATTCTATGCCGGAAACGCTTTTGTGTTCGGAAAAAGAAAGGGGCTGTTAAAAAATACGAAGTTTTCCTAACAGCCGCTGTATTCCGTATTTCAGTCGGCAAATGTAACGGTTACCGACCCTATCCCGCCGTCGATCTCAATGAGGTTGTCTCCGCTTCCGCACTTCTCGCCGTCGGACATTTCCCTGCCGCCGACGGTAACTCTGCCGATCCCCTTGTCGACATCAAACCGGTAAGCGTCCTCTCCTCCGCGCAGCGTAAGCTCTGCCCTTCCGACGCCGATGCTTATGCGGCTTGTCCCGGTAAGCACACCGGCAATGTCCATGGCACCGGCTCCGGTATCGGCATCAAGAGAGTTTATCCTGCCGTCCTTCACGCTGATCTTACCGGCGCCGCCGTCGATCTCCGTCTTTCCGGTCGCAACAAGCATTCCGATCTCCGTCTTTCCGGCACCGAGGTCAAGCTTTACAGTCTCAGCCGAGACAGAGTCTATGTCAACTGTTCCCGCACCTGCATCAAGAGAGAGCTTTTCAAATACCGTTCCCTCCGGTATGCAGACCTTAAGTACCGCCTTCCCGTCATATGAAAGCGAAAGACGCCTTTTCTCCGAGATCTTAAGCATCCCGTTTCTACAGCTCACCGTCAGCTTTCCGATATTGCTCTCCACACGGAACTCCCCGCCGGTAACAATCTTAAGCTCCGCCGCACCGATATTGATGTCGAGCGATTTTACCTCTTCGCCGATCTCAAATGTCTTCATTTCTCCGACCCCCCTTTTGCCGCCGAGCAGTGAAAGCACTCCGGCTATCGAAAGCACGACCGAGGCAATTATCGTAACGCTGAGCAGCACTGCAAGCGCAATTGCGCAGTACCTGATAACACTCTGCCCCGTGGTCATTTTATATCCACACCGCCGAAAATACAGGTGGCGTTGACGTAAACCGTATACGGGTTGCCGTCAGTATTCACGTGATTCCTGTCAGATACCCCGCCGAAGACGGAATTCGACCGGACCCTCACGTTCACCCCGGCAGGAACGATTATATCAACTCCGCCGAAGACCGCCGTCGCGTTGATTACGGTGTCGCCCTCAAAAGCCGCATTCGTCAGGTCGCATTTCACTCCCCCGAACACCGCGTTTATTTCGGCACCGCGAAAGACCTCGCCGTCAAACTTCATCGTCTTTCCGGAAAATGCCGCAAAACCGGTTGACACATTCCCGGAGCTGCTTTTCAGCTCGAACCTGCGTCTCCTTAAACCGAATCCGCCGAAAATCAGGCAGAGTCCGATTATGACCACAACGACCGGAAGAACCAGCTTCCATATTACGCTGAAATCAATGATATCCTGACAGCAAAGCAGAAGTATAACGCCGATAAGCAGACCGATAAGATTTCCGGTTCTGTCACTGCCGGTAAACAGCCCCACAAAGCACGGGATTATTATGAACAGCGTCCACCAGCCGTCGAAAAACACCTTTACATCGGTCACTCCGACCGCATTCAGTCCGAACAGCACACCCGCCGCAACAAGAACCAGTCCCCAGACAATTTTACTCAGATTTTTCATAAAAACATACATCCTTTCCCGATGTCGATTTATTATATCACAAGCGTTATATAAAAAGCAATACCTATCACGAAAAAACTGAAAAAACTGCGCCCCGGAATGTGCGGGACGCAGTTTTTCAGTTGATCTTAATCTTCGCAACAGCCTTCTTTACGTGCAGCGGAATGCCGTCAGGCGCCGTCATGGGTCTGTGAGCCTCTCCGGGGAAAAGCACGGCAAACCAGCCCTCGCCGAGATATGCCTGCGCGTAATCTGCGGGTTCGGCAAGAAATTTAATGTCCCCCGCCGGATTATCCCCGGTTACGCAAAGCCCCTCGGCATCGCAGACATCGATGACCTCGCGCCCGCAGATCATATACTGTATGTCGGCATAAATATCGTGTACCTCAAATCTGCCCTCGGAGCGCGGCACGGTGTCGCCCTCCGCGACATTCACGTATGCGGTGTCGGAAATGTCGTATCTCCCCAATGCCGTGCTGCCGTCGATCCCGGCAAGAAATGCGAAAACCTTCGCAAAATCCGCATTGACCGCATTGTATTTTCCGCTGTTTGAAATTCTGTCGTTTATCATAGTGTGATCCTTTCATATAAGTCCGCCGGCAATCCGCCGGCCGCACCGGCGCAACGGACAGGGTTTCAGAGCATACCGAATTCGGTGATGTAGCCCCTCCAGACGTTATACGGCTCTCCGGCAAGCATATGCAGACCGTCGCGCGCGTAATCCTCACGCAGATACCCCTCTTCATCGTCGAAAAGAGTCTCGAAGCCGAGATAGAACACGTCCTTCCCGTTCGCAAGTCCGGCAAGAAGCGAATTCAGCTCGTTTACTCTGTCCTTTCCGCGTACCGGGTACTTCTCCTCATATGCCTTTGTGACGTGCATATTCGACTGAATTATGATTTTCGCATTCGGCTGTGCGGCTTTAAGAAGTGAAACGAACCTTTCAAATCCGCCCCTGACAGCCGACGGCGCGCTTCCGCCGAGCTCGTTTATGCCGAACAGGATGTATATCTTTCCGAACTTTCTTCCGGCAAGCACCTCCGAAAGCGTCCTGTCTCCCATTCTGGGATCCGGCTTTGCGGTTTCATATCCGTTCAGGAAGGTGTAAACGGTGGCGCTGTTTTTTGCGAAATACGTCGCACCTTTGATCTCTCCGTAAAGGCTGAGTCCGACCGTCCTTGAATCTCCTATAAACAGCGCGTCGGAAAAGTAACTACCGTCATCCGGCTCGGTTATCGGAGGCTCGGTTTCCGGCGCGGTAGTTGTCGGCTCCGCAGAGCCCGTCCCGATGCTGCCGGCACCTCCCCCGCAGGAGCAGAGGAGCATGGAAACAAGCAGAGCGGCTGCGGCAAACAGTTTTTTCATTGATTTCTTCGCCTTTCGTATCATTATCGGTGTTTCCGAAAACAGCTCCCCTCAGGCAGAAGCCTCGGGGAGCCGTTTTATCATGGCTGATTATCTTTTCTTCATCGTGAAGACGACTGCCGCTGCAGCAGCCACGATCACGAGAGAAGCCGCGAGAGCCGCGTCGGAGGTTGCGGGATTGCCGCCGACATCCTTACCGGTTCCGGGGATGATCTCGTACCAGTCGAAGTTGACTCTTGTGCCGGCAAATTTTGTCTCGGCATTGTAAATACGCACCTTGTGCTCGATGTCCTTAAGACCGGTTGCCTCGAAGAAGATGGTCGGAGTGGTGTTGTGCTCGGTGGTGGTAACAAGTGCGTCCTTCACCATCGGAAGCTCCTTGCCGTCAACGATAACCTTTGCGGCGGATGATGTGCCCAGATCAGCCGCGATATTGCGGTAATGGGTCCCGAGCCTGATTGCAGTACCGGTGAAGGTTATCTCGGTGTACATTTCGCCGTGAGCGGCAACACCCTGGGACATTGTGTCGTTTCCGAACTTGAATTCAGCAAGATGGGAGGGAGCCTGCCACCAGATCTGAAGCTCATAGCCTTTCGGTCCGAAAAGCGCTGCGTTTTCAAGCTTTGTGACCTTGATTTCATTGTCGCCTTCAACCGTGTAGAACTTCACGTTCTCGTTGTTGACGACCGGATAGGCGGTGTAGCCTTCGGCGGGTGTGACAACTGCAGCAGCCGCGGAAACCGCGAGGGCGGCGAAGATCACGAGGGTGAGGATGAGTGTGAGGGTTCTTTTCATTGCGTTTTTTCCTTTCGGTGATTATTTTTTACGGAATATCCCTTCCGTTATTTCTCCTTTTTCTTTGCCAGAACAACAGCAACGACCACTGCGGCAACAACAACGACCGCGACTATCGGGATCCAGATCGGGAAAGCGTCCTTACCGTCATCGGCGGGCTTATCGGTTCCGGGCTTTTCGGTGCCGGCGGCAGAGGAAACCGGATCGTCCTTCCTGTCGGTGGTTGTGCCGTTATCGGGCTTTTCGGTATCGCGGGGCTCGGTCTTTGCCGGCTCTGTGGTATTCTCGGTCTTGCCGTAGCCGCCTTCGGTCGCGGGATCGGTGCCGATTATCTCATAGAAGTCGAAATTGAGTCTTGTGCCCTTGAAGTTCTTTTCTGCGTTGTAGACGCGGACGGTGTGCTCCTTGTCCTCAAGACCGGAAGCCTCGAAGAAGATGGTGACCGTCGTGTCGTTTGCCTGTCCGGGGACAAGAGCGCCCTCGATGCAGGGGTACTCTGTGCCGTCGATCGTGACCTTTGCGGAGTTTGCGGTTCCCAGCTCTGCCGCCATGTTGCGGTAGCAGGTTCCGAGCTTGATAGCGGTACCCTTGAAGGTGATCTCGGTGTACATATTGTCAAGATATGCAACGCCCTGAGAGAGCAGTGCGCTGAACTTTTCAAGCAGCTTGAACTCCGAGAGATGGTTTGCGCCGAGAGGGAACCACAGCTGAAGCTCGCCGTTGTCTCCGACGGTCATGCCGTTCGTGATCTCAAGCGGATCGGGGACCTCGATCTCTTCCTCGTTTCCGTCTGCATCGAAAGCGATGAATTTCACGTTTTCGTTGCAGAGAAGCGGCCATGCGGTGTAGCCCTCGTCCGGGGTGACGACCGCGGCGCCTGCTCCGACGGCAAGTGCGGCGAACAGAAGCGCAGAAAGTATCAGTGCGAAAATCTTTTTCATGTTTTTTCTCCTTTTGGTGGAAATATTTTTCGTGAGGGCTTTCGTTATCCCTCGGTTATCCAGATTATTTCGGAGCCGACGCTCTTTATCATGACGGCAAGCCCCTTTTCCATAAGCTCACTGCCGGATGCGGTCGTGTTCTGCTCCGTTCTGTCCTCGAAGGTGAGCTTATATGTCTTTGCGGGATCAAGTCCGGCAAATTTCACGGTTTTTATGTTCTCCGCCTGCTCCGAGGGCTTGAAGAGGAACACCGCCCCCTTTATCCCGTTTGCGCTGTCCGGGTCGGCATACATAACGCCGTCCCAGTTCACCCCGTCGGGGCGCGGAAGTATGTGATACAGTCCTCCGTCGCGGACAAGCGGACGTATCTTCTGCTCGTACATATCGGAGTATTCCTTGAGATACTCCTTCAGCACCTTGCCCTTCCACGACGAGTACATCGGAACTCCCAGCATCTGCGTACGGAAGCCCATGTCAAGCATCGCATCGCGGAAATCATAATCTCCGTCTGTGCAGGTCGAGGTCACCTTCGGATAGAACGTGTCCTGCTTCGGGTCGAACTGATCCATATTGCAGGGCAGCTGGAGCTGTGTCGGGTGAATGACGTAGCTGCTGTCATAGAAGCTCATGCGCATCGACAGGTAATTTGCCGCGTCGTCGCAGTTTATAACGGTTGCGAGAGTCGCGGTGAAGAGATCCTTCATGGAGCCGCCGCTTGAACAGCTTTCATAGCGGAAGCCCTCGACGTTTTCGATAAGATAGGACGCAAGCTCCTTAAAGCCCACCGTGCACCAGTACTGAACATCGGAGCCGTTTGCGTCGTGACGGTTTTTCAGGTTCGAGGTCCTTGAGATCGGCTCAAAGTCGGAGCGCCAGGTTCTGACGCCGTTGTTTCCGAAGAACTCCGCCATCTTTTTCTGAAGGAATGCCACGCACTCCTCGTTTCCGAGGTCTGCGGAGCGTCCCATTCCGGAGTCGATCCTCCTGTCAGAGAACCATGACGGATGGGAGATGGAATTGAATTCGCCCTCCTTTGCGGTCACTTTGCCCTGAGAATCAAGGGTATCGTGAAGCAGGACATAAAGGGTAAGCGAAAGATCCATCGTTTTCGCCTTGGAGGTGAACCGTTTGAGGGTGACGCATCCGGCGCTCTTCATTGCCTGAAGATATCCGTTGTTCCTGACCTTCCACGAGCCCTCGTAGGACGACCAGTTGCCGACGGAGCCTCTTGCGTCGTTGCTCCACCAGCCGTAATCCCACTTGATCGCGTCAACGTTCAGCTCCGCCGCTCCGAGCCCTACCTGCATATCCATCTGGGTCAGCGGTTCGGCAGGGTCATCCCGCAGGTTTGCCGGCGCTTTTTTTGCCATGAACCATTTCTTGAAGCAGTTGCTGCCGTCGTCAAAGCCGTTTCCGTCGTATCCGCCGATATATACAGTCGGGAACAGGAACGTCTCCTTCCCCGGCACGACGGTCGAAAATATCGGGGAGGCATTTATCGCAACGCCGTCCATATTGACCGACATTTTTGCGCTGCCGTCACCGTAGCCCTGAACAAATACCGTGCCGGACGACCACTCAAGCGCCATATACGCGCCGCGCTCCTCGCCCTGCATATACACCATCGGCAGATATCCGCTTCCGTTCCAGTCCTGATTGGTATTGCACCACGCGGAAAGGGTCAGTCCCGAATTTACCGTGTGCGTATATATCCCGGTGCCGTCAAAGCGTCCGCCGTTGTCGTGGGTATACCCCTCCGCCTGACCGCTTTCCTTTTTGACAGCCATGACCTTAGCACCTGAGCCGACAGAGAACTTCGCCGAAGCAAAATCTCCGGGATTGATCCGTATATCCGCGACCCGGGTGTTTTCAAGGGTCGTCACAAACTCAAACGGTCCCGGAACATCGGTGTGCGCGGTGATCCCCACGCGGAGGATCGCGCCGCTTCCGGTTTTGTCTGTGAACTCAAATGTGACCTCGGTCTTTTTCGGATATTTCTTTTCGGATATGCCGGACAGCTCCCATTCCGCCTCATAGCTCTTGCTGTCCCGCATGATTATGTACGGAAGGCTGTACTCCGAGCCTCCGGACACCACGTTCTTTCCCGCCGCCGTCGACATTCCGTCAATGAGAAGCCGCTTCCCGTCGGAGGAAAGCGTGATATTCCCGCCGGCTCCCGAAAGTGTCACCGGCTTGTCGGCCGGCAGCTCCTCGGCTTTTACATCGGTAATATCACCGGTGCCGGTCGTTTCTGTTGTTCCGGTTGTCATTTTTGTCTTGTCTCCGCTTCCGCGTCCGTGACAGGACGCAAGCACGATCCCGCCGGTCATAACAGCCGCAAGGCAGACCGCGGAAATAATTCTTTTATTCATCAGTATTTCCCTACAGCGGCATCAGAGCGCGTTCAGATACTTCGCGATCAGAAGCTCGATAAGCGCCGCCTTGGAGTTGAGGAGCGAGCTGAAGGTATTGTTGCCATCCCAGATAGCTCCCAGAATGTTGTTTCTTATATCAGCCTGCCAGACAGTATCGCCGAGCTCGAGATATCTCGTCTTGCTTATGAGATCAAGCATCTCCTTGTTCTCGCCGTCTCTTGCGTAGCGGTTTCCGAGCGCCTCTTCATAGTATGCGTCGTACACATGGTTTGCGCTTTCGACAGCCAGCACCTCAAGGATGACCGATGTCATATCAAGATGCGTATTCGATGACGGAACGACATAGAGCCAGCCGTCTACAACTCTTGACCTGTATTCCTCCTGCTCCTCCGAGGATTTCGGAGCCGGAAGGATACGGAACTCGTTCTCCATGCTGTTCAGCCGGAACGTAGTCCCGATCGATGCGACATGGAAAAGAGAGGTGCCGTCGATAAATGCGTTGATCGCTCTTGCGGTGTGCTCTTCGGAAGGCCATTTCTGCGACGGATACTTTGTTGTGTCGAATATCACGCCGGTTTTCACGTTGTCGCTGAGAACCGTGAGGAAATCTATGAATTTCTCATCGCCCGCCGCGGTGAATATCGGATAGTCATCCGAGTTTTTGTCCATCGTCCTGTAGCCTGCGCCGATCCAGAGGGTCGGGTGTATCATGTCTCCGCGTCCGTTCATTCCGACAGAGTCGTTGTCGGTGATGGTTCCGTCGTTGTCAAGGTCGCGCGTTGCCGCCTTTGCGTAGGTGAGCATTTTGTCGAACGTCCAGGTTCCGTTCTTTACATCGGAATAAGGGTCATCAAGCGAGACATCCTTGCCCTTGTCTATGTTGTAGAAAACGCAGTTGGTCTGCGCGAACATATTGAGGCACTCGGCGCTGTATGCGAAATAATAAATTTTGTTGACGCGCAGCATATCGTTTACGTCGTGAACGTACCACGGCTGTGTGAGGTCGTTGTACTTCAGATCCGCGGTCGTCACGCAGTAGCCGTCGATGGCAAGAACGAAAGCCTCGCGCTGGATAAGCATATTCAGCTCGTATGCGTCTTCGCCGCTTCCGGCATAGGATTCAAGCATGCTTGAGCATTCCTCCCAGCTCTGGGCAAGCTCCTCGACAAACTTGATCTTGTACTTTTCCTCGATCATTGAGTTTCTCTTGTACCGCGCGGCAATGACCTTGTCTGCCGAGGACGAGTCGGCAAGGAAGCCGGTGTACATATTCGCGTAATCGTCGGGAAGCGTCAGAATACGGAAATCACTGTTGTTGTACGTGGTGTCCGGAAGATAATCGGCAACGTACAGCCCGGAGGTCTGTTCGCTTCCGCCGGTCGTACCGGAGGAATCGTCCTTGCCCGGATCACGCTTCTGACACGACGATGCGACTGCACCGACGGCAAGAAGAGCGGCAAGAAGCAGCGGAATCAGCTTGTTTTTCTTCATGGATCAGTCTCCTTTTTGTTTTTTCGATTTTTTGCCGTTGCGCACGAAACAACTCCCGCGGCACTGTGCACTGTGCCGGTTTTTGTCGTTTGCAACCCACTGAGAACGTTTTCACTCATGGGATAATTCAGCATTACGCACAAGCTACTTTCGTTCGTGTTTATACACTGATAACAGTGTATCAATTTCCTCGTCAAAAATCAAGAGGAATTTTTGACACCGGAGTGCAACTATTTGTCCTGATGCAATTTTTGCACATTTTTTCGGCTCAAAAAGACAGTGATGATCACAGATTCCGCATTCATCCCGCAAAGCCCCGGTTTTTATCGCAAACAGACAAAACCCCTTCTCCGGTCACCCGGAAAAGGGGTCGTTTTTGCTTTTTCCCGAAAGGGATTATCTCTGCCTCATGGCATTGAAGCACTCGGTGCAGTATACCGGCTTGTCGTTCTTCGGCTCAAAGGGAACAAGCGCCTCTTTGCCGCATCCGGCACATACCGCGGAGAAAAGGTTTCTTGCCGGCTTTGCGGCGCTCTTTTTCGCGTCGCGGCACGCCTTGCATCTTGACGGCGCGTTGTTGAAGCCTCTCTCTGCGTAGAACTCCTGTTCTCCTGCAGTGAAGGTGAACTCCTGTCCGCAGTCCCTGCACTTCAGAATCTTGTCTTCGTACATTGTTTTACCTCGCTTAAAAAAGTATAAATATATTTTTACCCCAAGCGGATTGCAACCGCTATCTTTGTATCCACCGGGATTCAACGCTTTTGTTAAGCTATCAGGGCATATGTGTTTTTTTTCGGAATTACTGCGTGCTGAGAATCACATATGGTACCCGCTTCTGAGCTTGGATCTGGCTCTGAACAAAGCGTTGTCAACAGACTTTTCGTTTCTGCCGAGGGTTAAAGCGATATCCTTGTACGATTTTCCTTCAATATACATGATGAGAACCTTCTTCTCGTATTTCGTGAGAAGCCTGTCCATCATCTCCGATACCCCGTCAAGTGCCGGGAAGTATCTGTCGGTCGTGCGTGCGGAGGTTTTCATAAGCGAAGCCGCGGCTTTCCGCCGGTTTTCGGCTCCTGCTCTGCGCAGGATGCTTATCATCCTGTTGTTTATGCATATCTTCGCGTAAAGTCCGAAGGTGACGCCTTTTTTCTCCGTGTCATATGTCTTGACCGCGCGGTAAAAGGCAAGAAGCGCCTCCTGATGCAGATCATCGGTGCTTTCGCCGGACATCCGGCGGTACTTTTCGACTGCCGCGCCGATAAGCGGACTGTATTTCGCCGCAAGCTCCGAAAAAGCCTGACCGTCGCCGTTTTTTGCCGCAAGAAGCAGATCAGCGTCCACACTTACCTCCGTGACCGATAACATAATTATACCATTAATTTAAAAAAAGTCAACACTTTTTTTACACTAATTTTACGACACCATCCGACGCTGTACACACTGCACAAAAACGCACCCCTGTTTTTGTAACATTTGACCCGGCATTTTTTTGGTTTTGCCGGTTTCCGGGCGAAATGTTGCACAAAAACCGACCCCTATTTTCGTGCAGGATGCACAATCAATCGATAAGGTAATTCACCTCGCCGGTCAGCACCGCAAGGATGCCGCGGTAAACAACCTCCGGCTTGTCATAGAAATTGTGCCTTATTTTCTCAAGCTGATTGGCGCTTTCAAGCGTCAGGGTCACGTGCATGATCTCCTCGTCCTTCTCGCTGATGACGCAGTCGGCTTCGAACCTGCCGTTTTTAAGCGTGCCGAAGTCGAATTTCACCTTCGCCCCGCGCTCCTTGAAGGACAGAAACCGCAGCGCGCTCTTCAGGCTCTTTTCCTTGATGTTGTTGATGATGCGGCTGTCAAGCGTATCGACAACATAAGCGCCCTGCTCCGTCACCCGGTAGATCTCGTCGCCCTCCTTGCCTTCGCCTGCCATCTCCTCGATGTTTCCGGCCTCAAGCAGCTCCGCAAAGCACTCCACAAAGTCAAAGTACCCGACATAACCGTCCTGAACCACAATGTCGTTTATGCTGACAAAATCAAGCGGACGCCCGACGTGGCGCATGAGATAGAGTATAAAAATTTTTATATCGTTCTTGTCTTTAAGCTGTGCCTGCATGATAACGCCCTCACTCGCTTTTTACACCGCCCGGATGCGCAGCAAATCACTCTTGCCGGATTCATCAAGAGCCTGTTTTTTTCAGAAGTTTTTGAAGATTCTTAAGGGAATTTTTTCAAAAAGTCCCTTAAGGCGGGTGGGAGCAATGCCAAGGCATTGCTCCGGGCAGCGCCCGGCATATATAATTCCCCCCTACAGGAAAAACCGGGGCTGCCGCAGATCGTGCGGCAGCCCGGTGGCTTGATCCGGAAGTTCCGGTACGGATGACGTCTTTGTTGCCCGCCGTCCCTTTACTTTTTGTCTCCGGCAGCCGTCTCGTAGCCGACGTTGTCGGGATATTTGCTTATATTCCTGAGAACCGCCTTGGTAAAGGTGCTGTAGCCGTAATAAGAACTGCCGAGCTTTGAAATATCAGAGGATTTGAGGTACGCATCCTGAAGCTGGACAAGCGGCATGACCGGCATATCCTTAATAAGCATAGCCTCCGCCTCATGGAGAAGAGCGGCTCTCTTTGCCGCATCGGTCTCGGCGAATGCCTCAGTGATCTTCTTGTCGTATTCCTCGCTGTAATACCCGCTTATGTGGGGGGTAAGCTCATAGTCGTCGTTGTCGATGACTCCGCTTGCAAAGGCTTTTGCGTACATTGCAAGGTTCGGGAAAGCATCGGTTGAAAGCATGAGGTTGTCGGTCAGGATAACGTCAAAGTTCCCCGCGTCGTAAGCCTCGTTGTAGAGGTTGGAGACAAGATCGTATTCCTGATCGTTGGTATACTTCTTGTATCCCAGCGCCTCGACAGTGACCTTGAAGCCGAGGGATTCCCAGGCGGTCTTTACGTACTCGGCAACAGCCTTGTCGGTGTCCCTGTCGTGGATCGTGAGCTTTATGTCGCCGCCGTTTACGCCCGCCTTCTTAAGCAGAGCCTTTGCCGAATCAACGTTTGCCGATGCGGAGATCAGCTCCTCCGACGCGCCGGAACGGAAGGACTTCTTTGATGAAGGGCTCTTTTCGAACACACCGTCGGAAATAAGTCCCGCGGCAGGCTTTGCAAATACAAGGATATCCGCGATCTTGCTTCTGTCAAGAGCAAGAGAAAGCGCGTTTCTTACGTCCGCGTTGTCAAACGGCGCGGTTTTTGTATTGAATATGAAGGAAAGCACCGACATGGATTCGGAAACCGATGCCTTGCTACTGTAATCGGCTCTCTTTGAAAGCGCGATCTCGGAGAGGTACACAAGGTCGCCGGACTCGAAATCGGCAAGATTCTCCTCTGCGGTCTTTTTGTAGTTGATGACAAGACGGTAGGGAGTGACGGACTTCTTTATGCTGTCCTCTTCGATGTTGCGGTAGTAATATCTGTTGCGCTCAAGCACAAGCTTTTCGCCGGGAGTATAGGTCCTTACAAAGAACGGACCGTTTCCGACGAGTATCTGGGAGCTTGACGACCAGTCTGCCGTGACCTTGTCAACCGCGTTTTCGCGAAGCGGCACAAGCATGGGGCTTGCAAGATACTCGTAGAACTTATTATAATCCGTCTTGCCCTCGAATTCGATTCTCAGGACATTGGAGGCAACGTCGGTGACACCGAGGTCGTCGATTGACAGGTCGCCCCTGTTGACGTCGCGGGCATTCTTTATTGCGAAGAGCATGCTTGCGGCTTCTCCGCGGAACTCGGACTCAAGGATACGCTTCCATGCGTAGATGTAATCGGCAGCCTGAACCTGCGTGCCGTCGCTCCAGTACGCATTTTTCAGCGTGATCTCGATGGCATAGTAATCATCGGAAGGCCTGTCAAGGACCTTTACGCTTTTGGCCTGATTCTTTACCGGCTTACCCTTTGAATCGGCACTGAAAAGCCCCTCGTAGATAAGTCCCAGCACCTTTGTCGTTGCCTTGTCAAGGTTCGAGTATGCCGGATCGAAATTCGTGATCTCGGTAGAAAGGTACACCGGGATTATTGCGCCCGGGTCTTCGTTCGTAAGGTCTTTGGTGCAGCCCGCCGAAGCCATGAGAACGGCTGAGATGCAGAGCAGCAGAGCAATGATTTTTTTCATTCGGAAATATCCCCCTCGGTACTTGGTTAATGAAACCGGATACGCAGAAAGCGCTCCGGAGCCGTTACGTATTAAACGGAATCTATAACTCTTTAGATTATATCACTTTTTTTCGCTTTAATCAATAGTTTCTTGTGAATCGGGGCAGAATAAATTTCAGATTCGGTCAATTGCACAATTACGGGAGTGGTTTTTTGTGCAAATATTACAATAATATTTTGCTCCGGCGGCGGAACAATAAGGTCGGAAGCTCCGGAATCTTTAATATCTTATAAAAACCGGCAGGCAAACGCGAAAGGAAGGGTACTATGGCGCTGAAAAACAGCAGCGGCGGGCAGTACAGCCGCACCGACATTGCCGAGGAATGCTGCGACGGCATTGATCTCGAACAGGGCGGACACGGCATAAGATTCAAGGAATACAGATCGCACGGCGTGCCGGTCACCCGGCTTGAGATATTGTCCGGAGAGGGAGAGCGGCTTATCGGGAAGCCGGTCGGAAGCTACATCACCCTGAATGTGGGAAAGCTGTGGCTTGCCGACCGCGCGACGTTTGCAAGGACTGCGGAAGCACTTGCCGCCGAGCTGAAGGGGATTTCGGAATCCCTCTGTCCGGGCGCGGAGAGCGTGCTTGTGGCGGGGCTCGGCAACCGGTACATCGCCTCCGACGCAATAGGACCACTCGCCGTCAGGGATATAACCGTCACGCGGCACATAAAGGAGCTTGACCCGGCGCTTTTCGGCTCTCTCGGCTCTGCGACCGTCTCGGCGATCGCGCCCGGAGTGATCGGGCAGACGGGGATAGAGGCGGTCGAGATAATCCGCGGCGCGGCGGAAAACGTGTCTCCCGGGCTGATAATCGCGATAGATGCCCTTGCGGCAAAGAGCATTGACCGGCTTGCCGTTACCGTGCAGCTGAGCGACACCGGCATT
>ENA-OURV01000941-OURV01000941.1-human-gut-metagenome-genome-assembly--contig:-NODE-941-length-24156-cov-3.210199_pt1 | contig 24156 bp, 24 predicted proteins | sample MGYA00242141_ERZ509072 | MGnify/ENA primary metagenome ERZ509072 (study PRJEB26280, sample SAMEA2338763) | human gut metagenome | biome: human gut; feature: human-associated habitat; material: faeces... | reverse complement strand
TCCTGCAGCAGCCGCAGTCCCTCGTCGTATCCCATACCCGCCTTCTCTATCATATAGGCGAGTTCTATCGCCGTGAACGCCTTCACGGCCACCTGCGGCATAATACGTTTTACGAGACGTATCATTTCGGCATAGAACCGGATGTCATGGTCGGGATGCACGCCGCCCACGATATGCACCTCCGTCACCCCGCTGTCGCGGCGGGCACGCACGATTTCCTCTATTTCGGCCAGCGAATGGTTCCACGCCCCCGGTTCGCCAGCCCCGCGACGGTACGAACAGAAACGGCAGTTGAAGACGCAGATGTTCGTCGGTTCGATATGGAAATTGCGGTTGTAATAGACCACGTCGCCGCTTTTGCGATGCCGCATACCACAGGCCAATTCGGCCAGCAGCGACAGCGGCGCATCGTTCCACAGCGTCTCCGCCTCATCGCGGGATATGCGTCCGCCGGCGGTCACCCGTTCCGCTATACCGCCGCATACTCTCTCCTTGTCAGACATAGTTTTCAAAGATACGAAAAAGAAATCTACAAACACCGCCCGAACGCGGCAAACATGAACAGCCGCCTTGAGGGCGGCTGTACGTATCTTGTCTACCGGAAACCGGACGGCTGAACGCTACTTGAAACGCGTTTCGTCCGATACCGTCAGTTTCTTACGGCCTTTGGCACGGCGTGCTGCGAGAACCTTGCGGCCGTTTACGGTCGCCATCCTCTGGCGGAAACCGTGTTTGTTTATCCTCTTGCGACGGGAGGGTTGGAAAGTCCTTTTCATGGCTGTCTATATTTTTACTTTTCGTCCACTCTTTGCGGAGTGCAAAGGTAAACCATTTTTACGATTTACAAAAGAAATACGGCAAAATAATCACATGCGTATCAAAACATAGGGATGCGCCGTTGCCCCTCCGGGAGGAGATGTATCCGCAGGCGTGCGCGCCGCCCTCTTCCGGGAGGAAATCTGTCGGGGAAAATGGCCCTGCAGGCCCTTGCAACGTACAATCGCCTGTATATGAAACCGTTTTTCACACAAACAACATTCAATCGGGAGAAAAATTATATATATTTGCACCGCTACCTTCTTTGACATTTGTGAAGTTTTTAAAGTTATCAGCGTTTGCAATTTTACCATCAACTTTATCAGGTGTAAATTCTCCCTCTAATAAAACAATTCCGTCGCCCCAATATTTAGCTTCATCATCTTGATATCCTGAAAAAGCATCATAATAATATAATACGAATGAAAAACCTTCTTCTAAATTTTCTGCAGCATAAGAAGAAATAGAGCCATTAAGTTTATCACTGTTTTTTAAACTAATGTATTTAATTTTTGATTTATCATCAGCAAGTCTTTTGCCAAGTGCATCGTTATCAACGTTATCGTATAATACGTAGTCTGCTAATGATTTAGGATTATCTGTATTCTTAGTTGAACTACTAGTATATGAGTATTTCCATTCACTACTTAAATCGCCTAAATCAAATTCATTCATTGTGTCTTTTCCGCCTTCAATTGATTCAGTTAATTTTCGTAAATTATTTTTAGCTTCATCATCTGTTCCTGGTACAAAAGATATATAGATATGTTTAAATACTTCGTCGATGTCATAATCATAAGGCTTTTCGGATATATTAACAGTAGTATAATCTAAATATTCAGTTTTAGCACGGTATTTTTCACTAATGATTTCAAATAAAGTGTATTCCTTTATGTTTGATAAAAAGAAATTATAAGTAATTTTGTCATATTTTACATCAGAAGATTCATCTACATAATGTGTTAAATATAATTCCAAATCAAACATGTCTGCTAAATGTAAGATACCATCTTTATAATATGAACCAATAAACATTGAAGAAGTAGAAGTTGATGGTGTATCTGTTAATAAAGTTTTTTCCTTATGATTCATATTTTTGTCAAAGTCGCCTGGATCATAAAAAGTAAGTTTACCTGGGTGTTTAATATAATCGTTATAGTCCCATTTTACTGCATGTTCTATTTTGTCCTGATTTGACATAGATGAATCTAAAGCAAAAAATTCATCTAAAAAATCTGTTTTGTATTTATCATAACCATAATAATTATAACATCCAATACCAACTGTTACGCCAACAGTAATTAGTGCACAAATTAAAATGGTTAAAATTAATTTAGTTTTTTTACCATTATTTGGTTTCATAATTACCTCCAATTATTTATATTATACCAAAAAGTATACAAATTATCAACCGAATAACCTAACCTACTGTGATAGAAAACTGAAAGTTTTCGATACAAATTAATACATTTTATACATAAACATTTGACAAAATACATAAAAATTCATATAATATATGTAAGGAGGTAAAAAAAGATGAAAATACAGTGGTTTGAACAAGAAGTAAATAGTAGCGCGGTGACTATTTATGATAATAATGTAACATTAAGTAAACAAGCATCGAATTACTTAAGCGACGCTTATGGCATTCAAGTTGGCTTTGATGTTGAAAATCAAACTTTGATATTAAAAAAAGTTACCAAAGACGATGTTAATAAACAATATGTTAATCCTAATCAATTATATACATTAACTATTAAACAAAGTTTTGGGAGAATTAATAGTAAAAAATTAATTTTAGAATTACAAAAATATGTTAATTTAGATTTTACTCATCAAAAATCATACAAATATAATGCTAGATACAATAATGGTCAAAAAATGTTAATAGTTGATATAAAGGAGGCAATAAACAATGCTTAGTTTTTTAAATTTAACGTCTACAGAAATAGTTATGATAGTTCTGTGGGCGATAGTTACAATTTTTGCAATTATAATTGAATTTGAAACAATTAATTTAGTCTCAATTTGGTTCGCAGCAGGGGGTATAGTTGGTATTATTACTGCGGCAACACATCAACCTATTTGGTTACAAATATTACTTTTTGTAATTGTTACTGCAGTATTTGTAGGTTTAACAAGACCGTTTGTAAAGAAAATGAGCGATAATCAAACAATATATACCAATGCAGATAGATTAATAGGTCTAACTGGCGTGGTTACAAAAGAGATTAAACCAGGTGAAAAAGGCGAAGTGAAAATTGAATATCAAACTTGGCAAGCAATTTCAAGAGAAAATCAAACATTTAATTGCGGAACTCAAGTTGTTGTTTCAGAAATTATTGGAAACAAATTGTTAGTGCAACAAATTAAAGAAATAGATATAAATTAAGGAGGTAAATATGATTAATTTTCTAGCAAATTCAAATTGTGCAACAAGCAGTTTTGTAGCAATCATTATTGCTGTTATTTTAGGTATCTTATTGATTTTAATCGTTAGAGGTATAAAAATAGTACCTCAAACTCAAGCTTTCATAATTGAAAGACTTGGTAAATATTATAAAACATGGGGAACGGGTGTTCATTTCTTGTGGCCATTCATAGATAGAGTAGCTACAGATCCTAATGCAAGTTATTCAAGTGGAAAACTTACAAGTCCAAGAGTAATTGGAAAGGTTAATTTAAAAGAACAAGTTATTGATTTTGATCCACAACCTGTTATTACTAAAGATAATGTTACAATGCAAATAGATGCAGTAATATATTATCAAATAACAGATCCAAAATCTTATGTATATGGTGTTACTAACCCATTAAAAGCTTTAGATACATTGAATACAACTACATTAAGAAATATAATTGGTTCACTAGATTTAGACCAATCGTTAACAAGTAGAAATGTAATTAATGAACAAATGCGTGAAATCTTAGATGAAGCAACTGACCCTTGGGGAATAAAAGTATTTAGAGTAGAAGTAAAAAATATTATGCCACCTCATGATATTCGTGAAGCAATGGAAAAACAAATGCGTGCAGAGCGCGAAAGACGTGAAGTAATATTACTTGCAGAAGGTGAAAAGAAAGCGGCTATTCTAAAAGCAGAAGGTATTAAAGAATCAGAAATTTTAAGAGCTGAAGCAGAAAAAGAAGCAGCTATTTTAAGAGCGGAGGCCAAAAAAGAATCTACTATAAAAGAAGCAGAAGGTGAAGCTGAAGCTATAGTAAAGATTAATGAAGCTACTGCAAAAGGTTTAGAAATGGTTAAAAACGTTAATGTAGATAAAGGAGTCTTAACATTAAAAGCATATGAATCACTTGAAAAAGTTGCTAATGGCCAAGCCACAAAGATAATAATTCCATCTGAAATTCAAGGTTTAGCAGGTTTAGCAATGAGTGCTTCAGAAATAGTAAAAGAAAAATAGTATATATACTAAAGAAGGAGTTAGTGCTCCTTCTTTTTTTGTATGAAGTATCTGATAATATATTATGTCGAAAAAAATACAGTAAAAACGACATAAAATTTTTTTTGATAAATGGTTTGCGTATTTTTGTAAAATATGATATAATATATTAGAGTGTGAAAGAAGAAAATTGGAGGTAAAAATATATGGCGTATGTAGCATTATATAGAACCTATAGACCTAAAAACTTTGGAGAAGTAATTGGCCAAAAGCATATAATTAAAACCTTAAAAAACGCAGTAGCAGAAAATAAAACCTCACACGCATATATATTTAGCGGTTTACGAGGAATTGGAAAAACAACAATTGCAAGAATTTTAGCAAGAGCAGTCAATTGTGAAAATCCTATCGATGGTGAACCATGTAATCAATGCAAAAATTGTCTTGCAATATTAAACGATGAAACAACAGATATCGTAGAACTTGACGCTGCAAGCAACAATGGAGTAGATGAAATGCGTGAAATCCTTGAAAAAGTAAATTTCTTACCCAGTGTACTTAGAAAAAAAGTATATATAATAGATGAAGCACATATGCTTAGTACTGCAGCGTTTAATGCACTATTAAAAACTTTAGAGGAACCACCACTACATGTAATGTTTATTTTAGCAACAACAGAACCTCATAAAATTCCTCAAACTATTCTTTCAAGATGCCAAAGATTTGATTTTAAACAATTGTCAGTTGAAGAAATATCAAAAGAAATTAATCTTATTTGTGAAAAAGAAAATATAAAAATAGAAAATGATGCTGTTGTGGCAATAGCTGAAAGTGCCGAAGGTGGAATGCGAGATGCCTTAAGTATTTTAGATCAAGCAAGTGTATATTCTAATGATACTATTACCGTTGAAGATGTTGATTGTGTTACAGGTAGAATTTCTAATTATAAATTAATTGATTTAGTGAAAAATCTAAAAGAAAAAAATGCCGCAGAAGCAATAAAAATTGTAGGCGATTTAATTAATAGTGGTAAAGAAGTAAGTAGAATTGTAAGTGGAACTATTCAATTCTGCCGAGATATCTTATTATATAAAAATGATATTGATACAAAAAATTCAAAAAAAATATATAAAAGTGATAGCTTTAAAGAATTAGTTGATGAATTAAGTGAATCAGAATTGTTTTATTATATCGATGTTTTAGTTGACATTCAAAATAAAATTAGATTTACTAACTCTCAAAAAATATATTTTGAGGTAGGACTTTTAAAAATTGTTAATTCTGCCGAAGAAGATATCGATATTTTAGGTAGAATTCATAAATTAGAAACAACCGCAAATGAAAAAAACGGTCTTTCAACATATGTACCAAATGGCGAAATTGAAAATAGATTAAACAATATAGATAACAAAATTAGAAAAGTAACATCTGATTTAGAAAAAGCTGATTTAGACAACTTTAAAGAAAAAATAGAATCTAAAATGGAAATGATTGAAGATGTTGCATCTAAAGGTGCTACAATCGATACAGATATAAGTCAAAAATTTGACAGTATAGAAGATAAAATCCGTTTGTTAAGTATTGATACGAAAGGTGCTCATGCTGATGAAATAAAAGCTCTTTCTGAAAAATTATTAGAATTAGAAAATAAAATAACTAGTCAACCAATAAATAATGAAACATTAAATGGTGAAAAAACTCAAGAAAATAAAGCTGAATTAGAAGAGATCAAAAAGAAAATAGCAGACCTAGAAGATTTCGTTTTATCTAGCGGCACATCGCAAAAAAATGAAAATAGTGACGAAGAAATAAAAAATAGGATTTTAGAAATAGAAAAGCGCTTAAATGATGTAACAGTAAATAATATTAAAAGTAATAATACACCGAGCGAAAATATATTAGAATTATCAAAATATTTTGAATTAAGACTACAATCAATTGAAGATTTTTCTGAAAAATTGGCTCATGAAATATCAAATTTAGCATTAAAATTTAAAGAAACATATATTACTAATGAGGAATTTAATAAAGAAATAGCTGAATTAAAAGAAAATTACGCGGTTTTAGTACAAACAATTCACAATGTTAAAGAACAAAATGTTGCAAGTGATTCAATTCAAGATGTATTAGTTCTTAAAGAAAAAGTAGAATTATTAGTACAACAAATAGAAAATGTAAAAGAAAAAACATTTAACTTCGATAGTGCTCTAGCTGAATTAAAGGAAAACAAACAGTCCGTAGCCGCTTTAGAGTCAATTCAAAACAAGGACTTAAATGAATTGAAAAACGAATTTGTTGTTATAAAAGGACAAATAGAAGATTTAACTACAAAGATGGCTACTAAAGAAGTTCACAAACCAGAAATTTTACCAGCTAAGCCTACCAAAGAAGTAGTAGTTGATATGCCTAAAGAACCAATTGTTACAAATCCTGAACCAAAAATTATTGAAACTAATGAAACTAAAACAGTAAAAACAGTTAAAAATGTGTATGATATTCGTATAGTAGAAAGAATATTACAAGATTCTTGGGGAATAGAATGTCGAGAAGAAAAAATTAGATTAATTAATAGTTGGAAAAAACTAGAAGATAAAGTGGGATATGTATTAGCGCCAGTTGCTAAAATACTTCATGATGGTAAACTTGCCGCAAACGGTAAAACTGATTTACTAATAGTTTATCCAAGCGCAACAATTTGTAATCATCTAATGGAACCAAAGAATTATAATGATGCTAAACAAGTAATAAGAATAACTTTTGGTAAAGATTATGAGTTCCTAGCGTTGCCAGAAAATACATGGCAAGAAAAAAGGGCTGAATATATAGGACAACATAGTATTGGTATTAAGCAACCAAGACTAAAACCTATTAATAACCCTGAATTAAATGTTGTAATCCCAAATTATGAGGATACTGAACAAAAGCAAAAACGTCCACTTCAACAAGCAAAAGCGTTTTTTGGTGGTGACGTAGTAGAAGAGGAGGAAGAATAAAATGAATTCTAATATGATTAAACGTGTTCAACAAATGCAACGAGATATGAAAAAAGCAGAAGAAGAAATTGCAAATACAGAGTTTACAATAACTTGTGGGCCTGTAACTGTGACAGTTATGGGGAATTATACAATTAAATCAATCTCTTTTGAAGAAGGGTTTATGCCTTCGGATAAAGAAGATTTAGAAATGCTTTCAGATATGATCGTTGCCGCAACTCATCAAGCACAAGAAGAAATAGTGAAATTTACAGAAGAAAAAATGCAAAAATATCAAGCATTGCTTGGTGGATTTGGTTTTTAAAAAATTTCTATAATATAAGGAAGAAAAATGAGCGAGATAAAGTTTTTAGAAAAACTTACTAATCACCTTGAAAAACTTCCTGGTGTTGGTAAAAAAACAGCTCAAAGATATGCGTATTATATTGCAGATAAAATGTCCAAAGAAGATGTTGAAAACTTTGCTAAAGATTTAATTGAAACAAAAGAATCTGTTAGACATTGTGAACAGTGTGGACTTTTAAATGACAAAGATGTTTGTGATATATGTGCAAGCAACTATCGTGACAAAACACAAATTATGGTTGTTAAAGATACAAAGGATGTTCTAGCGATTGAAAAAACTAATCAATATAATGGTTTATACCATGTTCTAAATGGTTTGATTTCGCCGCTTGATGGAATTGGTCCTGATGAACTAAATATCGAAAGTCTCGAAAAAAGAATTAACAATAATGAAATAAAAGAAATAATAATTGCAACAAGTTTTACCCCGAGCGGAGAAACAACAGCACTTTATCTAGAACGAATTCTTGCGAAAGACAGTCTTAAGATATCGCGTATTGGATATGGCCTTCCTGCAGGGGGAGATATTGAATACGTTGATGAACTGACTTTAAAAAGAGCGCTTGATTCTAGAAGCGATCATTTTAAATAGAGGTATTTATGAAAATAATAAATATAAATATGCTTGGTTTTATCATTGATTGGATGAATGAAACTGGAGAAAAAATAGCAGATATAATATTAAAACCATTCATGAGTTTACCTGGTTTCATAAAGATGTTAGTTACTTTCGGCTTTGCAATTTTAATAGTGATTGGTGCCATTTGTGTTGCACGTAAAGCATTAAAGACAGTTGTGGGGATAGCGTGCTTATTTGTAATCGTATTAATTGTATGGTTAATAATAAGCAGATAGGAAATAATCATAAAGCAAAAAACCTATTTTTTGATGGGTTTTTTTCTTTTTTCGATAAAATATTCTAAAAAAAACTTTTTATTATATATTTAATTTGCAAAAAAAAGCAAAACGTGATACAATAAGTATGGTGAATAAAGTTAACTTAGTTGAACTTTCAACGAGGAATCAACGAGAAAATTAGGAGGATAATTTTTATGGATATTCGCTTAGTAAATTTGACAAAAATTTTTGCCGATAAAAATTCTGAAGTCCGTGCTGTTGACAATTTAGATATTACGATACCTTCAGGAAAATTAATCGGTTTACTTGGTCCATCAGGATGTGGTAAATCAACAACATTGTATATGATTGCTGGTTTGTTAGAACCTAGTTCGGGCCAAATTTTTTTTGGCGAAGATGATGTAACTGCATTATCAGCTGAAAAAAGAGGAATTGGACTAGTTTTCCAAAACTATGCCTTATATCCTCATATGACTGTTCGTCAAAATATCATGTTCCCACTTCAAAACATGAAATTACCAAAAGCAGAAATACTTGCAAGAACAGTAAAATACTCACGTTTGGTTGGTATTGAAGAGTTACTTGATAGAAAACCTAAACAATTATCTGGTGGTCAACAACAACGTGTTGCTATCGCAAGAGCACTAGTTAAAGAACCAAAGGTATTATTACTAGATGAACCTTTATCAAATTTGGATGCTAGATTACGTTTGCAAACACGTGAAGAAATAAAGAGAATTCAACGTGAAACAGGCATAACAACAGTATTCGTTACTCATGACCAAGAAGAAGCAATGAGTATTTCTGATGAAATTGTTGTTATGAAACTAGGTGTTGAACAACAAAGAGGAAATCCTCAATACGTTTACGATCAACCTGTAAACCAATTCGTAGCAAAATTCTTAGGTACTCCACCTATTAACATTTTCAAAGGAAAAGTTGAAAAAGGTGGCCTTTACATTGGTGATGAGAGAATTGGTAATAGCGAATTAGACGACCAAGAAGTAACAATCGGTATTAGACCTGAAGGATTTGAAGTAAATCCAGAAGCTAACTTACATATTGTTGTAAAACATGTTGAATACATCGGTCGAGACAAATCAATTGTTGCTACAAATCCTAATTCTGAAAAAGATACATTCCGTATCATTATTGAAGCAAGCGTTGATGTAAAAGAAGGCGAAACAATTGCAGTTTCAGTAAAACCTAATAAATGTTTCGTATTTGATAAATTAACAGAAAAGAGAATACAATAGTATGGTAGAAGGAAAGAAGAGTATTAATTTCATAAGAGGAATTTTATACCTATTACCAGCGATCATTCTAATGGGAATATTTACTTTCTATCCGCTGTTTAATACGTTTATAATTTCTTTCAAAGAAAGTTACAACTATATGGTTGGTAGTTATAAAAAAATCGGTTTTGGTAACTATGCGAAATTATTCCAACCAGGAAATTCATTTTTCAAATTTTTAATTAACACTATGGTAATGACTTTCGTTTCCGTTCCAATTTCAATCACATTATCAATATTGATTGCGGTAGCATTAAACTCTATTAAGTCATTACAAAAATTCTTTCAAACAATTTTCTTTTTACCATATGTAACAAATACAATTGCAATAGGTATGGTATTCTCAATTATGTTTGAAAGTAGACAAGGTTTAGTTAACTCAATTATCGAATCACTTGGTGGAAGCTCAGTAAACTGGCTAGGAGGAAACCCTAATGCAATTTTATTAGGAACAGATGTCTTTAAAGATACATTCTTTGGTGCACAATGGTTTACATCTTTAATAGTTTTGCTAGTTTATATCGTATGGAATTCCCTACCATTTAAAATTTTAATTTTATTAAGCGCACTTCAAAGTATTGATAAACAATATTATCAAGCTGCTCAAATAGATGGTACATCAAAATTTAGAATTTTTTCTAAGATAACAGTACCACTATTATCACCTCAAATATTCTATTTATTAATCACATCATTTATTGGTGCGTTCAAAGAATATACATCAGTAGTTGCTATATTTGGTACTAATGCGCAATCAATCGGTCAAGAAAATAATATGGCTACAGTAGTTTGGTACATTTATTCTTACATTAAAGGTAGCAATGCAACAAGTCCTGGTGCAATGGGGTATGCTGCAGCGGGTGCGGTTATATTATTTATAATTATAATGATTTTTACTGGTATTCAAAATCTTATCAGTAAAAAGAAAGTTCATTTCTAGAGGTGAAAATATGCTAGTATTATTATTGTGTATAATCGCTTTTGTTATTGTAACTGTCTTACAAAAACGAAACAATCACATCTTAGAAAGATGCAAAAACGGTAAAACATTTACTGAAACAGTTGAAGAATCATTGCGTCGTGAAAAAACATTAAAAATAATTAGATATATTATTTGTTACACTTTTTTGGGATTATTAGCTATATTTATGCTAGTTCCATTCTATTGGATGATTAATACTTCATTAAAAACTGCTGAAGAAATAGATTTTCCTAAACCTACATGGTTTCCAAAAAAAATAGCATGGGAAAACTACTATTACATTTTTAGTGAAAAATATCAAAAAAGAGTTTCTGGTACAGTTAGATTCTATTTGTGGAGAAATATGTATAACACATTAATTGTTGGTGTTATATCAACAATTGGGACTGTAATAACAACAGTTATGGCAGCATTTGCTTTCTCAAGAATTAAGTTCCCAGGACGTGAAGTAATCTTTACTTTATTCCTAGCTACAATGATGATTCCTGGTGAAATGATGGTTATAACAAACTATATTACAGTTACTAAAACTGCTAAAAACGTTGCTAAAACATTATTTGGAATTAAGAATTTTACAGGTGTAAACTCATATTGGGCTTTAATTGTTCCATTCTTAATTAGTGTTTATTACATTTATTTATTAAGACAAAATTTCAAACAAATTCCTGATGAATTATATTATGCGGCAAAAGTAGATGGAACTAGTGATTTTAAATATTTAATTAAAATTATGATTCCAATTGCAATGCCAACAATTATAACAATTACAATTTTGAAACTAATGGGTTCATGGAATGCTTACGTATGGCCAGAAATGATAACACGTAAACAAGAAATGAAATTGATAAGTAACGGTCTTAGAACTTCATTCAGTGATAGTTCAGGACGTACAAACCAAGGCTATCAAATGGCCGCAGCGTTTGCTGTTACTATGCCACTTCTTATAGCTTTCATATTCTTAAGAAAGTATTTAATGAGAGGTGTATCGCGTAGTGGTATTAAGGGCTAAAACAAACATTTATTGTTTTAGATATATAAAAAAAATAAAAGGAGAAAAAAGAAAATGAAAAAAATTAGTAAAATTTTTGCTATGGCATTAATTGCATTATCTGTTTTTTGCTTAGCTAGTTGCGGAGGCAATAGTGGTGGCGGCAAAACAGATGGCGATGTTATCGAAATCAATTACTGGCATGGTAATGGTGCTGCTTTAGAAACAGCTTTAGAAAAAATTAAAGCTAATTTCGAAGCTAAATATGAAGGTAAATATAAAGTTAATTTAGTTAAATATGGAGGATATGATAATTTAAGAGATACTCTTGCTGCAGCTATTTCATCTGGTGATACTCCTACAGCTGCTCAAACTTATCCTGACCATGTTGCATTATACTTATATGGTGAAGCTTTACAATCTTTAGACAAATATATTAATAATCCTGAATATGGTATGTCAAAAGAAGAACAAGCACAATTCATCGAAGGTTTCTGGAATGAAGGAACAATTTATGATGCTGCTGGTACTCGTTATGCATTACCATTCAACAAATCAACAGAAGTTATGTTCTATAACAAGACAATCTTTGATAAATACGGATGGTCAGTTCCTCAAACTTGGGATGAAGTATTAGCAATTTGCGAAAAATATAAACAAACAGAAGAATACAAAACCGCTTCAGACAAAAATGATGGTGTTGCTTACGTATTAGGTTATGACTCTCGTCCAAACTTATTCATTACATTAACTCAACAATGGGGTGCTGAATATACTTCATTTAATGAAAAAGGTGAAGGTCAATTCAATGCATTTGGTGCAGTTGAAAAAGATACTAAACTTTCTCAAGAAGCATTAGGATGGTTCGCTAAACAAAATAAAGCAAAGAATTTTGCTACACCTATCGATTTTGGTGCTGGTCAAGATGGTTATTGCTCTACAGCATTCTTAAATGGTCAATGTATAATGACAATTGGTTCAAGTGCTGGTGCTAGTCACAACAATGGTGAAAATGCAACTATTGACAAATTCGTTACTGGTGTTGCTTCAATTCCTCAACACGATTTAAATAATAAACAAGTTATCCAACAAGGTACAAATATTTCATTATTCAAATGTGATGACGAAGAAGAAGAATTAGGCGGTTGGTTATGGTTAAAGTATATGGTAAGCTATGAATCTGCGTTATTATGGGCTACTGAAACTGACTACTTCGCAATCAGAAAAGACGTTATGGAATCTCAAGAATATCAAGATATCTTAAATGGTATTAAACGTGATCAAAACGGAAACGAAATCGCTCGTCTTGAACCTACAGTAGGTGCTAAAGCAAAATTAGTTGGTGCACAACAAAGTGATGCATATTACACTAACGTTGCATTCCCTGGATCATCAAAAGCTCGTGATAAAGCTGAAACAATCGTTGAAAGAATTCTTTATGCTTCTCCTGCAGTAAGTGTAGAAGTTGCTTATAAAGAAGCATATGATTCTATTATTAACAACTAATTTATTTGGAGAAAATAAAAATGAAAAACATGCTTAAAAAACTAAGCGTATTGTTGTTCTGCATAGTTTGCGTTTTTGCAATCGTTGGTTGTGACACAACTGGTGGTAATAAAAACGAAAACACAAAATATACAAGTGATACATATCCTTGGCCTACAACACAAACTGATTCTTTAAAATTGACAAAGGATTATGCTGGTAAAGATTTTATAACTGATGGTATAGGTGAAGTAAGTAACGTAGTTCGTTATGTTGATGGCGATACAACAGTATTTAAATTAGCAAATGGTAAAGAAGTAACTATTCGTTATAATGGTGTTAACACTCCAGAATCTACATATCGTATTGAACCTTGGGGTTATGCGGCATCAAGATATAACAAAAAACTTTTCGCTGACGCTCTAGCAAAAGGTGCAAAAATCGTATTAGAAGCTGAACCTAATAGTGATAGAGTAGATACTACAGGTACAAGATATTTAGCATGGATTTGGTTAGTATTCCCTAATGGTGATTCTAGATTAGTTAACTTAGAACTTGCTGAATTAGGTTATGGTCTAGTTAAAAATGCATCTGGCACACAATATGAAAAGAATTTCAATGATGCTATGTATGATATTTCTAAATATAAATTGCGTGTATATGGTGAAAAAGATCCTGGCTTTGATTATTCTAACGAAGCAAAAGAAATGACAATCAAAGAAATCAGAGAAACGTATGGTACAGAAGAAGCTGTAAATGAAAATACAGGAGTTAATGGCGATTCAAGTTTCGTTTCTCCTCTAATCAAAGTTACAGGCGTTGTTGCTAAAAAGAGCGGTAGCGCAAATGCTTATATTCAACAATATGATGCTGAAGATGATCAATACTATGGCATTTATGTTTACGGTGGCTATAATTCAATTACTAATTTAATTGAAGGATGCAGCGTACAAATTACTGGTAAAATTGGATATTATTATGGTTCATTACAAATCACAGACATTAATTCAGATTCTCAAATTTCAATTCTTTCTCCAGTAGATAAGAACCAAATTGTTACTCGTGAAGAAAAAATATCAAACATTGATGATATTTATGCTTATTCAAAAATTGGTTCATTAGTTACATTACATAACTTAACAGTATATGATTATAATGATTCTCAAAATAATAGCGCAACAACATTAAAATGTCATTATATTGATGAAAATGGAAATCAAAAACAATTCAATGTAAGAATTGCTAAAGAAATCGCATTATATGATCCTATAACTAAAAAACAAATTAGTTCAGGTGAATATTTTGTTGGTAAAACGTTCGAAACAATTACTGGTATGCTTGCATATTACAACGGTGCTGATAAAACACCATATAGTAATGGTCATATGCAACTTGCATTATCTAGCATGGATGATGTAATATTTAAATAAAAATGGTTTAAACTTTCAAAGAAAGATTAAATAAATCAAATACTTTTAAAAATAATTAGGAGGCTAAAAAGTATGAAGATTACCACTTTTGGTAAAAAATTAATTGCTTTTCTTGCTGTATTTGCTTTATTATTAGGTTTAACTGGTTGTTTAGATGAAAATGATGATAAAACAGTAACACTTAAAGAAGCACAAGAAAACGTAGATGCTGTATTAAGCAAAATTATATTCGATCCTACAACAAGAGAAAACGTAACAAGTTCTTTCCCACTTGCTTCTAAAAACTCAGGTTACAAAGACGTTGTTATTGAATGGTCTAGTAGTGAAGAAGATATTATTGCTATTGAAAAAAATGAAGAAAAAGGCGAATTAACTGCAAAAGTTACAAGACCTTCAACAACAGATTCTCGTATTCCTGAAGGAAAAGATTATGTTGTAGTAACTCTTACAGTAGTTGCTTACCAAGATGCAGGTACACAACGTGCAACTGGTAAAAAAACTATTGAATTTAGAGTAATTGCAGTAGATTCACAAGAAGCTACAATCGCTAATATCAAAAAAGCTGTTCTTGCAAGTATGCAAGAAAGAGGCGTTGCATTAAGTTCAAACGATAAAGATGCAAAAGTTTATTATGAAACTTATGCACGTATATTAATGCATGTTCCTGGTAAATCAATGATAGTTTCTGATGGTACTCAATCAATCGTTGTATTTGGTACATTTGATGAAACAAAATATCCTGTTAACACATTAGTAAAAGTTAAAGGTGACGTTTATTCATACTATGGAAACATTGAATTTGGTTCAAATGTAGAAGTTGAAATTTTACCTGAAACTGATTCACATGCAAATATTAAAGTTTGTCAATATGTTGATACTGAAATCGAAGCATATACTACTGCATTAACTGCTGGTATTAATAACAATGATGAAAAGAAAATTGTTGACATTGAAAAATTATTAAATTTCTCAGGTGCAACATATAGAGTATATGCAAAAGTTGTTAAGGCTGAAGCTGCCCCTGGTGATGTTTATGCATTAGAAGACCCAACTACTGGAACAAGAGTATCAATCTATAAGTATACTACAAATGGTGAAGCTCAAACTGCTATTATGGAAAAATTTGTTGGTAAATATGTAAACATTAACGTTGTTACATTTGACAGATATTCTACAAATAATTGCTATCGTGTTGTTTGGGATGGTTCTGAACCTACAGAAGCTGGTGCTCCTGAATTAACAGATCAACAAAAAGCTGAAATTATTTTATCAAATATAAAAGTAAATGCAGCCGTAGTTGAAGACTTTGAATTACCTACAATCGAAAATGTAGTTTGGTCATTAAAGGCAGAAAGTGCTGCAGCAAAACTTGAAGGAAATAAAGTAACAGTTACTCGTGGAGTAGAAGATGTAGAAGTAGTTTTCGTAGCAACAGCAACAGTTGGTACAGCTACAGAAACAAAAGAATTCACAGTAGTGGTTAAGAAGAGTGATGTTAATCCTTCTGGAAAATCATGGCAAGTTGTAACCGAATTACAAACAGGTGTAGCATATAAGTTAGGTTTATTCCAAGCAGGAATAACAAAGAACCTATATTTCAAAGGCGCAATGAGCGGATATTATTTTGCAACAGTTGAAGAAGCAGAAGCAGGTGTGGATGTATTCCTTGAAAAAGTAGAGGAAGGATATCGTATGTACTTCTTACTAGATGGCGTAAAACAATACATCGAAGTAATAATTAGTGGAACACATATTAATGTAGTATTCACACCAACTCCAACAACATATTTTGTATATAATGAAGAATATAATACAATGACAATTACATTAACAGATTCAAGAGTTTGCTACTTAGGAACATATGGAACATTTAACACAATTAGTGCAAGTACAATTGATAAGATTACAAGTAGTACTTCATATGTATCTCATTTATATGAATATAAAGAAGCAACTCCTTCTAAAGTAATTGTTGATGAAAATTCTAGTAAGAATGCAAGTGTAACTGAAATTACACCTGAATCTGGTTTTGATGGTACAACTTTTACATTTAAAGTTACTGTAGAAGAAGGGTATGAACTAGTTGCTGTAAAAGTAAATGGTGAAGTAGTAAAAGCTGAAAATGGTGTTTATACAAGCAAAATTTCTGGCAATACAAAAATTTTAGTTGAAACCAAAAAGGTTGGTGAAAAACAAGAAACTGTTGTAGCAACAACAACATTCTCTGCTGATAATAATAGCGGGCCTATTAGTAGCTATACAGATACTTGGAAAGTAACTTGTGATGGACTTGTATGGTCAGTAGAAAACTTCAACAACAATAAAAATGGTTGGGATTACGTAAGAGCAGGAAGCAAAAAATTTGCTTCAGTTGCTGCATTATCTACAGATGCTGCAATGGCAGATGCTATTACTAAAGTTGTGGTTACACTTAATAAAGCAGATGCAAGCAAGGTTAATTCATTCAAATTAATCGTTGCTAGCGATGCAGATTTCACTAATGTAGTAGAAGAAGTTGAATTAACTATAGCTGCTGGTGAAAACACATTTGCATTAACAAATCCAACTGCTAATTGTTATTACAAATTAGTTATTGATTGCAAACAAGGCACAGCAAACGGATTTGTTGAATTAGCAAAAGTTCAATATTTCGCAGTAAAATAAATAACTAAAGAAGGACTATGGGTTTTCCATAGCCCTTTTTCTTTGCTATATTTTTTTTGATATGTTATAATACCATATTAGGAGATTGGTTTATGTTTTTAGAAATATATAATAAAATAAAAGAATATGATGCAATTATTATTCATCGCCATAATAGACCAGATGGTGATGCGTTAGGTTCACAAATAGGGCTAAAAAACGCCATTTTAGCGACTTTCCCTACTAAGTGTGTAAAAGTAGTAGGGGATATGATAGAACGATATAGCTGGATGGGGGAAATGGATAATGTAGACGATGAACTATATGAAAATGCATTGGTTATTGTTTGTGATAGTGGATCTGAAAAATTAATTAGCGATGAACGATATAAGAATGGCAAATTTTTAATTAAAATAGATCATCATATTCCTCAAGGTGAATACGGAGACTTAGCATATGTTGATACTACTAGAGAATCATGTGCTGGAATTATTGCGGAAATGATAATAAATACGCCATTAGTTTTAAATAAAGATAGCGCTTGGTGCCTTTTTACCGGAATTGTTACTGATAGCGGAAGATTTAGATATTCGCAAACAAATGGCAAGACATTAGAAGTCGCATCAAAACTAATTGATTGTGGAATTGATACAGAGTATATATATAGCAATTTATACACCGAGAAATTAGAAAACGTAAAACTTAGAGCAAAGCTCATAACTAAGTTTAAAACTACTAAAGAAGGCGTTGCATATTTAGTAAATACCAAAAATGATGTTGAAAATTATAAATTACCAATATTTGACATATCTAGAGGTATGGTAAACATAATGGCTGGCATTGAAGGAATATATATATGGGCCAATTTTACAGAAGATACAAATGGCGATGTATATGTCGAACTAAGATCAAATGGTGCCAACATAAACCAAGTCGCAACAAAATTTGGTGGTGGTGGTCATCTTCAAGCAAGTGGATGCACTATTAATAGTTTAGATGATGTCAAAGCTGTTGTTAAAGAATTAAATAAAGTAGCAAAGGAATATATAAAAAATGATAGAGTTTGAAATATTAGAAAAGATAAAACAATATAATAGAATAATTATTCATAGACATATTAGACCAGATGGTGATTGCATTGGTTCACAAAGTGGTCTAAAACTAGCAATAAAGCTAAATTATCCCGAAAAGGAAGTTTACGCAGTTGGTGATATAATTCCTGAATATTGTACACCATATGGTATATTAGATAATGTAGAAGATGATATGTATAAAGATGCTTTAGTAATAGTTGTAGATACCGCAACGGATTCTAGAATATGTGATCAAAGATACAAAACAGGTGCTTATATTATAAAAATCGATCATCATGATGATTCTAGTGAATATGGCAATATAAATTATGTTTTACCAGAAATCCCTGCCTGTGCCACAATAATTACAAAATTGTTGAATATGTGGAATTTCGAAATAAATGATAAAATTGCTTCTTCATTATTTTTCGGAATTGTTACAGATACAGGTCGTTTTAGATATCGTGGTATAAACGAAGAAATATTTATTCAAGCTGGTAAATTGTTATCACATGGTATTGATACTGAATCACTATATACTAATCTATATTTAAAAGAAGATTTAATTTATAAATTACAAGGATATGTGTATTTAAATTTTAAACGTACTGAAAATGGCGTTGCATATATACACTTTACTGAAAAACTAATTAAAAAGTTTAATGTAACAAAAGAAGATGCCGCTAATTTAGTAAACTGTTTAGATAGCATTAAAGGTTCCTTAATTTGGGTTGTTTTTGTTGATCAAATGTTAGAACCAGATCCAAATTGTACTAATAAACTTGAAAGACCAGAAAATGAAATAAGAGTAAGACTTAGATCAAGATTTGTTGAAGTAAATGATATAGCCAAAAATTATCGTGGCGGTGGACATTTAACTGCCGCAGGTGCAACAATTTATTCTACTAAAGAAAAAAATAAATTATTAAAAGAACTTGATGAAAAATTAAAAAATTATAAAGAAAGTAATCCAGGAGTTCTATAAATGAAAATACTAATTACAAATGATGATGGTATTAACGCAAAAGGTATAAATATTTTAAGCAATTGTATTAAAGAGTATTTTAAACAAAATGATGTTACAATAAAAGTAGTTGCGCCAAGCACAGAAATGAGCGCTGTTTCTCAAAAATTATCACTAAGAGAAGGACTAACAATTGAAAAACGTCAAGATATTGTTGATGGCATAGAATCATATGCAGTTGAAGGAACTCCTTGTGACTGTGTAAAAGTAGCATATAATCATTTAAATTATATACCCGATATTGTTTTTACAGGAATAAATAATGGATATAATGTAGGGAATGACATTCTATATTCTGGAACATTGGCAGCTGCTTTTGAAGCGAGATTATATGGTTGTAAAGCTGTCGCTTTTTCTTGCAAATACAACAGTGAAATAAAAAAAGATAATATCATAAAAACATTAGAATACATATATGAAAATAAATTAGTAGAAGAATTAAGTATTTTAAATATAAATATTCCTGAGGAAGTAACTGGTTTTAAAATAACCAAACAAGGCGAGTTACCATTCCAATCTACATATGTTAAAAAACAAGATGGCAAATATTATCTTGAGGGAATTATGGTAGAAAAAAGAAATAATGATGAAACTACCGATGTATTTGCAATTAATGATAAAAAAGTATCAATTACTTATCTTACAACAGATAGAACTGATTATATACTTTATAATAAACACTTAAATAAAGCATAATATCGTAACCTATTTAATAAAATAAAATGGGTGAGGAAAAGTGAAGTTTTTAAAATTTATTAAATGGATGTTAAAATCATTTATAATAGGGTGTGCAACACTTTTTCTTTTTAACATTTTAGGAGCATTTATTAATCTAAATATCCCAGTTAATATATATACTTTATCAATAATTGGAACATTAAGATTACCAGGGCTGGTTATGATACTAATTTATTTATTATTAATAAAATAGGTGAAGCAATGAAAAAGCAAATTCAGATTCATTTCTCACTTGGGCAAATAAACGGATCGTCAACATTGTTTAATGTTGATGGTTTTGTTGAAGAACATGTGCATTTTAAAAGAATTATTTTCGTTGAACCAAGTGACGATAATGCTAAAACAGTAATAGATATATATGATGATAATAGAGTAATTATAAACAGGTTTGGAAAAATACACACAAAAATGGTTTATATTCTAAATGAAGAAACTCTAGCAACCTTAAAAACAGATTTCGGCTATGAAGTCTCAATGAGTAATTATACACATGAATTACGGATAGAAAGTAATTTGCTTGCTATAACATATCAAACCTTATCTGACAAAGAACAAGGTGGTCATCACAAATTATTGATAACATGGAAAAAAATAGCATAGTTATATAACTTGCAAAAAAGAAAAAAGTGTAGTATAATAAGAAACAATGAATTCCATTGGAGGGTATATGGGCATAAAAGAGAAAGATAAATCATTATTAGAAGTTGCAATAGAACTTCTAGAAGTAAAGAAAAAGCCTCAAAAAATGTTAACAATCGTTAAAGAAGTAATGGAACTAAAAGGAATAAAATCTTCCGCAGTTAAAGAATTAGCTCCACAATTTATTCTTGATTTTATGCAATCAGGTTATTTTGTATATTGTGGCGATGATACATGGGACTTAAAAGACCGTCAACCTACTTCTGTTTTAGACAAAGAAGGTGGAGATTATGAAGATATCTATGAAGATGATGAAGATGTTAAGAACAACGAATTGAAAGATGAAATTTTTGATGAGGAAAGTTCCAAAAACATCATTTATGATAACAACGATGATACTGATGATGATGACGACGATGATGACGATGACAACGAAGATGAAGATGATGATCTAGCAAAAGCATTTGAAACATTTGATGAAGAATTTGGCGGTGGCATGGTTGTTGTTGACGATGAAGATTCTGATGAGGATGAAAACAAATAAGAAAGTTATAATTAACTTTCTTTTTATTTTTATGTTATAATATTTAAAAAGGTGTTAGTATGACAAAAGAACAAGTTAAAAAAATTTTAGAACAAAATGATATTATCGTAAAAAAGCAATATGGGCAAAACTTTTTACTTGATGATAATATTTTAAAAAATATTGTAAAAAGTGCAGAGTTAAAAAAAGATACTAATGTCATTGAAATTGGGCCTGGGTTAGGATTCTTAACAAACTATTTGCAACAAGCAACAACAAATGTATTATGTTATGAGATTGATGAACAAATGGTAGAACATTTGAATGAACTTAATTACAATATTAGTATAATAAATGATGACTTTCTAAAACGTAATTTAAATAAAGATTTCAAAAATATCTTTGACAATTCAAATAATATTACTTTAGTAGCTAATTTGCCGTATTATATCACTACACCTATACTATTAAAAGTTTTAGAAGAAACAACAAGAATCGATAAAATGATTGTAATGATGCAAACTGAAGTAGCAAAAAGACTATGTGGTAAACCATCGACAAAAGATTATAATGCATTAAGTGTTTTAATCCAGTATTTTACCAATCCACGAATAATATTTAATGTAAGTCCAAAGTCATTTTTTCCAGAGCCTAATGTTGAAAGTAGTGTAGTCATGATTGAAAAAAAAGAAGAACCGTTGTTGGAAGTAAAAAATTTAGATTTCTTTTTGAAATTTAATCGAAATATTTTCTCACAACGTCGAAAAACTTTATATAACAATATTCAAAAAGCATATAATTATGACAAAGAATTAATAAAGAAAATTATCAAAGAAAATAACTTAGACGAAAGTGTTCGCTCTGAGGAATTAGATGTTAGCCAAATAGTAAAACTTGCTAACGATTTTTACATTAACGGTTAACAAATGAGGCAAAAAACCATATAATAATATGGGTGAAATACAGTGGAGTTTAAAAAAGGAGACTTTGTTAAATTATTGAATGAAAAAGAAATATATATAATAGATGATATAAAAGATAATGAGGTATGCATAAAAGGTTATACACATAGAATTATTAAACTTGTTAATGTAGAAGATATAAAACTTGCGGAAAAAGAAGACATTGAAAAAGAGAATATATATACAAATGAGGTAAAAGAAAAATGAGGTATGCATAAAAGGTTATACACATAGAAATCAATCACAAAGAAGTAAACAAGTGGTTTTATATGGAAGAATATTACACGTTGATGGAGATAAAGATTTCTTAGAAAGTTGTCTTTCTTTATATAAAGAGATGCACATACCTGCTGATGGTATATATATAAATGAACCAGATGTTAAAAATAAAATTGAAAACATATTATTAAAAACCACACCAGACATCATTGTAATAACAGGTCATGATGTATATAATGGTAAAGGCGTAAAAGACTTAAATAATTATGAAAACTCTAAACATTTTATTGATGCGGTGAGAATAATAAGAAAACACTTCGGACCAGATTCAACTGTTATCATTGTTGGAGCTTGTGGGTCACACTTTGAAGCACTTATAGCATCAGGCGCTAATTTTTCTTCATCACCAAAAAGAATAAATATACATACATATGATCCAGCTGTAATTGCTATAAAAGTAGCAACAACTTCTTGTAATAGAGTGGTAGACTTTAATCAAATATTAGAGTATATTGAAAATAAACGTGCCGCATTTGGCGGTGTAGAAACTAAAGGAAAAATGAAAGTATTATTGTAGGTAATTATATGAACTTAAAAGCTTTCGCAAAAGCCAATTTAATATTAAAAGTAATAGGTGAAGAAAATAAATACCACCTATTACAAATGTTAAATGTAAGAATAAATGTTTTTGATGAAATAGCAATAAACGTAAATAAAAAAAAGACAGATGTTTTGAAATACGAAAATACTAATTTGGATCCAAATAAAGATGATTTAATTATAAGGGCCTTAAATTTATTTCGAAAATCTTTTGGCATAGATGAGTACTATGATATCGTTGTAAAAAAAGAAATACCAATAGGAGCAGGCCTTGGTGGAGGAAGTTGCGATGTTGGAACAATATTGAGATATGTTGCAAGCTTGCATAATGTTGATATATATAATGAAAGGTTTATTAACGAAGTAAAGTTATTAGGTGCAGATATACCATATGCTTTATATTTAAAACCTTGCAAAGTTTCAGGAATAGGCGAAATAATTGAACCAGTAGATATTAAATATGAAAAAGAGTTTATATGTATATATCCTAACGTAATGACATCTACTAAAATGATTTTTGAAAATTGCAATAATATATCAAAACCCTTAAATTTAGATATTGTTATAAAAAATATAAATAAAGGAAATGACTACGGATGTTTAATTGCTTTTTTCCGGATGAATATCTGGATTCGACCTATGTGATAAACTTCGATGATCTGTATGCGCAGGGATACAGAGGACTTCTGTTTGATATAGATAATACTCTGGTACCTCATGGTGCACCGGCAGATGAGAGAGCATGTGCGCTGTTTGCACATCTGAAGGAACTTGGATTTAAATGCTGTTTTCTGTCAAACAACCAGTACGAGAGAGTTTCTTCTTTTAATGATGCGATAGGAGTGCAGTTTATCGAGAATGCACACAAGCCTTCAACAAAAAATTATATCAGGGCAATGGAACTTCTTGGGACAGACAGAAGTAATACAGTTTTTATAGGAGATCAGCTCTTTACTGATATATATGGTGCGAAACGCACAGGAATCCGGAATATTCTGGTGAAACCACTCAATCCGAAAGAAGAGATTCAGATCGTACTGAAACGATATCTTGAAAGAATTGTACTATATTTTTACCGCAAAGAGGAGGGGAATTCATGAACCATATTGTTATCATAGGATTTATGGGTTCAGGTAAGACAA
>ENA-OURV01000939-OURV01000939.1-human-gut-metagenome-genome-assembly--contig:-NODE-939-length-24184-cov-42.422604_pt1 | contig 24184 bp, 35 predicted proteins | sample MGYA00242141_ERZ509072 | MGnify/ENA primary metagenome ERZ509072 (study PRJEB26280, sample SAMEA2338763) | human gut metagenome | biome: human gut; feature: human-associated habitat; material: faeces... | reverse complement strand
AAAACAGTCAGACGGATTATCTAAAAAGTTTGGGATTATATGTAAAGATTGTACCGAAACTATCATTATCCTCGTGCGTCATAGATAAGTCCACAGTCTGGTATGGCAGTATCAATATACTTGGCTATGTAACAGAGGAAGACAATATTATTAAAATCACAGATGTGAGACTTGCAAATGAGCTACTTGATGTTATTTACAATAGCGGAAAATAGAAAAAACAAATAAGTGTGGAAAAAATCATCGTTTTACTCTCGTATGACAGTATCCCAAATGTGATGACTCTTGCCGAATAGATGAGAATAACAGCCAAAGCCGCAGAAAACAAAAATTGATTTTTCTGGAGGGAGCGCAGTTTGCCGTCTGCCCATTTTATTGTATTTCTAAAAAATATCCTTCTTTAGGTGATGAGAACAACATATAGAATCGGACGTGATTTTAATTTCCGTCTATATGCTGTTTTACTTTTTTATTTTCTGACTTTTCCGTCAGTCGCTTGTTTCCGCTGCCGTCGGCATTCATTGTACAGACGTGAAAGGGAAAAGGTTTTCGGGCTGAATACGCTCTGAAAGAGGAAGATTCTGCCCGAAACGGCATAGCCGACAGACCTTTTCGCTTTCAATAGAGTCTGTACTAACTTCTATGGACGGCAGAGGGAACGGGCGACTGTCTGGAATTGTCCTTTTGCTTTTGTCTTCGTTTCATCAGCTTGTCCATGTCCTCGGATATTTTATCATCGGTTACTTTGGCATATCCTTGTGTCGTTTTAATACTCGTGTGTCCCATCATTTTACTTATACTTTCTATCGGGACACCTGCAGAAAGCATCAAAGTACCGAACGAATGCCTGCTGGCGTGATAACTCAAATTCTCCTTTATACCAGCCACGATACCTATCTCATGTATGCAGTACCATAACATGTCACGTTTGGGCAATGGAAATATGGGGTTGCTTTCATCCGTTGTGTTATACATAGCCAATATCTGTTCAGCTATAGGATGAAGAGGTATGAATGACTCCACGTCCGTTTTTTTACGGTTGATACGGATGTACTTTCTTCCGTCTAAAGTCGTTTCAATATGTGAAGGATAGAGCCTTTTAACATCAACGTAAGACAATCCGGTGAAGCAGGAAAATATGAAAGCCCTGCGGGTAAGTTCCTGCAATCTTTCCGGCATAGGCTGCTCCATAATCCTTTGCAACTCAGCCCTGCTTATATGTTTCAATTTGCCTGTAGGCTTTTTCTCGTAAGGTACATCCGCAAGCGGGTTGAAACGGAGAACCTCCCTGTCAACGGCAATATATATCAGTCTGTTCAGCCATGTAAGACAATGGTTGATGTGACTCGCACCGCAACCTTTGCCCTTCAGATATAGTTTGTATTCCCACCCGAAATCTTCTGTAATGTCTTCAAAAGCTATGTCATTCATCCCCATAGAAAGCAGGTATTCGTGCAGGTATGCCTGAGTAGACTTGGACTGACGGTAAGATGAGGTAGAATTTATCGCTACGGAACGGATTCTCAACCTTTCGCGTTCTTCTTCTCCAGCTTTCAAAAGAGTTACAGGAACAATCCCTACACATGTTATTTCGTTTTTCAGCATTTCAGCAGTTATCATACCCGTTTCCTTTAACAGGTTCATGTAAGAAGTTTCAAGCCTTGCCCGTAGGTCCGCAAGAAGACCGTTTGTCCTGCCATCTTTTACCGTTTCGTTTTTGGTATTCCAGCATTCAGGATTACAATAATATCCGGTAGTAAATACACTGCTCTTGCCGTCAATCGTGATACGGCACATGATGGCTGTTGTCCCGTCGGTTTTGACCTTGCCTCGGTTAATATAGTAGAGAATAGAAAATGTACTTCGCATTGTTTAAATATTTTAAGAGTTATAGAATCAGTTTCAGGTCTTTTGTCGCCTCGATATATTTGTCCATGTCCTCAAAAAGTTTTTTGGGAGTCACACGGGCATATACTTGGGTTGTACCTATATCCGCATGTCCCAGCATCCTGCTGACAGTTTCAATCGGCACCCCGTTTTCCAATGTCATAAGGGTCGAGAACGAATGTCTCCCCATGTGGTATGACAAACGGCCTTTTATCCCGACTTTCATTTTGATGCTTGTAAGACACCATTTCAAAGCCTGGTAGGGGATGACGGGAAACAAGGTAGCCCTTGTCTCATCCTTGTACTTTTCAATAAGAGCCACGGCTTCCGGTAACAGCTTGACACGGCACAGTTGTCCGTTTTTACCTCTTCGGTATTTCAACCATGGCGCTCCCTGATCATCCTTGGATAGGTTATCAGGAGTAATTGCAACTACGTCAACATATGAAGTCCCGGTGTAGCAGGCGAAAAGAAACATATCCCTGACTATAGAGTGTTCGGGGCGGCAGCCGGTAAGCTCTACATCTCTTATTTTTTCGAAATCATCCTTGCTCAATGCTCTCGGGGGTGTCTCTTTCTGTTTTGGCAGCTGGTAGTGTTCAAAATAGGACTTGTCCGAATGCCCTTCCTTGAACGCGATACGGCAAATCTTTTTCAGTATGGCCAGATAGTGACGTACAGTCTGGACTCCCAGTCGTTTCTCAATTACAACATATTCCTGAAATTCACGTATAAACAGCTCATTAAGCTGGCAAAAGGCAAGGTCTGACACCTTGAATCTGCAATTTATGAATTCTGCAAGACGGTTACGGGTATAAATATAGTTTGGAAGTGTACGGTGGGATATGTCTATCCCCACACGGGACTTCACTTCCTTGATATGCCTGTCGAACAGCTTGAGCAATGTCATTTGGGTATCTTTGCTACCTTGAAGCATTTCTTTTACATCCGTTGCATTAAAATCATTTTTCCGTTTCACGAGAGAATCAAAGGCAGCGTTTACAGCCAATAGCAACTTGGCGATTTTTGCATTGGTTTCCACCGCTTCTTTACTTTTCCCATTCAACCGACTCTCACGTGGATTCCATAACTCTGGAGTACATGACAGCTTGCAACTGAATTGCGCCATCGTGTTGTTCACCGTTATTCGTCCCATAATTGGAGCCTTTCCGAACTTGTCAAGACCGCTCTTTTTCAGGTAGAGCAACACCTTGAATTTTTCTATTTTCATACGTTTATCCTTTAATGGCAAAATTACCTAATTTATAAGCGTTCTTTAATATGCAAAATATTGACAACCAGTGAATAATAGCCCATTGTGATAACTTCTGTACTCCTCATTGCGTTACCTGTATGCTTCGGTAACTGAACGAATACTACAAATCACCTTTTTTTGCGTTTTACTCATTTGGCAGAATCCAGCAAATATGCTAAATACCAACTATTTAAGTTTTATCTACTCATTTCTGTTATCGCTTGCTTTCCTGTTACTTATGCACACCGCACGGCATACGTGCGCTACTCTGTTGATTCATCAAGGGGTTCCAATTACTACTGTCCAGAAGTTGCTCGGTCATACTTCTGTGAAGACGACGGAGATATATTCTGAGGTTCTTTCAAGTACGATAATGCGCGATTTGAAGGCAGTAAAAACGCGGAAAAAACGGCTCGATTTTCAGCCAAATTTTGCCGCTCGGTAGAGAATCGGTAGATTTCATGAGATATACCTAAAATATACTGACAAGAGCTGTCAGCCTTTTTGAAACCTTTTATTCTTTGTTCGTTTTTAACTTGTTTACTTTCGCTGGAAAAGGAAGGTAAATGAGTAGATTTGTGTTTGTGAAATAGTAGTTACGCCCATGAGCGTGTTCCATTAAGTTGGGATGCGCTTGTGGGCATTTTTTGTTTAATCTAAAACCTTAGTAAGATGAAAAGATTCGTTTTCATGATGGTCGCATTGTTGATGTACGTAGTGAGTGTTTTTGCGGAAACTTCCGTTAGTGTAGAACCTTCCGTTCCGGAGTTCCTGACCGGATTTGCCAGCTTCACCGGACTTGTCACAGTCGTGGTTCCTGCTGTAGTAGGATTTATTGCTTCGAAGCTAGCCAATCCTATGAACAAGTGGGTGACTATGTGGGTGACAGCAGTTGTCGGTATGCTTGTTACTTTTTTCAGCTGGTGGATGAATCTCGGCTTTCCTCCAGCAGACGCAAGTGTTTGGGTTGTGGTGATTGATGCGTTATTCGTAGCCCTGGCATCGACTGGAATTGTATCAGTGGCAACAAGCGAATGGCTGGCCAAGTTGTTCGGTAATAAGGCTAAGGAGTGATGCAGAACCTGATTACCATCATAGCCCCGCAGCTTCTTGTTGCCGGGGCTTACTCCTTTGTTGGTGAGATAAGAAGCGTTGTCTTTGAGCTTCGCTGGATGCTTGTCTTCATTGTAGCCATGATTATAGCAGATTTTGTCCTGGGTATCATTGACAGCGTGGTCAAGCGAGGAGAGGATTTCCGGTTTAGCAGGGCTGGCCGCCGGACGATGTGCAAGTTCATCGAATATAATTCGTATCTGGTGCTGGGATTCGGTTTTGGTGTTGCTATCCTCCAGCCTGTAGGTATTTGTTCCTATACGGTATCGTCAATGTGCGGACTGGGAATAGCTATTGTATTTGAATTTGACTCAATCATGGAACATGTGTGTGAAATTCATGGAATCAAGAATAAGGTTTCCATTAAGCGACTGCTGGTCGGTTACATCAAGAAGAAATATGCTACGGCTGGAGAAATCATTGAAGAAGTAACTAAGGAGGAGAAGAAATGAATAAGATAGATGCAATCGTAGTTCACTGCTCTGCAACTAAAGCCGGACAGGATATAGGAAGAAAAGAGATTAATCAGATGCACGTGGCTCGTGGTTTCCAATGTATCGGGTATAACTACGTCATCCGTCTTGATGGCACGGTGGAAGTCGGACGTTCGCTCACTATCGACGGAGCCCACTGCAACAGCAAAGGTTTCAGCGGCGTGTCATATAACAAACATTCCATTGGTATCTGTTACATCGGTGGACTTGACGTTCACGGTAAGGCGGCCGATACACGGACGCCGGCTCAGAAGAAGGCGCTGGCCAAGCTGATTAAAGAGTTGTGCTCAAAGTACCAGATTGTAGAGGTTCTTGGCCATCGTGACACGTCGCCAGACCTTGACGGAGACGGAATCGTGGAACCGGAAGAATGGACGAAGATGTGTCCATGCTTTGATGTACGCTCTGAGTATCCTTTTATCCCTGAAATTGTTGTGAAACCATGAAATTATACGACTACATAATGGATAAAGTAAACCGATGCATTATGCTGGCTCCCTTCATGTGCCTTTTTATTCTCTGTTCTTGCCGAACGGTAAAGTATGTTCCTGTAGGAAGTAAAGCTGACAGCGTGGTAGTGGAGAAGTTGGTGGAAGTCCAGTTACCGCCAGACAGTACAACAATCCGTGCGTTGCTGGAGTGCGATGAGAACGGAAAGGTCGTACTGGATTGGTTGGACATCGCAAACAGCAAGAACGCACAGGCACAGCTTACCATCGACAGCCTTGGAAACCTGCTGGCAAAGATGAAGACACAGCCCGATACGGTCTACCTGCCGTCCAAGGAAGTCACCGTCACCAAGGAAGTGAAAGTACCGTACCCAGTAGAAAAAGAGCTGACCAGATGGCAGCAGTTTCGGATGGATTTCGGAGGATGGGCTATGTGTATTGTGATAATATCGATACTTATACTGATTATATATAAAATAAAGAAATAACATAAAACAGGAAGGAGGTAGATATGAAATTATTCTGGCATCGTTGGTAGATGGGCGCCCTATAAATATCGCTTATTAAATATATAATCTCCGGCTGGCAAGTCGGGGATTTATGGTTGATATAGGTTTAGTTATATATAAATGTTAAAAAATATAGGGAGTTTGGTACGATTTGTCATCCTTTTTGTCCTTCAGACTTATTAATAGTTTAGAAACATATAGTCAATAAAATGATAATCAAAGCTATATATTATGCCATTCTATTAATATAAATTACGAACTAAATCAAATTATTGAATTTATATACGGTTTTTATATGCGTTTATGAGTGTTTTTTGTCATTAACATTTTATTTACGCTTCCCTACTTTTGAACCGTTATTCTAATAGACAGAATATCCAATACCGATAGTTATTCGGAAGAAAGGAGGGAAACATGAAACGGATAATGGCGTTAATTATTTTATTGGCTATATTATTGACTGTAAAATCTATCGTAAAAAGTATTGAATAATTAATAGGCCCCTTCCAAAATAATCTGGTCGGGGCTTTTTCATTATCCTCTCATCATCATAATATCAGACCGGAGTTCAATATATTGCTTGTATTTTTCTGGGTTGTCCACGTAATCAATCACACGAGATATTGCCATATCAGCCTGTTTCTGCCGGACTTTGGTATAATATCGGATAACTCCCTTTGATTTGTCCGAATGGCCCAGACAGTAGTCTATTATACCGTCGGGAATACCTATTTCAGAGGCATACTGAGCGAAAGACTTCCGGGTCGAATAGAACATCACTTTTTCACTGATTCCGATAGATTTGACGAGGGCAGCCAATGAACGGGATATATATCTTTGAAAGTTCTTGTAAGTAAACTTATATCCAAAATCCAACTTCCCTGTTGTTTTGTTCATCCATGTTCGGATAATAGCCATAGCCGGTTCTGGAATGGTAAAGCTGATAACTTTCGTTCCTACTGTCCTGTTCCTTGATTTAGTACGTACATATTCTATCTTCTCAGATTTTCTGAAATCATAACTCATAAGGTCTATCAGATTGATTCCTCCAAGATAGAACGACAGGCAGAATAAATCTCTGGCTATGCGAAGCCTTTTCTCTTGAGGAGATGACTTTCTGATAGCATTGAATGTTTCTACGCTTATGTCTATGTCCCTGACTGGAGAAGAGGGTATTGAGAAATCAATGTATGGATGGACTTCGTATTTCACCATACGTTTTTTGATTCCTCGGTTGATGATTGTTTTAGTATGTCGCATCATCATACCGTTTGTCGTCTCTCCTAACTTCTTGTTTTTTCTCAGAAAGGCTGAATACCCCTCAATTATTTCGGGAGTGATGTCACACAAAAGTATATCGCCATGAACATACTCAGTGAAGTATTTCCGGTTTTGTCTGAGTAGGCCGGCATACCCACTACTCCCCTTTTCTACTAATTCGTTTTCGTATGCCATGCAAACTTGCTGGAACGTAGCAGATTCATCCCCGGACTGGGATTTAGAAATAATATTCTTGATTTGGGCGCATGAGTATATCTCCTTGTTCTTGATAGCATCAAGTTTTTCCTGGTATTCATTCAGGAGATTTCTTAGTTTGGAGTTCATCATTGAAGCATCAGGCCTTTTGACAACCTGTCCGTTCTTGAACTGTGACTCTGAGTCAATGATGAAATTGGTAATGATGTAGGATGTCTCATGTTTGTGGCAGACTGCAATCCTAATTTTATGCCTGCCATCTTTCAAGACTTTAGCCTTGAATACGGTCAATTTGAGTGTTGCCATATAGATTAAAATTTTTAGGATAAGTAAAAGATAAGTGCAAAACCTCAAAAGTGAGGTTTATATCCTTTTTTTTAATCTATAAATCGGAGAAAGTTTCTTAGAGAAGCAAAGGCTAACATCCTTAATTATCAGAATATTAGCCTTTAAACACTGCGGAGCGGCAAGCGGGACTCGAACCCGTGACCCTCAGCTTGGGAATATTCCTCCAATTTATAGTGTATCTGTTTGTAAATCAATTTATTGTAAATTCTCTTTTAACTGTCCGGGATAAGTTTTTGAACATTTTTTCTACTTGAAAGCCTTCCCTATCCTGTCACCGGATACCCATCCGTCACCGAACTGACAGTTCTTGATGTCTACAATATAGACTCCCTTTATCTCCAGTCCTTTACCTTGCGCTTCTTCCAAGTATGTACGTGCATAAGCATCAAAATTAGCTCCCGGATAGGCATCTATGGCAAGGATTAGAAAATTCGCGTCGGTCAGTTCACCTTTGTAGATTCCTATTTCAGCATCCACGAGACTTTGGACGTATCTGTCTGCTTTGTCTTTCTGTTCCTGTGATGGCTTATTGCTTCCGCAACTGAATAATGATATAGCCACCAGAACGGCTACTAATATATTCTTCATAACATCAAGTATTAAGTTTGTTCTTCAGTTCATTATACAAATCGGGATTCTTTATGTCCTCCCAATAGTATTTTCTGTACCGGCTTCTACTAAATCCATTCTTGTCATCATAAACCATGATGCATTCCTTGTCACACAAGACGATTACCGAAGACAGAAGCAGCTTGGCATAAGAGAAGGCCTGAAGAAATGCCGCTTCTATTTCCTGATTATTCTTCATGTGGTATTTTGCCTCAATCAACACCTTTGACTTTTCATCTTCTGGCTTGTTGTCATAATGAAGCGCATAATCCGGGAAAATACGGTGCCCTCTTCCTGCATGGATTGGCAACTGACGGATGTAGTCCTTATGCTCATACCACCCCATGCTATTCAACAAAGGTTCCAGTAAATTCACTTCAACATCTCTTTCATTATTCACAGTTACTCCCTCCGGCAATGAAGGTGTGTAGATTTGTGGAAGTGCGGACGTATCAAACCCTTTGGCCGCGAGCATACGAAGAAGTTCAGAATAATCCTTTCCACTAACCGGCCACCCGTTAACTCCTTGGAAATTTTTCCTTACGAGCGGATGGTTGGAAAAGTATCCATCAGCTTTCAGGTCTTTCAATGAAATCTTAGGTATAGCTATCCTGTCTCCGATATATGTATTGCTATAATAGTGAAAGAATGGGTCTACTACTCCATCTGTCTGCGCAATCCACAGGCAAGTAATGGCACTCACAGGAGAAGTCTCATAATGAACAAGAATATCTCCCCTCTTAGTGTCCATGTTTGTCTGCCAGAATCCGGTAGTCCAATGAGTACCATATCCTTCAATCAATCCACCAATGAACCATGCAGCCGACGGTTGGGGCATTTTGCCTTTTTCTTCTGTACCAAGAACATTCGGAACATAATCATACATGAAAGCACTAAGCTCGTCAGGCGACAATCCATTTTCCGTTCTGAATCGGTAGAATACCTTACATAATTCCCAGTAATACATACACCTGGCTTTATAATCAGATTTCTTTGGAATTGTAGGAAGTTCTATTTCAAAGTAGTCCGCAAGCTTTGTAAGCTGATAGAACTCGTCAATGTAGATATACGGGAAGAAATACTCTCCAAACAAATAATTCAACTCCATTGACAGGAATGGAATAAGTTCAAGCATCCGGTCAAAGTCCCCTATCTTTAAGACTTCCTCTGATTCTATTATCAGTCCCGTGGATATAATTTCTTCATATAGCTTACCAGCTTCTTCCAAGGACTGTAATTCTGCTCCTTCATGTTCAGAAACCTTGTAGCACCAGAAGTCTTCGAGGATTCCACAAATCATTCCTGAATTGAAAGAATCCTTGATTTTAGGATTGTATTTCTCGAACAGGCGTTCCTCTTCCATCCACTCTTTTCTGTCTGAAAATGCAGCTATGGTAGACTTTCCTTCAGAAGAGTTCTTGTACAGGTTCCAAAGGTATTGATTGAATTTCATGGCTATAATCTTTTCATACAACCAAGAACCTGGAAGATATGTTCTATCATATTCTTAGGAAGTTCCTGAATACCATATTCCGGAGATTTATTGGTCGGAACCAGTGTATAGCATTTCGGGTCACTTGATGGCCCTAATCTCTTGATCGTTCGCATTCCGTTTGTCGTTACTATCGCATATACCTCTCCAAGTGGAAGAAAAGACTTATCTTCTATCTTCTTTAATGCAATAATGTCTCCATGAGTGATTTCCGGTTCCATCGAATGTCCGGTGACATTGCACCAGCATGTGGCTTCGTTGTACTTCTTGAAGTCTATCAAGTATTCAGGCTTTGCGGTCTGGTCATTTAGGACAATATCAAATCCTCCTATGAAATCTACATTATAGTAAGGTACACCATTAGAGTAACTTATTACAGGTTCAGTTTCTGTTTTCTTATTATCAATGATAAAATCGGAAACCTTAAACTTGTCAACAGAGGCAGCATCGAATCGAGCACACAACTTTCTATATTGTTCAGGTTCTAAATCCCTCATAGACTTTTCCATACCTGAAACATTAGCTTGACCACATTCAAGAATATCAGCAATATTCTTTTGGGTAAGTCCAAATGCTTGTCTGAATCCTTTTAAATCGTACATATCAGTAATATTATTTCGGTAAAACTAAAATAAAGTTAATATCACTGATATTTTCACTGTAATATCAGTGATATATCAATAATATTAGTACATTTGCATATCGAAACTAAGATACGAAACAAAGATAACAAATAACATCAATAATACACACGATTATGAAAAGAAATGTATTACACGAGATTATGAGCCTTGCATGGCAATTGGTAAAGAGAAACGGTTTCTCTATCAGTGAAGCGTTGAAATGCGCCTGGGCTAACATGAAGCTGAAAGCTGCAATGAATCAAAGAATCGTAAAGTTCTACTTCAAAAAGGTAGATGGTTCTGTTCGCGAAGCCTACGGCACGCTGAAAGAAAACCTGATACCTGCTACATCAGGTGACAACAGAAAGAAGAACGACACCGTTCAGGTGTACTTCGACACAGAGAGACAAGAATACAGATGCTTCAAAAAAGCTAACCTTTTAAATATCGCATGACTATGACACGCCACGAAATCGAAGAAGAACTTGACGGGCTGTACAAAGACCTGAATTTCGCCTATAACGCAGATGAAGAGACTGTATGCAGGACTTTCAACGCTGACAGCAAGCAAGAATACATCAAAGCACTTACTGAAGAGGTGGATAAATACGAAGCCCTTCTTGAAGAATACAACCTGCCTGAAGATGATGGCATGGACTACATCAACCTTCAGTTATCACAAGGCATGGCAGTGACACACTGGTAACTCACCTACCCTGCTGACGGATTGAACGGTAGCCGGCAGCGAGAGCCGGGCAGGGTTCTACTTGATTGGTTCTTTGACATGATGGAAATTTTAGGCTTACCGTTAAGCCTGACGCAAAAGGGATTCGACTGAGTAGCGATAACGGCTGGGTGAAAAGAGTATGAGTAATGGACTGCACTAAGCAAACGCAGCATACAAATCACACAGATAACAAAAACGACTTATACGATTGCAGGTGGCCGTAGGCCGGCTACAAAGACAATCTTCACTGATTAGACACCAGCAAGAACTATATATACCCGTGGCTTACCCAACCTTGGATAAGTAGTAAGGCAACCACCGGAACGCCCACGGGAACGAATTTTAAACTTAATGACAATGAAAATATCTATTTACAAATTATCAGCACTGCTTGGACGGTTGAAATTACACGTACAAAGAGTGCTGAATGAAATGAACAGGTATGGCCTGATTAATAAGGTTTCATCAAGAGATGGAAGCATTATAGAGCTCACTGAAAAAACTCAGGAGCTTCTTTCTTTAGGATTTCAAGCTCCTTATAAAGAAATTCAACGTATTCCTCAACTGTATCGTGGTGATTCTCTCCTGATACTGGGTCTATTAGAGTTGAGTTTAAGAGATAGTCACGACAGAATGACTTTCCTTCAATAGCATCATTTTCGGATAATGATGTATCTTGCGGAAATCCGACAATATCCATTGCCCAATCCAGCAAGTCATCAATTCGTAGTATTTTGAAGTTAATGATAATTCCCATCTGATAGTATTTATCATCTATCTTACATAATTTGAGGTATTCAGTGATAAGTTCTTCTGCTATCTGACGTTGGGTTTTAATAAAATGATTTTCCATGTTTGCTTACATATTTGATTAGAGACTTCAAATGTAAGCAAATCCCCCGAATAAGACGAGATGTTGCCAATCAAATTGGCTCGGGGGAACTCTTTTAATGATAATCACATGAAAAAACTTCTTTTTCTCTGTGCATTGTCTGTACTGGTGATGCACTTCAATCAAGACCTATCTGCTATGTACTGGATAGGAATTATCGGGTTTATAATCACAGGTTTTTCAATCGCTAACAGACTGGACAATGGACGAACTTCAAAAAATAATAAAGAGCATCTGCGATGATTTTGCTGACATCAACGCAATTCTGTCCGCACGCTCGCGGGAACTGGACAGAAGGGAGCTGTTCGATAATGAGATAGAAACAGAAATCAATAATTTAAAACGGAATAGACATGAAAACCAATGAAGAATTGAAGGCTATGACGCAGGATGAACTTGTGGCATACGCAGAAAAGCTACAAAGCGAATTGGAAGAATACAAAAAATCAACGTTGTATTTTTCAGAGGAAAAGAAAAAGATTGAATCAAAGTTCGAGAACTTCAAGAACATGGTCAAATCGTTGGTCATTTTAGTTGATTAGTGTTGGTTATAAAAAGTGGGTGCCGGGCTGTGAAGTTCGGCATTTTTTATTGGCGGGTAGTTCAGATGGTAGAACATTTCGTAGGGTTAGCGAAAAGGTCACGGGTTCGAGTCCCGTTCTGCCAGCAAACAATCAAATTTTTAAACTATGGTAAGAGAAATTACAGTAGACGAAAACTATCAGACTGTGCGTCTGTTTGACGCAATGAAGAAAGGGGACATTTACAAGGTTCCCTATGACAAGAAACGGCATATCGGAATCAAGCTGGAGGCATCACGCCGTAACCGTGACCTCCGCTTGATCGGGACACTTAAAAACAAAATGGACGTGAAATACCGGGTATCGGCCACAGAGTATCCGGGCTTCTCGGCAATTATCTGCTTAAAATAAACGCTTATGGTAAACGAAGAAGTTCTAAAGATAGTCCTCAATGACAAGACTTTTGGACGCGATACTGCTGCCGACATTGTAGGCGGTTTGGCCAGATTGAAAGAATTGGTAGGAAAAGGTCTTATCAGGGCTGAAAAGACAACGAACAAGCAAAACGGAAAGTGGTTCTGCAATGCCTGGGATGTGATTAAACATGCGAAACTGAAATATTGATTAACTAAAAAAATTGCATTATGAGTTTGATTAAAAAATCCAATGAGTTAGTAATTCCTTCCACCGTTAAGATGATGATTTACGGTCAGGCAGGTATGGGTAAGACAACAGTAGCTTTGAGCGCACCGAAACCGTTGTTGCTCGACTTTGATAATGGTGTAAAACGTGTGAATATGGCCCACTTGGACGGTATCGACATCGTACAGGTAAGTTCATGGCAGGATGTTCAACAGGTATTGCAAGAAGACCTCTCTGCCTACCAAACAATCGTAGTGGATACCATCGGCAAGATGATGGACTTCATTATTTCCTATAAATGCGGAACTCGCCAGCCACAAATTAAGGATTGGGGCGGTATCAATGCAGAGTTTTCATGGATGACACGAACGCTTTCATCATTGAATAAGAACGTGGTGTTTGTGGCCCACCGTGATACCCGGAAAGAAGGTGACGATACAGTATTCATCCCTGCTTTGCGAGAGAAATCCTATAATTCCATCGTAACAGAACTTGACTTGCTCGGCTACCTTGAAATGCGAAACGAGAATGGAGTGCAGAAGCGTACAATCACATTCGACCCCACATCAAGAAACGACGGAAAGAATACCTGTAACCTGCCGGGTATCATGTTTGTACCTAACATACTCGACAAGAACGGCAACCCGACAGCCAAGAACGACTTCATCACTACCCAAGTCATCCGTCCTTACCTGAACATGCTTCAGGTGAAGAAAGAAGAAGCTGCTAAGTACGACCATGTGATAGCCGAAATCAAAGAGAATATCGAATTCATCACCGACGCCCAGTCAGCCAATGAGTTCGCTTCCCGTATTAACGAGTTCGAGCATGTGGGCAGTTCTTTGAGTATGGCCAGAAACCTGTTTGCTGCCAAGGTAAAAGCCCTTGGGCTGGTATTCAACAAAGAGACCAAGACCTATGCAGACAAAGCAGCCTAAATTCAAGTTTTATGCAACGCTTCTCGATGCCTTCACAAGCTATCTGAAAAGCGATGCCATTTGGGAAAGGTATTGGGGATTCAGCGAGAATCCCCCACATACCCCTGAAGAGTTCAGGCAAAAGCAGTTCCAAAGCCTGATTGACACGATTAACCGTGTCCCGTTCGACAGTGAAGCAGCCGACAAGGGAACGGCTTTCAATGAGGTGATAGACTGCATGATTGAGAACCGGAAGTCAGACAAGGTACATGTGGAAAGACTGCTGTCTGATATGGTTGATGGCAGACAGTCAATAGTAGGACTGCGAGCCACTTACAACAACCGACAGTTTGACTTTCCCCTTTCACTTTGTCGCGAGTTTGCAAACTATTACAAAGGGGCCTTGACCCAGCAACGTGTTGAAGCAACTTTGCCTACATGCTTCGGAAATGTTCTTCTATATGGATATATAGATGAACTGATGCCGTTGTCGGTTCACGATATAAAGACTACCGGAAGTTACTATGTAGGTAAATTCAAAGACCACTGGCAGCACATGGTTTATCCGTATTGCCTGATGCAGAACGGTAGTGATGTGAGGTTGTTCGAGTATAATATTACGGACTTCCGGGCGACATACACCGAGAGCTACACTTTCGTATCGGCACGGGATATACCTATCCTTATAAATCATTGTGAGGACTTTATACGGTTCTTGAATGACAACAGAGATTTGATAACCGACAAGAAAATTTTTGCAGAAGATGAGTAACCAAGTAACCGGACGGCTGGTCTATATTGGCCAGCCACAAGAAATCCCATCCAAAAGTGGTGGAAACCCGTTTGTGAAACGTGAATTTTTGCTTGATGCCACGACACACGACCCCTATACAGGTGAACGAAGTCAGTACGAGAATATCCTGCCGCTTGAAGTAAGTGGTGATAAATGTTCAGAACTTGACCAGTTCAGATACGGCGATGTGATAACGGTTTCCTTTGCCCTGCAGGGCAGAGAGTGGACGAATCAGGATGGACAGGTGAAACGTATGGTATCCATCCGCTGCTATAAACTGGAAGCCCGTCGGCCTGTACACCAACCGGCACCAGCGCAGCAACCAGCTATCCAGCCGGGACCGATGCCGCAGCAGTTTCCGCCGGAAGTGGATGCTAACGGGAACCCCAAGGATGACCTACCCTTTTAGCCTATGATATTCAATCTGAAAAATGAGTATGAGATACCTAATTTTAAAGAGTATGTGAACAAGCTTTTCAGGGAACATGCAGTTGTGGAAGTAAGAAAGAAACTTCCTAACCGCACGCTGGCCCAGAACAGCTATTTGCATCTGCTCTTAGGGTATTTCGGAAGTGAGTACGGTTGCAGCCTTGAAGAAGCAAAGATTGACTTCTACAAAAGAACTTGCAACCGTGATTTGTTTGAGAGAAAGACGGTCAACAAGAAAGGCAAGGAAGTTACCTACCTGAGAAGTTCAGCAGAACTTACAACAGGTGAAATGACTTTGAGCATTGACCGTTTTCGTAACTGGTCTGCGTCCGTAGCTGGAGTATATCTGCCGGCAGCCAACGAACAACAGATGCTTATTTACGCACAACAAGAAATCGAACGTAATAAAGAATTTATATGATAGAAACAAGGAAAACCGAACAACGGTATATAACATCTGACCCAGCGAAGATGCTTAATATGTATCTTGCAAAGAGCGTGTATAAAACATGGAATGAAGATTTCATAGATGTAGATACTAATGAAAAAACTACTATCGAAAGGAATGAGCTCCTTTTTACACGTGGTACATTGATAGACCAAGACACTCTTGCGCAAATCCGTTTCAGTATGGAAGCTGATGGTATTAAAGAAGTAGAGGTCAGCAACCAGAAACGAATGGCTTTTGAAAATGAGAATAAATGTCTGTATCCTTATATCGCACAAGTCCAAATTGACGATAAGAAATACAAGTTTCTTCTTTATGCTACCGGACTGGAAAATGTAATTGCCATTCTAAAAGATTACATCGAACTGAACTATCAATCTGGCTTTACTTTGACAATGGCAAAAGAGTTTGATTCATGTATCATCCTTACTGATAATTTGAAAGAACGCAAAATTGATAGTGCTTTAGAAGAAGATGAAACGAACTCTGAAGAAACAGAGGAAGAATCAAAGCCTAATGAAAAGAAGTTCTACCAGATTGAAACCAAAGTAACCTTTGATGATGAAGAAGAAAGAACTCAAACCTTTGTTGTTCACACTTTCAATGTGGATAGGGCTATGATGCTTATCTCTCATTGGCTTAAAAACAAAGAGGAAGAATATGAGAGACAAGCCAAAGAAAAAGGGCATGAATACGAGAAGAAAGATATTCATACCTCTATTGAATCAGCCAAACCGATTCCTGTCGGAAGGTTCATTCCCAAAGAGTTTTCTATGGCTTATGTAGAATAAAAAGCCCTCCATCTGTTCACGAACAAATAGAGGGTGCCATCATTAGCAATCATCTTATTTCTTTAATAGAATCTGAAACAATTTATCGATACCGCGAACGATATAGACTGCAATTATAGAAGCCAGTAAGCTTAATATGAATTGTATCATATTTTAATTTTTTAGATTAAAAAATATGAATCTCGTTTCTATTGTGGAAAACCACTTAATCTACTAAACTTTACAATAATCTTTTATACCAGCGGTTACCTACTCTCCCACAGTAATGCAGTACCATCGGCGTAACAAGGCTTAACTTCTCTGTTCGGAATGGGAAGAGGTGGTTCCCTTGTGCTATAATCACCTACCCCTTACGTAAAGGGGCATGCAAATATAATACAATTATGCCATACTACATAAAACGAAAACCTAAAAAGAAGAAAGAAAAGCCTTTGCCGTTATTTGACAAGGCAGGTATCAAAGTAAAGAAGAAGCCGGATTTAGTGGCCAAGCTCGATAAAGTTTTCAGCCGCTATATCCGGCTTCGTGATTGTATGCCGAACGGATATTTCCGCTGTATCTCATGCGGTCAGATAAAGCCATACGCACAGGCAGATTGCGGACACTTCCATTCACGCCGCCACATGGCTACACGCTTTGACGAGGATAACGCCCATGCCGAGTGCCGGGCGTGCAACCGATTCAGTGCCGACCATTTGATACGCTACGAAGCAAATTTGAAGGCAAAAATCGGACAGCAGCGTTTCGACAAGCTGGCATGGAAAGCGGGACAGGCAAAGAAATGGACTGATTTTGAGTTAATTGAGCTCACAAAGTATTACAAGATTTTGGGAGACAAACTGAGTAAGGAGAAAGGCTTATGAGTTACATATTACGAGATTATCAGCAGAAAGCCAGTGATGCAGCGGTAAAGTTTTTTGCTAACAAAGCCAAGAAGAACAATGCCATCATGGTGCTGCCAACCGGTGCCGGAAAGAGTCTGGTAATAGCCGACATCGCCAGCCGCCTCGAAGGGCACACGCTGGTATTCCAGCCAAGTAAGGAGATACTGGAACAGAACTATCTGAAGCTCTGTTCGTATGGGATTCTGGACTGTTCCATTTACTCTGCATCATTCGGGCGAAAGGAGATTTCAAGAATAACATTTGCCACTATCGGCAGCGTAGTCAACCATCCGGAACTCTTCCAGCATTTTCAGAATATCATCATTGACGAGTGCCATCTGGTCAACCCGAAAGACGGAATGTACAAGAGATTTCTTTCGATGCTGAAATGTAAAGTCCTTGGATTGACGGCCACTCCTTACCGTCTTTCATCAAGCAGGGATTTCGGCAGCATGTTGAAGTTCATCACACGCACACGCCCATGCGTGTTCTCTGAGGTGATTTATCAGGTACAGATTTCTACCCTTTTGGATATGGGTTATCTGTCAAGGCTGAACTATTATGAGATGAACCCTTTAGGATGGAACGAACTTAACCTGAAGGTGAACACGACCGGAGCCGACTACACGGACAAGTCTGTCGTAAAGGAGTATGAACGTATTGACTTCTACGGGTTTCTGGTCAGCATTGTGCAAAGGCTTATGAACCCGAAAAGCGGGGTAAAGAGAAAAGGTATATTGGTGTTTACCCGTTTCCTAAAAGAAGCTGAACGCCTTACCTAGTCCATTCCCGGAACGGCCATCGTTTCGGGTGAAACGCCGAAGAAAGAGCGTGAGCGTATTCTTGAAGCGTTCAAGGCCGGAGAAATTCCGGTGGTGGCCAATGTCGGCGTACTAACAACTGGATTTGATTATCCAGAACTGGATACGATTGTCATGGCACGTCCTACTATGTCACTGGCCCTATGGTATCAGATAGTCGGCCGCGCCATCCGCCCGCATCCGAGCAAGGAGGCAGGATGGATAGTTGACCTTTGTGGTAACCTGAAACGATTTGGCGAAGTCAAGGATTTACGCTTGGTAGATGGTGGTAACGGCAAGTGGGCCGTGTATTCTAACAACAGGCAGTTGACTAACGTAAGATTCTAAGATTATGGAAGGATATATAAAACTAAGCCGCAAGTTCTTCTCGAATGATATGTGGAATGAGGCCCGGACTTTTAGCAGTTGCGAAGCGTGGCTTGACCTGATTCAGTCAGCACGATTTGAGGCAACGCCCCGTATGGAGAGTATCGGAGGTCGAGAAGTCTCTTATACAAGAGGACAATATCCTGCATCCATAAGATTTTTATCAAAGCGTTGGCACTGGACTGAAAGACGGGTACGGACTTTTCTTGCCTTTCTGAAGAGAGAGAACATGATAACACTCTCTCAGGATCAGGGAATGAACATTATAACCCTTGTAAAATACAATGACTACAACGGAAATCCTACTGACACAGCAAGTGACACAAGCAACGACACAATGAGTGACACAAATATCATTCAGGAAATCAATGATTTACGTTCGCAAGTGACACAGCTAATGACACAAGTATCGACACAGCGAGTGACACAGCCCCAAAAGGAAGCCGAAAAGCGACACACGGGTGACACAAAGCAAATAAAGGAGAAGAATATTATTAAAGAAACTACTACTAACGTAGTAGCAAAGAAAGACGCGGCTAAAGCCGCTACTCTCTCACGAAAAGATTCTTTCTACCAGTTATTGGTTCCTTATGTTGGCCAGTATCCGAAGGAAATGATTCGTGCCTTCTTCGACTACTGGAGTGAGCTTAACAAGTCAGAAACCAAGATGCGATATGAACTGGAAAAGACTTGGGAGCTTTCCAAAAGACTGGCGACCTGGGCCAGTCGTGAGAAAATTCCTTCAAAAACCGATGTGGGCGTAGTCCTGAAAGACAATTCACCTGAAAAATACAAGAAAGGATGGTAAACATGGAACAGATAAATTTTCAACAGACAATCGCACGGCTCAAAGATACGGGCTTCTCCCCTATTCCGAATGTCGTACAGGTATCCGTTCCGGAGGCGAAGAGGGTTCTCTGGGCCGGCATCAGGTATTTCACTGGAAATAACGCCCAATGGCTGCCGGAGTACGAAGAGGTGGCAGGTTGGCTGGCCGGCAATGAAGGCCGCGGACTTCTGTGTTTCGGCAACTGCGGACGAGGAAAGACCCTTATCTGCGGAAAGATTCTTCCCCTACTCCTGAACCATTACTGCGGAAAGGTGGTAAGCTGCTACGATGCACAGCAGATGAACGCTGATTTGGACGCTGTGAAGCAAAAACACATCATCTACGTTGATGATATAGGGACAGAGAATTTAAGCGTTAAATACGGAGAAAAAAGGCTTGCTTTCGCTGAGCTGGCGGACGAGGCAGAGAAGAAGGGAAAACTTCTCATTCTTACTACCAACCTCACGATAGATGAGCTTAGAGAGAAATATGGAGAAAGAACCATCGACCGGCTGAGAGCTATAACGAAAACCGTCCTCTTCAGCGGTGAAAGCCTGAGAAAATGATATGAAAATCACAATCAACTGGGTAACTCGTGACTGGAACCTGATCAGGAGGCTGCGCGAGAAATACCGTCTACCGCAATACATGAATGTAAACAGGCTTACCGAAGCGGAAGTAGACGAAGAGACCCTTGACAATCTCCGTAAGGGTGAGCCGAAGTATTTAATCATCAGAAAAGTAGAGAAATGACAAGACAAGAATCAGAAAGAAAGCTCAATGAGATGAGACAGAAGTATATTTCCTTGATTTCATCCATGAACTTTGCCAAAGCGCAGAAAATCAAGAACAAAATTAAATCCCTTGAAAGAGAACTGGAGCCACATTCCTTGGGAGAACTTCTTCAGGACTATACCCCAGAGTTCAAGGTAGAAATGCTTCGCAAGATGCACAAGCTTTTCATCTACTCCGATTTGCTTGAAGGGGCAGCACTGGAGTTCCAGTCTGAACTTGAATCAAACGGAATAGATGCCCAAGTGGTTTTTCAGGTTAAGCGTGCATTGAAAGAGCTGAGAAGCATAGTACGGATACCCGATGAAGAGAATAACACCTCTTTGTCTGACAACTTTGCCGGGATGTGTGATGAATCCGGACTGTTAGTAAGTAACATAATCAACAAATATCTTGCAAAATGATAACGGAAAGTGACCCGATGCTTCCACGTAAGATGGATTTGGAGAAGAACCCTTCTGGAACCGAATTGAAAATCGCCCGGCAGCGGGAGATGGAGAAGAATGGAAAGTATGTGGCTGTACCCGGTGACAAGACTAGGACACGAATCTTCGTCCGCAACGGTGAGAACGTGGAAAAGAAGATAGCTGCGTATTTGGAGAGAATCAACAACCGACCTCAAAGATGGAACTGATATGATAAAGTTACTCTATATAGACCTTTTCTGCGGTGCCGGTGGAACCAGTACCGGAGTAGAAAACGCACGCTACGAAGATGAACAGTGCGCTAAAGTGATAGCATGTGTAAACCACGATGCAAACGCCATCGCCAGCCATGCGGCCAACCATCCGGATGCGCTGCACTTCACGGAGGACATCAGAACTCTGGAACTGTCCCCCTTGGTTGCTCACATAGACCGTATGAAGAAGATTTATCCGGATGCACTGGTTGTGCTGTGGGCCAGCCTTGAATGTACGAATTTCAGTAAGGCCAAAGGCGGCCAGCCACGGGACGCTGACAGCCGGACATTGGCTGAGCATCTGTTTCGCTATATCGAGGCAATCAATCCGAGTTACATTCAAATTGAAAATGTAGAAGAGTTTATGAGCTGGGGAGATATGGACAAACATGGGCATCCCATCAGTAAGGACAAAGGCCGTTGCTACGAGAAATGGAAACGGAATGTGAAGCGATACGGCTATGACTTTGACTGGCGAATCCTGAACGCTGCCGATTATGGTGCCTATACAACTCGTAAGCGGTTCTTCGGTATCTTCGCCAAACGTGGCCTGCCTATCGTATTCCCAGAACCGACACACTGCAAGGATGGGAAAAACGATATGTTCGGTCGGCTGGAGAAGTGGAAGCCTGTCAAGGATGTGCTGGACTTTTCAGATGAGGGAGAAAGTATCTTTTGCCGGAAGAAGCCGTTGGCTGAGAAAACTCTTGAACGCATCTATGCCGGATTGATTAAGTTCGTGGCCGGAGGTAAGGAGGCATTCTTAGTGAAGTACAACTCCATGAATCGGAAAGGTAAATACCAGGCACCAAGCGTTGACGAGCCATGCCTGGTTGTGGCAACACAAGGACGGCTTGCATTGGCCAAGGTGAACTTTCTTTCAAAGCAATTCAGCGGACAGCCGGATAGTAAGAACATATCTGTGGAAGGACCTGCCGGAACTATCACCTGCAAAGACCACCACGCTTTCGTGTCGGCCTATTACGGAAACGGTCATAATCATTCTGTAGAACTTCCAGCCCCGACGGTAACTACAAAAGACAGGCTATCACTGGTTACTCCTTTCTTTATGAATTACTATTCCGGTGGAGGTCAGTTAGGAAGTGTTGAAACACCATGTCCCGCCATCATGACGGTGCCAAAACAGAATCTGGTTACTCCGGTGCTTATGAAGCAGGCTCCTTTCCGTAAGCCGTGGATAATGAACACAGCTTTCTCGAATATTAGAAGCAACATCAAGCAACCGTCGCAGACAATCACAGCCAATCGCAAATGGCATTACCAGATGAATCCCCAGTTTGCCAGTGCAGGAGGTTCTGTGAACGACCCTTGTTTCACACTGATTGCACGGATGGACAAAATGCCGCCTTATCTGGTAGAAGTTGAAGGAGGTATCGGCATACAGGTCACACCCGAGGATAGTCCGATGACCGTCAAAATTAAGGAGTTTATGGCTCTCTATGGCATCATCGACATCAAGATGCGTATGCTACGGATTGCTGAACTCAAGAAGATAATGGGATTTCCGGAAGACTATATACTGATTGGGCCACAGTCAGACCAGAAGAAGTTTATCGGCAACGCCGTGGAAGTGAACATGGCCCGCGTGCTTTGTGAGGCTATCTGTAAAGAGATTGTCAGAAAACGAAAGGTTGCATAAAATGGTTAGTGAGGTACATAACATGGACTGTATGGAATACATGCGGAACATACCAGATAAGTTCTTTGAGCTGGCAGTGGTCGACCCTCCATACGGAATAAATGCCCCGAACATGTCGATGGGCAGCAATATGAACCGTAGACATGGAGGATACAATGGTGAAAGTATAGCTCAAAGACTGAAAAGGAAACGCTTTAACCAAGGAGCTGGAAAACTTAAGAACCGAGCATTGAATACAATGCAATGCGATTGGGATTATCATCCTCCCTCAAAAGAGTATTTCGAGGAACTGTTCAGGGTAAGCCATAATCAAGTGATATGGGGAGGCAACTATTTTCCTCTACCACCTACACGCGGGATATTGTGCTGGGATAAAATGCAGCCTTGGAAGAATTTTTCCCAGTTTGAGCTTGCTTGGACTTCTTTTGATTGTCCGGCATCTATCATTCATTTATCAAATACAGGCGGAAACAATAAAGAATCAAAAATCCATCCTACACAGAAACCTATCAAACTTTATCAATGGATTTTTGAAAAATTTGCTAAACCTGGTGACAAAATACTGGACACGCACCTTGGAAGTGGAAGTTCCAGAATCGCAGCTTATCGGATGGGGTTCGATTTCTATGGTACCGAAATAGACAAGGAATATTTCGATGAACAAGAGAAAAGGTTTCGGAGAGAATGCTTTGGGGAGATTAAAACGACTGAAGGAATTATTGTACAACAAAATCTATTTTAAGTCATGGGAAAGCTAAAAGTCTATTATGGATGGGCCAGAATTGGCAATGTTCGAAAGAAGCGTGCTTTGTCGGTCATGTTTGAAAACGAAATGCTTGGATGCAGGAGTGAGCGTGGACAAAGGTGTCTGAGAACAATTCAAGACACCGTATTTGAGCGGTACCAGACTGAGGAAGAAATGGCTGATGGGAAACGTCAGAACCGGATATTTACAGAATACAGCCTGTTTCTCGACGAGAAACCTATCAATGGAAGCCTTGAAAGATGCTTACTGATTAACAGAGAAGCTGACAAGAATCATGTATCAAAGGCTATGCGTGAAAGAATCTCAGAGGCACTAAGAAAGGCTTTCTTATTTTCAAATCCTGGGTATAAAGAACCGAGTAGACAACTTGAATTAAAATTTGAATGATATGGGAAAGCAGGAAAGTTTGAGTGATTATTATCAGTTCGTAAAGGATTTGGCTAAAGCTGAAAAGGAGCTGAAAATCGAGAATTGGGTGCAAATCAGCATCTGCTACGGTTATGGTCATCAATCTGTCATCCTATACACATACGACCTTCCTCGTGAAGTGTACGAAAGAAGGATGTGGGTAATCAGATGGAGGGTGGCCAGATTGCAATGCCAGTATCCGAGGAATGATGTGTATCCTTCTTTTTACTACTACGACAATCGTTCAGGAGAGTCGCTTGAAGTGAGTTCCTGCCTATCTAAACTGATTTCTGCAAAAGCCCAGATAACAAAAGCAGAACGCAGGATGAATGACTACATCGAGTATAACCGTCAGAACAACATATTCTTTGACGAGGATACGGACGCGGAACTGGTTAAGTTCCGGGATAAGCTGGAGCGCAAGAAACTTGAATGTGCTGAATGTGAAAAGAGACTTGAACAACTTGTAGAAAAAAGGAGGAAAGAAAATGGCTAACATTGTCAAATTAACCGGATGCAAGGAGGTTTCGCATGATATATATGCTTACTTCACTTGTGATGCTG
>ENA-OURV01000932-OURV01000932.1-human-gut-metagenome-genome-assembly--contig:-NODE-932-length-24283-cov-9.432599_pt1 | contig 24283 bp, 22 predicted proteins | sample MGYA00242141_ERZ509072 | MGnify/ENA primary metagenome ERZ509072 (study PRJEB26280, sample SAMEA2338763) | human gut metagenome | biome: human gut; feature: human-associated habitat; material: faeces... | reverse complement strand
AGCGGCGTGCTCACAGGAGCCGGCGGCTGCGCGGGAAGCGGCGGCCAAGGACGGCGCAAAGGAAAAATCGGGCAAGGAAAAGGCGCAGAGCGCGGCGATGATGATATTCAGCGTGGTGCTGGGGCTGCTGCTTGCAATAGGGCTGTTCATATATTTGCCCAGCCTGATAACCAAATGGCTCAGCGGCGCCGTTCCGGCCTTTGAAAACCAGGTGCTAAGAAGCGTGGCGGAGGGTGTTATACGGATTATCATATTCATAGGCTACATGGCAAGCATGCTGCTTATGAAGGATATCCGCAGGACATACATGTATCACGGCGCGGAGCACAAGACGATATTCTGCTATGAAAACGGTTTGCCCCTCACGGTGGAGAATGTACGCAGGCAGAGCCGGTTTCATCCCCGCTGCGGAACCTCCTTTATGATACTTATGCTGTTTGTGGGAATATTCATTTCCATGTTCATATCCACGCCCAACCCTGTTGTGCGTACGCTTATAAAGCTTGCGTGCCTGCCGGTAGTGGTTTCGATAGGCTATGAGCTTATAAAGCTGGCGGGGAGATACGATAACATATTTACCCGCATTATAAGCGCGCCGGGGAAGTGGCTCCAGCGGATAACCACGCGCGAGCCGGACGACAGCATGATAGAATGCGCCATTGCCGCCTTTGAGGCGGTAGTGCCCAAGGACGGCAGCGACAACTGGTAAGGGCAGGAGCGCGAGGGAATCGGCGGCGCAGGTTCAAACGGATATTTTTTTGAAAAAAGGCGCGGCGGAGAATCGCAGGGCGGCGGGAACGGAATTTTTGCACGAAGCGGCAGCAAACCGCAGGGAAGGCTGAAATGGAGAATATTACAACGACATATAACTGGGCGGGCTTTATATCCGCCTATTGGTGGGTACTGCTGATAACGGCGGCGTTTGCATATCTTCTGGGCAGCGTCAACTTTGCCATTATTTTTTCCTCGATTGCCCGCAGGAGAGATATACGCAAGTACGGCAGCGGCAATGCTGGGGCTACGAATGTGTTAAGAACCTTCGGGCCGGTGCTGGGAGGCTGCACCTTTGTTTGCGATGTGCTTAAGGGGCTTGCGGCGGTGGCTGCGGCGGGAGCGGCGGCATCTTACCTTGTTCCGGGAGGGGACGGCGCGCGCGAGGTGGCGGCGATAAGCGGAATGGCCTGTGTTTTCGGGCATATGTTCCCCGTGTTTTTCTCCTTCCGCGGCGGCAAGGGCGTAAGCACCACGCTGGGCGTGCTGTTTATGCTGGACGGGCGTGTGGCGCTTTCCTGTCTTGGAGTGTTTTTGATTGTAACGCTGTGTACGCGCATGGTTTCGCTGGGGTCTGTGTGCGCGGCGGTGGCGGTGCCCGTGGCTACGCTTGGCTTTTCCTATACGGAGGGCATAACGCCAAGGCAGAGATTGGTTTGCGTTCTTGCCATGGCGGCGGTATGCATTGCCGTTATAATCAAGCATTCTTCAAATATTGCAAGGATAGCGGCGGGGAAGGAATCACGCCTGTCCTTGGGAAGCAAAAAGAAGCGGGACGGCAAAGCTGTGCCCCGGGAGCAGGACAAGCGGTAAAAAGGGATAAACCGACGGCTAAGGTTAACAAAGCAAATAAAAATATTAAAACAAAAGGAAAGGATGCCCGCAGGGGCAGAGCAGGTGGAGGATATGGAGAAGAAATTTCTGGCATTTGATTTCGGCGCAAGCAGCGGCCGCGCTATTTTGGGCAGGCTGGAGAACGGCAAACTTACAATGGAGGAGATTCACCGTTTTTCAAACGATCCGGTGGAGATATGCGGGCACTATCACTGGGATATTTTCCGCCTGTTTTTTGAAATCAAGCAGGGGCTTATCAAATATGCCAACATGGGCTACGGCAAGCTGGACGGCATAGGCATTGACACCTGGGGCGTGGATTTCGGGCTTTTGGGCAAGGACGGCGAGCTGCTGGGAGCGCCGTATCACTACCGTGACAAGAGAACGGACGGCATGATGGAGCAGGCGCAGAAGCTTATGCCCCGCCGGGAGATATTCCGCCACAGCGGCGTATCCTTTGAATTTTTCAATACGCTCAATCAGCTGCTTGCCATGAAGCTTGCTTCAAGCGCGGCGCTGGAGGGCGCGCAGGAGCTGCTGTTTATTCCGGACCTGTTTGCCTATTTCCTTACGGGCAACAAGGGTACGGAATTCTGCGAGGCTACGACAAGCCAGATGATAGACCCCGAAACCGGCGACTGGTCGGAGGATATCATAAAGGCGATGGGCTTCCCCAGAAGAATATTCGGGCGTATCGAGCAGCCGGGAACGCTGCGCGGCATGCTGCTGCCCTCGGTGTGCAAGGAGTGCGGCTTGGAGCCTACTCCGGTGTATGTTGTGGCGTCGCACGATACAAATGCCGCCTCCGCGGCAGTGCCGGCGCAGGGGGAAAACTGGGCATTTCTTTCCAGCGGAACATGGTCGCTTCTTGGCATAGAGGTGGACAAGCCCGTGGTAAATGATGTTACATATGAGCGTAATTTCTCCAACGAGGGCGCTATCGGCGGGCGGTACGATCTGTTAAGCAATATAATGGGGCTGTGGATAATTCAGCAGCTTCGGGCGGACTGGGAGCGTGCGGGCGAGAAGCTCTCCTTCCCGGATATGGTGAAGCTGGCGCAGGAGGCGCAGCCGTTCAAGTGCTTTATTAACCCCGACGATAAGAGCTTTGTGGCTCCCGTAGGCATGGAGGAGCGCATACGCGCCTATTGCGAAAGAACCGGGCAGGAGGTGCCGCTTACCCGCGGAGAGGTTATCCGCACGGCGTATGAGAGCCTTGCACTGAAATACCGCGAGGCCATTGACGACCTTGAAAAAATAACGGGCAAGCGAATCGACGTGCTGCACATAGTGGGCGGAGGATGCCAGAACCTGCTGCTTAACCGCATGACGGCAAACGCCATAGGCCGCAAGGTGGTAACAGGGCCTGCGGAGGGCACTGCTATGGGCAATATACTCATCCAGGCTATGGGCGAGGGCAGCATAAAGGACGTGGCTCAGCTGCGCGAGGTGGTGCGCGCTTCCGTGGATACCGGGGAGTATCTGCCCCAGGATAAGCAGGCGTGGGACGAGGCCTATGCGCGCTATTGCAGGGTGACCAAATGCTGAAGCTGGCTCTTCGCGCTTCGGAGCTGACCCCGGAAAAGGCCGTGCAGGAAAAGCCGCTGGCTTTGGCCTTTGTGGGGGACAGCGTATTTGACCTGTATGTGCGGGAGTATGTGCGCGCAAGCGGGCTTAATACGCATATGCTGCACCGAGAGGCCGTAAAGTTTGTTTCGGCGCACGCTCAGGCGGAGGCGTTTATTGCAATAGAGAAGCAGCTTACCCCGCAGGAAGAGTACATATACAGGCGGGGGCGCAATACAAAGCCCACAACGGTGCCAAAGAACGCCGGGGTGAAGGATTACCGCAGCGCTACGGGCTTGGAAACGCTGGTGGGATACCTGTTTCTTACCGGGCAGCTTGAGCGTCTGGATGAGCTTATGGAAAGGATACTTACCGGCACGCGGCAGGATGACGGCGAATGCGAGGGCAAGACCGAAGCAAAGGCGTGCGCGCAGCAGCAGACGGAAACAAAAGGATAAATACGGAAAGGGAAGCCGCCGCAAAACGGGCGGCACGGAAATCAGATGGCATACAATAACGGACGCGCGCAGTCGCGCGGCGGAAAAAACGGCGCCCGCGGCAAGGGCGGATATGAAGCAAACGGGCATTCGGGCTTTGACAAAAAGGGCGGGCAGACCGGCGGATATAAAAAGCACGGCGGATATGCGCACGGCCAAACGAACGCTCACGGTGAAAAAAGCAGCGGACGGTTTGAAGGAAAACAAAACAGAAGCCGGAGCAGCTTTGAAAATGACTCCTTCGCCAAAAAGGAATACCGCAGCGCGCGGGAGAACGAAAGCTTCCGCCGTCAGCGGGAGGCTTACGACAAAGAGACCTTCTTTGAACAGGAGCAGAGCGCGCAGGAGGCGGAAAACATCCTTGAGGGGCGCAATGCCGTTAAGGAAGCGATAAAGGCGGGGCGCGAGATAGAAAAGATACTTATCTCCAACGGCCCCGGCGACGGCAGCGTAAGGGAAATCGCGGCTCAGGGACGCAAAAACGGAGTTCTGGTGCAGGAGGTGGACCGCATACGCCTTGATAAGCTCAGCCAAACGGGGGCGCATCAGGGAATAATCGCCTTTGTGGCGGCAAAGGAATACTGCACCGTGGACGACATTCTGGAAAGAGCAAAGGCAAAGGGGGAGGATCCGTTTATAATCATTCTGGACGGCATAACCGACCCGCAGAACCTTGGCTCCGTTATAAGAAGCGCGGAGTGCGCGGGGGCGCACGGGGTAATAATACCCAAGCGGCGCGCGGTGGGGCTTACTCCGACAGTGGCAAAGGCCAGCGCGGGAGCAATTGAGTATATGCCGGTGGCAAAGGTGACAAACATCGCCCAGACCGTGCAGTATCTTAAAAAGCAGGGCGTATGGATATTCGGCGCCGCAATGGACGGAGAGCCGGCAACGCGCACTAACCTTCGGGGTCCTATCGGCATAGTTATAGGCGCAGAGGGGCCGGGATTGGGTCAGCTTGTGCGCAAGAGCTGCGACAGGATAATCTCCCTGCCGGTAAAGGGCGGAATAGATTCCCTCAATGCGGCGGTGGCTGCGGCTGTTATCATGTATGAGGCGGTGCGTCAGCGGGACGGATACTGCGAGAAAGGATAAGGGTTTGACACAGGCGGATTTGTGCTCAATGGAGGAAAACCGCATAGTGCAGCTGGCTCAAAAGGGCGACGACGCCGCCCTTGAGCTGATTTTAACGCGATATAAGGATCTTGTGCGCTCAAGGGCTCGGGCATACTTTATTATGGGGGCGGAAACCGAGGACCTTATTCAGGAGGGAATGTTCGGGCTGTTCAAGGCGGTGCGGGATTATGATCCGGAAAAAAACGCCGGGTTTTATTCCTTTGCCGAGCTGTGCATAAGACGCCAGCTTATAAGCGCGCTCAAAGGTGCATCGCGCCTTAAGCACGGCCCGCTGAATACCTATGTTTCCCTTAACAAGCCCGTGCAGGAGGATTCCGAGCGCACGCTTATGGATGTGCTGGGGGGCAGCCGGCTGGACGACCCGGAGACGCTGCTTATAAGCCGTGAGGAATATACGGTGATAACCGGCAAAATTGAGCGCGTGCTTTCGGATTTTGAAAAGCAGGTGCTGGAGGCTTATCTTTCGGGATACAGCTACCGCGATATTGCAAAGCAGACGGGCGCGCAGCCCAAAAGTGTGGATAACGCGCTGCAAAGGATAAAAAAGAAGCTGGAAAGGGCTTTGGGAAGAAGCAGATGATCAAGGCGGTTATATTTGATCTGGACGGCACCCTTGCCGACACACTGAATACACTTGCGTATTTTTCCAATAAGACGCTTGAGCATATAGGGCTTGCGCCGATAGAAACGGAGCGCTTCCGCTATCTTGTGGGGCGGGGGGCAACGGTGCTTATGGAGCAGATGCTGCTTCTGCGCGGCAAAGAGCCGGATAAGCAGACGGTGGAAAAAATGCTGGCGGATTTTAACGAAATGTACCTTGCAAACACAATGTATCTTACAAAGCCGTATCCGGGCATAGAAGCAATGCTGCGTCAGGTGCGCGCCATGGGTATAAAAACGGCGGTGTTTTCCAATAAGCCCGATGCGGCGGCGCAGAAGGTGGTGCCCGCGCTTTTTGATATTCCCTTTGATTTTGTGCTGGGCAAAAGGGAGGAGCTGCCCCGCAAGCCTGCGCCGGACGGCGCGCTTTTGGCCGCAAAAGCCATGGGCGTTGCCCCGGAGGAATGCCTGTATGTTGGGGACACCGATACCGATATGCAGACGGGCGCCGCTGCGGGCATGACCACGGCGGGCGTGCTTTGGGGCTTCCGCACGGAGCGGGAGCTTAGGGAAAACAACGCCTGCATTATTGCAAAGGAGCCGCAGGATATAGTTAATGCGGTGCGCCGCTTAAACGGGCAGGATGCAGAATAAAGCGCTTGATAAAAGCGAAAAAAGGGCCGCAAAGGCGGCCCTTTTTGTGTCTTTTGCCCCTGCATGAGGGAACGGGAAGGATCAGAAGTCTATCCGGGTAAGGCTGCACATATCAAGCAGCTCCTGCTCGGTATAGCTGCCGTTGTATATGCACATTTTATAGTGCCTGCCGTTTTGCAGCCACTGCACATTCTGCTTGCAGCTCATTTGGTAATAGGGGACAAGGCAGAGTACTTCGCCCACAGAGGTAAAATCGCAGTTGATAATATAGCGCTGACCGTTATAATCAATGCCGTCGCTTTCAAGCTTTTCTTTGAGCTCATCAATGCCGTAGCTGTAAAGAGAACAAAGCTCCGCGACAGGATTTCCCTGTTCGTCATTAAAGGCTATAAATATCATACCGCGCGAGTTCGCTATGCGAATCTTGCTTATTTGCAGATTTTCCGGCATGGCGGAAGGCACCCAAATGCCCATTTCTTTGCTGTAAATCCTGTTGACGGAATCCGACTGATTACATACGGCCTGCAGTATTCCGTTAACAAAATCAATTTTTTTTGCTTCGTTGTCGGCATAAGCGGTGTGCGCGGCTTGCTTAACAGCATCAATATCAGGGTAATCAGTAAAGGAATTAACGAAAATATCTTCATTTGCGGGAAGTTCGGAAAACGGTTCATCAGAAGCGTTGTCTGAAATGCTGCCCTGTGTATCCTGCGGCGCGGTCAGTGCGTATGCCGAAACGACAAAGCACATGGCAACCCCTATTGCCAGTGCCAGCAGACCCTTTGTTTTTTTCATTGTGATCATTGGTATCTCTCCTTTAATTATAATTTGGTTTTGTTATGCTTTTTGCATAATATCCCCTATTAACAGTATATCAGATGCTGCGGGTCAAAGTCAATACTCCATATAAAATTTTACAAATGGCGATAATCAAGGCAAAATGATTTTTCCTCTTGATTTTTTGCGGGGCGGAGTGTATAATATTATACTGTATAAATATATCGCGGCTTAGGTCGTGCGAGAGGAGTTGGTTTTGTGGATCCGTCCCCCCGATGTAGGGAGCAGGAAGAAATGATGCGCCGGAATCCGGTATGTGCTTTAAGGGAGCGCGGGCGCCGTGTTATAAGGGAAATGTTTTTCCCGGACAAAAACTGACACGGCGACAGCTGCAATTGAAACAAAACAGGATTATTCGGAGGTTATCATTTTTATATGGACATTGTCAGACAGCTGCTGCTGCAGCTTGTACTTATTTTAGTAAACGCTTTTTTTGCCGCAACGGAAATTGCGGTTATATCACTTAACGAAAAAAAGGTTCGCGTCATGGCGGAGGACGGCGACAAAAAGGCTGCAAAGATGCTTAAAATAGTGGAGCAGCCCACGCGCTTTCTTTCCACAATACAGATAGGCATAACCCTTGCGGGCTTTTTGGGCTCGGCATTTGCGGCGGATAACTTTGCTCAGAGGCTTTCGGAAACAATATGCCGGGACTTCGGCATAGCGCAGCAATATCAGGGCACGGTAAATACCGTGGCGGTTATAGTCATAACCATAATACTTTCGTATTTCACCCTTGTTCTGGGCGAGCTTGTGCCAAAGCGCATAGCCATGAAGCACAAGGAGAAGCTTGCAAACGCGGTTTGCGGGGTGATATCGTTTTTGGCGGCGGTGCTGCGCCCCATTATATGGTTCCTTACAGTATCCACCAACGCGGTGCTGCGCCTTATAGGCATTGACCCGCGGGAAAAGGAGGAGCCGGTGTCCGAGGAGGACATAGTGCTTATGCTGGATGCGGGCGCGGACGAGGGCACGCTGGACGAGCATGACATAGAATACATAAAGAATGTCTTTAAGCTGGACGGTATGACGGCAGAGGAGGTTATGACCTCGCGCAAGTCCATGGTGTGGGTGTCGCTGGACAGCACCGATGCGGAAATAATGGCGCGCATTGAAAAAGAGGGCTATTCCCGCATGCCGGTGTTTGACGAGGAAAACGATAAGGTCATAGGCATTCTTCACACCAAGGATTATCTTATAAAGCGGGGAACGCCGGGCTTTGAGATAAAGGATATCCTGCACGCGCCGGAGTTTGTGCCGGAAAGCGTGGGGCTGGATTCTCTGTTCAAGGACATGCAGACCTCGCACACCCATATGGTGGTGGTGGTAAACGAATACGGCGAAACGGCGGGTATTGTTACCATGGAGGACATTCTGGAGGAGCTGGTAGGCGAGATCTGGGATGAGAGCGACGAGGAAGTAAGCGAGTTTGTAAAAACCGGCGAGAACACCTATCGCGTGCTGTGTACGGCGTCGGTGGATGATTTCCGCGAGTATTTTGCCATTGAGAATGAAGACGAAACGGATGCCTCCACGGTAAACGGATGGCTTACCGAAATAAGCGGGAATATCCCGGAGGTCGGATACAGCTTCGACTATGAAAACCTGCATATAACCGTAACCAAGGCCGATGATGTTATGACAAAGGAAATATCGGTGGAGGTAAAGCCGCCCCAGCCCCAGCCGGAGCAGGAGGAGAAGGAAACGGGCGGCCTGTTCCGCAAAAAGGAAGACCGCGAGGATAAAAGCGATGACGAAGGCGCCGGGGAACACGGCGCCGGCAAGGAAGCATAAGGGCTTTTTGGGCTGCAATGCCGTATTTAAGGGCATGGCGGCATAAAAATAGTGCTTGCATATAATTGCGGACTGTGCTATAATCTATCAGTCAGTACGGGCGGTCCTCTGTTCCGTCGCGCGAAACTTTGCGCCATAATGGAAGAACGAACGCCTTTGAGGGAAAGGAGTAAGGATCATGACAATCATCCAGGCCATCGAGGCTGAACAGCTTCGTGACAACATTCCTGATTTCAAGGTTGGCGACACCGTAAAGGTTTTCGTTAAGGTCGTTGAGGGAACCCGCGAGAGATTGCAGGCCTTTGAGGGCACCGTTATTGCACGCAGAAACGGTTCTTCCAGAGAGACCTTCACCGTAAGACGCATTTCCTACGGCGTAGGAGTAGAGCGTACCTTCCCGGTTCATTCGCCAAAGCTGGACCACATCGAGATTACTCGCCGTGGCCGTGTACGCAGAGCCAAGCTTTATTATCTCCGTGACAGAGTGGGCAAGGCCAGCAAGGTCAAGGAGTTAATTCAGAACAGATAAGCAAAGAATCAGGATCAAAACGGGTCGCTTGACCCGTTTTTTTCTATTTGTACCCGGCGGGCGTTCTGCTTTTTGTTGCGTGATTTTACAAATAGTATTATAATATATCAAATCGGCAGCCGCAAAAGCCCGACATCAGCGGACATTTTGCAAAAACGCGCGGATATGCGCGGGGATGCCGTAAAAAATACCGATATGGGGCATCGAAAAAGAGCCCGAATGGAGGAGCAAATGGAAAACAACAAAAACAAAAACAACGAAAGAACTGAAACGGCCTTGCAGCAGAGCACGCAGACGGAAAACGGCTCTGCGGCCGTTGCAAAGCAGGACGCGACGTCAGCCCCCGGCGATGACAAAACGGAGAACGCTCCGGGAGCGGAGGCCAAGAGCGGCGAGGTAAAAAAATACCGCCGTCCGGCGCAGCGCCGCACGGTAACGGCGCAGGAAAGACGCAAACGCACGCTGTTTCTTGTGCAGCTTGCGCTGCTTGTTGCAATTGAGGCGGTGTTCTGCTTTACGCCGCTGGGGTCGCTGCCGGCAATAGGGCCGATAGTAATGACCCTTGCCATGATCCCGGTTATTATATCCGCCGTACTTTTCGGCACCGGGGTGGGAACGCTTATGGGCTTTATAACCGGCGTTTTCAGCCTTATAGTGTGGACATTTATGCCGCCGAGCCCCGCTACCGCCTTTGTATTTTCCCCGTTTTATTCATTGGGGGATTTCCACGGGAATATCTGGAGCCTTGTTATATGCCTCGTTCCCCGTGCGCTTACCGGCACCGTGACCGGCATGGTGTATAAGGGAATGTGCATTGTGAACCAAAGAAAAGCGAATAAGGCTGCCGCAGCGGTACAGAATCTCCCCCAAGGCGCGGCATTGCCGGCAGCCGAGATTAAAAAGGCAGGTAAGAAGAACAGCTGGGGAAGCATTGCGGCCTGTGCGACGGCTGCGGTTGCGGGCTCGCTTACCAATACCGTTTTGGTGTTGGGCGGAATATATCTGTTCTTCGGTCAGTCCTATGCAGTGGCGGTGAACACGCCCTATGCCATGATATTGCTTGCCCTTTGCGGAACGGTGCTTACAAACGGAGTCCCGGAGGCGGTGCTGGCCGGAATATGCGCCCCTGCCGTATGTCTGCCCGTTAAAAGGTTTACCTCCAAGCAAAAGGGAAGGAAGGAAGCAAAATGATGCTGCTTGCAATAGATGTCGGCAACACCAATATAAAGCTGGGCCTCTTCAGCGGCGGCAGACTGATAAATTCCTGGCGGCTGGCAACGGACCGCAGCAAGACCGGCGACGAATACGGCGTGGCGCTTCAGGCGCTGCTTATGTCGGCCGGGCTTAAGCGCGGCGATATAGACGGTGTGATAATGTCCTCGGTGGTTCCGGGCATAAATTTCACTCTTGAGCATATGCTGGCGCATTATCTTGATAAAACACCCATGCTGGTAGGCCCGGGGATACGCACCGGGCTGAACATAAAGCTGGATAATCCGCGGGAGCTGGGCGGCGATATAATATGCGACTGCGTAAGCGCCTTCCGGCGCTACGGCGGCCCCTGCATAGTGCTGGATTTCGGCACGGCAACAACAATCAGCGCCGTAAGCGGGCAGGGCGAGTTTCTGGGCGGGGCCATATGCCCCGGAGTAAAGCTGGCGCTGGACGCGCTGGCGGGCAAGGCTGCCAAGCTGCCAAATATAGAGCTTGAGCTGCCGCAAAAGGCGATAGGGCGCAACACCGTGGCCAGTATGCAGTCCGGCTTGCTCTACGGCTATGTCGGGCAGGTGGAATATCTTATTTCCCGCTTTAAGCAGGAGATGGCGCAGCCGGATATAAAGGTTATAGCAACCGGGGGCATGAGCCGGGTGATAGGCAGCGCAACAAAGGCGATAGACACGGCGGATTCGCTGCTTACCCTTGAGGGGCTGCGCCTGATATACGAAATGAACAGCTGAAACGGCTTAGGGCCGGGCAGAAAAAACATAAACAGTTACCTTCGGGTCTGGCACAAATTTTCACAAGCACGGTAATTATGCAGGCCGCCGACGGCGGGAAAGGAAAAACGGGCATGACAGAAATTAAGATCGGTTTTTTGGGCATGGGCAATGTAGGCAGCGGAGCATATCGAATTCTGCGGGACAACGCGGAGGTGATAACGCACCGCGAGGGCATGCGCTATACTGTAACGGCGGCGCTTGTGCGCAATAAGAACAAAAGCAGGGGCGATATTCCCGGCAGCATACTTACGGAGAACCCCGATGATGTGCTGGAGAACCCGGAGATAGATATAGTTGCGGAGTTTTTGGGCGGAACGGAGCCGGCGCGCACCTATATACTGCGCGCGCTGGAAAACGGCAAAACGGTGGTTACCGCCAATAAGGTGGTGCTTGCCAATTGCTGGCCGGAGCTGGAGGCGGCGGCCAAGGCGCACGGCGCGGGGCTTTATTACGAGGCCAGCGTGGCGGGGGGTATACCCATTATCCGCACGCTGCACTGCTCCATGCAGGCAAACCGCATAAATAAAGTAATGGGCATAATAAACGGCACCACAAACTATATTCTCTCCGCCATGACGCAGGAGGGAAAAAGCTACAAGGAGGCGTTGGCGGAAGCACAGCGCACGGGGCTTGCGGAGCCGGATCCAACGCTGGATGTGGAGGGGCTGGACGCCGCGTACAAGCTTTCCCTGCTTGCAAGCATAGCCTTTCATTCCAAGGTGCCGGTGGGCATGGTATATCATGAGGGCATAACCGCCGTAACAAAGCAGGATATTGCCGTGGGCAAGGAGCTGGGGCTTACTCTTAAGCTGCTGGCAATAGGCAAAAAGGGGCAGGACGGCATTGAGGTGAGGGTTCACCCGACCTTTATTCCGGACGGACATCCGCTTTCTTCAATAAGCGGAGCCACCAACGCCGTATATCTTGACTGCGATGCGCTGGGCGAGCTGGTGCTTTCCGGTCAGGGCGCGGGCTCACTGCCCACGGGCAGCGCGGTGGTAAGCGATATCATATATGCTTCAAAGCAGAAGGAGCATTCCTACTGCACCTTCCGCAACAGCGACGATGTGCCGCGCGAGGGCTTTAATAACAATTGGGAAAGCGAATACTTCGTTTCCATATGGGCGCCTGACAAGCCTGGTCTGCTTGCAACTGTGGCGGGGATATTTGCTTCGTGCGATATCTCCATAGCCTCCATGATACAAAAGCGCGAGCGCGCCGAGGGCGACCGGGTGCCGGTGATATTCCTCACTCACCGCTGCCGCGAGCAAAGCATGAAAAAGGCAATAGAGGGCATAAGCGCCGTGGACGGACTGTCCTTGGGCGGCATGATCCGCGTTGAGGCCATGAGATAAGTCGGCGCAGCCGCTTTGAAAAAACAAAACTCAAAAAGAAAACATTTCGGTGCGCGGCAAAAGCCGCGGAGGTTATTTTTGATGATCTGCAAAAAGGAAAACGCAAAAACGGAAAAACGGGAGGCCATGCGGGGCGGAAACGGCACGGTAATGCTGGAGCACCCGTTTGAGGAGCTGCCGTCGGGCTGCCGGCTTGTAAGCGTACTCACTTTGGAAAAGGGAGCGGGCATAGGCGAGCATGAACACCGTCAGGAGGCGGAGCTGTTCTATGTGCTCTCCGGCGCCGCAATATATACGGAAAACGGAATACCCTTTATGCTGGCGGCGGGGGACAGCGCCATGGTGCGCAACGGCAAGCACTCCGTGGAGGGAATAAGCGACGAGCCCTGCAGGATACTTGCCGTAATAGTAAACGACGTACAGTAAAGCCGCATATATCCGGGCCGGGAAATAAGGAAAAAATACAACGGCATACGAAAATGCGGCTATTGATAAAACAGTCATAAAAAATATTCCGTCATCGGCGCCTGTGCGCTTTTGCGGAAGAAGGGGATGGATATATATGCAGCAGCAAAAAGGTAATCTGAGCGTCAATACCGAAAACCTGATGCCCATAATTAAAAAATGGCTTTACAGCGACAGGGATATTTTCCTGCGCGAGCTTGTAAGCAACGCCTGCGATGCCGTAAGCAAGCTGAATAAGATAGCATCGCTGGGCGAGGCAAAGCCGGTGGAGAAGCCGGAGGTTCGCGTGCAGCCCGATGCCGAGGCGGGTACAATCACCGTTGAGGATAACGGCATAGGCATGACGGCGGAGGAAATAGAAAAATATATAAACCAGGTGGCGTTTTCCGGCGCTGCGGAGTTTATGCAGAAGTACGAAAAAACCGGGGCGGACGGCATAATCGGGCATTTCGGCTTGGGCTTTTATTCTGCGTTCATGGTGTCGGACAGCGTGGAGATAGATACGCTGTCCTATCAGGAGGGCGCCGAGCCGGTACACTGGGAAAGCGACGGCACGGTGGAATACACCATGTCGCAGGGCAGGAGAGAAACGCCGGGCACGGTGATAACGCTGCACATCGCGCAGGATTGCCGTGAGTTTCTGGACAGCGCGGAGCTTGCCAAAATACTGAACAAATATTGCTTCTTCCTGCCCTATCCCGTGTTATTGGGCGAAGAGAAGGACGGCAAAACCGATTTCAGGCAGATAAACGATACCGATCCGCTGTGGAACAAGCCCGCAAGCGAATGCACGGACGAGCAATACCGCGAATTCTACCGCAAGGTGTTCTACGATTATAACGATCCGCTGTTCTGGATACATCTTAATGTGGAGTATCCCTTCCGGCTTAAGGGCATATTGTATTTCCCCAAGCTTACTCAGAACATCGATACCATGCAGGGTCAGATAAAGCTGTACAACAATCAGGTGTTTGTGGCGGATAATATAAAAGAGGTCATTCCGGAGTTCCTTATGCTGCTTAAGGGCGTTATCGACTGCCCGGATATGCCGCTTAACGTTTCCCGCAGCTTTTTGCAGAACGACGCCACCGTGCGCAGAATATCGGCGCATATAACCAAGAAGGTGGCGGACAGGCTCACCGGAATGTTTGAAAGCGAGCGGGATAAATATAACGAATACTGGAATGACATCGGGCTGTTTATAAAATACGGCTGCATGAAGGATGAAAAATTCTACGACCGCATGAAGGATTGCATTATATATAAAACCGTGCAGGGCGATTATCTTACTCTGGACGATTATCTTGCGGATGCCAAGGACAGCCACGAGAACAAGGTATACTATGTTACAAACGAAATACAGCAGGCACAGTATATAAAGCTTTTCAATCAGCATGATATAGACTGCGTGCTGCTGGACGGACCGGTGGACGGGCCGTTTATCAGCTTTATCGAAAGCAAGCGTCAGGGCGTCACCTTTACGCGTATAGATTCCGATCTGGGTGCGCTGCTCGGGGAAAGCGCCGGCTTTGACGGTCTGTGCGGCGAATTTACCGCCATGCTGGACGATGCCAATACAACGGTAAAGGCGGGCAGCATTGCTTCGGATATGCCGGCGCTGCTGTTATTGGATGAGCAGAACCGCCGTATGCAGGATATGAGCCGGTATTACAGCGGCCTGAACATGGAGGGAATGTTCCCCGGCAAGTATACCCTTACCCTGAATACAAACAGCGAGCTTATAAAAAAGCTGGGGCTTATGGCGCCGGGCGAGGAAAAAACGCTTATCATGCATCAGGTCTATGACCTTGCAGCGCTTGCGAATGTTCCGCTTACTCCCGAAAGAATGACGGAATTCTTAAAGCGCAGCACGCAGGTGCTGGATAAGCTGGCAAAGGCGGAGGAAGGCCAAAGCAGCGCAGCGGCGAAGGCACCCGCTGAGACAGAGGCAGACGGCGGAGCGGAAGCAAAGGCTTAAAGCACCTTATCAAACACGAAAGGAGACAGACTTATGACGGATCAGGTCAAAGCGATAGCCGAGCGTATAAAGGAATTAAGAGAGATATGCGAGTATACTCCGCAGCAGGTCGCAGAAGCGGCGGGAGTGTCGGTGGAGCAGTATATGACCTTTGAAGAGGGCGGACGGGATATCCCGGTAAGCGTGCTGTATGCGCTGGCGGATTTCTATAAGGTGGAGATGGTAACACTGCTTACGGGCGGCGACGCCCATTTGCACACCTACACGCTGGTGCGCAAGGGCGAGGGCATTAAGGTTCACAGGCGCGGCGAATACACCTACAACTCCCTTGCATATAAATTCATGTGCAAAAAAATGGAGCCGCTGCTTGTAACTGCGCCGCTGGAAAACGGCGAACATATAGATACCTCCAGCCATGAGGGGCAGGAGTTTGAATATGTTCTTGAAGGAACGCTGCGGCTTATAATGGGCGGCAGGGAGCTGCTGCTCAATGAAGGCGACTGCATATATTTTGATTCCACCATTCCGCACGGAATGCGCTCGGTTGGAGATAAGGAAGCGAAAATGCTGGTGGTAATAGTTTGATAAAGCGGCGTTTTGGCCGCATGGAAGCACGGATAAAAGGGAGCTATAACGCCCGCAGGGAAATTGCGGGGATAATCAGGAAGGTAATACGGTACAGATGAATTTTGCACAGAGATATTTGGATACTGACTGCGGCAGCTATGAGGAAATGCAGCAGCGCTTAAAGCTCAGAATCCCGGAAAAATTTAATTTTGCATTTGACATAGTGGACGAATATGCACGGCTCTGCCCGGAAAAACGGGCGCTTGTGTGGTGCAACGATAAGGGAGAGGAAAAGCAGTTTTCCTTCGGCGAGATATCCCGTCTTTCCAAAAAGCTTGCGGCTTCCCTTTACAAAATGGGTATACGCAAAGGCGATTTTGTAATGCTCATAATGAAGCGCAGAGCGGAGTATTGGATAACCTACCCCGCGCTGCATCGCCTTGGCGCAGTGGCAATACCGGCCACTCACATGCTTACAAAGAAGGATGTGGTGTATCGCAACAATGCAGCCGGAGTAAAAATGATAATTGCGGCGCAGGATGAAAACATTCTTGAGCATGTGGACGCCGCCATGGCGGATTCCCCGACGCTTGAGCACCGCGTGCTGCTTGGCGGCGCGCGCGAGGGCTGGGAGAGCTTTGATGAGCTGCTCTCAGAGGGCGATGAAGGCTTTGTTCCGCCGGTGCGCGCGGGCGGGGACGACCCGATGCTTATGTTTTTCACCTCCGGCACTACCGGCATGCCTAAAATGGTGCTGCACGATTTCAATTATCCGCTTGGCCACATAATAACGGCGGTCTACTGGCACAAGGTGCTGGACGACGGGCTGCATATCTCCGTGGCGGACACCGGCTGGGCAAAGTGCGGCTGGGGCAAATGCTACGGCCAGTGGATAGCGGGCAGCGCACAGTTCGTCTATGATTACGACGGCAAGTTCAACCCCATGAACCTGATAACCGCAGTAAGCCGGCACGGGGTAAACACCTTCTGCGCTCCGCCCACCATATACCGCTCCCTTGTAAAGCAGGATCTTTCGGAAATTGATTTTTCCTCCTTTACGCATTTTACAACGGCAGGCGAGCCGCTTAACCCGGAGGTGTTCCGCAGGTGGCGCGAAATAAGCGGACACCGTATATTCGAGGCCTTCGGGCAAAGCGAGGGCACGCCCATACTGGGTACATATTATTTCATGGAGCCTAAGGAGGGCAGCACGGGCAAGCCGAATCCGCTGCTTAATGTCGACCTTGTGGACGAGCAGGGCAACTCCATCGGCACGGGTGAGGAGGGCCTTATTGTGCTGCGCGTGGGGGACGGAAAGCCCGCGGGGCTTTTCTGCGGCTATTATAAAGACCCGGAAAAAACAGCCGAGGTGTGGAAAAACGGGCTTTATTACACCGGCGATGTGGCATGGCGCGATGAAGAGGGCTTCTATTATTTCATAGGCCGCAGCGACGATGTTATAAAAAGCTCAGGCTACCGTATCGGCCCCTTTGAGGTGGAAAGTGCGCTTATGGAGCACCCGGCGGTGCTGGAGTGTGCCGTTACCGGCGTGCCGGATATTGACGGCGACCGCGGACAGCTTGTAAAGGCGACGGTGGCGCTGGTGAAGGGCTGGGAGCCGACCGACGAGCTTAAAAAAGAGCTTCAGAACCATGTAAAGCGTATAACCGCGCCCTATAAATATCCCAGAATCATTGAATTTGTGGAAGAGATAGATAAAACAATAAGCGGAAAAATGAAAAGAAAGGCCATACGGGAAAGGGACGAGAAAAAGTGATCGAGCTGCTTTCGCCCGCAGGAAACAGGGAGAGGCTGGAATATGCGCTGGCTTACGGCGCGGATGCCGTATATATGGCGGGCAGCAGGTATTCCCTGCGCGCCTTTGCCGATAATTTCGAGCCGGATGAGCTCAAGCGTGCGCTGGAGCTTGTGCATTCAAAGGGCAAAAAGGCGTATATTACCGTAAATATATACGCGCATAATTCGGATATAGACGGCATGGAGGACTATTTCCGCTTCCTGTACGATATAGGAGCGGACGCAGTGCTGGTTTCCGACCTCGGAGTGCTGGAGGCGGCAAAAAAGGGAGCGCCGGAGCTGCCGGTGCATATCTCCACGCAGGCAAATGTTACAAACTATGCCGCGGCGCGGTTTTTCTGCAATGCCGGAGCCGAAAGAATAGTGCTTGCCCGCGAGCTGTCAATAGAGGAGATAGCCCTGATACACCAAAAGGTTCCCCAAGCGGAGCTGGAGGCCTTTGTTCACGGCGCTGCGTGCATATCCTATTCCGGCAGATGTCTGCTTTCGGATTACCTTACAGGCCGCAGTGCAAATCAGGGCAAGTGCGCTCAGCCCTGCCGCTGGGGCTATGAGCTTGTGCCGCAGGGGCGCACCGACAGCTTTCCCATAGCGCAGGACGAGCGGGGCACATATATCCTTAACAGCAAGGATCTGTGCATGATAGACCATCTGGGCGAGCTTGCGGATGCGGGAGTGACCTCCTTTAAGATAGAGGGCAGAATGAAAACGGCATATTATACCGCCGCCGTAACCAATGCCTACCGCAGGGCAATAGACCGCCTTGAGGCGGGGCTGGAGCCGGATTCTACCCTTAAGGAGGAGCTTGCAAAGGCGGCAAACCGCGAGTTTACCACCGGCTTTTATTTCGGGCCCGTTCAGAACGGGCAGCGCTACGAAAGCAGCAAGTGCCGCCAGAGTCACGAGTTTGCGGCGGTGGTGCTCTCCTCTAACGGGGAGTATCTCACGCTTGAGCAGCGCAACCGCTTCCGCGTGGGGGATGTGCTGGAGGTGCTGTCCCCCGAGCCCTCCCGCTGCGGGCGGAAATTCACGGTGGAAAGCATCATTTCCTCCCAAGGCTGCAGCGTTCAGGCGGCGCCCAATCCGCAGGAAAGGGTAAAGGTGCCCTGCACTCTGCGGCTTGAATATATGGATATTTTAAGACGGAAGCTGTAATAAATACAGGCCTTCCGCATGGCAAATCGGAAAAATAAGCATTATCAAAGGGCTGCATGTGCGGCCCTTTTTTGATTATAACGGGCGATTTTCGGCGTGCAGCCTCAAAAAAACTTTCCGAAAGCGTGAATATCAAAGAGCGGATATATTGAAAAATATTACAATATCGCTATTGACTTTCACAATCGGATATGATAGCATATTGTGTGAAGGGGGAGGATACCAATGGGCATCCTTAAGCGGGTATAAGCCCGATAAAAATAATACAAAAGGAGAAGAACAATGAAAAAGAAAACTATATTGCTGATAGCCCTTGTGATTATGGTGACGGGCGCGGCGGTTTGGGGCGTCAGCGCGCTTGCTGGGAAAAAGGTCAGCCTGAACAGTGCGGATTTTTATGCCGACTGTGCAAAAAGGGCAAATGAAGCCCAGCGCGGGCAGCTGAAGGCGCTGGAAAATGACGAGGGAGTGCTGTATCAACGCTCGGCACTGGAAATAATCGGACAGTTAGACAAATCGGCGCCGCGGCTGAGTGCGGATAAGGCATCGGAGCTTGCGGGCACATTATCCGGCGAAAAGCTCAGTCAGGCCTGCGATAAAATAGCGGGTGCGCCCGATATCCGCACAGCCGTTTTCGGCATAGAGCGCATACGCCTCTCCCTTAAAGGCACCGTCCGCCGTGAAGCGGATGGCGCCGGAGCATACTCGAACGCAGTAATTCGGTTTTGATAGGTTGCTAATGTTCCGACTTTTTGGGTATCAAAGTATACCTCAAGCGCTTTAAATCTCTCCATTTATAATCTCCTCAATCGACATAGGTAGATTCTTTGCAAATATAGCAGAAAAATCATCTTCGCAGCCCAATGCGATTGCTATTTTAATCATGGATTGTAAAGAAATCTCACCGCTGCTTTCAAAGCGTTTTACAGAGCCCAAGCTTACGCCGGAGGCATCTGCAGGCTGCTGCAGTGTCATTTTCTGTTTTTTTCGCAGGCTGCGTTCTCTTGCGGATAATTCCTGCTGTATTTCCTTCGGTGTTTTCATATTGGCACTTCATTTCAGCTAATATTTTAGCTGAAATCACAATAAAAGTCAATTATAGATAACATATTAGCTATTTTGATTTTATCACTTATTAAAAACATTTTTAATATCATTCATCTGATTATTTTTATGCATTTTCAAAAACAATATTATAAATACACAACAAAAAGAGACGGAGTAATCCGTCTCTTTTTGTGTGTCTTTTCCTTTAAACACAAAATATTAATCTATCAACTTCACTCAATTAAACATTATTAAAAATATATTTTTTATGCGGTATATTATTTTTCACGCACCATTCCTCGGTTATCTTCCCTAAAATAGGATATTCATAATCACACCATCCATTCCATAGTTCTGGAGCATAATCATGACAAAAAATTTTAAACCTATAACACAGATCCTCGTCTTTTACTTTAGAAAAATACTCATTTAACTCTTTATCATTTAAGCTTGCAATATATTGTCTATATAGAGCAATTTCATCAATTTTAGGAAAGCATAACAAAGGAGGTTTTATATTTGTCTCGTCTATTCCTTCTGGAAATTCAACGCATATATTCTTTTGTGTATCAAAGGCGCAATACACAATTGTACTATTAATTTCTTGAGTTACTCCACACCCCATAATTTCATTAACCCAAATTTTTTTCATAATATCCTCCTAATAATAAATTCTTTTGCCATACCAAATGTGAAATGTATGTGTCTTATAATGATAATGTCCATAATAACCAGAACCATGAACTTCTGGTCCCTTTGAATAACTTAATACATACGCCAACGCTTTCGCCGCCGATTGGCTATTTGCATAAATTCCATAATTTCTCGCGCCTCTCGATGCTAATTGCCGTTGTGCCCATGACTGTTTTCTAGTGTTATATACGTATCTCTTCCTAATATTATTAGCAACTCCTGTGAATCCCAAAGCCTTTAACGCAGTCGGCAAACTCATACTGTTTCCAAATCTGATTAAATCTCCATATTTATTTAAGTAAGCTAAACGATATGGTCTGCCACTTGGGGTCCTAGCTCTTACATCACTGAGTGTTCTGGTCCTAACAGAAGCTTTTCTGTTTGTATTATATGAAAGATATACTAATCCAGCAACAATTACGATGCCTAGTATTACCCATCCAACAGGATTCCATGCCATGGATGTTCCAACCGCTGCTCCCGTTGATAGCCATGCACCATATGTCATTGTCATTGTTGCTGCAAAATGCCCCGTAGGATCAACGCTATTCACCGGATCGCCATTGCAATAAGCATACAGATGCCACGTTTTTATTTACGGATGTTCTCTTGTTGATGCATACAACTCAAAAACTTCATTTGAATCATTCTCCGCGTTTTCTTCCAAAATTTCGTCAGATTGTTTAACGTCGTTCAACCATTGAAAATAATGCGTAATCTCATGAATAAAGGTATATAATATAGACGCCAACGCATTATCTTGACCTTCTTCATTTAACAATTTCTCATAATCTCCAACCGCCAACCTTATATACGGCTCATCTGTTCTATTATTCGTCCAAAAAAATGTTCCGCATACCATATCTCCATCTTTAGCTTGGATACGATATGTATCCCGAATATAAATTACCAAACGAATAGGAAACTCATAATGCGTACGTGCCCATGCTGCAAATTCTTTGCAAGCTCGACGCACTTCATCGTGTACCCCTTTATCTATTTTTAAATATAAGCCAGAACGAATATCTGAATTTGAACTATTTATATTTAATTGCCATTCTATCGAATTCCATACATTCATACAAATTACTTTTTCCTTCCTTGCGAATGTATTTTCAGAGCTTTTTCACAAATGAAGTACATCCCGTTTTATAGGGTAAAACGGTACTTCTTAGTAGAGCTTTGCGCCCGCCGGAATGTGCGGATCCACCATCAGCAAATGCAGCTTTTCTTCGCCCTCTTCTTCATGAATGGCGGAAAGCAGCATACCGCAGGAGTCGATGCCCATCATCGCTCTGGGAGGCAGATTGGTGATGGCAATGCAGGTCTTTCCCACCAGCTCTTCCGGCTCATAAAAGCCGTGAATACCGCTTAAAATGACCCGATCTACGCCGGTTCCGTCATCCAAAACGAACTTTAAGAGCTTTTTGGACTTCTTCACGGCTTCGCATTCCTTAACCTTCACGGCACGGAAATCGGACTTAGCAAAGGTGTCAAAATCCACGAAATCCTTAAACAGCGGCTCGATCTGAACATTGGAAAAATCGATTTTTTCTTGCGTCTCGGGAGCCGTCTGAGCAGCCTCCGCAGGAGCCGAAACACGCTTTTCAACCTTCTTGTCGGAGTCAAGCGGCTTCATCGTCGGGAAGAGCAAACAATCGCGGATGCTGGCAGTATCGGTAAGCAGCATTACGAGGCGATCCACCCCTATTCCGAGGCCCCCGGTGGGCGGCATGCCGTATTCCAAAGCGCACAGGAAATCCTCGTCCACATCGCAGGCCTCGTCGTCGCCGGCGGCCTTAAGGGCGGCCTGAGCCTCAAAGCGGGCGCGCTGATCTATGGGATCGTTCAGCTCGCTGAAGGCATTGGCGTGCTCTCTGCCCACGATAAACAGCTCAAAGCGTTCGGTATATGCTTCATTGCCCGGTATGCGCTTTGCAAGAGGGGATATCTCCACCGGGTGTCCGGTGATGAAGGTGGGCTGTATGAGCTTTTCCTCGCAATATTCTTCAAAGAAAAGGTTGAGTATGTCGCCCTTTTCGTGACGCTCCTCATAGGCTATGCCGTGCGCCTTTGCCGCAGCGCGCGCCGCTTCAAGGTCTGCAAGGGTGTCAAAATCCACCCCGGAATACTTTTTAACGGCGTCCTTCATGCTTAAACGCTCAAAGGGCTTGTCAAGATCAATGGCTACGCCGCCGTAGGTGATCTGCGCCGTGCCAAGCACATTTTTTGCAACCGTGCGTATAAGCTCCTCGGTAAGATCCATCATGCCGTTAAAGTCGGTATAGGCCTGATACAGCTCCAAAAGCGTGAATTCCGGGTTGTGCCGTGTGTCCATGCCCTCGTTGCGGAACACGCGGCCTATTTCGTATACCCGCTCAAAGCCGCCCACTATCAGGCGCTTTAAGTGCAGCTCAAGCGCGATGCGCAGGTACATATCAATATCAAGGGTGTTGTGATGCGTAATAAACGGACGGGCGTTTGCGCCTCCCGCAATGGTGTGCAGCACGGGGGTTTCCACTTCCAAAAACCCGCGGTCATCCAGCACGCGGCGAATCTCGCTTATAATGCGGCTGCGTTTTACGAATACATCGCGAACCTCGGGGTTTACTATAAGGTCAACATAGCGCTGACGGTACCTTGCATCGGTATCCTTCAGCCCGTGGTATTTTTCCGGCAGCACCTGAAGGGATTTGCTCAGCAGGGTCACGCTTTGGGCGTGCACGCTGATCTCGCCGGTGCGGGTGGTGAAAACATACCCCTTTACACCCACAATATCGCCTATATCCATGCTTTTGAAGGCGGCATAGTTTTCCTCGCCCAGGGAATCGCGCGAAACATAAAGCTGTATGCTGCCCGAGCCGTCCTGAAGATGGGCAAAGCCGGCTTTGCCCATTATGCGCTTGCTCATAATACGCCCGGCTACGGAAACATTCATTTCCTCTCCGTCGGTATATGTATCCTTGATTTGCTGTGCATGATGGGTCTGATCGAATTTTGTTATCTGATAAGGGTTGCAGCCGGCCTGCATAAGGGAGGAGAGCTTGTCGCGGCGGACGCGCAATACCTCCGTAAGCTCGGAAGCCGACGGACTCTGGGTCTGTGACATATGTAAAAATCCTTTCTTTTGGGTGCTTTTGTGCATAAAGATTTCCGCACTGTCCGCAGGGAGCGGCCGGACGGGAAAGACACGCAAACGGTCTGTTATGCCCGAATTGATTTATTATGCTTGCTTTTTATTTTTTCTTGCGGCCGTTTTTATCGCCCTCGATAGCGATAATCTTAAAGGCAAGCTCGCCCGCCTTGGTTATTACATGAACAACATCACCGATGGCCTTGCCGTTTATGGCCTGACCTACAAGCGAAGAGCTGGACAGGCAGTTTTTAAGCGGATCCGCCTCGCTGGTGCCCACATAGGAATAGGTTTCCTCTTCGTTTGCATCCATATCAAGAAGGGTTACGGTGCAGCCCTCCTTTACATGGTCGTAATGCGATTCCTTAACATATACCACCGCATGCTCTATACGGTGCTGCATTTCTTCAATTTCCGCTTCGACCTCGGCCTGCTCCTGCTTTGCCGCGTCATACTCGCTGTTCTCGGAAAGGTCGCCGTAGCTGCGGGCCTCGGCTATACGCTTGGAGACCTCTATACGCCGTACCTTGAGATAATAATCCAGCTTTTCCTTAAGCTCGGCAAGGCCTTCCTCGCTGATTTTATACTGCATTTGATTGTCCGCCATATGATTCTCCGTTTCTTTGCCGTTTTACTCTGCCGCCGCGGTATATAAATGCCATATAAACGCAACGCCTATGGGCATAACAGAGCAGAATAAGCATATTTTATCGTCATATTATATAATCGCGGGGCGATTCTGTCAATTCCCAAAACATAAACGGGCGCAAAAGGCGGCAAAAATCGTTGCGGATCATTGCACATAACCGTAAAAAGGCGCCCTTGAGCAGGCCGCAACGGCCGCCGCGGCCGG
>ENA-OURV01000931-OURV01000931.1-human-gut-metagenome-genome-assembly--contig:-NODE-931-length-24286-cov-3.730098_pt1 | contig 24286 bp, 22 predicted proteins | sample MGYA00242141_ERZ509072 | MGnify/ENA primary metagenome ERZ509072 (study PRJEB26280, sample SAMEA2338763) | human gut metagenome | biome: human gut; feature: human-associated habitat; material: faeces... | reverse complement strand
TTGCCGGTAAACTATAGACGTTCTTTTTTGCAAAAATAGATATAATTACATTCAATATATAAAAATACCACGTTTTTCATATGCTTCTATCATATCATTGGGCCATATACCTGCTTGTACCTCACCTATATGATATTTGTGTAAAAGCAACATACAGAGCCTGGACTGACCTATACCTCCACCTATAGTTCGCGGCAATTTACCATCTAACAATAGTTTATGAAAATACAATTTTTTCCTCTCTTCGGCACATTTTATCTTCAACTGTTTTTCCAATGAACTAGGGGAGACCCTTATACCCATAGATGAAATTTCAAATGAATCTTCCAATACAGGATTCCATACAATAATATCCCCGTTAAGGCCGTTATACCCATCGTCTGTAGGAGTTGACCAATCATCATAATCCGGAGATCTGTCATCGTGTACAGAGCCGTCGGAAAGTTCTCCGCCAATGCCTCGTATGAAAACAGCCCCATATTCTTTTGCTATAACTCTTTCTCTCTCCTTTGGACTGATATCCGGATAGATCTTTCTAAGCTCTTCTGAATGAATAAAGAATATATTGTCGGGAAGAAAAGGAGTTAAAACAGGAAACTGTTCGCTTAATAAAAATTCTGTTCTTTTTATGGCATGGTATATCTCTTTTACTGTCTTATACAGGTATGCAGTAGTTCTTTCTTGTGATTGTATTACTTTTTCCCAATCCCACTGATCTACATAAATCGAATGAATGTTATCTGTTATCTCATTAGGTCTTAGGGCATTCATATCTGTGTATATGCCTAAACCTGGCGTAATATGATGTCTCCATAATGCATATCTTTTCCATTTAGCCAAAGATTGCACTATTTCGGCCTGTTGCAGTTGTGTTTCATTTTTTGGAAAGTTGCATAATTTAAATGATACTGGCGGCTCCGTTCCATTAAGGTTGTCATTTAACCCTTTACCGCTCATTACAGCAAGTGGAGCTGTTATTCGTCTTAAATGTAATGCAGCCGATAGCTCGAGTTGAAATGAATCCTTTACAAATTTAATTGCATGCTCTGTTTGCCAGACATCTAATTTACTGTTGTAGTCTTTTGGAATAATAACACTTTCCATGATAAATTATATTTGGTACATAAAAAAAGCCCTCCCAGCGGGAAGGCTCATATATGATTGTTGTTTTTTCGTTTAAATCTTAACAATAACCCTCCCGTTGTAATCTATGACAATTACAATTAAAGAAATTATTATTAATGTTTCTCACTATCATCAAATATCATTTTTTCCTGCAACAAAGCTACATAAACTTTTAAATTCCTAAATAGCTTGTCGCAGTTTTTAATCTTAACTTAACATAATCTACTACATATCGGAATCGTCCTGAGTCTGTTCCTCTGTGTCTGCCTCATCCTCATCGTAAGAGTCAAAATACAGATCTGCCATCCTTCCGGCGTATGCCGCAACAACATCACGTACAAAGGAAGGGGAGAGGACCTCTACCTTATCTGCATGAGATAGAATCTCCTGAATAAAGTCGTATGTTGGCTTAATAAGATACTCAAATACAGAATACTCATCTGTAGTCTGAATCTCCTTCTGGGAATGATGCAAAGGTAATGCCCTAAAATATTTGGCCTCCATTGCATCCACTTTAAGCTGAATAATATTGGCACGCAAGCCGTCTTCAACCGTAATTCCAAAGCATGTATCAAAAAACTCCTTAGGGTTGAACCTTGGCGGATACTTGAATTTGAGTTTTGTATAGTTAATCTTATGAATCCTGTCCAAACCGTAAATATGAACCTGATTCTTTGCCACATCACGGCCAATAAGATACCATCTTTGCTTGAATACCTTAACGCAGTAAGGTTCTATGATATAAGATTTTGGCTCATCTGCCTTAAAGCTTTGGTAATGCACGTCCAATACTATATTCTCCTTCATCGCCTCTATTATGGGAGACAAATACTCCTTCCCGGACGGCATCTCCTCAAATAGAATTCTGTCTTTAAGACCAGCACTCTCATTTATGAGGTTTCTAACTGTAAGACTGCTTAGCATCCACTGTTTTACACCGCTATTCTCCAAATCATCGGAGTTTTTAATGTAATAATAATATCCACCGGACTTTGTACACTCAATATCAATATCGAACAGTGTTTCAACGGCATTCCTGTGGTTATGGAACGTTCTTAAGGTAAGCTCCTCGCCACTATTAAGAGCACTTTTGTTCCATTTTTCTGTAATCTCCTCAAAAGTGATCTTACCTGCCCTGTATATTGTATCTGCCAACCAGATATACCTGTTGAATAAGTCTTTTGCCATATCTAGCATCTCATTAAAAAATGATGGTAACTTAATATCTAAAGTAATTTAAAGAGGGGCTTTTTAAACTCGCAATTCAGATACAAATATACACAAATGATGCAAAAAGCCGCATATCGAATACTTTATTTTAAAAAAAACTTAAAAAAATATCAGCTATGAAGCGTTTATGCATATCACACAAATAACTTTGCATCAAAATAAGAAAAGGAAACATTAATAGTAACATAAAAAAATAAATTGCCTCAAGTTATTTTTTGAATGTTACCTAACAAAAGAGTACTACAATGAAACAGAAAATTTACAACGTTTTAAACTCAAAAGGGGACAGATTATTTGCAGGAATAATCTTAACAAGCGGGATACTTTTCATTATGCTTACTTTTATAAGGAGCTACAACGAGATAATATTTAAATAAATTCTGCTTCCCAACAAGTGGCGCTGGCCATTTTGAATGGTAGAAAAAGTAGAGAGAATATAAAGGGCAAAGAGAGTAAAAAAGTAGAAAAGATAAAGCCAACGCTAAAGCCGATAAACAAAACTAACTCAAAACTTAATTATAAAAAGTATCATGAAACGATATATTGTAAAAGACACATGTAATAACGTAATTAGAAGATATTCGAATTACAGGTCTGCATTTAACTATCTTATAATGTGCAACAGATATGATTGGAAAATCTGTCGGGAAGAAATGATTTAAAAACTACATATGTCATTTTTAGTCCTGTGTCTGCTCTTGGCATCGCAGCAATTGTTGAGGGCAGACATATTTGATAAATGTAAAAAATTTATATAACTATGTTTACAATAATATCGTCAGAGTATACATATGTTTATTCATTTTAAACATGGAGTTATAACAAAATACAAATGATAAAAATTATCAAAAGAGCAAAAAATATTTGAGAGCTACGAGACACCGCAATTGAACAACTAAAATATTTGTTCAATATTAGAATAATTTTACGCGGTAAATTACAGCAACAATGAATAACGCAAAAAATAAAATAAGCTCCATAATAGTAATTCTTACATTTTAAAATCTGTGAATCAAAATCAACTATCCTTAAGTAGTGGAAGCGAAGTTACATAAATTTCACAAAAGTTCATCTTAAAATAGTAACATAATAGGTAATACAAACTTAGAAAGTGACACAATGGGTATTATGTTAAATAGAATTCATGACAAACAGCTAAGATAAGATAATACACCCATTTTATGTACATTTGCAGTTTAAACACAAGAAACGGATAAAGTGCAGTAGAAAAATAAATGAACATCTTTACCATGGACAATGTCACCGGCAATACAGCAAGCAGCAACGGGCAACGCATTCCGTTACCCGAGAGGATGCGCCCTCACACATTAAAAGATTATGTTGGGCAGGAGCATCTAATTGGACAAGGCGCAATACTCCGGAGAATGATAGATACAGGAAATATATCGTCATTCATTCTTTGGGGTCCTCCCGGAGTTGGAAAAACAACGCTTGCCAAGATAATAGCCAAGCAATTAGACCGGCCGTTCTACACGCTATCTGCAATAAGTTCGGGAGTTAAAGACATTAGAGACGTTATAGAAAAATCTAAAAACGGTAGTCTCTTTGCGACCAAAACACCAATACTTTTCATTGACGAGATTCACAGATTCAATAAAGGACAGCAAGATGCTCTGCTTGGAGCAGTAGAAGAGGGTGTCTTTACACTAATTGGAGCAACAACAGAGAATCCCTCATTTGAGGTGATAAGCCCCCTACTCTCCCGTTGTCAGGTATTTGTTCTTAAAGAATTGGAAATTAAAGATTTAGATACGCTTCTCAACAGAGCTGTAACAGAAGATGAATATCTTAAGACGTTAAATATAAAAGTAGAAGAAAAGGAGCTGTTGTACCGTTACAGCGGTGGTGATGCACGTAAACTACTGAATATCTTAGAGATTATAGTTAATTCAGGTCCCGACAAAAACAACACAATAATAATCAACAACAATACAGTCAAGGACAAGATCCAGGAAAATATGGCTCTCTATGACAAAAACGGAGAGAAACATTACGATATTATATCTGCATTTATAAAGAGTATAAGGGGGTCAGACCCAAATGCAGCTGTATATTGGATGGCAAGGATGATTGCAGGTGGCGAAGACCCACTTTTCATTGCCCGCAGAATGGTCATCTTAGCGGCAGAGGATATTGGACTTGCCAACCCTAACGCCCTGCTTCTTGCGCAGGCATGTTTTGAGGCGGTACATAATATAGGTATGCCTGAGGGGAGAATACCGCTGTCTGAAACCGCAATCTATTTGGCATCATGTCAAAAGAGCAATTCTGCATATATGGCAATAGATGCAGCTATGGAACTTGTAAAAAGGGAGGGGGATCTGCCTGTTCCAATGCATCTGAGAAATGCTCCAACCAAACTTATGAAGGAGCTTGGATACGGCAACGATTATAAATATGCCCACTCATACGAGGGGAACTTTGCAGATCTGGAATTTCTTCCGCAGGAGTTGTCGGGAAGCAGATTATACGACCCCGGAAAAAACGCAAAAGAGGAGGAGATTCGCAGAAGATTCTCAAAACTTTGGGAGAAATACGGGTATTAAGAGATTGCATTTTCAAATAATTGTTAACTTTGCGCCAAAATTTATGCAATGGAGAGTTTACAGATAGGCAACATAGCAAATTACAACAACAATATGTTTTTCCTAATAGCCGGTCCGTGTGTTATAGAGGGCGAAGAGATAACATTTGAAATTGCAAGAAAACTAATGGAGATCACCACCAAACTCCAGATTCCTTTCATCTTTAAAGCATCATATAGAAAGGCAAACAGATCTAAAGTAACATCTTTTACAGGTATAGGAGACAAAGAGGGGCTACAGATATTGCAGAGCATAAGAAGAGAGTTGGATGTACCTGTGCTTACAGATATACATAATCCCTGCGAAGCAGAGCTTGCCGCAAGTTACGATATTGATATACTGCAGATTCCGGCATTCTTATGCAGGCAGACAGATCTTTTGGAGGCTGCAGCGGAAACCGGCAGGTATGTAAACATCAAAAAAGGGCAGTTCCTCTCCCCCTCCTCAATGAAATTCGCGGCAGAAAAAGTTGAACACTACGGAAATAACAAAATAATACTCACAGACAGAGGTACAATGTTCGGATACTCAGATCTTGTTGTAGATTTTAGAAGCATTCCTACAATGCAATCCTTTGGTTATCCTGTTGTTATGGATGTAACGCACAGTCTGCAACAACCAAACCAGTCATCGGGCGTAACGGGTGGCCAGCCGCAAATGATTGAGACACTCTCAAAAGCTGCAATAGCTGTTGGAGCAGACGGTCTGTTTATGGAAACCCATCCAAATCCGGCTGTGGCAAAGTCAGACGGTGCAAATATGCTTAAACTAGAACTAATGGAGAAACTTCTTGAAAAACTGATAGCTGTAAGGAAGGCTATTGTATAAATAACAGAAAAAGAGGTTTTTGGAATTTTACTTATATAGTTTAATATGATACTTTCATCAAATTTTTCTCGGCGTTATGAGAAATTGCCTGTGAGCATCTTCAAAGAGCAGGAAGATGCCACAAAGATTATTGTCGACAATGTTATTGCCGTTAATAATGAGAATATTGCTAATGGAAAGAAAACAGTTTTAGCACTTGATGCATCATCATCATGTATTAAAGTTTATGACGAGTTCGTAAAAGCATACGAAAACGGCACATTAAGCTTTAAGAATATCGTTGTCTTCTCCATTGACGAATATTATCCGTTAGACAGGAACGAACTGCAGAGCCACTACAGATTCCTTAAGGAGTATCTGTTTGACCTTGTTGACATTCCGGCAGAAAACATACACTGCCTTGAAAGTGAAGCAAAAGAGAATATTACAGAGTATTGTGAGCAGTATGAGGCCAAGATTGCAAGCTATGGAGGATTAGACATTGTAATAACCGGCGGAATGGGTTCCAACGAACCTGGTTCACCATACAACTCAACAACAAGACAGATTACACTTAACTATACATCGAGAGTTGCAGCTGCAAGTGGCTTCTTTGGAGTTGAATATGTTCCATATCACGCAATAACAATGGGTATAAAGACCCTTACAGATGCAAAACTCTTCTACTACCTTGCTTGGGGAGAGGGAAAGGCAAAATCTGTAAAGAAGATGGTAGAAGGAACTATCACAGATCAGTTGCCAGACTCATATCTTCAAGAGCATAAAAACATCAATCTGTTCATAGACGAGGCAGCCTCTGTAGAGCTTACAAGAATTGCAACACCATGGCTCACCGACAAATGCGAGTGGACAGACTACATGACAAAAAAATCTGTATTCTGGCTCTGCAAGAAATTGGATAAGCCAATCCTAAAACTTACAGACCGCGACTACAACGACAACGGTATGAGCGACCTTGTAACCCAACGCGGCCCGGCAAGCGCAATAAATATAAAAGTATTCAACGACCTTCAACACACAATATCCGGCTGGCCGGGTGGAAAGCCTAATGCAGATGACTCAACAAGACCGGAGAGGGCACTCCCCTACCCTAAACGTGTTGTTGTATTCAGCCCGCATCCAGACGATGATGTAATCTCTATGGGAGGAACCGTTGCACGTCTTTCGGCACAGGGACATGAACTTCATATGGCTTATCAAGTATCTGGAAACATTGCAGTATTCGACCACGATGTAATAAGATATTTGGATTTCATAAGAGAGAGCTGCCCAATCTTTGATTTCAACTCAGACAAAGCAGAGGAGATGTACAAAAAGATTGAGGAGGAGCTTAAGAGGAAACATCCTGGTGAGGCAGATCCATTGGATGTAAGACAGATAAAGACCATAATAAGACGTGGCGAGGCAAGAGCTGCATGCCGTTATCTTGGAATTCCCGAGGAGAGGGTACACTTCCTTGAACTTCCTTTCTATGAGACAGGTGGAGTTAAGAAGAAACCTCTTGGAAGAGAGGATATAGATATTGTAAAGAACCTTTTGAGACAGGTGAAGCCTCATCAGATCTTTGCTGCAGGAGACCTTTCAGACCCTCATGGAACACACAGAGTATGCTTCCAGGCGGTTATTGCTGCTTGCGAAGAGCTTAAGAATGAGGAATGGTTTAAAGACTGCAGAGTATGGATGTACAGAGGCGCATGGCAGGAGTGGGATGTTGCAGAGGCAGAGATGGCAGTTCCGCTCAGTCCGGAGGAGGTTGAGATTAAACGAGAGGCAATTTTCCGCCATCAGTCTCAGAAAGACCGTCCTTTGTTCCCTGGTTCAGACAAGAGGGAGTTCTGGCTAAGAGCAGAGGAGAGAAACCACAATACAGCAGTTATGTTTGACAAGTTAGGTATGGCAGAGTATCAGGCAATAGAGCTGTTTGTAAAGTATAAGTTCAACTAAAAAGCACTTATTACTATATCTCAATAGAGAGGGCGGCCAAAGTGTGCCGCCCTTTTCATTATCCAGACAAATTAAAGAATTACCTTCCTAATTCTCTTTTCAACCATACTGCCATTACAGGATCTGAAATGACAACTTGGCGTTTTTCTATCTCTATGAGCTCCTTTTTTATTAAAGCCCTCTTAATGATACTTACATTTGCAGAGGTACCAAGTTGATATTTTTGGATGATTTCCTGTTTTGTAAATTCACTATGTACCCCATCTAAAACAGCCTTAAAAAAATTCATCTGGTAAGTTGTAAGGTTCTCTGTCTGTTTCTCAAATAGTGGCGTATTCTGGTCTATTATATCCTCACAGGCGGCATCAAAGCTCTCCTCTGTTGCTATTCCATCTGTATGAATCCATACCAACCAAGCCAACTGTTGAACATAAGATGAATGGTTGTCAACTTTTTGGCATATCATATTTGCCAATGCGTTTGAAATCTCTTTGCCGGTAGCTTTAAAACGACTACATATATACTCTATCCAATATGATGTTTCTATTTTTTTTAAATAGATAGCATCACCGAATTTATAAAATGGAAGACTCTTTTTTTCTATCTGTAAAATTATCACCGGATGTTGCAACTCCAAATATAAAAGGCTTACTATTCATGTATTTCTCATTCTATTATGTTCCGCAAATATATATAATAAAGTTATTAGTAATAAAGTTATTATCAACTACTTTATTACAACTATCATAATCTGTCGGGAAGAAAAAAATATAACCCAAAAACAACCATCTATATAAGCCAAATTAGTTTGCTTATGAGGAAACCATATATTACATTTGCAAGTGTAAGAAGATTTGTAGAGAATGAATAAATTAAGAATAATCAATAAGCAACACACATCCATAGCATTTATCTTAATAATCAATTTCAGACATAGCCATCATGCGATATATCCTTACAATTTTAGCGCTATTGCCAATTATGGCTTTTGCACAAAGTAATCCTACAAATTTTCCAACCATCACAAAAACAATGGAGACAACAAGCAAAACACTCAAAGTAAAGAAGATTGCGCTACCTAAAACCGAGCCTTTAAAAGCACTTGCACATGCAATGGATTCGGCCGCAATAGAGTATAACAACATAGATGTTACAAATTGGGCAGACTACCCCTACCCTACAGCATCCGTACAGTTTAGGATTGCCTATACAGACAACGCAATATGCCTGCAGTATTCTGTTAAGGAGCCGTACATTAAAGCCACCTCAAAAGAGGATGCAGGAAGCGCGCCATACAAAGATTCATGCGTTGAGTTTTTTGTTATTCCCGACAATACACACTACTACAATCTTGAGCAGAACTGCATTGGAATAGGGACCTTTGCCGGTGGAGCAGAGAGGACCAACCGCACAAAGTATACACAGGATATATTGGATAAAATACAAAGACACAGCACAATACCTGCCGAGATGTTTGCACAAAAGGATATATGGTCTGCAGAGGAGATAAGAAATATAACAGACAAGAATCTGCTTAACATTCTCCCTTGCAATCTTCTCCAAGGGGATCTTATCTGCTGGCAGCTTGATATTATCCTGCCTGTTGAATTATTTACACTAAAAGAGGTGGGAAACCTACAGGGCAAGACGGTTACGGCAAACTTTTACAAATGTGGAGATGATATGCCGGTAAGACACTACCTGAGCTGGAGCCCTATTGGGCTTGAGAGGCCAAATTTTCATACGCCGCAATTCTTTGGAAAGTTGATATTTGAATAATTATTGCTACATTTACATTCCAAACTGCGTACAATGTTTGCGTAAGTAAAATTCGCCCTCTCAAGAAGAAAGTAAATGAAGTTTGACATTGTATGTTAGTTAGGTTTGCAGTAATTATGTTAACAATTAAAATTTTTATAGTATGAAGAAAGTATTAGTCCTAATGGCGGCAGGATTTGAAGAGATTGAACTTACAACAGTTGTAGACCTGCTTAGAAGAGCCGAGATAGATGTAACATTAGCATCAATTGATAAACATGAATTTGTTAGAGGTGCGCACGAGATGAGTCTTAAGGCAGACAAATTGATGTCTGAATGTGAAATAAGCAGATATGACGCATTAGTACTTCCAGGTGGTTGGCCCGGAGCATTGAACCTCTTTGAATCCGGAGAGGTTCAGAACACTATCTCCGAATTTGCAAAAGAGGAAAAACTTGTTGCAGCAATATGTGCAGCTCCATACATCTTAGGCAAAATGGGATTGCTAAAAGGCAAGAAAGCAACATGTTACCCTGGATTTGAAGGAGATCTTAAAGGGGCAGAACTCAGAAACCATCCTGCAGTTACAGACGGCAATTTTATTACCGGAAAAGGGCCTGGATATGCGGCACAGTTTGCCATGGCCATTGTAGAGAAATTGGCAGGAAAAGAGAAGGTTAAGGAACTTGAAGAGAGTACTTTCTTTATTTCTTATAAAGATTAATTTTCTACTTTACAGTTCTTTGAGCCATGTAATTAGCTTTAGCGTTAGCATTTATATGGCTCCAATTTTATTGGTTGATAATAATTCAGGTATTTATTATGGAAAGATTGAATAATATCGCAAAAAAAGGATTGCCTATTGTAGCTGCAATATTGTTGGCATCTGCAACGGGCATTACAACGGCAAATGCACAAAACAGCTGCCGCAATAAGGCTGAAGATCAAAAATGTTGCTGCGAAAAAGGCCAAAAGCACAAACAGGAACAGAAAGAGTGTTGCAAACTGAATGGAAGCAACAAAAAGCAGATGCTAAATGAGCAATTACTCAAAGATGGACTTATAGATGTAACCACATTAGACCCATCCATTGAGGTGCATTTGGTTTACGCAACCCCATATAATTTTATGGGAAGAGTTCTATATGATAACTTGGACAGAGCATATCTTATTCCCGAAGCGGCAGCCAAACTAAAAAAAGCTGCAGAGCTTTTAAGAGCCAAAAGGCCGGATCTCCATCTTGTAATCTACGATGCAGCAAGACCTCTCTCTATTCAAAAGCAGATGTGGAAACTTGTTGAGGGTACAGACAAAGAGGACTTTGTAGCAGACCCATCAAAAAAAGGAATGCACAACTTTGGCGCAGCAGTAGATCTAGCGCTTGCAGACTGTACCGGGCACCCTGTAGATATGGGTGGCGAGTATGATTATTTTGGAGATGCTTCGAGGGTTGACAAAGAGGGACAGCTCCTAAAAGAGGGCATAATAACCCAAAAGGAACTTAACTACAGGTTACTTTTAAGAGAGATAATGACAGAGGCAGGATTCCTTATTGAACCATCTGAATGGTGGCATTTTAACACATTCACATCTAAAGAGACAAGAGAACGCTTTAAAGTAATAGAATAATACCCCAACATGATAGTAGCCAATGCAGACAGTCTGTTAAGACACAGAACAATTGACAAATGCTTGAGAGACAGGAAGAACAGATACACACTTAACGATCTTATCCTTGCCTGCAGAGATGCCTTTAACCAGCAGAAAAAGGGTAAGAAGTCAAAAAGTAAAGGCAATGATAAAAAGTCCCCTGTGTCTGCGCGGACAATACAGTTGGATCTACAGTTCATGAGAGACAAAGAGAGAGGGTATGCAGCCCCTATTGTAGTTTATGAGATGAAATACTACAGGTACTCAGACCCATCTTTCAGCATAGAAAAGGTAAATATAAAGAAGAACAATTTAGAAAAGATAGAGGAGATACTCTCTAATTTAAAAGAACTAAGCAATTTCTCAGAGTTTCAAAGTACAAGAAGCGCCATAAAGATCTTAGATGAAGAGATAGGTGCCATCTACGACAGGCGAGACCCTGTAGTATCATTTGCCGGAAGGGAAAAACCTCTTGGTCTTGAGTATTTTGACAGCATACACGACGGCATAGTAAACAAAAAGGTCCTATGTATTGGATACTATTCATCGCGGTCTGAGAATATAATAACAATCATCTTTTACCCGTTCTACCTAAAAGAGTACAAAGGGCGCTGGTATGCCTTTGGTTACAAAGATGGAATGGATGGCGTCTACAAACTTCCATTGGACAGGATAAGAGATCTCTCCTACTCCATTCTACCCTTCCCTACCGAGTATTCTTTTAATCCCGACAAATATTTTAATGATATAATTGGGGTCACAAGATTAAGTGGGAAAAAAAGAGAGATAGAGCTGTTAGTTAAAAACAGGATTGCCCCGTTTATTAAACTTAACCCCATCCACCACTCACAGAGGGTTAAGTCCACTAATGAAAACGGAGATATGGTATTCACTATAGAGATAATCCCAAACAGGGAGTTTTACAATATAATATACTCCAACAGGCCATATATTGAGATTCTTTCACCAAGAGACATTGGTTTAGAGTCTAATAAAAGAATAATGGCCGCCGTTGAGTCACTTCCGCAGTATATTATTGAACCTAAATCTTCTAAAGGCGATAATATTAATAATGAGCGGTATGAGGAGATGAGCCATAATCTGTTTTCGGAATTAGAGTAATACACAAATGCACTGCGTTGAATATTTAAATTAAGGAGAATTATGGAGGAGATGAAACCAATTGTTGCATTGATTTACGATTTTGACGGGACACTGTCTCCCGGTAATATGCAGGAATACTCTTTTATAGAGGCTGTAGGATTGGATAAGGATGATTTTTGGGAGGAGACCCGCAGAATGGCAGAGAAGCAGGATTCAGATAATATCCTTATATACATGCTTCTTATGCTTGAAAAGGCTAAGGAGATGCATCTGCCGGTAAGACGCGAAAATTTTCAGAAGTACGGAGAATCTGTAGAGTTGTTCAAAGGGGTAAAAGAGTGGTTCAAGCTCATAAATGATTACGGAGAGAAGCATGGAGTAATTGTTGAGCACTACATTAACTCATCCGGAATGAAGGAGATTATTGAGGGAACCTCAATAGCAAATGAGTTTAAGACCATTTTTGCATGTGCATACTACTATGACGAGAATGGAGATGCTCTATGGCCGGCCGCTGCCGTTAACTATACCAACAAGACACAATACCTGTTTAAGATTAACAAAGGAATATTCAGCATAAGGGACTCCGTTAAGATAAACGAGTCTGTACCGGAGGAGGATAAGAGGGTTAAGTTTACCAATATGATCTATTTTGGTGACGGAGAGACAGATGTCCCCTGCATGAAACTCATTAAGCAACTTGGCGGAACAGCAGTTGCCGTTTATGAACCCGGTAACTCCAAAAAGAAAGATATAGCATTAACCCTGCTTAAACAACAGAGAGTAAATTATGTATGCGAAGCAGATTACTCAAAAGGAAAAAACCTTAATCTTTTAATTGAGGGAATCATAGACAAGATTAAGGCAGATGAGCATCTGCTTGCGTTAAAGAAAAGGTTTGAATGATGGCTTTGGCTTTAGCGTTGGCATTGGCGTTGGCTTTTTTAGTGTAAAGAATGTATAGAAATACTGTTTTTTAATATGTGATAAGAAGCTATAGCTAACGCCATTCTATTACAGGAACTTCAGCTCTCTTAAAGTGGCAACTATCATCTCCACACATCTGTCGATTCCAAAAAACGATGAATCCAAGCACAAGTTGTACGAGTTGGAGAACCCCCATTCCTTGTATGTATAATAGTTATAATACTGAGAACGCTTCTTGTCTCCTTTCTCCAAGATAGACAGTATCTCCTTGTCTGTTAGCTTGTCTGCATTTTCCAATCGTTTAGAATGCCTTATCCGCTCTATCCGTTCATTTGGAGACGAGCAGGAGATGAACACATTAAAGCATTTTCTGTCTCTAAGGACATAGTCTGCACAGCGTCCTACAAATATGGCAGATTGTTTGTCTGCAAGCATTTTTATAGTATCACTCTGGATCTTAAATAGCTCCCTAGAATCCAATGGTGTGAATGCAGAGTAATTGTTATTAAGGACAGGTGAGAAGTTAAGCCCCCAAAACGACCCTTGGAGGTATGCCTGCGGCTTTTCATCTACATTCTTAAAGAACTCCGGAGCTATTCCGCTCTCTTTTGCAGCAAGATACAGCAACTCTTTATCAAATACGGGAATACCAAGTCTTTTAGAGAGTTCGTTTGCAACTTTAAGTCCGCCGGCACCAAGCTGCCTGCCAATATTTATATAATATTTCTCCATAGCGTTCATTTATTATAGTCTATAATCTAATACAAATCCTTATCTAAATTAAATTTTTCTCAATATCATCTATTGCCGCACTTTGTGGATGCATCTTATCCTCCAAGGCTTTCCTTTTAAATACTCTCATCTGGTATGACAGCATAAAAAAGGCAATGAAACTTGCAACTAAATCAGATATAGGCATACTATACCAGATTCCTTTCTCTTTATAAAAAGCCGGAAGAACAAGCAGCAATGGGATAAGAACGAGAACCTGTCTGGAAAGGGAAAGAAATATAGATTTTCCTGCCATTCCAATACTCTGAAAGAAGTTTGAAGTGACCATCTGAAAACCAATTATCGGGAAGAAAATAAAGACTATTCTCATTCCTATTACAGATTTTTCAGTAAGCTCTGGATCTGTAGTGAATATCTCAACCAACTGCTTTGGAAAGAGTTCTCCTGCTGCAAATGACAATGTTGTTACTATTGTTGCCCAAAGTATGGTAATGTTAAGGGTCTTTTGCACTCTTCCAAAGTTCCTTGCGCCAAAGTTGTATCCTACAATAGGTTGCATTCCCTGATTGATTCCCATTACTATCATTATGGCCACAAAGCAGATTCTGTTAACTACACCGTATGCTCCAATGGCCATATCTCCGCCATGCTCATGCAGTCCCTGGTTGATGAGTATAACCACTATGCAGGCGGCAGTATTCATGCAAAACGGAGACATTCCAATTGCTACAATGTCTTTTACAATTCTCTTTTTAAGGCCGTATGTTCCGCGTTTAAAATGTATTAGCTTATTGTGATCTGATAGTGACCTGCATATCCATACCAATGACACCAACTGTGCCAATATGGTAGCTATTGCCGCACCCTGTATTCCCCATTTGAATACAAAGATAAACAATAGGTCCAACACAGTATTAAGTACAACCGTAAGGATTGTTGCTATCATTGCCACTTTGGGGAAACCTGTTGCACGTGTTACAGCGTTAAGGCCAAAATACATGTGAGATATTACGTTTCCGGCTGAGATAATAATCATATACTCTCTTGCATACGAAATTGTGTTCTCGCTTGCGCCAAAGAAATAGAGGATGGGATCCATGAAGAGTATTACTATCAAGCCATATAGTATGCCCATTATCAGATTGAGCGTTACGGTATTACCAAGTACCTTCTCACCCATCTCATAGTTCTTCTGTCCCAATAGCATGGATATAAGCGATGACGCACCAACCCCAACCAAAGCGCCAAAAGCTGCTCCAAGGTTCATTAGCGGGAATGTTAGTGCTAACCCTGCAAGTGCATAATTTCCAACCCCCTGGCCAATAAAGATACTGTCTACCATATTATATAGCGACGATGCTGTCATTGCTATAATGCTTGGTATTGCGTAATGTGCCAAAAGTTTGGAAATCTTTCCTGTGCCTAATTCAAGCACAGCATTTTTTAATGATTCTCCGTTTTTGTTCATCAATTCACCTTTTCTGCCGCAAATTTACCAAAATAATGAAATGAATATAAAACTAACATTATACTATTTTTGTCTGGAAGCAAAAAAATGAAAATATACGCTTGAACAGATTCCGCAAAGAGCTATTGCAATGAACATTGCATCTCCACCAAGATAGGTTATAAAAAATGGGAATGTGGGTAGTAGTGCATGAAAGTTTACAAAAATAAAGAAATTTACAAGGCATATCTTAATGAATGATGCCGTACAGAGTTTTGGTTTTTCTGTTGTTAATGTTGTGTTCATAAATATAAATAAAAAAATGCCTGCCACATAAATCAACTAGACTTACGTAACAGGCACAACATGTTGTTTTGCGCGGGCAAAGATACAAATTAAAGTTTATAGTTAATAGCTTTGGCTTTGGCCTTAGCTTTTCTCTAAATCTCCAACGCCAAAGCCCTCTTTACTTCAAAACAACCAACGCTAAAGCCTCTCTACACTCTCTTTACACTAAAATTGCCAATGCCAACGCCAAGGCCTCTTAAACTAACGTCTGCGATACTTTGATCCGCCATTATTCTGCCCCGAGTTACTATTCCCCTCTCTCCTATTATCCCTATCTTGCCTGCCATTATTGTTTGGCTTGTTATACTTATCGTTACTTCTGTCATTTTCATTCCTCTTGCCATAATAGTCTTGGCGGCCATTATCTCTTGGTTTATCATAGCTGCCATTTGCCCCTCCGTTACCATCACGCTTGCCATAATATTCAGGCCTGCGAGGTTTGTAGGGATGCCTATAATTATCATTAGGCTTACGAGGAGGTGGCGGATTATGGTGATCACGCGGTCTTGGCGGCCTCTCTCCCCAACCCGGATTGTGTGGCGGACGCGGATTGTGCCTGTGTGCGTAGTAGTTATTGTAGTGATCGCACCAATAGTTATTATAAACTACCACCCTGTTATTAAAAGGATTATAATATGGAGAACCCGGATAAATGCCAATCTCTGCAATAATTCTGTTCCAACCGTATGGTCTGTATCTTTTGTAATATGGAAGAACCCTTTTAGGGCTTATACCAAGCGTCCTGGCAACCTCAAACACCAAACTCACATCACCCCAATTGTATCCGCAGTGTCTGTAATAATTGTTCAACACATAGTTAGACGTATTAAATTCAATGCATAGCCTGTCGCAGAAATCAGAAAGTTCTACAGATGCATATCTGTTAGCATTATCTATATAAACAGAAAAGCGGTTCTGCGCATTTGATGTAATTGTAAAAGCTGTGACGAATAACAGCATCAAACAGAATCTCTTCATAATTTTTAGTTTTAAAAGTTAACAATTCGTGAGATTTTGCATTAGAATAATAACAAAAGTAGTGCCAATTCCTGTAGAGAAGAAAAACGTATAAACAACCCTGTAGCCTCTTTAAAAAGAATCTAGCACTTCGCAGCATTAAAAAGCAGGCGCAAACTTCAGACAACATTAAAATAAGGATAAATATTATTCATTCGGGGTATTCTCCTCTATAATTCCGGTCTTTTCCTCTATTATACGTTTTGCCTTTCTAAATTCATCAATTACTTTATCTGCAGATTTTCTATTAACTTTAACATATCTTTCATATTTCTCCCTCTCATAAGGATCGGCATTAACAAAAAGTTTCCATGTAATATCTTCTGTAATATATTGTGTTGGAAGCGGTTTATCAATATAAGCACCAATATGTCCACCTAATTTCGTAGTATAATAAAATTCACGCCTGTTGCCATCCGGCATTTTATCAGATAATATATTATTTGCATATTCAAGGCAATCTATACAATATTTTATTTCATCATAATCAAGGTAACTTCGGAAGTTTGACGAATAATATTGTGCATCGCTGTTCAGTGCTGCTAAAAAGGCATCTGAAACCAATATATCCAGATTTTTAGAAGAATAGTCTATATACCCTATTTTATTCCCAGTCTTAAAATCCGTTAAAATAACAACAGAAATGTCTAACTTGCTTTTATCTATATAGTAAATATCCTTATTAAGATAAGGTCCTGATTTTAAAATAAATTCATTTACATCAGGACTATAAAGTTTTACTATTTTAGTTTGAGACTTTACATTTAAAGTAAAACACAACAAGATTACGATAATTATATATTTCATCATAAACAATTATTTTAGTTTCTTATTTAGGTAATTAATAAAAGAACTACACGACACTAACATAAACAAGGCCTCTTCTGAAGCAGGAGTGTATGTACCAGATTCATCCATCAAAGCATGTCGGATTCCAGTATTAGGTTGATTGGTATACGCATACAATTTTTCAAATGCAATTTTTAATATTTGAGGTATAACTAATCCTTTACCATTTATTTTATTAAGTGCCTCGCCTAAAGTCTTCTCTCCTGTAATCTCACGGCAATATACCTCAATAGCTGAAATTGATTCTTTTATAGAATTTCTATAATCCCCAATTGGTCGTTGTGCATATAACTCTAAAGCTTTATTTAAATGCATTCTTATATTTAAGGGAGAACTACGCATAGAAGATTCGACAGTTACAAGTTCTTCTTCCGAAGTAATTTCAACTATTTCGGTATTGACAACTCTGTATGCAAAATTCAGCCGTTTAAATTCATAATTAAGTTGATTAACAAATGAATGAAAAACATACATGCGTCTATCATACTTTGTATCATTAGCATATAAATATTTGATAGTAAATTCTATCAAATCCAATTTTCTATACCAAGGATTTTTGACATCCTCTATGAATTGCGTTGCTACAATGTGATATCTCCTGCCGTCACTAAAGTTTCCCTCACGTTGATTAAGAAAATAAGTCCACAAATATTTTTCCATATCAATATAAGCTGTACCTCTAAAATATGTTCCAGAGTCTATAAAGATTCCTTGCAATTTATCATAACATGAGCATATTGCATTCTGTATTTCCGGTGTGATTTTTTCTCTTATAATCACATCTGTTATCTTTACGTAATTATATCGTTCTGAAAATAACTTCATACTGTTCTATAAATGAGAATTTAGCTGTTTGTTTGACTATCTAATTTAGCTTCTATCTCTTTGATAGACGGCATTGTACCTTCAATCTTTTCAGGATAGAGTTTTTCAAGCTCGTATTCTGATATTCCGAGAGGTTGACTGCTTGATTCAAGTGCATATTGAGCCAAAGTATTGTTCTTTTGCTTGCAGATAAGCAATCCGATTGTTGGATTATCGCGCCCCTCCTTGCGAAGAAGATGATTGCAAGCTACAACATAGCCACCTAATTGACCAGCATCGGCAAAGTCGAACTCACCGATTTTCACCTCTACCACAACATAGCAAGATAGTTTGAGATTATAGAATAGCAAGTCAATGAATTTCTCTTTCTCAGCTATTTGCAGACGATACTCTTTGCCGACATAAGCGAACCCAGTACCAAGTTCCAATAGGAAGTTAGTAATATTGGTCAATAGCGTGTCTTTCAGTATGCGTTCATTGTACTTTCCACGCAAACCTGTGAAAGAGAAGTCATATGGATCACGAGCCAATTCCTGTGCCAAATCACTATCAACATCAGGAAGTGTGTTTTTGAAATTGGTCAGAGCCTTACCGCTGCGCTCATACAGATTCGTACCCAACATGTTGAGTAATATATCCCTGCTCCAGCCATTTTCTAATGTTTGACGAACATAAAACAGCGCCTTATCGGAATCATTCGAACATTTGTCTATAATACAACGGTGATGTCCCCAAGGGATTGAGAACAAATCAGAGTATAATCTTTCCACAAGTTGTGGAAGATTTGCCTTTTCTGATTCCTCTACAAGTTGTGGAAGAATTACAAACTGTTGGTTATAAAGAGTATAGAAACGCTTTGCATAGCGGATGGACGTTTCTGAAAGTCCTTCAACATCGGGCATTTCATGGCGCAAGTCACGGCCTAGTGTAGCATAGAACTTGCTGCCGTATTTGTTGTCGGCTTGTTGTTCTTCAATGTCTTTACCAAGTTCCCAATAGTATCGAAGCAATTCTTTGTTCACCTTTATGGCAGCTTTGATTTGGCTACTACGATAACGCTTTACAAGTTCCTTGACCCATAAAGTGTAATCTCTATCCAATATGCTGATTGATTTATCCATAATTATTTCTCTGTTTCTATTTCACTAATTTTTAATTCGCCCTACATTAACTTCTAAAGAAGTGTATCACCTACTTTTACTAACCTATCTATTTTTAATTTTTCTCCATAAAGCATTCTTTCATTAACTCAAGTTTCGCAAGTGTTAAAAATGATATAATAGAAAAGGCTAAAAGGTTTGATAATTAGTAAATTATCACTATATTAGTATACCCAAAAAAACATAGTTCCCTTTAGCCTTGAACAAAAATAGACATATTATCGGTGATCTCCAAGGGTTCTTTGCAAACAGTGACTCTGGTAAGGCAGTGGTGGCAATAAAAAAAATAGACTAATTCATAAGTCATTACAAAAAATAATGAAGAAAGAGGTACATAAGCATCCGTCCGCCATACATCTCCGGAATCGGTGACCTGTCGGGAAAGGTTTTAATATCATCATAGTTAACATAACAGTCTTGAAAATGGTAGTTCTCCGGCAGAACTTTTTACTCCAAACCGGAGAGGTCTATACTAAACTTTATATCTGCACTTTTTTCCTTATGAATGAACATTATCATATAGATTGGGAAATACCTGATTTTTCCTTTCAATGAGGTATTATCGTTACATAGTACTATAGCCTCCGGAATATCATATTCCTTGCAGTCTATAATATTGTTTAAAGCACGATGCCTATAGTAATCTTTGCCTGATTTAACCTCGATTGGAAAAACTTTACCATAGAGTTCTGTAACAAAATCCACTTCGCCCATTTTCTTGCTATTGTAGTAATACAGATCTTCAAAGCCGTGAGCCAAAAGTTCCTGTGCTACCACATTTTCATAGATTGTTCCAAAGTTAATTGCATCGTCCCCCATGAGTATTTTAAGTTGAATGCCGTTAGAATACTGGCATGCTAGCAATCCAACATCATTTGAGAATAGTTTGAAAAGATTTCTATTTGAAGCAAGTTTCAACGGGGACTTAGGTTCATCGATATTGTATACAGGAATAGCAGCTCCTGCATCTTTCAACCAAAGGAATTCATTCTCATACATTTCTGCACGCGCTTTCTCGTTGAGACTATTAATGAAGAATCTCTTACTTTTTGAATTTAATTCAGACGGAATAAGGTCAAATACATCTTTAATCCTCAGTTGTCTCTTTTCATCGTACTGAGAAATATCTTTCCTGTATAGTCTGATAATTTCTCTTTGACTTTCTTGCGGTTCTGCCAGTCCTTGAAACGGAAATCATAGAACCGACAGATGTGGATCTTTCCTTATATCGTAGAATAGGTGAAGAGGTAACCAAGATCGTTAGGCACAAGCCCTGAATGCTCTATGTCAAGGAAATCATCCGCCCCAAATATGGGCTCAAGGAGAACACGCTACTTCCTCCCCGGGGACAAAAGGGGATAGAGATTGCGCCCATGCCGTTGATGCCTGTAGACAAGTGCATCGCAGATACGAGCCTGCTCGCGGATATATTGCTTCATAAGGTCTGTTATGGAAAAATTAGTCATCTTCCATTACGACAAAGGATCAAGGGCCGGGGCCGTCATCGAATCACTGGCTAATCAATATCACTTCAATGGATATCTTCAATGTGATGGTTTTAGTTGACTACTAAATGTCTTATCAATAAAGTAAGTTGACTCGGTTAAAACTTAGTAATAAAACAGGTTGACCATGTTCTGTCTTATTCACGAACGAGGTTACCCTAACGATAATAATAAAAAATCTTATATTCCCCAAAAAAATAATACTCTTGCATAAACCTTTAAGCACTCGCTTGTGATGCGTTTTTTTTTTTGCCATCTTTGCAGCCCCAAACGATAAGACATATCCACCAAAGATGGATAATGACAGCGCGGAATATTACATAGCAACATGTTTTACAAAATAAGTAGAGATGCAAAATTTTGCGGCAATAGATTTTGAGACAGCCAATCAGTATCCGAGTAGTGTGTGCAGTGTAGGGATAGTTGTTGTAAAGAATGGCGAAATCACAGATAGTTTTTACAGTCTTATTTATCCTACCCCGGATTTCTTCACCTATTGGACAACGAGGGTGCATGGGCTTACGATCAAGGATGTTGATGATGCCCGCTGTTTTCCAGAGGTATGGAATGAACTTGCGCCTAAAATTAAAGGTCTGCCTTTGGTAGCACACAACAGTCAGTTTGACGAAGGGTGCCTAAAAGCTGTTTTTAAAGCTTATAATATGGATTATCCTAACTATAAGTTTTATTGTACATGCAGAGCTTCCAGGCATAAGCTTAAAGGAGAACTGCCAAATCACCAATTACAGACTGTTGCTGAATATTGTGGATATAATCTAACAAATCACCATCATGCGTTGGCAGATGCAGAAGCATGTGCCATGATAGCTTTAAAATTACTGTAAATATCAACTGTTTACAGTACTACACCATATTATAACACCTTAGTTAGCATTAGCTTTGGCCTTGGCTTTAGCCTTGGCTTTGGCCTTCTATCCTTTCTCTACATTAAATTCGCCAACGCCAACGCCAACGCCAACGCTAATACTAAAGCTATAAACTATAAAATATAAACTATAAACTTTAAACTTATTTGCCTTTGGTCTTAATAAAGTTTATAGTGTATAGAGAAAGACTACTTTAAAAGGTCTACGCTACGCTTAATAAACTCATGCAAATCCTTACCTTTTAGCATGTTGTTAGATAACAATGCCAAGTCCGTAAGCTGTTTGAGAAGCTTATCCCCCTTTGCAAATGTCTCCACAATCTCACGTTTCTCCTTATCAAAGCCCTCTATCTCTTTGTTGCAACTCTCTTTTTTGTCTTTCTGCTCGGTTGTAATCTCCTCAGGCTTTTTATCTTTGGTTGCATCCTCCACCTCTTTAAGAGCTTTCTTTGACTCCTCCTCTTTAGCATCAATCTCTTTAAATTTTTCATTTCCAACGGTAGCAGCATCCAAGTCGGTTATTACCTTGCCAATAAGAGGACTCTCATAGTTAAGAGTTATCTCGTAATGATCCGGCATTGTCCCCATAAAGTTCATTCCACCACCCATTGCAGACATCTCCTTGTAACGTCTCATAAACTCGCTTTGGGTAATAAGCACAGGCATAGAGGTAACACCAAGATTGTCAACCTTTACGGTATAGTTGTTATCTTTAGGAAGGATAGCCTCAAATGCCCAGTTAAGCTGAGTTTCAAGCCCCTCTCTCAAAGCAGGTTTCTCCTTAGACTCCTTCTCCACCAATCTGTCTATGCTGTCCGAATCGACACGGGCAAACTTTGCATTCTCCAATTTGCTCTCCAACAGATTAACAAAATGGGCATCCAATTGGCTGTCGAATACAAGAACCTGATACCCTTTATTCTTAGCATCCTCTATGTATGTGTACTGTGCCACAGGGTCTGTAGCATAGAGATAAACAATCTTCTTGTTCTTGTCTGTCTGCTCCGGCTCAATGATTGCATTGTACTCATTATAGTTATAGTATTTACCATCCGTAGTCTTCATAAGGGCAAAATTCTTGGCCCTGTCAAAGAACTTCTCGTCTGACAACATACCGTATTCAATAAAGAGTTTGAGGTTATCCCATTTAGACTCAAACACAGCCTTGTCATTCTTGTAGATCTCCTCCAATCTGTCTGCAACCTTTCTGGTAATGTAAGAGGCAATCTTCTTTACATTCGAATCTGCCTGAAGATAGCTTCTTGAAACATTAAGCGGAATATCGGGAGAATCAATTACACCATACAGCAATGTAAGGAAATCCGGAACAATATTCTCAACCGAATCCGTTACGAACATCTGGTTTGAATAGAGCTGTATCTTATTCCTTGTAACATCCATATTATCCTTAATCTTAGGAAAATACAAGATTCCCGTAAGGTGGAACGGATAATCTACGTTAAGGTGTATATAGAACAGAGGATCATCCTGCATAGGATAGAGTTTTCTGTAGAACTCCATATACTCCTCATCCTTTATACTGCTTGGGGTCTTTGTCCAAAGAGGTTCTGTATCATTAATAATCTTATCCTTGTCTGTATCTACATACTTGCCGTCCTTCCACTCCTGCTCCTTTCCAAAAGCAATAGGGACAGGCATGAACTTACAATATTTTGTAAGCAGAGTATTAATTCTCGTCTTATCTGCAAATTCGGCAGACTCATCATCCAAATAGAGGGTGATCTCAGTTCCTCTGTCTGCCTTATCAATCTCGCTCATCTCAAACTCAGGAGAACCATCGCAACTCCACTGAACACCCTTTGCCCCCTCTTTCCAAGACAATGTCTTAATAACTACCTTTTTGGAAACCATAAAGGCAGAATAGAATCCCAATCCGAAATGTCCTATAATGCTGTTTATGCTGTCTTTATATTTTTCGAGAAATTCACCTGCACTTGAGAAAGCTATCTGATTGATATATTTGTCAACCTCCTCTTCAGTCATACCAATACCCCTATCTGTAATGGTTAATGTCTTCTCCTTCTCATCCAAAGCAACTCTCACGGTGAGATCTCCAAGTTCACCCTTAAACTCACCTACACTCGAAAGCGCCTTCATCTTCTGAGTAGCATCTACTGCATTGGCTATCAACTCTCTAAGAAAGATTTCATGATCAGAATACAAGAATTTTTTAATCACCGGAAAAATATTGTCCGTAGTAACACCAATCTTACCTTTAGCCATAATATATCTGTTTTTTAATTATTTACTCTTTTCTTCCCAGCAAGATTTAAGTAATCTTAAAAAAATAACTTGGTAATCTTTAATTGTCTTTTCGGTCTATA
>ENA-OURV01000908-OURV01000908.1-human-gut-metagenome-genome-assembly--contig:-NODE-908-length-24765-cov-9.419911_pt1 | contig 24765 bp, 19 predicted proteins | sample MGYA00242141_ERZ509072 | MGnify/ENA primary metagenome ERZ509072 (study PRJEB26280, sample SAMEA2338763) | human gut metagenome | biome: human gut; feature: human-associated habitat; material: faeces... | reverse complement strand
TCCTATTGAAGGTTTGCGTAAAGCCTATACCCTGCATAATACCGGTAGCGGTACCTACATTCAAGACCTAAAACTTATCAACGGCCTGAACGATGCTTGCGGTCGTGGCGAGGGTAATCGCGGCAGCCGGGACCGGGGGCGTCGTCGTAACCGAAATCGCAACCGTAATCGCAATAAAGGCGGCGACGATACGCCGCAGGCATAGTGCCTTTTGAAATTCGCAGCGCCGGATTGCGGCTCCCGAAAGTGCGGGATCGCAGTCCGGCATTGTATTTTACGGAGCCGGCCAAGACCCCGTAAAGGTATGTCCAATGTCCCGGAACGATGCTGGAATACCGTCCTTGATTGCCTCTTGCAAGGAAACCGATCCGCTTGTGCGGACCGGCCTGTCGATGTTGTCGCCGGGAGCAAGGTGTCGGCTGGCATTTTTCGAAGTATCGTTGTCGAGGGGAGAAAGCCTGCGGAGCCGGAAAGAGTGGCGGAGGCGGAGGCGTCATCGATCCCATCGTATGAGGCTTTTCGCGTCGGGCCGTTCGTGCCGGACGGGCCTTGTTTTGCGGGGCGTTCGGACAGGGTGAAGAGGACGTATTGCGTAAAATCCCGGATGAATACATATTCATCCGGGATTTTGTAGCGATCTTAACGAAATGGAGGAACCTCCTTTCGGTGCGTCTGCTGCGAATCACTTTTTGTTGCGGGGATCCCACGTCGGGTGTGCCGGGTCCTCCGCTTTCAGGGCTTCCTCATAGTCGATACCCAATGCCTTCGCCACGCCTTTGCCGTATTCGGGATCGGCGTAGGAGCAGTTGCGCACGTGCCGCTGTTTGATGAAGAGGGCGCTGTCGCCCATCGCGCGGGCCGTGTTCTCGCACGTCGCCCGTTGGTCTTCGGCCGACATCAGCCGCCAGAGCTTGCCCGGTTGGGTGAAATAGTCGCTGTCGAGTTCCCGTTCGTCGTAATTGTAGATGGCACCGTTCACCTCCAAAGGCGGTTCTTTCAGGTTCGGGCTGTCCTGCCATTCGCCGTAGCTGTTCGGCTGGTAGGGGATCGTCGCTCCGTAATTGCCGTCCGTGCGCATCTGTCCGTCGCGGTGGTAGTCGTGGAACGGACAGCGGGGTTTATTCACGGGAATCAGGTTGTTGTTCACGCCCAGCCGGTAGCGCTGTGCGTCGCCGTAGGAGAAGAGCCGCCCCTGCAACATCTTGTCGGGCGAGAAGCCGATGCCTTCGATGACGTTCGCAGGGTTGAACGCCGCCTGTTCGATTTCGGCGAAGAAGTTGTCCGGGTTGCGGTTCAGTTCGAGAATACCCACGTCATGCAGCGGGAAATCGCCGTGATACCACACTTTGGTCAGGTCGAAGGGATTGATTTTGTAGTTTCGGGCCTCCTCTTCGGTCATCAGCTGCACCTGCATCAGCCAGCGGGGATAATCGCCCCGTTCGATCGCTTCGAACAGGTCGCGCTGGTTCGACTCCCGGTCTTTGGCGATGACCGCCTCGGCTTCGGCGTCCGTGAGGTTCTTGATGCCTTGCAGGGTGCGGAAATGGAATTTGACCCATGTGCGCTTGTTGTCCTTGTCGTAGAAGCTGAAGGTGTGGCTGCCGAAGCCGTGCATATGGCGGAACGAGGCCGGAATGCCGCGCGGACTCATCGTGATCGTCACCTGGTGGAGCGCTTCCGGGAGGAGCGTCCAAAAATCCCAGTTGTTGTTGGCACTTCGCATGCCGGTGCGCGGATCGCGTTTGATGGCGTGGTTCAGGTCGGGGAATTTCAGCGGATCGCGCAGGAAGAAGACCGGCGTGTTGTTGCCTACCAGGTCCCAGTTGCCCGTGTCGGTGTAGAATTTCATGGCGAAGCCCCGGATGTCGCGCTCGGCATCGGCGGCGCCGCGCTCTCCGGCTACGGTCGAGAAGCGGACCAGACAGTCGGTCTTTTTACCCACCTGCGAAAAGATCGAGGCCCGGGTGTATTTGGTGATGTCGTGCGTCACGGTGAAGGTCCCGAAAGCTCCCGATCCTTTGGCGTGCATGCGGCGTTCGGGGATCACTTCCCGGTCGAAATGGGCGAGTTTTTCGAGATACCATACGTCTTGCAGCATGGCGGGGCCGCGCACGTCGGCGGTTTGGATGTTTTGGTTGTCGGCAATGGGTTTCCCGTTTTCGGAGGTCAGTCTTTTCTTGTCCATATCCTATCGTTTTTTGTCGGCATGCAGAAAATGCCGGACCGGTTTATGATTGAATTTCATATCGTTGTAATTCAGAGCAAAAACATTGCCATACAGACTGGCGTTGCCTCTTTGGGGATATGTTTTTTCTGCGAGGAGCGGACTGTCGGAGCGAATTTTTCAGGGAAATCGACTCTGTTTTTCGAGGATTTGGAAAATTTCACTATATTTGTCCCGTTAACGGGGGATTAGCTCAGTTGGCTAGAGCGCTTGCATGGCATGCAAGAGGTCACGAGTTCGAGCCTCGTATTCTCCACCAAACAAGAAACAGCCGCATGATTTCATGCGGCTGTTTCTTGTTTGATAGTATGTCTTTTATGGGCGGAGTTCGGACGCTTCCGTCGGAAGTTTTCCCGGCTGATCCCGAGGGTCAGTTTTTCAGGTATTCTACTGCCGCCAGACCGTCGTTGAGGGGATAGAGGCCGATGCTCAGCGATTTGTCTTCGCTTTCATATACGTACATTCTTTGTCCCGGACGGTATTCGAGGTAGATGTACAGCTGCGAGAGGTAGGTGTGCAGGTCGTCGATGTACAGGTCTGAAAGTATCGATCCGCAGGAATATACTTTGTCGTCTTCGAATATATATATGTACTCTTTAACGATGCCCTTGCCTTCGAAATACAGCGAGGTTTCCGATGCTCCGCTGTAGGCGTAGGGCACCGAAGCTTTCACTTCCTCCCGTGTCTTGCCGTACATGAATACGGGAGCTTCGTATTCCCTCAAAGTGGGAGGTATGTTGTCCTTGTTCTCATCGTCGTTGCATCCCGCGAATCCCAGCATTACGGCCGCGAAAGCGAATAGTAAGAATTTTTTCATAGCGAAAAGATAAACGGTTTGGAATAAAGGTTTTATCGATTGTAAATGAGATAAATTATTCTTTATGGGTGCGCCGCCGGATCCCTGAATATGGTGTCGAGGATATCCGGTGATCTCTATTTTTGTCGGAAATAGATCTGGATCGGTACTCCCGAGAAATCCCATTCCTCCCGAATCTTATTCTCCAGGAAGCGGCGGTAGGGATCCTTGATATATTGGGGCAGATTGACGAAGCAGGCGAACTGGGGCGTGGGTGTCGGCAGCTGCATCACGTATTTGATTTTGATGTATTTGCCTTTGGTCGCCGGGGGCGGGTAGTTCTCGATGATCGGCAGCAGGTAGTCGTTCAGCGCCGAGGTGGCCACGCGCCGCTTGCGGTTTTCGTAAACCCGGATGGCGGTCTGGAGCACTTCGAGGATGCGCTGTTTGTTGAGTACCGAGGTGAAGATGATCGGAATGTCGTTGAAGGGCGCCAGTTTTTTTGCCAGGGCCTCCTTCCACTCCTTCATCGTGTTGTTGCCTTTCTCCACCAGATCCCATTTATTGACCACGATCACGCAGCCTTTGCGGTTGCGGACGATCAGGTTATGGATGTTCAGGTCCTGGGATTCGAGGCCTTGCTGCGCATCGAGCATCAGGATGCAGACGTCGGACTCCTCGATGGCGCGGATCGAACGCATCACGGAGTAGAATTCGAGGTCTTCGGTCACCTTGCCTTTTTTGCGCATGCCGGCCGTATCGACCAGGTAGAAATCGAGTCCGTACTTGTTGTAGCGCGAGTGAATGGCGTCGCGCGTGGTGCCGGCGATCGGCGTGACGATGTTGCGCTCTTCGCCCAGCAGGGCGTTGGTGAGCGACGACTTGCCCACGTTCGGACGGCCTACGATGGTGATGCGGGGCAGCTCTTCTTCCTCGTTCTTGGTTTCCGGGGGCAGGTCGCGCACGATTTCGTCCATCAGGTCGCCCGTGCCGCTGCCGCTCATCGAGCTGATGCAGTAGGGTTCTCCCAGTCCCAGCGAATAAAATTCGTGCGAGGAGTAGATCAGGTCGTAGTTATCGACCTTGTTGCAGACCAGCAGCACTTTTTTCGAAGTGCGCCTCAAGATGTCGGCCATCATCTGATCGAGATCCGTGATGCCCGTATTGACTTCGACCAGGAACAGGATGACGTCCGCCTCTTCGATGGCGAGCATCACCTGACGGCGGATGTCGTCTTCGAAAATGTCGTCCGAATTGACCGAATAGCCGCCGGTGTCGATCACCGAAAATTCACGTCCGTTCCAGTCGGTTTTACCGTAATGGCGGTCGCGTGTCGTGCCTGCCGTCGCATCGACGATGGCTTTGCGCTGCCCGACCAGGCGGTTGAACAGTGTGCTTTTGCCCACGTTCGGGCGTCCTACGATCGCTACAAGACTCATAATGTTATTTTACGTTTATGTTTATGCGAAACGAATTATGCGGTGCGGGCCGAGAGCGAGGCCGAATTTATTCGGACATCGATGGATGCGGCCGGTCTAAAACAAGGTCAAAGATAGTGCAAGTTACGGGTAAAACCAAACCCGGTGTCGATTTTACCCGATTGTCGGTGCATAAGGGGTGGGGGCCGGATGTGCACATCTTATCCTTTTCCGATCGGGAGATGCGGCTTCCGAAGGTTTTCCGAACAGCCGCGATGCCTTTTCAACGGGGGTGCAGCGTCTCTTCGTCTGCGGACAGGCCATGTTCCGACATCCGGCGGATGTCTCCGTTACAGCGGTAAAAGGGAGCGGTTCGTACAGGAGGTATGCGGCACGTATTATGGGTTATAAATAGCGGCTTTCCGGATCACCGGCCTGTACGGGATAGATCAGCACGAAACTGTTTCGCCCGAGGTATTGATCCAGGTAAGCCGGGATCTTGTTCATCGCCGGTTGGTAGGAGATGCGTTCGCGGCGGCTCATTACCAGCCACAGACAGTCGTCCGTGCGCAATTCGCGCAGCAGGGCCGGCAGTTTTTCCCAGTCTTTGAAAAGTACCGTTTCTACGGTTGCGGTCTGCTTGCGCCGCAGCGGTTCGATGTACTTGAGCGTTGTTTCCGGGGCATAGACGACGATTTTGGTCCCGGTATTGCGGGCCAGATTTCCGATTTTATGCAGCCACATGAGAAATCCGGCCTCTTTTTCGGCTTGGGAGGGAATGATTACGATATGTCGCTTTATGGTCGCCAGCGGTTGTACCGGTTTGTAAATGTAGGTCGTGACGTTGCTTTCGCCCAGCAGGTCGCCCGTGATCTTGCCGAGGAAGATCGCGGGGGATTTGTCCCGATGGAGTCCCATTACGATGTCCGTGATACTCTGTTCTTTGGCGACGCTTGCGATTGCGTTCGAGATATTGACGTCGTAGCGCAGCAACTCGTGGAGGTAGATGTCCGATGCGGCAGCGGCCGTCGCCGCCGTTTCGAGAATTTTGCGGGCCCGTTTTTCCAGCCCGCTGTCTTCCACCTTGTTGTCTATGGCGTGCAGCGCGTAGAATCCGTTGTGGTTTTTCTTCGATTTGAGCACGTTGCCCAGAGTTACGAGTTCCCTGACGCTCTCTTCGTTCGACACCGGGATCAGGATGTGTTCGTCCTGATGTTCGGTGCTTTCGTCGTTTTCGCGGACCCCTTTGATGGCGATGTTGTGAGCGCCGCGCTGGGTGGCGAAGGTCGAAATGGTGCAGGTGGCCAGGATCATCAGGATCGTGCCGTTCAGCACGCTCTCGCCCAGCAGACGGATCGGTTCTCCGTCGGGTGTCTGGCCGACGATGACGTTGTAGCCCACCATCACGGCTGCGAGCGTGGCGGCTACGTGGGCGCTGCTCAGGCCGAAGATGACCGTCCGCTGGTCGCTGGAGAGTTTGAACGTTTTTTGAGTGAGCAGCGCGGCGATGTATTTGGCGGCGGTGATCAGGACGATCATCACGGCAGCGACCTTGATACTCTCCCAGTCGCGGAAGAAAGCCCGGTAGTCGATCAGCATGCCTACGCCGATCAGAAAGAAGGGGATGAAGATGGCGTTGCCGACGAATTCGATGCGGTTCATCAGGGGCGAGGTGCGCGGGATGAGGCGGTTGAGGGCCAGACCCGCGAGGAAGGCGCCGATGATCGGCTCCAGTCCGGCCAGATGTGCCAGGTAGGCGCCCAGAAAGACCATGACCAGCACGAAAATGTATTGGGAGATGTTGTCGCTGCAATGCTTGAAGAACCAGTGCCCGATCAGCGGGAAGAGCAGCATGATGAATGCGATGCAGAGCACGACCGAGATGCCGAGCCGGTACCAGAACATGTCGTCCGTGTTTCCGGTGACCATGCCTACTATGACCGTCAGCAGCAGCAGGGCCAGCGTATCGGTAATGACCGTGCCTCCGACGGCGATCGTGACGGCTTTGTCGCGGGCGATGCCCAGTTTGCTGACGATGGGGTAGGCGATCAGGGTCTGCGAGGCGAAGAGCCCGGCCAGCAGGATCGAGGAGTAGATCGAAAATCCCAGGATGTAATATCCCGCCAGAATACCGAGCAGGAGCGGAACACAGAACGTATAGAGTCCGAATACGAGGCTTCGGGTGCCGTTCTTGCGGAAATCCGACATGTCCATATCCAGGCCGGAGAGGAACATGATGTAGAGCAGTCCGGCCGTACCGGAGAGGATGATGCTGCTGTCGCGCAACACCAGGTTGAGGCCGTGCGGTCCGATCACCGCACCGGCGATGATAAGCCCCAGCAGGTAGGGAATTTTCAGCTTGTTGAGCAGCAGGGGAGCGGCGAGGATGATGACCAGAATCAGCAGGAATTTGAGAATCGGATCCTCGAGCGGGAGGGTTATGCCGGCGAATAGAAGCATCATGCGGAGTCGGAATTAGGGTTAAGTGATCGGGACCGTCTGCGAACCGGGACGTGTTCGTGTTCGCCGGAGCGGGGGCCGATCGGGTAATATTTCTCAAAGTGCCCGCCTGTCGGAAAAATCCGTAAGGCTCGGCGGGCTATTGGCTTGAAGTTGTTTTCGTGCGGGCTGATCGTATTCCGACCGGGACGGCATTCGTTTTGTCGGGAGCGACCTGGCTGCATGAAAATTTAACGGAAACAAAGATAGTGAAAGCCGAAAAGAAAACGGGAGCTTGCTCACAGTTTTCAGAGGCGTATCCTATTTTCTACAAAAATAACAAAAAATGGGGAATAGCAATGCTTTTTTTGCCGAAAAACAGGGATTCCGGATAAAAAAATGCACGGTTTTCTCTGTGTATTCCGAGAAAAAAACTTAACTTTGACCAAATAATGAATGTTGAAGGACGTGCTATGACGGAAAGGAGAGTGGACAAACGATTGCTGGCACCTGTGCTGATGGGGTTCTTTATCATGGGCTTCTGCGATATCGTGGCTCCGGTGACCAACATCATCAGCGGTGAATTTGCCGAGAGCCAGCAGAGTGCCGTGAGTTTTCTGCCGTCGATGGTTTTCCTTTGGTTCCTGCTTCTTTCCACGCCTGTCGCGGCGCTGATGAACCGCATCGGCCGCAAGAGAACGGCAATGATCGGCTATGCCTTTACCATCGCCGGGTTGCTCGTGCCCTATGCTGCGGGCGTCGGCAGTGCCTTGAGTTGGTATTTCATCGGCTTCGGTCTGCTGGGCATCGGCAATACCGCTATCCAGGTGGCGGTCAATCCGCTGCTGGCGACCATCGTGCCCGAGGAGCGGATGACCAGCTACCTGACCGTCGGACAGATCTTCCGCAATACTGCTCTGTTGCTGCTCGCCCCGATCATCACGGGGCTGGTTTCGCTTTTCGGCGACTGGCGTCTGTTGTTGCCGATTTATGCGGGGCTTACGCTCGTCGGGGCCGTCTGGTTACAGGTGACTGCGGTCGCAGAACCGGCGCAATCGTCCCGTGCGGTCGGTATGGCCGAGTGTTTCCGTCTGCTGCGCAATCGCACCGTGTTGCTATGTACGCTCGGCGTGGCCTGTTTCATCGCTGCGGATGTCGGTATCGGCTTCGTTTCGGTGCGGCTGATCGACAATCCCGATTCGATTCTTACGACTACCGGATTTTACGCTTTGCGCATCGTGGGTACGCTCGTCGGTGCCTGGGTGCTGATTCGTGTCGTCGATGTCAAATACTTGCGCTGGAATATGCTGCTGGCATTGGCGCTCTGCATCGCCCTTTTCGCGGTGCGTTCCGAAGCGGTCGTTTATGCGCTGGTCGGCATCCTCGGCTTCACGATGGCCTGCGTTTTCGCCACGTTTTATGCCGTGGCGACCAAGAGTGCTCCGGGCCGTTCGAACGAAGTCGCCGGACTGATGATCCTGGCCATTTCCGCCGGTGCCCTTTCGGGCCCGATCTGCGGTGCGCTGATCCGCAGTTTCGGTCATCCCCAGGCGGGCTTGATCTGGGTGACGGCTTGTGTCTGCTACCTGCTCTGGGCCGCAACCGTATTGAAATCCGATACCAAGAAATAGAGTTATGAAAAACTGTAAATTACTGATTATAGCGTTGTTGTTTAGTATTTTGACTCTCCCTTCTTCGGGTCAGTCCCGCAGATACGACGATTATGGACGCAGCAGCCGCAGCGGATCGGCGATCAAGGGAGTGGAGTGGGGCGTACTGGCCGGACTCAACTTTCCCCATTTTTCGACTTCCGGTCCGGATTTCGGTATAGATAACCGGCTCGGTTGGCAGGCCGGACTCCAGATCGGCTTGAAATTCCGCTATTTCACCATCGGCCCCGAGGTGCTTTACGTGCGGCAGTCGATCAAGTTGAGCCATGCCGACTACGGAACTCTGAAAATCAAAACCAATTCGATCGATATTCCCCTCATCTTCTCGCTTCGGGCGCTTCCGATGCTGCGGATCAACGTCGGTCCCGTCTTTACGGTGATGAACGATTGCAAGTATGCCGAGGGCAACAACGAGATGTTCTTCGGCAGTATGCGCCCGACGGTTTCCTATATGTTGGGCCTGGGGTTGAATTTCGGACATACACTGATCGACTTCCGTTACAACGGGCAGTTCGATTCGAAAAAGTGTTATTATCCCACCGAAGAGGCGGTCGGGTTCAACATGCGCTCTTACTCCCTGGCATTGAGCGTAGGATTTGTTTTTTAGCTTATGATGGATTCCGAAGATAAGAAGATCGACATCGAGGGGGTGGATCCCCGGGAGCTGTACGGCCCCCAGAATATTTACCTCGAACAGATGCAGGAGTTGCATCCCAACCTCAAAATCATCGCTCGCGGATCTGCGCTCACGGTGCTCGGCCCCCGAAGCGATTCCGAACAGTTTCGGAAACGACTGGACGGGTTGATCGCTTACTACCTCAAATACGGCTATATCTCCAAAGAGTCGGTACAACAGGCTTTTTCGACCGGGGTGATCGAACACGACGCTCCCGTCGATAAGGACGTGATCGTCTATGGCAACAACGGCACGATCGTCCGGGCCCGCACGGTCAATCAGCTCAAGCTGGTGCAGTCCTACGACCGCAACGACCTGCTGCTGGCCATCGGCCCCGCAGGTTCGGGCAAGACCTATACGGCCATCGCCCTGGCGGTGCGGGCTTTGAAAGAAAAACACGTCAAGCGGATCATCCTGACGCGTCCGGCCGTCGAAGCGGGCGAGAAGCTGGGTTTCCTGCCGGGCGACATGAAGGAGAAGCTCGATCCCTATCTGCAACCTCTGTACGATGCGCTCAACGATATGATTCCGCCCGCCAAGCTGCAAAAATACATCGAGGAGGGGACCGTGCAGATCGCGCCGCTGGCCTACATGCGCGGCCGTACGCTCGACAACGCTTTCGTCATTCTGGACGAGGCGCAGAATACGACCCTGCCGCAGATCAAGATGTTCCTTACGCGCATGGGACGTAATGCCAAATTCATCGTCACGGGCGACGTGACGCAGATCGACCTGCCCCGTCGTTCCGACAGCGGATTGACGCGGGCGATGGAGATTTTGCGCGGTGTCGAGGGGATCGGCATCGTGGAGTTCGACCGCCGCGACATCGTGCGGCATCCGCTCGTCAAGCAGATCGTCGAGGCTTTCGACCGCAGCGCTGCCGTCGAAGCGGCACCTGCTCCGGAAACTGGAAAATAGAAACGATAACCAATTAAAATAGAACTACTATGGATAAGAATTTGACCGCTTTGAAACCCGCGTTGGTTTGGAAGCATTTTGCAGAAATCGCCAAAATACCCCGTCCTTCCTCCCACGAGGAGAAGATCCGTGCGTACGTGATCGGCGTGGCCAAGAGTCTCGGCCTGGAGTGCAAGGAGGATGCGGCCCACAATGTCTATGTCCGCAAGCCTGCCTCCAAAGGGATGGAGAACCGCAAAGGTATCGTTCTGCAGGCGCATCTGGATATGGTTCCTCAGAAGAACAACGATAAGAAGTTCGACTTTACCAAGGACCCGATCGAGGCGTATATCGACGGCGAATGGGTGACGGCCAACGGTACGACGCTCGGTGCGGACAACGGTATCGGTGCGGCGGCTATTCTTGCCGTCCTGGAGGACGATACGCTCGAACACGGTCCTCTCGAAGCGCTTTTCACAGCGACCGAGGAGACGGGTATGGACGGTGCGTTCGGCCTGAAGAAAGGGGTGCTGCACGGTGACATCCTGCTTAACCTCGATTCCGAGGAGGAGGGCGAGTTGTATGTAGGCTGCGCCGGCGGCGTGGATGCCAACATCACGTTCAAGTATAAGGCGGAGCCGACTCCGGCACGGAATTACCGGGCCGTGAAGCTGGTTGTCAAAGGTCTTAAGGGTGGGCACTCCGGTATCCAGATTGTCGAACAGCGTGCCAATGCCAACAAATTGCTGTTCCGTTTCATCCGTGAGCAGAAGAAGTCGATGGACATCCTGCTTTGCTCGGTGGACGGCGGCGGTCTGCGCAATGCGATTCCGCGCGAGGCGACCGCTACGCTGATGGTCCGCACCAAGGATCTCGAGCAGCTGACCAAAGAGCTGAAAGCGTATGAAAAGGTCGTGAAGGCCGAGTTCGCCGGGATCGAGGACGCTGTTTCCATCAAACTGACCGAAACCGAAGCCCCTGAAACGATGATCGCCAAGGAGGTGGCGGAGAATCTGATCCGTGCGGTCGTAGGCTGCCCGAACGGGGTGCAGAAGATGTCGGTGTCGATGCCCGGACTGGTGCAGACGTCGAGCAACCTGGCCCGCGTGGTATCCGACGGCAAGACGGTGAAGTTGCAGTGTCTGCTCCGCAGTTCGGTGAACTCCGAGAAGGAGGAGCTGGGCGAGGCGATCTCCGCCGTGTTCGAGCTGGCCGGCGCTAAGGTGGAACTCACGGGTGCCTACAACGGTTGGAAACCCAATCTGGATTCGCCGATTCTGGCTGCGATGAAGGCTTCCTACAAAGCGCTTTTCGGCAAGGAACCTGCGGTTACGGCCATTCACGCCGGTCTGGAGTGCGGCATCATCGGTACGAATTACCCTAAGCTTGATATGATTTCTTTCGGCCCGACCATTTGCTATCCCCACTCTCCGGACGAAAAGGTGAACATCGCTTCCGTCGGCAAGTTCTATGAATTCCTGGTCGATACGCTGAAGAACGCTCCCCTAAAATAAGTCGTTTTGGAGGAGATGTCCTTGCCCGGCGGTGGTCGGCGTTGGTTCGTCATTGTCAATCCCGTGGCCGGAGGTGGCCGCGGGCTTGACCATTTTCCCCTGATCTCCAAGCTCCTGCGGGATGCCGGAATCCAGACCGAACCGGTCTTCACCGAACATAAGTTCCATGCGACGGAACTGACCGTGTCGGCCGTGAAGCAGGGATTCCGCCGCATTATCGCCGTAGGGGGCGACGGTACGCTGCACGAAGTCGTGAACGGTCTTTTTATTCAGCAGACGGTCGATCCCCGCGAGGTGCTGCTGGCCGTTGTCGCCGTGGGAGCGGGGAACGACTGGATCCGCACGTTCGGCGTGCCGAATCGCTATCAGGATGCGATCCGCGCTATCAAGGAGGGACATTCGTTTTTACAGGATGTCGGAGTCGTTTCTTACGAAGAGGCTCACTACCGTCAGCACCGTTATATGGCTAATGTGGCCGGTATGGGGTTCGATGCGATGGTAGTCAAGAAATACGCCCATCTCAAGAAGAAAGGACACAGCAACAAGTGGCTCTATACGTGGTGCATGATCCGTTCGTTCTTCAGCTACAAATCGACGGGCGTGAAGGTTTGGATCGACGACCGGCTGGTTTACAACAACCTGTTGATGAGCATCGCCATCGGTGTCTGCAAATACAACGGCGGCGGTATGCAGCAGTTGCCCGAGGCGGTGGCCGACGACGGACTGCTGGACGTGTCGCTGATCCGTCCCGTCCATTTCTGGCATATCCTGTTCCGCTTCCGTTATCTGTTCAACGGCGGGATTTACCGGATTCGGCATATCCTGCAGGAGAGGGGCAGCCGTATCCGCATCGAATCTTCGCCGGAGATCAGCGTCGAGGTCGATGGCGAATTGTTGGGGGAGTCTCCGTTGGAGTTTTCCGTATTGCACCGAGCTGTTCGGATCGTGGTTTCGGAGGAGTTCCTCAAGCGGGAGAGCTATCCGTTGTGTTCGTGCAATATCGTCTGATTTGATCGTATTATGCGACGAAGGCCGGAATCCACATGGATTTCCGGCCTTCGTCGCATATTCCATCGCCGTTGCAACGGGGACGGTTTGCACCCGCAGCGGGCGGCGTTGCTGCGCACTCTTGCTGAAATTGCCGCCTCCTGTGGCGCTGCGGAACTCTTTCTCGGAATGCGAAAGGGTGAGTATGGTTTTTTATCGGCGCATCGGTTGCGTACCTGACAAGATTGTAATCGGTTACCCTCTTGCTCCGCGCTTGTCGTCTTGTCGAAACCCGGCTGTTTTTACCGTTTTATAATTTATACCGGAGCTGTTGTTCGGTCTTTAGTCCCGGGTCCTGTGCCGGGCTTGTCTGTTCGGAATCAACGAACAAAGTCTTCGTCAAACGCAAGTTATCGGGGAGATTTTCGTATCTTTGACTTCGTCTAAAATACTTCGCCTGGGCAAAATGCAAATAAATTTGCTTTTGCACGCGGCTTATTCGTATCTTTGCATTTCCGAACGACGGTATATCGACCGTCTTCGCGGGGGCACCTGCATTTTGCCGATGCCTGTCGAACGGATAATATTAAAAACGAAAGATATTCAATGGCTTTACAATGCGGTATCGTGGGGCTGCCCAACGTGGGTAAATCGACCCTTTTCAACTGCCTGTCCAACGCCAAGGCGCAGGCGGCGAATTTTCCTTTCTGTACGATCGAGCCCAACGTGGGCGTCATCACCGTTCCCGACGAGCGGCTCATTCGGCTCGCGGAGATCGACAATCCCAAGCGGGTGGTTCCCACCACTATCGAGATCGTCGATATCGCCGGACTGGTGAAAGGTGCCTCGAAAGGCGAGGGGCTGGGCAACAAGTTTCTGGCCAACATCCGCAACACGAACGCCATTATTCATGTGCTCCGTTGTTTCGAGAACGATAACATTACCCATGTCGATGGTTCGATCGACCCTGTGCGCGACAAGGGTATCATCGATACCGAGTTGCAGCTCAAGGACCTCGAAACCATCGAGAACCGCCTTGCCAAGACCCAGAAGCAGGCTGTCGTGGGCGGGGACAAGCAGGCCAAACGTGCCGTGGAGATCCTGTTGCAGTACAAGGCCGTCCTGGAGCAGGGTTTGAGCGCCCGGACCGTGGAGCTCGAGAAAGAGGACCGCAAGCTGGTCGCCGACCTGAACCTGCTGACCGACAAACCGGTGCTCTACGTCTGCAACGTTGATGAGAAGAGCGCCGTGACGGGCAACGAACATACCCGGGCCGTCGAGGCCGCCATTGCCGACGAGCGGGCCGAGATGCTGATCGTCGCCGCAGCTACCGAGGCCGACATCGCCGAGCTGGACGAGTACGAGGAGCGCCAGATGTTCCTCGAAGAGATCGGCCTGAAGGAGTCGGGCGTGGCGCGTCTGATTAAAGCGGCCTATAAATTGCTGGATTTGCAGACGTTCTTCACGACCGGTGCCGACGAGAGCCGTGCCTGGACTTTCCGCCGGGGCATGAAAGCGCCCCAGACCGCCGGCATCATCCACACCGATTTCGAGCGGGGCTTCATCCGTGCCGAAGTCATCAAGTACGACGACTATGTGGCGCTGGGTTCCGAAAAGGCCTGCCGCGACCAGGGCAAGATCGGGGTTGAGGGTAAGGAGTACGTGGTGCAGGACGGCGACATCATGCACTTCCTGTTCAACGTGTAGTGCCGCGCTGCCGTTTACGGTAGCGGGCGGGGCGCCGCCGGATGCGGTGATCGTGTCCTGTTGAAAACGCCGGACCGGAAGCGGCCGATGAATTGCGGCGGGTTAGCAAATATAATTCTTAAAATATTACGGTTATGAAAGCGTATTGGAAGTACCTCATCATCGGTGCGGCGATCGTCGTCAGTGCCTGGTTGCTCGCAAGGGCGTACACATATAAATACCACGCGCAGGAGACGATCGTGGTGACGGGCCTCGGCGAAACCGAGTTCTCGTCCGACCTGATCGTCTGGAACGGTTTCATCACCGCCGAGGCGCAGAACGTCGAAGCGGGATACGCGCAGATCGAATCCAGCAAGAAGAAGGTGTACGACTACCTCCTCTCGAAAGGGATCGCTGCTGAAGCCGTGGTCTTCCAGTTCGTGAACGTCACCAAGCAGTACGAGCCGGTCTATTCGGCCAATGGCAGTTGGGCCGGACAGCGGTTTACCGGTTACCGGCTTTCGCAGGGCTTCACCGTCGAGTCGAAGAGTGTCGATGCCGTCGAGAATGTTTCGCGTGAAATCTCTTCGCTGATCGCCCAGGGCGTTTCGATCGAGGCTATGCAGCCCGATTATTACTATACGAAGCTCGACGACGTGAAGTTGTCGCTCATCGAGAAAGCATCGGCCGATGCCCGTGTCCGTGCCGAGAAGATCGCGGTCAATGCCGGAGCGAAGCTCGGCGGAGTGGCTTCGGCCCGTATGGGCGTGTTCCAGATCACGGGTGCCAATACCAACGAGGAGTTCTCGGCCGGAGGATCGTTCAACACCTCGAGCCGGCAGAAAAAAGCCCGTATCACCATGCGGGTCGAATACCGCATTAAGTAAACGGTATGGGAAATCGTGCAAAAATCGCCCGGGCGCTTACCTCCCGATGGACGGAACGGATATTTTTCGTCCTGCTTCTCGCAGTGGTCGCTTTGAGGAACGATGCGGTCTGGCGCGTGGTATCGGGTGCCTTCGTAGTGTGGGTGATGTGTGCGCTGTGGGCCGTGGCGCCGACTTTGTGCAAACCTGCCCGAGGGGGTGCAGCGGCGCAGGATGCGGCCGGTCGCAAGACGGCCGAATCCGAACATGACGATAAAAAGGAAATCAACAAAGAGTAACGAAATATGGAAAGACCTGTCCGGGTGCGCTTCGCACCCAGCCCTACGGGGCCTCTGCATATCGGCGGCGTACGTACGGCGCTTTATAACTACCTGTTCGCGCGTCGGCACGGCGGTACGATGATTCTTCGTATCGAAGATACCGACTCGCAGCGTTTCGTGCCGGGTGCCGAGGAGTATATCCTCGAGTCGCTCAAGTGGTGCGGCATCGAGATCGACGAGGGTGTCGGCGTCGGCGGCCCTCATGCGCCGTACCGCCAGAGCGAGCGGCGCGACATCTACCTGAAATACGCGAAACAGCTCGTGGAGTCCGGATGGGCCTACTACGCTTTTGATACTGCCGAGGAGTTGGACGCCCTGCGCAAGGAGTACGAGGCGCGCGGCGAAACTTTCGCATACAACTATTCGATCCGCGAGAAACTGCCTACGTCGCTCTCTCTCTCGAAAGAGGAGGTCGCAGCCCGCATCGCGCGGGGCGACCAGTGGGTCATTCGCTTCAAGATGCCCGAAAACGAGATCGTCGAAATGGACGACCTGATCCGGGGGCATGTCGAGGTGAACACTTCGACGCTCGACGACAAGGTGCTCTATAAGTCGGCCGATGCGCTGCCTACGTACCATCTGGCGAATATCGTGGACGACCGTCTGATGGAGGTGTCGCACGTGATCCGTGGCGAGGAGTGGCTGCCGTCGTTGCCGCTGCATTATCTGCTGTACCGGGCCTTTGGTTGGACGGACCTGCAGCCCCGCTTCGCGCATCTGCCTCTGCTGCTGAAACCTACGGGCGGTGGCAAACTCTCGAAGCGCGACGGCGACAAGATGGGGTTCCCCGTGTTCCCGCTCTTCTGGAAATCCCCGACGGGCGAAACCGCACGCGGTTACCGCGAGGACGGTTATTTCCCCGAGGCGTTTATCAACATGCTGGCGTTGCTGGGGTGGAATCCCGGCACCGAGCAGGAGATCTTCTCGATGCAGGAGCTGATCGACAACTTCTCGCTGGAGCGCGTTTCGAAATCGGGCGCCCGCTTCCAGCCCGACAAGGCCAAGTGGTTCAACGCCCAGTATATGCACCATAAGAGCGACGCGGAACTGGCCGCACTGTATCAGCCGATCCTGCGCGAGCACGGCATCGAGGTTTCGGACGAGTTGGCCGGGCGTGCCGCAGGCATTATGAAAGAGCGGGCCACGTTCATCACCGATCTGTGGGATCTGACCTCGTTCTTCTTCGTCGCTCCGACTCAGTACGATGAGAAGCAGGCTAAGAAGTATTGGAAGGGCGATAATCCGGCTATGCTGCGCGAACTGCGCGAGGTGCTGGCCGGCATCGACGATTTTTCGCTCGAAAATACCGAGCGGATCGTGCACGGCTGGATCGAGCAGAAGGGCTATTCGCTGGGACAGGTGATGAACACGCTGCGCCTGGCGCTGGTCGGAGCCGGCAAGGGTCCCGGTATGTACGACGTTACCTCTTTCATCGGGAAGGAGGAGACCCTGCGTCGTATCGACAACCTGCTGCGTAATCTGAAGCCGGGCGAATAGGGATGGAGATCGAACAGCAGATCTGGGGCGCCACTTCGGAGGGCGAGGCCGTTGTGCTCTATACGCTGCGCAATGCCGCAGGTGCCGAAGTGCGGCTTTGCAATGTCGGCGCGGCTGTCGTGTCGATTCTGGTTCCCGATCGTGACGGACATTTGGCGGATGTGGCGCTGGGTTACAAGGATTTCCGCAGTTATTTCGGCGATCCGGCCCTGTGCGGCAAAAGCATCGGCCGCGTGGCCGGTTGCATCGCTTACGGGACGATGCGGATTGACGGCGAAGAATACCGCTTGGATATAAACGGCATGGCCGGGCATCTCAACGGCGGTGTGAAGGGCTTCGCCGGGCGCTTGTGGGAGAGCCGTGTCGAAACCAACCGGGTCGTGATGTCGCTCTCTTCCGACGACGGCGATCAGGGGTATCCCGGTAATTTGCAGGTCGAGGCCGCTTTCGATTTCGACGAAGATAATGCGCTGGAAATAACTTATATCGCTCGAACCGACCGGACGACGCCCGTGAACATGGCCTGCAACCTGCTGCTCAATCTGGGCGGCGAGGGCAGCGGGTCGGTACTCGACCACGAGCTGCGGCTCGATGCTTCGACTGTTTTGGAAGCGGACGATCGTCTGATTCCTACCGGGAAACTGCTCGGTGTTGCCGGTACGCCCGCCGATTTCCGTTCACTGCGCCGCTTGGGTGAGGGCGTCGATTCCGATTTCGACCGGATCCGGATGCTGCGGGGGTACGACCACTTCTTCCCCGTGGACGGTTGGCGGCAGAATATCCTGACCGAAGTCGGCGAATTGCGCGATGCACGTTCGGGACGCCGGGTGGAGATTCTCTCTTCGCAGCCCGGCGTGACGCTCTACACCGGCAATCGCTTGGGCGGCGGATGCCCCGAAACGAAGTCGGGCGGCCGCTACCGGGATTACGAAGGGGTCGCCGTCGTCTGTCAGGGGTATCCCGATGCGGTCAATCGGCCGGAATTTCCTTCTCCGCTGCTTGCGCCTGACGGATTTTATTGCCAGAAGACCGTCTATCGGTTCGGTACTTTCCGGTAGGTGATGACTCTCCCCAGGCTTGCCCTGTCCCGAGGAAGATACCGGATTTTTCAACTGTCGGAGCCGGAAAACGGTCCCGGGTTTTGCCTGGTTCCGGGTTGTAAACGTTTTTTTCGGCAAATATCCGAACAGTCGGTTTTTCGTCGCTGTCCGCCGCATTCGGAGTGAGTTGTTCGAACAAAGCTGTGCGCCATTCCTGGGGTCGAGCCGGGTGGCGTACTCTTTTTGTGATGCGGTGCGATTTTCCGAAATTTAATGTTATCTTTGCGCCCGTATTCTTGAAGGGGTGCCTTACTGTCAGGCTGAGATTATACCCATTGTACCGGATACGGGTAATGCTGAAACCGGGAATCTATAATCGATACGACATACCCCTTTTCTGTTCTTTTAATTCAATTAAAGTTATGAAAAGGATTTTCTTACTGCCGCTTACGGCTGCGGCTGTCTGGTGCGCGATGCCGGTGCACGCGGACGAACCGGTGGAAACGGACTCCATGACTCCGGATTCCATGAAACTGTACGAATTGCAGCAGATCGAGGTGACCGCTACCCGCGTCGATCGCAAAACTCCGGTGGCATATGCCGATATCGGCCGAGAAGCGATTTCTCGCCGGAATTTCGGCAGCGACATGCCGACGTTGTTGCAAATGACTCCGTCGGTGGTCGCCACTTCGGATGCCGGCAACGGCATCGGCGGTACGGCGTTCCGTCTGCGCGGTTCGGATGCTTCGCGCATCAATGTCACAACCAACGGCGTGCCGATGAACGATGCCGAGAGCCACTCGGTCTATTGGTACGATACGCCCGACATGGCTTCTTCGGTCGGAACGATCCAGGTACAGCGCGGTGCCGGAACCTCGACCAACGGTACGGGAGCCTTCGGCGGTTCGGTGAATATGACCACCGCCCCGATGTCGAGCGAATTTTCTGGCGAAGCGTCCCTTTCCTATGGCTCCTACAACACCAACAAACAGTCGTTGCAGATCGGTTCGGGACTCATGGGCGGCCATTGGACCGTCGATGCCCGGCTTTCGCATATCTCCTCGGACGGTTATGTCGATCGGGCCTTCACCAACCTGGAGTCCTACATGTTGCAGGTCGGGTACTACGATGGGGGTACGGCCGTGAAGCTGATCTCCTTCGGCGGTGTGGCCAGAGTCGGACTGGCTTATGACGGCGTGACGAAGGAGCAGCTCGAAACCGACCGGCGCTACAATTCGCAGGGGCTTGTCAAACATGCCGACGGATCGATTTCGTTTTATGATAACCAGACGGATAACTATACCCAGATCAACAATCAGTTGATCGTCAATCATCGCTTCAACGCCCGTTGGACGCTGAATGTCACGGGCCACTACACCTACGGTTCGGGTTATTACAACCAGTATAAGAACGGACAGACGTTGAGTGAGTACGGTATCGCGCCGATCCCTACGGACGATCCGAACGAGCCGATTACCGAAAGCAATCTGATTCGCCGCAAGTCGATGGACAACCATTTCGGCGGCGTGGTGGCATCGGCCAACTATACTCGTGGTCGCGTACAACTGGCCCTGGGCGGTGCGGGCAACGTATATGACGGCGGCCACTGGGGAAACGTGATGTCGGTCGTCGATGCACCCGGCTTCCCGCGTCACGAATATTATCGTAACGCCTCGACCAAGTACGATGCCAACGTCTTCGCCAAGATCAACTGGGAGGCTGCGCGGGGGCTGAACCTCTATGCCGACCTGCAGTACCGTTTCATCCGGCATAACATTACGGGCACCAACGACAATTTCAACAGCACCACTTCGGCGCTTCAGGAGTTGGATATTCACCGTACCTATCACTTTTTCAACCCCAAAGCGGGCGTGAACTACACTTTCGCCCGGAATCACAAGGTCTATGTGTCGTTCGCCGTGGCGCAGAAGGAGCCTACGCGCAGCAACTTCACCGATACCAAGAACGGGGAGTATCCCACCTCGGAGCGGCTGTACGACTGGGAGTTCGGCTATCTTTTCCACAACGACCGTTTCGAGGCGGGCGTGAACTTCTACTATATGTCCTACAAGGATCAGCTGGTCGCTACGGGCGAACTCTCGGACACGGGGCAGGAGCTGTCCCGCAATATTCCAGACAGTTACCGCCGGGGCATCGAACTCTCGGCTTCGCTGAACATCGCCCGCTGGTTTTCGCTGGGAGCCAATGCGACCCTGAGCCAGAACCGGATCGAGAACTATACGGAATATGTTTCGGAGTACGACGCCGACTGGAACTACCTGGGCGAAAAGGAGCTGTATCTCGGGACCTCGACCCTTTCCTACTCTCCGTCGGTCATCGCCGGAGTGCTATTGGATTTCCATGTCAAAGGGTTCAGCGCCCTGCTGCATACGCAGTATGTCGGCAAACAATACTTTACCAACGGCCGCAACGATGCGCTGTCGCTCGACGACTACTGTGTCACCAACCTGAACCTGGGGTATGAATTGGCTGCCTCGAAGATCGGAAGCGTGCGTTTCGGCGTGCAGATCAACAATCTTTTCAATACGGAGTATTGTAACAACGGCTACGGTTATTCGTCGATTGTCGGAGGTGTGCGCGAAGATTCGGCCTTCTATTTTCCCCAGGCGATGTTCAACGTGCTGGCCAACGTAACGGTGCGGTTTTAGGCGATGGAACTCAAACTCATCCTGCAGATCGTCGGCTTTACGCTGGGGCTGCTCTATCTGTGGCTCGAATACCGGGCCAACATCTACCTCTGGCTCGTGGGGCTGGTGATGCCCGTCGTGCACGGTACGCTCTACTTCCAGACGGGGCTTTATGCCGATTTCGGCATGAACGTCTATTATTTTCTGGCAAGTGTCTATGGGTGGCTGGTATGGCGCAACGCTCCCAAAACCGAAAAGGGCGGCGGTATTTCCCGTACGCCCGCACGCCGCTGGCCGATGATCGCGGCGGCGTATGCGGCGATCCATCTGTTCATCTACTGGGTGCTCGTGACCTTTACCAACAGCACCGTGCCGTTCTGGGATAGCCTGACCACGTCGCTGAGCATCGTGGGAATGTGGATGCTTTCGCGCAAGTATCTGGAACAGTGGTTTGTATGGTTTGTAGTCAATTTGGTGACGGTCGGGCTCTATTTCTACAAGGAGATCCCGCTCACCGCATTGCTCTACACGATTTACCTGACGATGTCGCTGGCCGGGTATTTCCGCTGGCGTCGGATGATGCGGCGGCAGATGCGGGGCTGATTCGGGAAAGAGGCGAAAGCCGGGTTACTCTTCGGGGAGCCCGGCTTTTTCGATCTGGTTTCGTATTTCCTGCCGCAAGGCTTTGGGGGTGATGCCTGCCGCGACGAGCAGATAGGAGTGGCGGAGTTGCTCGCGGATAAAGGCGTCGGGCAGATCACCATCCGTACGGATGCCGTTCCAGTGGCGTTTGTTGCTGTGGAAAGCGGGAGTGACCAGTTCCGGATAGCGTTCGCGAAGCAGAACGGCCCGATCCGGATCGCACTTTACAGCGATCCATCGGAATTCCACCATATCGGTGTAACAGAACATTTTGCCCCCGATTTTGAAGACCAGGGTCGTTTCGTCGAACGGGGTACACTCTTCTGCCAGCGGCAGGGAGAGGCAATAGCGGCGCAGTTCCAGAATATCCATTTCAGGATGATTTTTTTAGTGTGGGTATATGCAGCAAAGCGGGTGCGGTGTCCGTTCGAAGGTTTTTCGTTCGGTTTTGCATCCGAAGCAAAGATATACATAGTTTTTCCGATTCGGAAAATAATCGTCGAGCTGCATCGGTGAATTTTTGGCAATCTGCGGACAAACCGTTTCCCGCATCCGATATTTTTCGTACCTTTGGCTCTGATAAACCGATTTTGTTATGGAGGTGAACAAGATACAGGAAGAACTTGCCCGTTTGATCGAACTGGTCGATGGCTGGGCGGGTTCGCACGATGTCCCCGGCATCGAGCGGGATTTGGTTTTGGACAAGCTCAAAAAATTGTATGAAGCGATACGGTTTGCGAATTTCGACGAAGGGGATTCCTCCGCTTCCGCGTCCGTCGCTGCGCAGCAGTCCGTCGCCGAAGTTGCGCCGGTGTCCGAAATAAGTATCGACCTGGACGATTTGCTGGCGGAGCCTGTCCGCGACTCCCTGCCGGAGCCGGCTGCGATGCCCGAAGCTTTGGGTGAATCCGCCGGGGTGTCTGCTGCTGTGCCGGAATCTGCGCCCTCCGTGAAGCCGGTTTCGGCATCTGCCGTTACAGAACCTGAGCCGGAACCTGTACTTGTCGTTGCGTCTGCTCCTGTGGCCGAGCCGGATCCGGTGCTTGCCGACGAATCTGCCCCTGAATCCGTGCCTGTATCGGAATCTGCACCTGCAGCGGAGTCTATAGCTGTCGCGGTCGCGGTATCTGTGACGTCCGGTCTTTCGCGGCAGGATGCTTCGATGGAAGGGCAGTCCGACAAAGCGTCGGGAACCGGGCACGATGCTGCGGTTCGGACCGGCCGGGAGGGGCTTGCCGGATCGTCTGCCGGTCAGGTGGTTGCTCCCTCCTCTGAAGCCGATGCCGAATCGAAGCAGAAAGTCGTCGTATCGGACAGTCTGTTCGATCTGGACGATCTGGTGATCCGTCACAGGGAGAAGCGGCGGGTCATCATGTCCCTCTACGAGACGGACGGGCCGCAGGAAGCCGCTGCTTCGAAGATTCCGGTCGGGACCGGGCAGAAGCCGGGGCATGCAGCGGCTCCGCAGCAACAGGCAACCGCTGGAAAGGAGCAGGACGATGCAGCGGCTCCGCAGCCGGAAACACTCCTCGAAAAAATGGATGAACCGAAGAAGTCCGTAACGTCGCAAATACCGGAGCCACAGTCCGAAACATCGGAATCCGACTCTGTTGCCGCAGAGATTTCGGAGCAAGCGGATAATGCGGCGGATGCCGATGCTTCCGTTGCCGCTTCGCAAAAGACGGGCGTCGCCGAAACGACTTCGACTAAAACCGATGCCCCGAAATACCCGTTTGCCGCCGAGCCGGAGCCGGTGCTGGGCGAGGTGTTGGGCGGTGACGTGCATACGCTGGCCGACACGATCGCCGCGCCGAAGGACATGGCTTCCGAAATCGTGCGCAAGGAGCGGATCACCGACCTGAAGCAGGCGATCGGTATCAACGACAAATTCCTGTTGCTGCGGGACTTGTTCGGCGGCGATACCGAGCGGTACGAACGGACGATCGACCGTCTGAACGAGTTTGACGACCTGGACGACTGCATTATCTATATCTCCGAGAATTACGATTGGAACCCTTCGTCCGACGGAGTGAGGTTCCTGATGGAGTTGCTGGAACGTAAACTCTCCTGACGATGGCTAAGCTCTATATCGTTCCTACGCCGATCGGAAATTTGGACGACATCACGATTCGGGCCGTCAGGGTGCTTTCCGAAGTCGATTTTATTCTGGCTGAAGACACGCGCACCTCGTCGGTGCTGCTCAAGCATCTGGGCATCGAGAAAAAGATGTATGCCCACCACAAGTTCAATGAACATGCGACGGTTGGTCTGGTGGCCGACAACATCGCCCAGGGCCGTTCAGCGGCTCTGATTTCGGATGCGGGCACGCCGGGAATCTCCGACCCGGGTTTCCGTAAACATAATATGTCCGACAATTATTCCGCCGGTTTCGGCGACCAGCGCCAATTCAGGAAGATAAAAAGGGCTCTGCCGCAAACGGTTTACCAGATTATGTTCATCATGATCGGTGTGCTCGGCGTGTTCGAATGCCTGTTTAACCAATTCATAAATTGCGGCGTAATCCGCCGGCTGTTCCCGTCGTATGTTTATCATGGCTGTTCCTTTCAGCTTTTTTGTAGCACGGCCTTGCGTATTTGGCAACCGGAGAAGCTTGATTATTGCCGGCCGCTGATTATATAGCGGTGAGATTTATAAAACGGAGAAGATATGATGCGCAAACTTTGGCTGATTTTAATTTTTTCAATTATTTTGACGGGCATTGCCTCCGCCCAGGACAAAACCCCTGCCGCAAGCAACGTTCAAGCGGCAGCCGCGGCAGTCGCCGAACCGCCGTTTGACTTTGCGGCGGCAGACAAAGAACTGAACAAAATCGAACGGCTGCTGTCTTCGGGAAAAGTTTCCGGAAAAGAAACCTCCGCTTATCTGAAAAGCCTGAACGACATTCAAAATGCCATTAACCAGTCACGGGCGCAAAATGCGGAAAATTTGGATAACGTGCAGAAAAAAATCGCCGCGCTGGGAACCGCTCCTGCTGACGGCGAGAAAGAACCGGCCGACATTGCCAAACAGCGCAAGGAATTCAACAGCAAAGCCGACACTTATAAATCTATGATCGCCAAAGCCGATTTGGCGAAAACCAAAATCGACGAAATCAATGATTTGATTTTAAAGATACGCAATCAGGAACTGCTCAATAATATTCTGGCCAAACAGAGTTCAATCATGCATCCGCAGGAATTTTGGGATTCACTGGTCAGTTTCAGCAAATTTATCTATGAACTGGCATCGTCTCCCGCAAGCTGGTATCAAAATTTGAGCACGGCAGACAAGACGACGGTCAAGAGCAATATTACCGCGGTGATAACGGCCATGCTGCTGGCTTTGGTTCTGGCGGTTTATCTTAACCGCTATATCAAGCGGCGGTTTGGTTACAGACAAAGCATAGAGCGTCCCGACTACAGCC
>ENA-OURV01000901-OURV01000901.1-human-gut-metagenome-genome-assembly--contig:-NODE-901-length-24876-cov-13.277023_pt1 | contig 24876 bp, 15 predicted proteins | sample MGYA00242141_ERZ509072 | MGnify/ENA primary metagenome ERZ509072 (study PRJEB26280, sample SAMEA2338763) | human gut metagenome | biome: human gut; feature: human-associated habitat; material: faeces... | reverse complement strand
CATGGCTTCCAGACCCACCTGACGGCTCGTCTCCTGCTGGTAGGTGTAGCCCTTCATGCGCATCTCCTGCGCCTCGGCTTCCGCCTGCATCCGGTAGATGTCTGCCTGCGCCTGACCCGCGATTCGCGCTGCGTCGGCATCGCCTTGCGCGGTGATGGTTTTCAGGCGGGCTTCCGTCTGCGCCTCCACTGCCTTGCGCTCGAACGCGGCTTCCGCCTCGGCTTTGCGGATTTCCTCGTCGCGCATTTTCAGGTACAAATCCGCGTGCTGCTGCTTCATGCGGCGGAAATTCGGGTCATCGTCCGGCGTGACGATGTTGCTGACGTAAAATTCCGGCACTTCCAGCCCATACGATGCCAGTTCCGCGTTGATGGCGTCGCGCAGACCGCGGCTGATGGTGTCGAGATGCTCGTCCAGCTCTAGGACGGAAATGTGGTTGCTCTTGATGATTTTCGCCAGATTCGCCTTCACCTGCGTCATGATGAGCGTGCGGAAGTACCCCAGCCCGTTCTGGTTAAAGACTTCCTCCTGCTTCAGCCCCGCTGCCGTGCCGACGACGCGGATGAGCAGCCGCCGCGCGTCGCTGACCCGCAGGTTAAACGCACCCGACGCCCCCAGTTCCACATGGATGCCCGTCACCGGATCAAACATGCCGACTTTGCTCGGCGTGCCCCACTTGATACCCAGTTGCGTCGTCAGGTTGACGAAGTAGACCTGCGCGTGGAAGGGCGTGCCCTGCGTCGGCAGCTGGTAGATGCTGTTCATCTTGGGGAGCGTGGCGGTTTCCAGCGTGTAGCGTCCCGCCGGAAAGGAATCCAGCGCTTCGCCGTTGCGGAAGAACACGGCTTCCTGACTTTCGTGCACAATCAGCTGCGTTCCCGTGGTGAAATCCGTCAGCGGGTGCTTCCACACAATCGTCTGATTGTCGCCCTCATAGCGGATGACCGCCGGAATGCCCTCCGCGCGCACCTGCGCCTTCTTCACCTCCGCCTGTACGTCGTTCACCGCACCGCAGACGGGGCAGTCCACCTCATCCACCGTGCTGTCCGCGTTCAGCTGGCAGCCGCACCGATGGCAGCGGAACGACACGGCTTCCCCCACCATCAGCGCCGACTGGCACACCGGGCAGCGGGCATCCACCCCGTCGGCTTGGTCGAAAACGACCTGATTGCCGCAGGACGGGCACTTGCGGCTGGCTAACCTTTCGGTTTTGACATCAATGATATTGCCGCACGCGCAGCGGACGCGGCGGCTTGCGAACAGACCCGTGCTGGCCTGCACATACTGGTGGCAGACGGGGCAGGCGATAACGAATTTACTCATAACGGCAGTTCCTCCTCTATCTCGTTCCTCATGTTGGAAATTGCGCATGTGAAAGGAAATCATTCCACTTTGATTATACTGCATGTGTACCCGCTTTGCAAGTGGTTACAGGGGGCTTTGCGGCTTTTTATGCCCGGATGCGACAAAAGCAAGGCGGCGGATGATTGCAGCGAAAAAAGCTCCGGCGCGGAATCCCTGATGGTGCAGGGGGCGCGCCGGAGCTTTTGCCATTGGATGATGCTTCCACTTATGTGGATAGAGCGATTACTGTATTGGCAGACGTGCCGCCTTACGAATGCGGTTGTTCTTTTTCAGGATAGTTACTTGCGCATCCAATTGACGGGCAAGTTGAACGCCTTGCTCTACCTGTTCCGATAGTTTCTGTTGAACACTTTCCATGCGCTTATTCATCAGGCTGTGAATCACTTCATTGCGATACATTCTCCAAGTGTCGATGGCATCAAGCGTTTCCAGCAGTGCAGCGGCATCAAGGCTTTCACATTGACCACGGAGCGTCTGCAAGTAGCGGCTTTCATCCGGCAAACTTTCCAGCTCACAGCTCCATAGCACAATAGTGCGAACAATAAAAATTTTATCGGAAATTTTATTCACAGAAAGTCGTTCAAAGTTAGAAGTATTTCCTTTTTCTTTTCCATCCTCCAGCTTCCACGTTTTTACCCGCTGTGCTATCCTGTTGAAATCCTTTCGGACAGCATTTTTTCCGGGCAGCAGATGGCTTGCCTTTCGATTTTGCAGCAATCCCGCATGGTAAACAAACGAGCGCAAGCGATCTTCCAGCAGCGCATACTCAATCAACATAGCTTCAAAATAGAACCCTTGCTGTAATGCAACCTTTAGGCGTGCCATTTCAGCCCTATATGTCTCGTATTTTTCCTGCATGGTTTCAACCGGAGAAATCACTCTTTGCTTTGGCATTGTTTGATTCTATCCTTTCGTTAGAATGACGTAGCACCCAATGCTTCAATGTTCACCCACAAAGCGGGGCGGACAGAACCGGAGGCGAAGCGGATATAGCTTGCTTCGAGAGAGCCGTCGGTGCCCACGCGCGCGACACGTTCCCTATAGTCGCCGGGCGACCGCAGCCACCACTCCCCGGCGGCAGTTCCATCCGCAGTCTTATCGGAAGAATTTGTGTATGCCCCCTGTGCAATCGCATACGGCGTCGGTGCTACGCGCGACTTCGTGTTGCTGCTGTTGTGCGTTATGCCGAAGTACTTGTACGCTTCCGCGTAACTCAGCAGGAACACCTTGTCCTGCGTGTTATTGTCGCTCGTACTCCATCCGCTGTAACACTGGTTCTTGCTGTTATCCACGTTCGTTGTCAGAATCGCCACCTGTTCGGCGCTGCTGAACGCTTTGTTGTAGAATGTGCCGTTCAGCCACGTCCGCAGGGTGCAGTTTTCCCACTTTACGGTATAGCTGTTGTCGTACCGCTTCGCATCCAGCGCATAGCGGCTAATCAGCAATGCTTTATTCCCATCACGCGCCAGCACAAGCCACTCAATCGGCGTCATATCTTTTCCAGCAGCTGTTTGCGGATATTCGCCAAAAGTAACGTAGTTGCCTACTGCAAACTTCTCGTCACGTGCTGCTGCTGCCGCTGCCGCTATCATATTAGCATCTTCCATCAGCAGTTTGTCAACATCTTTGTAACCAATAAGTGTCACATAAATGGCATATGCTTCATCATATCTTGCCGAAGCGTTTAGACTGTTCGCCTGCTGATACTTTGTTTCACTAATCTGCGCCTTCGCGTCGCTATAATCCCCCAACTCCGCAAACGCAGCAATTGCTTCTTCGTCCTGCCCATTCGCACGCAATGCCACTGCCTGTTGGTACTTGATTTCCTTAATGTCCGCAATTTGCGCCTTCGCGTCGCTATAATCACCCAACTCCACAAATGCAGCAATCGCATCGTCATAGCGCCCATTCTCGCGCAACGCCACTGCCTGCTGGTACTTCGTTTCCGTAATCTGCGCTGCCACGTCGCCATAATCTCCTAATTCCGTAAATGCGGCAATGGCAGATTTATATTTACCCGTCTCGCGTAATGCTATTGCCTGTTGGTACTTTGTTTCCGCAATCTGCGCCGCCGCGTCACTATAATTCCCCAGTTCCGTAAATACGTCAATCGCTTCTCCATACTGCCCATTCTCGCGCAACGCCTCTGCCTGCATGTATTTCGTCGGCGCAATCTGCGTCGCCGCATCACCATAATCCCCCGACTCCGCAAACGCTGCAATCGCATCGTCATACTGCCCGCTCTCACGCAATGCCACTGCCTGCTGGTATTTTATTCCCTTAATTTGCATCGTCGCGTCGCTATAATCCCCCAACTCTGCAAACACAGCAATCGCCTCGCCATACTGACCATTCTCACGCAGTGCCACCGCCTGATGATAGTTAATCATCGGTACAATCACATTCGGAATGCACCAAGCAATAGCGCACGCAATCATCACCAGCACAACCGCCGCAATCGTCAGCGTTTCCTTCCTGCGTTCTTTTGCCTGTCTTTCCTTCTCCTCCGCGTTCCTGCATTCCTCATACCGCTGCTCGGCTTGCTTCCGCAGTTCCTCCACGTCGCGGTAGCCGTTCAGCCCCTCGCGTGCCAGCATCCTAATTGCCTTTTCCCACTTGAAGCTGAAGTTTCCTTTTTCAGCTTCCTGCATTGCCTCCACAGCATCATTGTAGACAATTTCGCGGGCGTTCTCCGCGTCCTGCAAGCACTGCTCTGCCCGCTGCTTTGCATCCTTGTAGCCCGGAATCTGCCCAAACTGCTTCGCGCACGCTTCCAAATCCGCCGCGTCCGTCAAATCGGGCATTCCGATTTTCGCTCTTCTTCTGCTTGCATTTTCGTAAATCGCCTTCTGCCGCGCCTGTTCCGCCAGCGCAAGGCACTGCTGGGCGCGCACTTCTTCTCCCTTGATTTGCCCAAACATCGCCGCCGCGACTTTCAGCATGCCTTCGGTCACGTCGCGCGGGTCACCGTCCGCCGCCATCTGCGCCAGCGTGTTCCGGATGCTCTGGTAGCCCGCCAAGTGCCACGACGCGCCCTCCTCCGCGCTGTAATCGGTGGATTCGCTGCCTTCCGTCAGGCAATTCGCCCGGTAGGACTTCAGCGCCTCGTCCATCTTCGCACGGCTGCCGCGCCCGACTGCCACCGCACAAGCGCAGTCAATCGCCAATTCGTGGCAGTGCTCCTCCACCCGCGCCCGCACGCTCGCCATATAGCCCTCGTACGTCTGCTTCTGCCCCGCCGACGCAAAGCGAACCGCCTTCTGCCAGTCGCCGCGCATGTCCACGCAGTAATTCAGCGTGCCAAGGTCGCTTTCCTTGCGGCAGCCCGTTTCAGCGCACACCTTGCCCATGTAGGCTTCGGCGCACTCCGGGTCAATGTCCAGCACGCGGTCGTAGTATTCGCGCGCACTCGCGGTGTCGCCGTCCTCCAGGAACAGCGCGGCACGCTTGAGCAGGCTCGTCACACCCGGCGCATTGGTTTCCGCCGTTGCAGTCTCCACGCGCACCCCCTGCGGCGCGCTCGTCGGCTGCTGCATCACCTTCTGAATCCCGCGCAGCAAGTCCTGCATGAAGCCGATTTTGCTCATGTCCTGGCTTTGCAGCATCGACAGTTCTTCCGGCAGGTCGTACGGATCCATATCCCGATAGCACGGAATCAGCAGCCGCTTGTGGTCGTGCTTCATCAGCGACAGATAGCGGCTCCACTCGTTTTTCACCCACACGGCGTTAAAGTACTCCGGACGGCTGCCGATAACGACCATCACCTTCGCGCTGTTTAGCGCCGCGAAGATGTACGGCTCGTACTGCTGCCCAAGCTTGTCCTCCAGCGTGATGCGGCTGAAGAACACCTTCAAGCCCTGCTCGGTCAGCCCATAATAGACATCCTGCGCCCATTGGCTGTCGCGCGTCCGCTGACCGTTCTCGTCCGTCTCCTTGTAGCAGATGAACACGTCATACGGCTTCTCGTTGGCAGAAATTGCCAGAATTCCCTTCTGGATTTCTGCAATCCGCGCCGCTTCCTCCTGATAGATGCGGCGGCTCTCCTCATCCGGCGCGTTCTCCACCGCCGCGAGATAATCCTCGTCCGTCAGAATCGACGCCACCTGCACGCGATGGCACGTTGGGATTCGCTGATGCGTTGCCGGATCTTCAACGTACTCAATGCCGAATCGGCTGATGACCGCGCCCCAGTGCGCCTCGGCATCCGTGTCGTCCTGCTCCAGAATTTTCTCGTACGCCGCAACCGCCTTGTCGAACTCGCACTGCCGCCGGAAGTGATTCGCGCGGTTGTAGCGATTCAGCTTGTTCTCGTCCTCCGCCTGCGGAATCGTCGACGTGCAGCCGCAGTACTCGCACGTCCCGTACGTCGCCCCCGGAATGAAGTCAATGTCCCCGCCGCACATCTTGCACTTAATAATCATGGTGCGTCCCCCTTGCTGATAGCATCGCCTAAAATGGCATAATTCGTTACGTCGTGTGTATTTTACCACACTTACAGACATCCGGCAAGGTGAAATGTCGAATTTTATGGAGAATGCTCTCGTCGCTTGAAATACAATAGTGTACGTCCGCAAAAACATCGGCAATGTCAAAAAATCAACCGAACGAGTGCCAGACTCTTCCCAGCACATGACTGCATACAAAAACGCCCCATGACTGCCATAACAGCCATAGGGCGCAAAATGCTTGGTACAGAAGGGAACTCAGCGCTTGCTGAACTGGGGCGCGCGACGAGCAGCCTTCAGGCCGTATTTCTTACGTTCCTTCATACGAGGATCGCGGGTGAGGAAGCCAGCCTTCTTCAGGGCAGCACGCAGTTCCGGATCAGCCTTGCACAGGGCACGAGAGATGCCGTGACGAATTGCGCCGGCCTGACCGGACACACCGCCGCCGCAGACATTCACCAGCACGTCGAAAGAGGTCGTGCCAGTCAGCGTCAGGGGCTGACGAACGGTCATCTTGAGGGTCTCCAGACCGAAGTAGTTATCAATATCACGCTTGTTGATGGTCACTTTGCCATCACCGGCGACCAGGCGGACGCGGGCAACAGCCTTCTTGCGGCGGCCAACAGCGCTGTAATCAACCTTAGCCATTTGTTTTTCTCCTTTCCGCCTTACACGAGGTCAAACTTCACGGGCTTCTGCGCCGCATGGTCATGATTCGGGCCAGCGTAGACCTTGAGCTTCTTGGCCATCTGGCGACCCAGCGGTCCCTTGGGCAGCATACCCACGACAGCACGGCGGATTGCAAATTCAGGCTTCTCAGCCAGCAGCTTGCGGTACTTGGTTTCCTTCAGGCCGCCGACATAGCCGGTGTGATGATAATAAATCTTCTGATCCAGCTTCTTGCCGGTCATGACGATCTTATCCGCATTGATGATAATGACATAATCGCCGGTATCCACATTGGGGGTGTAAATCGGCTTATTCTTGCCGCGAAGGATGTTCGCGACCTGGCTGGCCACACGGCCAAACACCTGACCCTCGGCATCGACAACATACCACTGACGGGTAATGTCAGCCGCTTTCGGCATGAACGTCTTCAAAGGTTTTTCCTCCCTAAGTGATGGTTCTCTATGTGTGTGCGGCACGGCATGATGGTCGCATGTCCTCCGCGGGTGTTTCAATAGTTTCCGGGGCAAGCGGAGCTATTGATGCCATCCACTATTGTACAATAAACGTGCCGCTTTGTCAAGCGCAAAATGCGCATTTTTCAAGGGTTTTCGGAGGTTTTTTCCCCTTTTGACGCACCTTTTTGCTGATTTGCCGCTGTGCTTCCCAAAAGCCGTCAGCGTTTCCGCTTTCTCGGCGGACGTTCCGGCAGTTCTTCCCACATCGCCTGCACCATGGCGCGGAGCTTTGCGGAATCGGCGAGAATCGGGACGTGCAGCATAGGCTTCGCGCCATCGTAGGGTGGCTCGGCGGAAGTACCCGGCATGAAGCGCCACGCAGCGGGGACATTCTTGACCATGAAGCCCGTGCCGTATACGCCGCCGAAAATCCGCTCGCGGTAGTAGAAGATGAACCCGCCCATCATGGGGATTCGGCGGACTTCCGGCAGCGGTGCCAGCTGGGCAGAGACGAAATCCGCCAGCTCGCGATTCGTCATGCGCTTCCGCAGATTCTCGACGCGCCCGGCGATATTCGCGGCAAACTGCTCGTCCGTGAACGACGGGTCGCGGGTGCTTTGCCAAAGGCTGCACGGCAGGTCGGGACACTGCGCGCAGTTCCGCAAGCCTTTTTTCTCCCGCACGCAGGCGTAAATCGGGCACGCGCAGCCCGCCGGCGCATGGAACACACGCCCCTGACATTCGTTGCAGCCCCGGCACAGTCCCCCAAAGAATGAACACGCGCCGCAGTCCGTGCCGCAGACGCTGATGCTTTCGCTCATGTTGATACCTCCTCCGGCGGATAAACGCCGTTTTCCTCCATTGTACGCCCGTTTTTGCGCGCTGTCTTGAAGAAATGCGACACGTTTTCCCCGTGATAGCGGCGAAACTCGCGGCACAGGTGCGCCTGATCCGCAAAGTCGTAGCGCGCCACCGCGTCCTGCACGTTATTCAGTGTCCCGCGGCAAATCTCCTGATAGAGCGCTTGATACCGCACCAGCGCGCTCCCCTTCTTCGGTGTCATCCCCCAGTACTCGCCCAAAAGGCGCTCCAGCTGACGGCTGCTGATGAACAACTCGTGCGCCCACGCGCTGACCGTCGCCGTCCCGCGGTGGTACAGCAGCGCATCCGCTGCTGTCTCCACCAGCGGATTTTCCCGGCGTTGAAACGTCAGCAGGACGCTCTGCGCATACGCCGTGCGCGCCGATAATCCGCGCAATTCCGGCAATCGCGCCCGCAGCGCCCGGTCAAGGCGGCCGAATCGGACTTCCGGCGATTCAGAGCCGTTCAGCGTGCCGCGAAGGGCATCATCCGCAAACGCATACGCGCCGAAAGCATGGAAGCGGATGGCGAATGTGCTCACCGTATGCTGCGGAATCATCGGCGAATGCGCAGTGCTGCACACGTCGCTGACGCCGCAGAAACTCGCTTGGATGATGCGTCCCGCCGTTTCGTCGATGTGGTAGATGAGGTCAGCGCAGACATCGGGGATGATGCGCGTCGGGGATGCGCCAGCGCCGGCAATGCCGCCCCAGAAGCAGCGAATCCACCCTTGCAGGGATTCGCAGGGCAGGATTTCATGGTGCGCCGCCGTTGCGAGGAAGGGAGTAGCCGTCAGGGGCTGCCACATGCGGCGGATGTTTATCATTCGCGGTTCTCCTTCCTTTATACAACGCTTTTGTTGCAAGGCTTTCGCCTCTGCGGAGGCAAAAAGGTGAGCTTTCCGTTCGCCCCCTTGACCCCTTCGGTCGTCACTTTTCCGTCTCAAACGACACATTCCGCCCGTCGGAGCGGCAGATGATTGTCCCCTGCTCGTCGGTGCGGAAAACAACAACATCCGCGTCGCGAAGGCGGCTCAGGGTGCTTTCCGCCGGATGGCCATAGGTGTTGCCCTTGCCGACGCTGATGACAGCGTACTGCGGCATGATTTCACGCAGGAAGGCATAGCACGTCGAGGTTTCACTGCCGTGATGACCGACTTTCAGCACCGTCGCCTGCAGCGGTTCGCCATTTGCCAAAAGCGCGTGTTCCGCGTTCCACTCCGCGTCGCCCGTGAAGAGGAACGACGTGCTGCCGCAGTCCACGCGCACGACCAGCGACATGTCGTTTGTGTCCGTGAAGCCCTGCCCGTCGGAGAGGAACGTCACCTGCGCGCTGCCGAGATAAAAGCTGTCGCCGATGCTCGGCACAGTCAGCGAAATTCCCTGCCTTTCGGTGTACTTCACCAGTGAGCTGAATACCTTCGTATCCCACTGCGTCACGGGCGAATACACCGCGCCGACCGTGCAGGCATTCAGCGCGCCGGGCAGACCGCCAATGTGATCTTCATGCGGATGCGTCGCAATGATGGCATCAAGGTGCTCAATCCCCAGCGTCTTGGTCAGGTAGGCGTAGACGAATTGGCTGGCGGAGGCTTTGCCGCCGTCAATCATCATGGCGTGGCCGTCGCTGACGAGAATTGCGCCGTCCGCCTGACCGACATCGAGGAAATACACCGTTAAATCAGCGGATGAAACGGGTGCGGCGGTCGCCGTCGGCAGCTTCGTCGGAATCGGCGCGAGGAAATCATCCCCGTTCGGCGCGTCGCTGCGGACGAACAGCAGCACCGCCATCAGGAGTGTCAGCAGCAGTTGGAAAATCGTCCGGCGTGTCGCCTTGCGCCGCGTCGTCCGGCTTTTTTTCCTCTTCATCGTGTACCCGTGCTGCCGAAGCCGCCGCGGGACGCATTGTCAAGGTGCTCCACCGTCACCAGCTCCGGCTTGTCCATCTTTCTCATCACGCGGAACTGGCAGATGCGGTCGCCGCGCGCGATTGTCGTGTCGCGCATGGCCAGTGCTGGAAAGCCCCACACGTCGTCATCGCCGCAGTAGCTTTCGTCGATGACACCCATGCTGTTCGCCTGCAGAATCCCCCACTTTCGGAAGGTCGAGCTGCGCGGCACAATGTGCGCCTCGTACCCCTCCGGCAGCTTCATCGACACGCCCAGCGAAATAATGCGGAACTCCCCCGCGTGCATCGTCACGGTTTCCGCCGCGCACAGGTCAATCCAGTCCCCCTGCGGCAGGATGGTCAGCGGCACTGCGCCGTCGTGATATCGAACCAGAATCTTCATGCATGTTCCCCTTTCTGTTTGCCTTTTTATCATAGCACAAAAAGGCATTGCCGGGAAGGCGAACACGCAGATTTTTCTTTTCCCAAAAAACTTCCGATTCTCGGGATGAAAATGCCCGCGCGCTCCGTTAGATGGGCAGATGCCACCCCAAAGACGATTTAATTAGGAAAGGATTGACCCGATGAACATCACGCTCAAGCCCATTGACGAAAGCAACTTTCTGGATGCATTCCATTTGCAGCTCCGCGACGACCAGACGCAGTATGTCTCCCACCCGATTCGCAGCCTTGCGCAGGCGTATGTCTACCGCAATCAGTGCCAGCCGTTCGGCATTTACGCTGACGCGCGGATGGTGGGATACGTCATGGTGATTTACGACTACGACGTGCCGGAATACGACATTTGGCACATGATGATTGACGCTGCCGAGCAGGGCAAAGGCTACGGAACAGCGGCGGTGAAGGCGGTGCTGGACTATATCGCGACGAAGCCGTTCGGGGATTCCGGGCGCGTTGTGCTGACGTGCCATCAGGCGAATATTCCGGCGATGCGGCTGTACGAATCGCTGGGATTCCAGCACACGGGGAATGAGGATGAGGACGGCGAGGAGGAAATGGTGAAGGGGGTGTAAGGGAGAATTTTCCTTTGAAAAAGCATTCTCGTCGCGTCTGCGGACGCGAATCTACCTCATGCCTGCCGGAATAGCGTATTCTTGTCGAGAAAAGCGCGGAAAGCCACATCAGCCTTCCGCACTTTTTTGCTGCCTTATACTATTTCCAAATAAGAATGCGCCAAGATGCGAAGCGAATTCTTCATTCTGGCTAACGAGCGTGAAACGCAGCATAGCAGCGCTACGCTAAGTGGAACGACCGGACACCAGAATGGAAAAGGCGCGAGAAGATGGCGCAGGTGAATTGGGAAATAGTATTATCATGCGGGTTTTCCTTCCCTTACCCTCTCCCGCACCAACTTGTCATCTCCCTCAAACTCGCCACAATCCCCGGCAGCTTCTTTACCACCTCGTCCACATCCGCCTGCGTGGTGTCCGTGCCGAGGGTCAGCCGCAGCGAACCTTTCGCTTCGTCGCGCGTCAAGCCAATCGCCGTCAGCACATGGCTGGGGTCAAGGCTGCCCGCGGTACACGCCGACCCGCTCGACGCCGCGATGCCCTCCAAATCCAGCCGGAGCAGCACCGCTTCGCCCTCAATGCCCGCGAAAGACACGTTCACGTTATTCGGCAGGCGCTTGTCCATCGTGCCGTTGATGCGCATGTTGGGAATCGCCGCCGTCAAGCCGCTGATGAGCCGATTGCGCAGGAAAGTCATCCGCGCCGCGTTCTCCGCCAAGCCCTCTTCCGCCAGTTCAATCGCCTTGCCCAAGCCGACGATGCCCGGCAGATTCTCCGTGCCTGCGCGATGCCCGCGTTCCTGCGCGCCGCCATGAATCAGCGGGTCGATTTTCACGCCCTTGCGGATGTACAGCGCACCGATGCCCTTCGGCCCGTGGAACTTGTGTGCCGAGAGGGAGAGCATGTCCGCGTGGAGCGCCTCGACATCCAGCGGAATCGCGCCGACAGCCTGCACCGCGTCCGTGTGGAAGAGTACGCCGCGTTCGTGGCAGAGTGCGCCAATCTCCGCGACGGGTTCGAGCGTGCCGATTTCGTTGTTCGCCGCCATCACACTGACCAGCACGGTATCCGGGTGCAGGGCGTTCTCCACCTGCTGGGCAGTCACGAAGCCGTCCGCATCCACCGGGAGATACGTCACCTGCCAACCCTGCGCTTCCAGCCACTGGCAGGTATGCAGGATGGCGTGATGCTCAATCTGCGTGGTGATGATGTGCTTGCCCTTCTCCTGATGCGCAAACGCCGCGCCCTTGAGCGCCCAGTTGTCGCTCTCCGACCCGCCCGCGGTGAAATAGATTTCCTGCGCGCTGCACCCCAATGCCGCCGCGACCTGCCGCCGCGCGCGCTCGACCGCTTTTTTCGCGTCGCGCCCCGTAGAATGAATGGAGGACGGGTTGCCGTACACCTGCATATAATAAGGAAGCATTGCCTCCATCACGGGCTGCGAAACGGCGGTCGTCGCCGCATTATCCAGATAAATACGATCCATGTGTGTTCCTTCCTTTTCGCTTTCTCCTTCTGGGAATTGTAGCACGCTTTCTATCGCTTTGTCAACCGCTGATTCTCCGCTGCGCAACCGTTTGTTTTGTCCTCTTTGCATCACTTCAGCGCCATTTCCCACAAAAAAATTTGCGAAAGATTCACGAAAACGTTTGCGTAAACGCAAAAGCTGTGATACAATAAGATTGCAACAATCACTGCGGCTACGTCCGCTGCTCTGGAGGATTAGGTGCATGAAATACGGTCACTTTGACGACAAAGCCCGCGAGTACGTCATCGACACGCCGCGGACGCCTTACCCGTGGATTAACTACCTCGGCTGTGAACAGTTCTTCGGCATCATCAGCAATACCGCAGGCGGCTATTGCTTCTACCGCGATGCCCGACTGCGCCGCGTCACCCGCTACCGCTACAATAACATGCCTGTGGACAACGGCGGCCGCTACTTCTACATCAAGGATGGCGACACGGTCTGGAATCCCGGCTGGAAGCCCGTCAAAACGGAGCTGGACAGCTATTCCTGCCGCCACGGCATGGGCTACACCATCATCACCGGTCAGAAGAACGGTCTGACCGCCAGCCAGCTCTCTTTTGTGCCGATGGGCGTGAACGCCGAGGTGCATCAGGTGACGCTGCGCAATGATTCCGACGCGCCCAAGGATGTCATTCTGACGTCGTTTGTCGAGTTCTGCCTTTGGAACGCGCAGGACGACATGACGAACTTCCAGCGCAACTTCTCCACCGGCGAGGTCGAGGTGGAAGGCAGCGTCATCTACCACAAGACTGAATACCGCGAGCGCCGCAATCACTATGCGTTCTACGCCGTGAACACCCCCGTGGACGGCTTCGACACCGACATGGAGACGTTCCTTGGGCTATACAATGGCTTTGAAAACCCGCAGGCGGTTTTCACCGGCAAGATGGGCAACTCCATCGCTTCCGGCTGGCAGCCGATGGCGGCGCATCAGGTGAAGGTGTCCCTTGCCCCCGGCGAAGAGCGCCGCTTCAACTTCGTGCTGGGCTACGTCGAAGTGCCGCAGGCGGAGAAGTTCGTCGCGCCCAGCGTCATCAACAAAGCCCCTGCGAAGGCGCTGCTGGAGAAGCTGACGACCGACGAGCAGATTGCCGAAGCGTTCAACGCGCTGAAGAAGCACTGGGACAACCTGCTGTCCGCCTATGTGCTGACCACGCCCGACGAGAAGCTGGGCCGCATGGTCAACATCTGGAACCCCTATCAGTGCATGGTCACGTTCAATATGAGCCGTTCGACCTCCATGTTCGAGAGCGGCATCGGGCGCGGAATGGGCTTCCGCGATTCTTCGCAGGACTTGCTCGGCTTCGTGCATCAAATCCCCGAACGCGCCCGCGAACGCATCCTCGACATCGCCGCGACGCAGTTCCGCGACGGCGGCTGCTATCACCAGTATCAGCCCCTGACCAAGAAGGGCAACAACGACATCGGCGGCGGCTTCAATGACGACCCGCTGTGGCTGATTGCCGGCACAGCGGCGTACATCAAGGAGACGGGCGACTTTGGCATTCTCGATGCCGCAACGCCCTACGACTGCAATCCTGACGACTGCGGAACGCTGCTGGAGCACCTCGAAGCAAGCTTCTACCACGTCGTCAACAACAAGGGTCCGCACGGTCTGCCGCTGATTGGCCGAGCCGACTGGAACGACTGCCTGAACCTGAACTGCTTCTCCGATGAACCGAGCGAATCCTTCCAGACGTTCTCCAACCCGAACGCGCCGGATGACCGCGTGGCGGAATCCGTGCTGATTGCGGGCATGTTCGTCGCCATTGGGCCGGATCTGGTCGCGATTCTGCGCCGCCGCGGGCTCACTGACAAGGCGGACGCCTGCCAGAAGGAAATCGACGCGATGAACGAAGCCATCCTGCGCGACGGCTGGGACGGCGAGTGGTTCGTCCGCGCGTACGACGCTTTCGGCCACAAAATCGGCTCGAAGGAATGCGAGGACGGCAAGATTTACATCGAGAGCCAAGGCTACTGCGTCATGGGCGGTGTCGGCGTGAAGGACGGCAAGGCGGAAAAGGCGCTCGAATCCGTCCACAAGTATCTGGAAACCAAGCACGGCATCGTGCTGCTCCAGCCTGCCTACAAGGAGTACCACCTCGAACTGGGCGAAGTTTCCTCTTATCCGCCGGGATACAAGGAAAACGCGGGCATCTTCTGCCACAACAACCCGTGGATTATCGCCGCGGAAACCGTTGTCGGCCACGGCGACCGCGCCTTCGACCTGTACAGCCGCATTGCCCCCGCCTACCGCGAGGAAATCAGCGACCTGCACAAGATGGAGCCGTATGTGTACAGCCAGATGATTGCCGGCAAGGACGCAAAGAACTTCGGTCAGGCAAAGAACAGCTGGCTGACCGGCACGGCGGCATGGAACTTCTACGTCATCAGCAACTACATTCTGGGCATCAAGCCGGACTGGGAAGGCTTGAAGATTGACCCGTGCATTCCGCACACTTGGGACGGCTATCAGGTGAGCCGCCGTTTCCGCGGAGCAACGTATGCGATCGCGATTGAGAATCCGTCGCATGTGTGCCGCGGCGTAAAGCAGGTGACGGTGGATGAACAGGCGATTGAGGGCAATGTTCTGCCGGTATTTGCGGATGGCAAGACGCATCAGGTCACGGTAACATTGGGCTAAGGATAAAAACTTTCGGAAAAAGCTAATTGGGGGTAACGCGCTCAAGCCGGGCTGCCCCAAACGGGTCAAGGGGCAGCGTCCCTTGTAGGGTTTGGGGCAACGCCCCAACTGTTCCGCGGGCGACCAATTCAAAGGAAGAAGTCAACAAAGGCGCAGGCAGCGAAGCGTCCCTGCCAGTAACTTCGCGCTTCCGCAGAAGCGCCCCCAAGCCGCTTTATCAGCCACTTGCACATTGTCGCGCCAGATAGGCGCGACCGACCAGCATCGGGAGAAGTCGTTTCTCGGTGCTGGTCTTTTTTGTTGCAGGGAGATTTCGCCTCTGCGGAGGCGACCAGAGGGCTTTGCGGTCGCCCTCTGGACTCCTTCGCATTGCACTCCCATGTTTCTTGATTTTTCATGTTACAGGGGGTATCGCGCCTGCGGGCGCGATAAGAGCGCAACAAAACAGGGCATCCCCTTTCGAGAACGCCCTGCCTTGATGATAGGATTAGTCTTCCAGATGCGCCGCCGCGTAAGCGCCAGCGTCACGACCGGAGACGAAGCAGTAGGACTGCGCGCAGCCGCCATAGTTGGTATACGCCTTGTCCTCGTTGAACAGAACGCCCATGCTGTCCGTGCCGCAGGCGAACAGACCCGGAATCACGTTGCCATTCGTGTCCAGAACTTGCAGGTTCTCATTCACGTCCAGACCGCCGCAGGTGCTGTAAATGTACGGCGCGCCGGTGAAGGCGACGTAGTATTCCGAATCCGCCGCGACCGTGCCCAGACGCTCGAACTTGCTTGCATCCTTGCCGAATGCGTCGTTCTCCGGGTTGTAGCCCGCGACAGACGCTTTCAGCGCATCAGCAGAGAAGTCTCCGCCAATCTGCGTCGCCAGCTCGTCCAAGGAAGACGCCTTGTAGATGAAGCCCGCTTCGATGCCTGCGTCAATCACGGTGTCGATGTTCGTCAGCGGAACGTCCGCTTTGATGCCGCCCTGCGTCAGGTAACGCCCGGACGCCTTCGCGCTCAGACCCTGCGCACGCAGGATGTCAATCTGCTCCTTGCTGTACACATAGTAGAAGTGATTTCCCTGATAGAAAGCGTTCATGGCGATGGCCGATTCGTTGATGAAGCGCTCGCCCTTCATGTTGACCGCCATGCCCTCCGCCGTGCAGACCAAACCATAGGGAATGTCGTTGTCCTCGGCAGAGAACTGCGTGGTGATGACCGTCGGCGCAACGAAGTGAGACATCGGGTACATGCCGATGGCGCGGGTCGCCGCACCGTTTTCGATGGCAGACTCAATCATCTTGCCGTCGTTGGTGGACATGCCGAAGAGCTTGTACGCCTGACCGATGTACTTCTCCTGCATTTCGTCGCTGCCAGCGAAGCCGCCCGTGCAGAGGATGACCGCCTTGGCGTTGATGGTCACGCTCGTGCCGTCCGCCTTGATCGCGCGCACGCCGACTGCCTTGCCGTCCTGCATAATCAGCTCGGTTGCTTCCGTTTCCAGTAGGTACTGACCGCCCATCTCGGTGTAGCGGTCATACGCCTTGGCGAAGAAGCTCTCCGTCAGCTGCTTCTGACCGACATAAGAGGAGAAAATCGCCCACTTGCCGCCGACGAAGCCGACCGCCGGGGTGAACTCGAAGCCATAGCTTTGCAGCCAGTCGCAGGTCTCGCCGCTTTCATAGATGACCTTGGCAATCAGCTCCGGCTTCGCGCCCTGCGCGCCGTCCACCGTCGTGTAGTCCGTCCACGTCGCATAGAGAGCATCCGCATCCACCAGCTGCTCGCCAGCCGCCTTGGTGTGAACGCCATTAATCGGGTCTTTCCAATCCACAATTTCGCTCGCGACCTGACTGGGCGCGTTGACGTTCGCAGGGCCGGAAGTCGTTACACCCGTGCCGCCCCACTTGCCAGCCTTGTCAATGGCCAGCACGTTCGCGCCGGATTCCGCCGCTGCCAGCGCCGCCGTCGTGCCGGACGAACCCATGCCGACGACCACGATATCAACATTATATTCTTCTGCAGCGTTGACTTTCGGAATCGCCTTGTACATTCCAGACACATCCATGCCCGCGCTCTCCAACGCATTGACGACCGCCGCGCGGACGCCATTGGAGCTCGCTGTCGCGCCGCAGATGGCGTCTACCGCAAGGCTCTGATTCTCCACCACGCGTGGAATCCACTTCTCCTCCACCGCGGCGATCATGCCCATCGTTTCGCCATTGTCGCCCACGGTCACGGACACGATTTTGCCGTCCTTGATTTCGACCGTCACCTGCACCTTCTGCGTCAGGTTGAAACCGCGTCCCTCGCCGGTATACACGCCATCCACCAGGGCAGTTTCCGTCTTCTCTTCGCCTGCCGCCTGACGGAGGCAGTCCGCCAGCGCCGTCTTGACCGCATTCGACGTCACCGTCGCGCTCGCCACCGCGTCCACCTCATCGGCAGAGGACACGCCAATCAGCTTTTCGGTCAGCGTCTTGATGGCGGCGCCGCCAATCGTCTCGGTCTCCTTTTCGCCGGTGATGGTAGCCGCTGTGACTTTGCCATCCGTGACCGTGACCTTCACTGTCACCGCGCCGCCGAAGCCCTGACTGGTCGCCTCATAGTTGCCGGACGCAAGCTTCCCTTCCGCCGAAGCCATCGGCAGCATCATCGCCGCGCCAACGAGGAACGCCAGAACCCGTTTCGTGTTCTTCATGGTTCTTTTCCTTCTTTCCTGCGGACATTTTTTGTCTGCATATCATGATAATTATATAACAATGTACTGTGCTCGTCAATAGCTTTTCGCTAAATTGGGCAATTCCCCTTGTTTTTTTCGCATCGAAACCACCAGCTGCGTCATTCTTCATCCATAATCGTTTGCCCTTCCGCCGCATTTATGCTATCATGAAGCCATCCTGAACAAGAGCATCCGTTGGAAGATGACCGTACCCAAAATGAAAATCGTATGCTTGAAACAGGCTTCTGTTCGTGGTACAATGGCTTTGAATCTACGAACAGGAGTTTTTTTGTATGGCAAAGCAGGAGAACCGCAATACCCTCAGTACCAGCGTCCTTGTCCGGCGCTTCCTCCCCTACTTCCGCAAGTACCGCAAGACCATGGCGTTCGACCTGTGCTGCGCGGCGCTGACGACCGTCTGCGAGCTGGTGCTGCCGCTGATTGTCCGCACGATTACGACCCGCGCGACCTACGACGTCGCGTCGCTGACGGTGCCGTTCGTGCTGATGATGGGCGGTGTCTACATGCTGTTGCGCATCATCGACGCGGCGGCAAATTACTACATGCAGTCCATCGGGCATATCATGGGCAGCCAGCTGGAAACGGATATGCGTCACGACATCTTCCACCACCTGCAGGAGCTGTCCTTCGGCTACTACTCGGACACGAAAGTCGGGCAGATCATGGCGCGCATCACGTCCGACCTGTTTGAAATCACCGAATTTGCGCACCACTGCCCGGAGGAATTCCTGATTGCGGGCGTGAAGATTCTCGTGTCCTTCATCATCCTCTGCACGATGAATATCCCCATGACGCTGATGATGTTCGCTGTGCTGCCGTTCATGCTCTACTTCGCCAAGCACTTCAATACCAAAATGCGGCAGATTTTCAAGGAGCGCAACAAGCAGGTGGGCGAAATCAACGCGCAGGTGGAAGATTCGCTGCTGGGCATCCGCGTGGTGAAGTCGTTCGCGAACGAGGAAATTGAGGAAAAAAAGTTTGCTGACGGCAACGCGAAGTTTCTTGACCTCAAGGCGCAGTCGTACCGCGTGATGGCGCAGTTCGGCACGTCGAACCGCATTTTTGACGGGCTGATGTACATCGTGATCGTCGTCGGCGGGGCACTGTTCATCAAGGCAGGTCGGCTCAGCGCGGCGGACTTCATGGCGTATCTGCTGTACGCGAACGTGCTGCTGAACTCCATCCGCCGCATCGTTGAATTCACCGAGCAGTTCCAGCGCGGCATGACCGGCATCGACCGTTTCCTTGAAATCATGGACGCCCCGGCGGAGATTGTGGACGCGCCGAACGCGAAGGTGCTGACGGATGTCCGGGGCGAAGTCGCGTTCGACCACGTTTCCTTCCACTATCAGGACGATGACGCCGAGGTCATCCACAACCTGAACATGACCGTCCGTCCGGGGCAGTCGATTGCCTTGGTCGGGCCGTCCGGCGCGGGCAAAACCACGCTGTGCAACCTGATTCCGCGCTTCTATGACGTGACGGGCGGCTGCATCCGCATCGACGGGCAGGACATCCGCACGCTGACGCAGAAGAGCCTGCGCGAAGCCATCGGCATGGTGCAGCAGGAGGTCTACCTGTTCGCCGGGTCGGTGCTGGAGAATATCGCATACGGCAAGCCCGGCGCATCCCGCGCGGAAGTCGAAGAAGCCGCAAAACTGGCTGGCGCGCACGAGTTCATCTCCGCCCTGCCCCACGGCTATGACACTTATGTCGGCGAACGCGGCGTTCGGCTTTCCGGCGGACAGAAGCAGCGCATTTCCATCGCGCGCGTGTTCCTGAAAAATCCGCCGATTCTGATTCTGGACGAAGCGACCTCCGCGCTGGACAACGAGAGCGAGCACATCGTCCAGCAGTCGCTCGAAAAGCTGGCGAAGGGGCGCACCGTGTTCACCATTGCACACCGCCTGACGACCATCAAGGGTGCCGACTGCATCTGGGTGCTGACGGAGAAAGGCGTAGAAGAGCAGGGCAGCCACACGGAGCTGATTGCGAAAGGCGGGCTGTATGCGCATCTGTTCGCGATGTATACCAGTGACCGGTGACAATTCAGGCAAGGAAAAGCGGTTTTCAGCCGTTATTTCTTGTAAAAGTGCACGCTATCTACTATACTAATTTTTTAGGAGGAAGAAACATATGCTGCTTACCCGTGGTCTTACGTCCGATTTCGATTCCGTCTGCGCCCTGTACGCGCGCGTCACCAGTGCCATGCACGAAAAGGGCATTGCCCAGTGGAACTGGGGAACGTACCCCAACGCTGACCAGATTCACAAGAGTATCGACGCCGGGACGCTCTACGTCGTGCGCGAAGGGAACACCGTCGTCGCCGCCGTCACCCTCGATTCGACCTTTGAACCCGCTTACGACGCCGTCAACTGGCTCTTCGGCGGCAAACCCGGCACGTTCCACCGCCTGTGCATCGCGCCGGAAAAGCAGCGGCAGGGGCTGGGGCGCGGCATGATGGGTGAAATGCTCGCCATTCTGCGTTCTCAGGGCTGCACCGCGCTGCGCTGCGACACGCTGGTGAACAACAGTGCCGCTCTCACCCTCTACCAGAAAATCGGGATGCGTATCGCGGGGCATATCCGTTATTCGTCCCTGCCCGACCTGCGGTTCGCCGCGCTGGAAATGCGCCTGACGAACGACTGCCCGCTGCTGCCGCTGAAAATGCACCCGGCGTTCCGTGGCGGCAAGCTGACCCCGTGGGGCGGCGAGAAGCTGCGCACGGTGTACGGCAAGGACATCCGCGAAGTGCCGACGGGCGAAAGTCTGGAGGTTTCGTGCATTCCGGGGCTGGAATCCACCGACGACGCGGGCATAAAGCTGCCTGACCTGATTGCCGCTTATGGCGAAGCATTCGCGGGCGAATACGCCAAGAAGCCCTTCCCGCTGCTGCTGAAGCTGATTGATGCCGCCGAACCGCTGTCCGTGCGCGGCGAGCTGCCGGTTGAAACTCCGCAGCGCACGCTGGTATTCACGGTAAGCCTCCTCGCTCCCTTCCGGACTGGTGAGGAACGGCAGCAGATAAGGCGATTCCTCCCTTTTATCCGACAGGGTGTCGATGAGCTTCAGGGCCTCCGGTGTCAGTATTACGGTGAGTCGTCTGCCCGTCTTGCGTCGCCTGTACCTTAATATATTGCCTTGGATGTCGCTTTTGCGCAGGTAGGCGAGGTCTACGAACGGGATGCCGCGCAGGATGAACATCAACTGGAGAATGGCCAGCGTGCGCTCCATTCCTGCGGATAGTTCCTCGCCCTTGCCATTCATCAGCCCTCCCATGTCGGAGGCTTCCAGCGACCTTTTCCGCTCGGAGGAGACCCCCGTTTGTACGTGCCGGAAGAGCCGTGGGACATAGCTGGCGTAGCCTTCGTCCACGGCCCGGTTGTAGGTGGCCCGCAGCACTTTCATGTAGGTGGAGACGGTGTTCCAACTGCATTTGCGTTTGCGGAGGTATATCTCGAAATCCTTCAGGAGCGCCGGGGTGAATTTCTTGAACGGGATATCCCGGCAGCAGGAGAACAGGGCGAACGAATTGTACGCGCTTTGGTAGACGTGGGCCGTACCCCATTGTCCGTTCTCTTTAAGCTCCTGTATGATAGATGATAGCGTTTGCAATAACGATTTCTGTTCCATAGTACCGCATTTGTTTTGAATACATTGATTTATCGCCACATAATAAAAAAACAACTATTATTTTGCGCAGTTGCAAAAAACAGCTATATTTGCGTTGTGTTATGTGCCGTTACCTATAAAGTAACGGAAAACACACGGGGATAATTGAGCCAACCGCTGACAAGGCCACATTTTCTTTTTTAAAATTTATAAATTTTAAACTTTTGTGTCATGAACAAAAAATTTCTAAGCTTATTTCTGTGCGGGGCATTGGTGTCCGGTTCGGCAGGGATGTTCGTGTCCTGTAAGAATTACGACAGCGACATCGCCAGTCTGGACGACCGTATCACCGCTGTCGAGAAATCGGTCAGCGAACTGAAAGCGCAAATCAGCGCCGGCGCTGTCATCACCGATGTGACTCCCACCGAAAACGGCGTCAAGGTAACGCTGAGCAACGGCAAGACCTTCGAACTTACGAACGGCAAGGATGGTGCCAACGGCACCAACGGCTCGAACGGAGCCGACGGTCAGGACGGCAAGCCCGGTTCGGTAGTGACCATCGGCGACAACGGCAACTGGTTCATAGACGGTGTAGACACCGGTTACGCATCCAAGGGTGACAAGGGTGACAAGGGTGACAAGGGTGACAAGGGTGACAAGGGCGACAAGGGCGACCAAGGTGACCCTGGTGACAAAGGTGATAAAGGCGATACCGGAGATAAAGGTGATAAAGGTGATAAGGGCGATACCATTTACTATTATCCGGGCACCGAAGGCGAGGAGAACGGCTTTTGGGTAGAGGTGACCCGTGACGGCGTTACCGGCAACGAAACGAAACGCATCCTCACCGAAACGTGGCTGCCGCTCGGTACCGTAACCGCAGTATGGGACAGCGAAAACGGTTACCTGACGCTTTACAACGTGGATGGCGCTACGGAAGAGGAACCCGTACGCATCCCGCTCTATACCCATCTGCAGTCGATTGCTTTCGTGCCGCAGGTTATCGACACGAAACTGGGTATGGGCGTGATTGACTTCTACACCATCACTCGGGCAGGTGAATTCATCGCTGCCAACGACGCACAGGTCACCTACCGTCTGAATCCGCAGAACGCAAAGGTTTCCGATATCGAGTGGTCGTTCATCGACCGCACGGTTGAAACCCGCGTTGCAGGCGACAACGCCGACCTGCTCACCATCGTCTCCAGCGAAGCGGGCGAACTGGGCGGCATGAACTTCACCGTCAAGGCCAACGACGCGCTGAAAAGCCTGAAGGAGAATCAGGAAGCCATCGTAGCCCTGCAGGCCCTCAATACGGAGAACGATACGGAAATCGTCTCCGACTATGCAGCGGTGAAGGTGACCGAACTGAAAGATTTCGTCATCATCAACAAAACGAAGCTGAAATACGACGAGCAGCAGAAGGTGGACTATGACGAATCCGACATCGTAACGCTCGGCTGGACTACTCCCGCCTTCGACGAAGCTGCCGATGCCTATTTGAAATACGATGCGTCAATCGACCTCCACACCGTCGTGGAAACGTATGCCAAGGAGATTGAGAAGGTACTCACCGATGCGACCGTACGTTTCGAACCCATCTACGAGTTCCGTAAACCCGCCTCGTACATATCGCCCGAGGACGGCAATACCGACCAGCAAAAGTTCGTAACGCTCGACGAGAAGACCGGCATCGTGACTGTGGACAAGGAGTGGCTCGCACAGGGTACCGCAGCGGTAGGCCGTACCCCCATATTCGAAGTATACGCGTTCGTGAATGACAAGGCAATCGCCAACGCCTACATCAAACTCGAAATAACCAAAGACGACGTCGCTCCGGAAGACAAGGAGGACTTCGAGAAGACCTGGAACATCAACCACGGAGAGGCCATCGAGTATGCGGACATCGACCCGAACACGGGCTATACCGAACACTACGACTGGGCTACCTTCAACGCCGAAATACTCGATGTACTCGGACTGACGATGGAAGAATTCTCCACGAGGTACAACGATGCCGAGGTAAAATACATAGACCCGGTAAACGGTCCTACGACGCAAATGCCCGACGGCGTAACCATCGACTCGAAGAATCCGGCGGATGTCAATACTTCCACCGAGCTGGCAAACATCCTCATTACCAACAAGGCGAAATTCGGCGAGAAGACCTTCACCCTCACGTATCCTGCGAAGAACAGGAAACAGGACCCGAATATCGTCATCACGCTCGACTACAATATCGAACATGACCTGAGCCACATGCCCGCACTGAACCCCGACTACCTCATCGCCGGTGCAGACCAGACGGTACAGGTTAAAGGCCGGGAAGTAGCCGGTGCATGGAAGCTCGAAGCCGAAATGAAGGAATTCTGCGAAAACTACCTCAACGGTTACGACGTACTCGCAGGCAACCATACCGGTCTCTCCTTCCGGTTCGAGGACAACAGGCTCGAGAACGAAGGTGCCGAAATTACCGGTACGGAGTGGTCTGACCAGGTAATCTCGCTGACCACTCCGCTGACACAGAACGAATCGTACAGGGAGTACAAAGTCGAGATGGTTGCAACCTGCCAGAACGGCGAATGGTGCGAAAAGAGCTTCACCGTACGCTTCGTAAGGCCCTTCAACGCGACGATAGCCGCCGTCGAGCTCCGGACGCTTACCGCTACGGCTGACGAGGCAGACATTGCCGACCTGGTAATCATCAAGGATACGGACAACAGGGTAGTATACCAGAACGGCGAACTCACGACGCTCGGTACGGATACCTACAAGCTGAATGCCGCAGACCTGAGGTTCGAATACTCGCTTGAATACACGGCCGACAGCGAAGCATCCTTCGGCGGCGGGCTGACGATTGACCCTGCAACCGGCGCACTGACGTGGCTGAACAAGGGCGGCGACCTGCAGACCGACAAACACGCTACCGCCGTAGCCGTTATCACGATACCCGACCTCGCCGCAATCAAGGCGACCGGCACCGTGACGGTACTCTCCACCGAGAACAGCAAAGAGTAGGCAATGACGAAAAGGCTATGGTTGCATAGTCCGGTTTTAGGATAATTAATGTTGGTGCCGGGGTCCCCGTTTCGGGGACCCCGGTTTTTTCATCCCCGCAGCTCGAAGTTCGTTCCCGGCAGGGCGCCTTGCTCCGCGAAATAGGGAGCGAACAGACACGACAAGAGCGAACAGACACGACAAGCGCAGGGCGCATACTCTTCGGTATGCGCTCTGCGCTCTCATTTCTCTTTACAACAAGCAATCTGCGGAGCTATTGCAGTCCGTTGGCGTTCATCTTCACGTCATCGACCGTTATCGTATTCTCGCACAGGATAACGAGGCGCTCCACCACGTTGCGGAGCTCCCTGATGTTCCCCGTCCAGGGCAATTTCTGCAGTTCGGCCAGCGCTTCCGCTTCTATCTTCTTGACAGGCACGTTGTATTCGCCGCATATCGTCTCCAGGAAATGGTCCACCAAGATGGGAATATCGTCTATGCGCTCGGCCAGCGTCGGCACACGGATGATGATGACGCTCAACCGGTGGAAAAGGTCTTCGCGGAACTCGCCACGGGATATTTCGCGGGGAATGTCCTTATTGGTCGCGGCCAGGACACGCACATTCACGTCGATGTCGCGGTCGC
>ENA-OURV01000900-OURV01000900.1-human-gut-metagenome-genome-assembly--contig:-NODE-900-length-24877-cov-3.218516_pt1 | contig 24877 bp, 25 predicted proteins | sample MGYA00242141_ERZ509072 | MGnify/ENA primary metagenome ERZ509072 (study PRJEB26280, sample SAMEA2338763) | human gut metagenome | biome: human gut; feature: human-associated habitat; material: faeces... | reverse complement strand
CTTCGCGGCGCAGTCCCCTGAGCGGTCTTTCTTTTTCCCTCTTTTTCTTTCTCCGAGAAAGAAAAAGAGGTTATTGGCGACGGCGCAGTCACAAAATCTCTGTCGATAAATCAAAATCCAACAACCCGCAAACCGAAAAACAAATTTTTCTCAACCCATTATGCTTACAAAAAACCAGACAATCAAAACCGAAATAACCGACATGAACAACCTCGGATACGGGATCTCGCGTCAGGACGGAATCGTCATTTTCACCGACGGCGGGGTGACCGGGGATGTGCTTGAGATAAAGATAATCAAGACCGCGAAGGACTATGCCGTCGGACGGGTCGAGCGGGTGCTTGTGCCGTCGGAAAAGCGGGACGACAGCCTCTGTAAGGTATCGAAACGGTGCGGAGGGTGCGCGTTCCGCGGGATAAAGCGGGAATATGAGCTTGAGCTGAAGCGCGGCTTTGTCATGAGTGCCTTCCGCAAGAGCCGTGTCGATGCCGTGATAAATCCGGTTCTGACCGACGGCGTGACCTGCGGCTACCGAAACAAGGTTCAGTACCCCGTCGCGCCCGGAGGAGATTACGGCTATTACGCCCGCCATACCCACGACATAATAAAATACGACGCCTGCCTGCTGTCCGATCCGCACCTTGAGCCTATCGCGCGGTATGCGTCGGAGTACATAAAAAATGCCGGTGCAAATGTCCGGCACATATACCTCCGGCGCGGACAGATGACCGGGGAGACAATGTTCTGCCTTGTCTCGCCGTCCGACCGGCTTCCGGAGGAGCAGGCACTGATATCCGGGCTGACCGGGCGGTTTCCGGAGATAAAGAGCATCGTTCACAACATAAACCGCACCGGCGGAAACGTTATCCTCGGAAAGGCTGTACGGGTGCTTTACGGCAGGGACAGGATCGAGGATGTCCTCTGCGGATGCCGGTTCGGGATCTCGTCGCTGTCGTTCTATCAGGTCAACCGGGGAGCGGCGGAGTTACTGTACAGGGAGGCGATCAAACGTGCCTCATCGGGCTCGCCTGAGAGGATTGCAGACCTGTACTGCGGCGCGGGGACTATAGGGATATCCTTCGCGAAGGCACATCCCGGAATTTCCGTCACCGGTGTTGAGATAATCCCCGACGCGGTGAAGAATGCCGCAGAGAACGCGGAGCTGAACGGAGTTTCAAACGCAGAGTTCATCTGCGCCGACGCTCTCACCGCGCCGCTTGACGGCTTCGGGTGCGTGATGATCGACCCGCCAAGAAAGGGTATGTCACAGGGGCTTGTCGGGCGGCTCTGCAGGATAAAACCGCCGCACATCGTTTACGTCTCCTGCGAACCGGCGACCCTCGCACGCGATGCGGCGGCACTGATCTCAGCCGGGTACAGAATGGCTGACGTCACCCCCGTCGATATGTTCCCGGGAACGGGGGCGGTGGAGTGTGTGACGGATTTTGTGATATGAATGATTGACTGATAAAAACGCCGGCAGTCCGGCAGAAACGAGCCGATATGAAAAAAAGAAGGATATTCTCGCTGATCACCGCGCTGACGTTTGCTGCGGCGCCGCTTGTCGCCGTGTTTCATATGCGCGCGGCGGAACGCACCTTCATGCTTGATGCGGGGCATGGCGGAAGCGATTCCGGCGCCGTCTACAACGGTCGGCTTGAGAAGAACGACAACCTCAGGATCACCCTTGCCGTCGGAGAACGGCTTGCGCGGTCGGGCGAAAGAGTGCTGTATACCCGCACCGACGATTCGACGGTCGATCTTACCTACCGCTCGACTATGGCGAACTCGGCAGGCGCGACGTATTTCGTCAGCTTTCACCGCAATTCGGCTTCGACCGTCGGACGGGGAGTCGAGGTATACTATTACACCGGTCTTTCGGCTCAGTCCACGGCGGCAAGAATGGCCGCTCCTGTTCAGGATGCGCTTGTTGCCTGCGGATTCCACAATCGCGGCGTGAAGCAGGCGAATTTCTCGGTTCTGCGCCGGACATCCATGCCGGCGATACTCGTCGAGCTTGCCTTCATCAACAACGAGGCTGAAAACGCAAAGCTTGATTCGGAATTTGACCGCATCGCCGACGCGATAGCCTCCGCGCTGCTCTCTTTTGTCGGCAAAACACTGACACCGGCAACAACACAACCGCCGGAAACAGAGCCTCCGACGACAGAACCGAAGGCAACAGAACCTCCGACAACAGAGCCGAAAGCAACCGAGCCGAAGGCAACGAAGCCTCAGATAACAAATCCTCCGGAAACGAAGCCTCAGGCAACAAATCCTCCGGAAACCACCCCTCCGGCAACAAGCCCGCCGGAGACTTCGGTATCTGAAACGACCGCCCCGGAAACACAGCCTGCCGGAACGGTTACGGAATCAACAGCCGATACGGTATCTGAGCCGGAAGCTGACGATTCCGAGGCGGCTTCGCCGGACAATGCTCCGTCATCGGGTGCCGAAAGCACCTCTTTGGCAGATGAAAGCGGACCGTCCTCCGGAGAGACGCAAAAACCGGGGCGCGGAAGATATTTTATGATCGCGGCATTTCTCATAATCGCGGCGGTATGTGTCACCGCGGCAGTTCTGACAAGGAAGCGTGACAAGACAGATGGACGCTAAAAAAATCTACAAAACCAGACAGAAGGATGAGATCACCCGGTGCCTGTCGTCGTTCGGGGAGGAGCATTTCACCGCCGCCGACGTTGTTGCAAGGCTTGCCGCGTCGGGCAGCGCGATCGGGCAGGCGACGGTCTATCGCACCATCGACCGGCTTGCCGCGTCGGGAGAGCTGCGGAAGTACATAGTTGACGGCTCAACCGCCTCCTGCTATCAGAATTCCGGCGGAAAAACCGGCTGCCGTGAGCATTTTCACCTCAAATGCGAGGGGTGTGGCAGGCTGATACACGTCGAGTGCGACGAGCTTGCAAAAATCGCATCACACATGGAGAAGGAGCACGGCTTTGCTGTCGACAGCTCAAAGACGGTATTTTACGGCATCTGCCGCGAGTGCCGGAAAATCAAAGCCGGGGAAAATCGGGAATAATTCGGAATGAAGAAACAGAAATCGAAAACCTACATACCCTTCACGCGGGAAATGAAGAAAAACTACACGATACTTGCGCCGACAATGCTGCCGATGCATTTTTCGATGGTGGTCAGCGTCATGAAAAGCCACGGCTACAACGCGGTGCTTCTTGACGGAAGCTCTCCCGAAATAATCGAAAACGGCCTGCGCTACGTTCACAACGACGCCTGCTACCCGGCTCTTCTTGTCATCGGGCAGTTCATAACCGCGCTTGAATCGGGGAAATACGATCCGCACAGGGTGGCTCTCGTCTACTTTCAGACCGGTGGCGGGTGCCGCGCGTCGAACTATATATCGCTGCTGAGAAAGGCGCTGAAGAAGGCGGGATATGAGTACGTTCCGGTCATCTCCTTCAGCTTTGCCGGGATCGAAAAGCACCCGGGCTTCAGGCTCAGCCTGCCGATGCTCACGGGACTTGTTTACAGCGTGCTTTACGGCGATCTGCTTATGAGCGTCGTCAATCAGGTGCGTCCCTATGAGGCAGTACCCGGTGAAGCCGAGAGCCTTGCCGCGGTATGGACGGAGCGGCTGGGAAAAGAGCTCGGCTCCGGGAAAACCGGATACCGGCGGGTGAAGGAGAACTACCGGCTGATACTCGACAGCTTTGCGAAAATAAAAATCATCCCGCGCGAGGCTGTGAAGGTCGGCATCGTCGGCGAGATCTTCGTTAAATACTCCCCGCTCGGGAACAACAATCTTGAAAAATTTCTGATATCGGAGGGCGCGGAGCCGGTCGTTCCGGGACTTGTGGACTTTTTTCTGTACTGCGTGTACAATTCTGTACATGACCACGGGCTTTACCGGTTCGGGAAGCTGCAATATCTTGTAAGCCGGGCGGCATTTTCCTTCCTGACGGCGAAAAAGCGCGATCTTTCCGACATTATCACATCGCACGGACGGTTCCGCGGGATGACCGACTTCCGGCACGTGATCTCTCTTGCCGACGGGTACATCGATACCGGGACGAAAATGGGCGAGGGCTGGCTGCTTACCGCCGAGATGCTTGAGCTTTCGGAATCCGGGGTCAGGAACATTGTCTGCACCCAGCCCTTCGGGTGTCTGCCCAACCATATCTGCGGAAAGGGCATGATGAAGCCGATAAAGGAGCGAAATCCCGACATGAACATTGTTGCCATCGACTACGACCCCGGTGCATCGGCGGTTAATCAGGAGAACCGGCTGAAGCTGATGCTTGCCTATGCGCGCGAGAACATGGCTGAGAAAAAAGAAGCGGAAAAAGCCGCCGTTCCGGGGCCTGAGAAGGGTGCTGTGGTATTATGAGCGGGAAAACGGTCGGAAGTGCCGTACCCTCTGCGGCTGATACCGGGTTCATGTCGCTTGCGCTTGCCGAGGCGCGGACGGCGGCTGAGCTCGGAGAGGTTCCGGTCGGTGCGGTCATTGTGAAGGACGGCGCGGTCATTGCCTCGGCGCACAATCAGCGGGAGGTGCTGAACGATGCCACAGCCCACGCGGAGATTCTTGCGGTAAGGGAGGCCTGCCGGGTTCTCGGCGGGTGGAGGCTTTCCGGATGCACGCTTTATGTCACGCTTGAGCCGTGTGCGATGTGTGCCGGCGCGGCGGTCAATTCCCGGCTGTCGCGGATCGTTTTCGGCGCCTACGATTTCCGTTTCAGCTCCGCGGGCAGCATTGCGGACATTCCCTCACTTCCCCTCAACCACCGTCCGTCGGTTCTCGGCGGCGTTATGAGAGATGAATGCGAAGACCTTCTGCGGGGGTTTTTTGAGGAGAAACGGTAGGGGAGGAAGTACGACTTCTTTCTTTAAAAGAAAGAAGCAAAGAAGTGTACTGATAAAAAAGCCTTCCCATTGGGGAAAGGTGATGAGCAGTTTGGTGCATTTATATTGACAGGATAAGACATATTGTGATATAATATTTCCGGGACTGCCGGCAGGCAGTTAAAACGGCGGCTTTTCCGACAACGGGAATTGTTTCCGCGCTCCTCACGCTAAGGGCTTCTGCTCTTTCCGGGAGGGACGTGAAAAGTTCTTTTATTGTTTCCTCTCAGACAACTCCGAGGGGAGGTGGTAAGCAGTGTATGTTACATACGAGCAGCTTTTTCAGCTTCTCATGCTCATCGCCAACATCGTCACGATTTTCGTCTCGATATATAACAACAAAAAGAAATAACCGCCCCTGCATCCAAAAGCGGCGGTTATTTCTTTAAGATTAACCTTTAGCTGAGGGGCAACCGTCTGCCGGAAGTCCCTTCACACTTTTATTATAGCACGCCGGAATTGGTTTGTCAACTGTTTTTTCGGCACCGTTTCCGCAAAACAGCGGATTTACACGGCTGAAAACTGCCCGGCAAATTGTATTCAAGCGGTTTTTCTCAATCATGGCAAATCAACACATCACCAAAAATCCGGAGCCAAAAGGAAAATTATACTTATGAGCGAAAAAATCTACACCATACCGGTAAACGAGGCATTTGAGGCGTGCGCGGAGGACAAAAGCCGCGGATGTCCGTTCTGCCGGCTGTACAACAAGCTGGAAGCCGACGAGACAGACCTTATCCTCGGCGCGTCGATGATGGAGCCGGACGTCAGGATAAAGACCAACGAAAAAGGCTTTTGCGCGACGCATTTTCAGATGCTGCTTTCGGGGAAAAACCGTCTCGGGCTGGGGCTTATGCTTGAATCGCACACGGAACAGCTGAAAAAGGAGCTTGCCGACAAGGGGCTTGCCGCGCTTGTCGGAAGGGTCGGGATCGCCGCGCCGAGAAGGGTCGCAAGGCTTGAAACAAGCTGTTATATCTGCGACAGGATCGAATATTCCTTCAGCCGGATGCTTTCGAACGCGGTGCTTCTCTGGTCGGAGGACAAGGCGTTCCGGGAGAAGGTGAAGGCTCAGCCCTACATCTGCCTGCCGCACTTCGGGATGTGGCTTGCGGCGGCGGAAAAGGAGCTTAAGCGCGGGTATCCCGACTTCTACCGCGAGGTATCGGAGCCGGTATATGCCTGTTTCGATTCCCTCCGCGAGGACATTTCGTGGTTCTGCAAAAAGTTCGATTACCGATACGATGCCGAGCCTTGGGGCAATGCCAAGGATGCCCCCGACAGGGCGGGAAAATTCCTCTGCGGCGATCTTCACAAGCCGATAAAGTAGCCTCCCATTCGTCGGAATGCACAAATTCCGTGCCGCGTTTTTGTTGATAATGCCGATTGACATATCAAAGCAACGGGTAGGTACTGATCTGCGTATCAGAATACGGAACCTTTGAGAGCTTTTCTGCATCGGCTTTCGGTCAGATGAAAAACGTTGCCCTTCCGGCTTCCTTCTCGGAAGAAAAGACTGATACCGCGATCAGAACGGCAATGAAAAGCGCGAAAGTCGATGAAAAAGACTATGCCATCCAAAGTAAAGAGCTAATGAAGCTCTCAGACGGCACTCTTGCCCTCCGCGTTGCGGTTGACCTGAAAAAGGACAACGGCAGTCAGCTTGTCGAATTCCTCATAAAAATCGGAAAATAAAATTCAAGGAGTCCCCATGAACACCAAACAGACAATAAAAACCGCCGTCGCGCTGCTCAGCCCCATGCTTCTGTTCGTTGTGCTTCCGTATCCGTACTCATATGCCAATTCGGCGTTCTTCGTCAAATGGTTCGGGTGCGGATGTCCGAAAATTGACGCAGCCGGGAATATGATATCGCCGGATTTCAACGCGAATCATTTCACGATGATATTCTGGACGGTCGTCTCGGTCTGCGCAGCGGTGCTTGCCTTCTTCCTGTCCAAAAAGGTTATCAAGGGCAAGCCGTGGCTCCGGGCGCTGTACGTCGTGTCGGTACTTGCGGTATCCTGTCTCATTTCATTCGTGCTTTACAAACACATGATGTGGAATTGAACATTCTCACCTTTCCCCTTCCCCCACGCGGGGAAGGGGGAATTTTTTTGCTGTGCCCGGCATAAACTGTACCGCCGGGTGAGTTCCGGCGAGGGGGTAAAGATGAAAAAACCGATTCTTGTTCTGCTGTCGCTTTTGCTGTTTACGTCGTGCGGCGGGGGCGGCAGCATGAATTATCTCAGCCATCAGACATATCCGCTTGAGGCGCGCGGGATGCTTGAGTACGACGGGCACCGGTACACGGTCGGCATCACGGTGTCGGAGGCTGAGGAGATAAAAATCGAAATATCGGAGCCGGAGATAATCGCCGGGACTGTTTTTTCCCTGTCGGGCGGGAAGGCGAGCGTTTCATACGGCGGGATCACGGCGGATATTGCCGACAGCTACCCTTCGACCGACGGGATACTTCTTTTGCGGTATATGTTTTCGCTGACGGGAGACTGCTTTCTCGGTGCGTCGGTGATAAGCGAGGACGGGGTGAAATACAGCCGCGCCGATTACAGGACACCGGCGGGAGACGTCAGCGTTTTTGTTCAGCCGGGGAATAGTGTGCCGACAAAGCTGACCGCATCGCTCAACGGGCACGTGTTTTCATTTATTTTTATGAACGAACCATAAAATTTGCCGGTTTCCTCTTGTATTGCGAAAGGAAAAAGGTTATAATTACTTTGTGATTAAAATTCCGGAGGACAAAATAAAATGCTGAACACAATAATGACATACCTCGACACGACGGCGGCGGGCGACACTCCCGCAAACGCGTCCAACCCCTGGCTTATGCCGGTGCTTCTCGTTGTAATGGTCGTGGTTTTCTATTTCGCAATGATCAGACCGCAGAAGAAGCAGGAGAAGCAGATCGCCGAAATGCGCGACAGCCTTGCCGTCGGCGATGAGGTCGTAACCATCGGCGGGATCATCGGAACGGTGCTTATCATCAAGGACGACAAGATCATGATCGAGACCGGAAACGACAGGACCAAGCTCACGATCCTTCGTTCCTCCGTCAAGACGGTTCTCAAGGATGAGGACGAAGCGCCCGCGAAATAAGCCGGACGCGCCGAAAACAGCATAAACGGCACAGCCGCCGCATATCATTGTAACAAAACGATGTGCGGCGGCTTTTTCCGTCCGCAGGCTTCCGGGAGGGGCTACAATGAACCGAAATATGCTGAAAAACTCTCTTATCGGTGCCGGAATCGGGATCGGTGCCGCGCTTATACTGCTGCTTGTTTTCTGCGCCGTACTTACAAAATGCGGCGATCCCGCAAGGCTCGTGCCGGCTGCCGCCGCAGCAGCGAGGTTTATCGGGGCTGCCGCCGCGGGATTTTCCGCCGCGCGCTTCAACCGGGAGAACGGGCTTGTCACCGGTGCTCTGTCCGGGGGGTTCTATGCCCTGCTGATACCTCTTGCCGCCGCTTTTTCCGACGGTGAGTTCCGCATTCTGCCGCTTCTGCTTGTCTGTCTCATATGCACGGCGATTTCCGCGGTTTGCGGGATCATCGGCGTTCCCGGCGAAAAGTCCGGCAGAGCAAAGCGGCGTGCGATGATGAAAAGGCTGAGTGCGGGGAGGTAAGGGATAAGAGGAACGAGGGGCTCTGCCCCTGACCCCGCTCCCTTTCTTTAAAAGAAAGGGAGGGAAAGAAAAATCAATAAAAATTTGAAATTTTTAATTGTCTCAATGGGGAAGAGAAGTTGACAGGTGTTGACACAGTCCGGCAATTCAGTCCCTGCCCTTCTTCCCTGCGGCGGCGGCTCCGGCTATCACCATCAGCCCGCCGAACACCTTTCTCAGTATCGCGGCATCAACCTCAGACGCAAGGATCGATCCGAGAACCGCGCAAACCGCTCCCGGAACGGCAAGGAACAGTATCCTTCGGAAATCGAGCCTTCGTTTTTTCAGATTGACAGCGATCGCGGGGAGTGCGGAGGAGAGGAAAAACAGAAGATTTATGCCCTGAGCCTCAAGCTGGGGCATTTCTCTTGCAAGGGTGAGATAAATGACGAGCAGTCCTCCTCCGCCGACTCCCATCCCGGCGAGGGCGGCGGTGAGGAATGCCGCGGCGATATCGGGAAAGAACACGGCGTCACTTCTTCCGGCGGAGGAACAGCCTTGAAAGCGCCCTGCCGTTGAAGGGGATGAGCGGATAGAGATACGACCGGGAGCCGTCCACCGTCCGGTTGAGGGCGATGAGAAGCACCGCCGCCGCAAGTCCGAGCGCAAATCCCCACCAGCCGAGAAACTCCGACGCGACAAGCAGGAATATCCGCAGGAATTTGACCGCGTAGCCAAGCTCATAGCTCTGCTGGGTGAACGACGCGATTGCGACTATCGCCATATACAGTATTGTCTGAGGCGAAAACCAGTCTGCCTGCACCGCATAATCGCCGAGGATAAGCCCTCCGACCACCGACAGAGAGTTGCTGAGCATACTCGGCGTATTGAGCGAGGCGAGCTTCAGCCCGTCTATCATGAACTCGGCTATAAGAAGCTGAAAAAGAAGCGGTACGGCGGCAGGCTCGTTGATTTTGATAAAGGACAGCCAGTCCGGAAGGCTGTCCGGGGTCTTTACAAGCAGATACCACATCGGCGTCAGGACAAGCGCGAGAAAGAAGATAAGCATCCGGGTGATCCGCAGGTAGCTCCCGACGACCGGGGGAAAATAGTAATCGTCTGTCTCCTGAAGGAAATCGAAAATCGAGGTCGGCAGGAACATGACCTGCGGGGAGTTGTCGCAGATGACGGTGACGCTTCCCTCCTCAAGCATTGCCGCGGCGGCGTCCGGGCGCTCGGTATAGCGGATCTTCGGGAAGGGGTTGAACCAGCCGGTCTTTATCAGGCACTCGGCAAGGCTCTGCTGGGACATATTGAGCGACTCGGTCTTAAGCGACGACAGCTTTTTGCGGAGAGCGGAAACCAGCCTGTCCGGGGCTTTCCCGTCAACATAGCACATTACAACGTCGCACTGTGCCGGGTCGCCGACGGTGAATTTTTCGGTTATCAGCTTCGGGTCGCGGAGTCTGCGGCGGATGAGCGCGGTGTTTCTGACAAGCGATTCGCCGAAGCCGTCGCGCGGACCGCGGAGCACCTTGTCGTTCTCCGGCTCGTCCACCGAACGGAGGGGATATGACTTGATATCGATGACCGCAGCCTTATCCGCGCCCTCAACCGCAAGCACTCCCCGCCCGGATATCACCGCAGAGGTAAGCGCCGCGATGTCGTCAGTCAGCATCACATCGGGATGCGGAAGAGAATCCATACAGGTCTTCGGGCTGTCGGCAAGCACCGCAAAGCGTATCATTTTCTCTGCCTCTTCCCCGTCGCAAAGCCCGGCGACGGAATAAAATGACGCCTGTGCACTTCCCCGAGCGGCGGAAAACTCTCTTTTTGTGACGTCAAAGCTCCTCCCGACGCCGAGCGCCGCGTCAAGCCGGGCGATGATCTCTCTGTATTCCACGTTTGCCTCCGTTTTTTGCAGCAGCTTTACAGTGAGTATCTGCATTCCGGCGGATATTTATCCCGAAAAAGCGAAAGAACCGGCAGAACGGTGATTTACAGCCGATTGACCGAAACAAACTGCTCTCTGTTGCCGTATGTATTGCAATAATTCTCTTGCAAACCGTCGGAATAAATGGTATAATTGTTCCCGGTATATTCCGGCGGTTCCGGATATGCCGAGTCTTATTTCCGGGAGAAAAAATATGATCGGATTATATAGTGAAAAATCCCCGAGTTCGTCGCGCATGGGGCGTGACGTCATGTTTGCCGACAGGGAGAACCTCTGGCAGTATGAGGGGCATATAAATGATGTTTTCGGCTTCGTGAACGAGCGGCAGATCTGCCGTCCGGAGCTTTGGGAGAGGTTTGTGCTTCAGTTCCGCACACATCCCGATTCCGACGGCGGCTGGAGAGGCGAGTTCTGGGGCAAGATGATGCGCGGAGCCTGCTTTGTTTACCGCGCGACAAAGAACAAAGAGCTTTACTCCGTGCTTGAAAAGACCGTCTGCGACATGATGGACAGCGCGGATGAGAACGGCAGGATAAGCTCGTATTCTGTTGAGCGCGAGTTCCGGTCGTGGGATATGTGGTGCCGGAAGTACGTCATGCTCGGCATGGAGTATTTTTATGAGATCTGCGATGATGAGGCTCTCCGCGGCAGGATCCTGTCCTCTCTCTGCGGTCAGCTTGACTATATAATCTCAAAGGTCGGAAGAAAAGAGGACGGAAAGACCCCGATATGCGAGACGAGCGACTACTGGCGCGGGCTGAATTCCTCGTCTGTGCTTGAGCCGGTAATGAAGCTCTACAACATGACCGGAGAAAAAAGATACCTTGATTTCGGCGGTTATATCGCGGAGTGCGGCGGAACGTCGGTCGAGAACCTCTTTGACCTTGCGCTGAACGACAAAATGATGCCGTATCAGTACCCTGTTACAAAGGCTTACGAAATGATCTCCTGCTTCGAGGGTGTGCTTGAGTATTACCGTGTGACCGGCGACGAAAAGTACCGCACCGCCGTTGTCAACATCGGAAAGCGTGTGCTTGAGACCGATTTCACGGTCATCGGAAGCGGCGGATGCACCGGGGAGCAGTTTGACCATTCTTTCGTGCGGCAGGCGAACACCACAAACAGCCGCGTCAAGCAGGAGACCTGCGTGACGGTCACATACATGAAATTCTTCCTTCAGCTTCTGCTTGTGACCGGCGACCCGGTATACGCTGACGCTTTTGAAAGAGCATATTACAATGCCTACGAGGGTGCTCTCAACACCGGGTGGGCATTCGATGCCGACGACACAAGAATATACGACACGTGGGTGAAGGAGCCCGTCCCGTTTGACAGCTACAGTCCGCTCACCGCCGGAAAGCGCGGAAACAACGTCGGCGGACTTATGAACATCTGCGGAGACAGGTATTACGGCTGCTGCGCCTGCATAGGCTCTGCCGGAATCGGTCTTGTGCCGGAGATGCAGGTGCTGACATATGAAAACGGGCTTGCGCTGAACCTTTTCCTGCCGGGAGAGGTCACGACCCGCACGCCGTCCGGAAACAGGGTGCGCATTGTCACAGAGACCGGCTATCCGGTGTCAGGGAAGGTGAAGCTCACGCTTTATCCCGTGGCGGCGGAGAAATTTGAGCTGTCGGTGAGAAATCCCGGCTGGAGCAGGAACACGTGTGTGTTGCTGAACGGCGAAAGCACCGATGCCGCTTCCGGCTACATCCGCATTTCACGCGAATGGAAGTCCGGAGACACCGTTGAGCTTGACCTTGATATGAGGATAAGAACCGAGCGCCCGACGCCCTACGGTCATCAGATACTTATGACCAAGGTCGATTGGGGTCACAATTACATTCTTCCGGTATACGACGAGGAGGACCCGGCGGCAAAGTATCACATCGCGCTTCTCCGCGGTCCGGTCGTGCTTGCGCAGGACAGCCGCCTCGGAAGCGAGATCGACGGCGCGGTTCAGATCGCCGTTGACAGCGAGGGCTATGCGGAAGGGAGACTTACCGCGGACATCCCGTTCCCGCACGCCGTCGGTGCAGAGATCCTGCTCTCCGACGGAAGCTATATGAAAACCGTCGATTACGGCTCCGCAGGAAAACTGTGGACAAACAAGAGCCGTGTTGCGGCATGGATCCTGACAAAGGACTGCGCGGGAGAATAAGACTTAATCTTAATAAACGCACAGCAAAGGGCTGTTAAAAAACCGGTGTTTTTTAACAGCCCTCAAAATTTCCGGTACGGTGCAAAAGTCTTTTGCCCATATAAATCCGGAGCGGCTCATGCCATGGTTTCAAGCATTTTCAGAGTAACCTCATAGTCTGTCGGCAAACCGTTCTCAAACCTCCGGCTCTCCTCCGACATATATTCCGCCATGCGGTGCACCTCGTTGCCGAGAGAACCGGCGACGTGCGGAGAGAGAAACACGTTTTTCATGTTATAAAACGGCGAGTCAGCAGCCGGCGGTTCCGGTTCGGTTACGTCAAGCACTGCCGCACGCGTCGGAACCTCTGTCAGCGCCTTTATAAGATCATTTTCGACCACCTGTGCGCCGCGCCCGGTGTTTATAAAGGTCGCGCAGGGCTTCATCAGCGAGAACAGGTCGTAATTCAGCATCCCGACCGTCTGCGGGTTGTTGGCGAGATGGTTTGAGATCACATCGCTACCGGAAAACAGTGTCGGAAGGTCACAGAGGGTCACTCCAAGCTCCTTCGCCTTCTCTTCCGGAAGAAACGGATCGAAAACAAGGATATTTATATGCTCAAGCACGGCGCGGATACGCTCAATCACCATTTTTCCTATCATCCCGGCACCGATTATTCCGACGGTTGCATCATAGTTGCCGGGAAGCCCGTAGATATCCGGGCGGTTATCCCAGAGCGGACCGCTGCCCGGCGTGTGAAGGCGGCGGTAATAGCCGGTATTGGCAAGTATGATCTGCGCAAGAGTATATTCCGCGACGGGAACTCCGTTCGCCGCCCATGCGCTGAATACCTTTATTCCCTGATTCAGAAACTCCCGCGCAAAATCCTGAACCGACCCGGCGGCATAGAACACCGCCTCGGCTTTCGGGAAATACCGCCTCACCTCATCCTCCGTAAAGACCGGCATTGCCCATGTCGAGAAGAGATATTCCGCCTCCGAAGCCGATTCCGGAGCTTCGGCAAGCATTTCCTTTGACAGAACCCTGCCGCCGCAGACAAATTCGTAACGCGCCGCAAGCTCCTCCTTTGTTTTTTCGGAATAGACCCAGTCAACAACGTTTTGCTGACCGAGATACACTGATTTTTTCATATACCGCATATCCCCCTTTATCATAGTTCCTGTTATGCCACGGGATTGATGTTAACCCATGTCCGACGGCTTACGCGCCCGGCTCCCGGCGCGCAAGAAACAGCATTCTTTTTGCCGGAACCTCAAAACGTTTGCCGCAGTCTCCGGTCTCACGGTTCTGCCACAGGTCGCGCGTTTCAAGCATATACGGTTCGTCCGCCATATTCGACACAACAATATAATCCCCGGTGTTGGTAAACTGCGTAATATACACCGTCTCCGGGATCGGTGAAAGAACCGCGGCGGTTTCACGGATTTCCATATGAACCACCGATTCATCTTCAACCATCGGCTTATACAGACGAAGGTAACGGCTCCACACGGTATACTCGTCGGGATCATCGGGAATCTGCGACCATTCGCTGTAAACATAAGGACCGTCGGGGTGCTTTTCGGCATAATCGCGCACCCGCCTGAAGTACTGATACAGGCGGTCCCGATCAGTCGTTTTATACTGCTTTACTCCCGGCACATCAATGCATTTTCCCATTGTCGGACGGCCGTGCGTGAGAAGAGGAAACTGAACGAACGGAATTGTCATGGCAAAAAACAGCTCCGGGTCAAACCGCTCCTGCCCGTGCTTTGTAAGTCTTGGCTTATCCGGGCACGGGACGACGTACGGCTCATACATTTTTCCTTTTCCGCAGTCGACCGAATACTCTCCTTCGCCGATCCAGAGATAATCATAGTATTTACCTCGGACAAATCCGCGCGTATTGCCGCCGACGTGCAGTTTATAGATGCCGCCTCTGTCCTTTACTCCGCTGTATATCATATGTATCAGGTCTTCCGCTTCCGGATCATAGCAATCGACAGGTTCAATATCGCAGTTGCGTCGGTTTTCCGGTACGGAAAGCATACGGCTCAGATCCCAGTCGTATCCCCAGTCATTATAGATTCCGTCAAAATCATATGTATCAAGAATCCCGAAGGTTTTGGGGAGTATAAAATCCCGCCAGTACTCGCTCCCCGCCCATCCGAGACGGTACTTATAGTGCATATCCACACAGCCGTTGAAGCTGCGGGAAAAACGCTCCTGATAGTATTTTGAGCCCTCATGTATGTAGCTTGAGGAACAATAAGGAATGATCTTCAACCCGAAATTATGACACAGGTCGATAAAACGGTTCATTCCTTCATGGTCGCAGCTGTGCCATTTATCGGATCCGTATTTTTCGATGGTGTCGTTCCATTCCTCATGCACCTGTATCAGTCCGACACCGTTCTCGGCATAAGACTTAAGAAGCTTATAATCATATTCCGTGGGGGTGATACTCATAAGAGCCGGATAATCACCGAGATAATATGTCACCTGCCCGGGAAGATAATCGTGAATGCGCCAGTCCCGGGTACACTTTTTTGTGTCTTCGGTTACACGGCGAAGATTTTCTATCCTTGCGCGGTGCTGTTCAAGTGTCAGTTGTTTCATGGTATTGCTCCCGGTATAATCAAGTTGTTTGCCCGTGCAATCCGGTCAATGCCCGCGTCAGTCTCCGAGGCATTGATGCAGAAAGATGCACATGTGTATAAATATGATACCATGCCTGACCGCAGAAGTAAATAGAAAAACACATTTAAATCGGCAACTTTTCTCTTTTTGTTGCCGTTTTGTCCGGCAGGTATGGTTGATTTTTTCCTCGGATTATATTATAATAGATACGACCGCAACAAAAAACGGAGATCATGCCGACATGAAACGAGCCGATTCAATATTCAGCGAACTGCAAAGCACCATACCGGCTGGAGAATACGGTCCTTCCGGAAGTACCTTTATAACCGTGAGAGAACTTGCGCGGAAATATTCCTGCTCTCTTCACTGCGCGCTTGACGTTTTCGACAGGCTTCTTGACGGGTGCCTCATCCTCAGCATCGGAAAGCGCAGCTATGTGACAACCGGACCGTGCGGCAGCCGGACTCCCCTCGGAAAGTTTTTGTCGGAAAGTCAGCGTGATATGCTCGGAATACTGCTTCAGGACAGCAGCAATCCGTTTTTCGGATCTCTCATCAGACATCTTTACTCCGTTGCCGCGGGAAATCGGTATCAGCTGATCGTTTCCTGCACCGGCGGCTCTCCGGAGCGGGAAAGGGAGATACTTGATCTGTTTCTGAAGCTGGGATGCAGAGGAGTGTTCAGCTGTGTTCCGGTTTCAAAGCAGCAGGAGCCTCTCTTCCGGAACTATCCCCTTCCCCTCGTGACGCTTGCCGAGGAATCGCACCTGCCGAATACCGATGTGATACTTGTCAACAACTACACGGCGGGGAGGCAGATAGCAAAGCATCTCATGAAGTGCGGCTGCCGTTCCTTTGCCTATGTCACCGAGGCGGACTATATCGAATCCGACCGGCGCTTAAAGGGCTTCCGCGATTATCTGCACGAAAACGGCTCGGAGCTTAACGACGAAAACATCTTCGTCGTAACGCAGCCGGACAGCGGCATAATTTCGCGGGAGATCGGGTGGTTCACAACGAACCTGCTGAACCGGACAAGACAGCTCAGCACTCCATTGCCGCTCGGCATTTTCTGCGTACACGACCTGCTTGCGGTCGAAACGTCGCGTGCCGTCAAGAGGTACCGTCCGGCAAAATATAAGCCGTTCTGTATTCCGGACGATGTAATGATAGCCGGGTTTGACGATCTTCCGATCGCCGCTGCGGTCACGCCGACGCTGACGACCGTCTCCTACCGGTATTCCGCGATGGCAGAGACCGCCTTCGGGGTTATGACCGACTACATTACAAATCCCGACCATGTTCCGAAGCAGTATGAAATAAGCTCATCACTCATAATCCGCGAAAGCACATCGCAGAGCAGTGTTTTCTCAAATATCACCGGAATAAACGGGTAATGGCGTCAGATTCCGCCTTGTGTTTTCAGTTTGTCAGAGCGGCAGCTTTGCCTGCAGCCTTTTTTACGTTTATTGGTTACTCTGACGGATTCAGACCTGCTTTTTGCGCTTCAGCAAAATGCAGCCCATGCCTGCAAGCAAGCCGGCAAGCGACACGCCGGCAACTCCTGCCGCGGCTCCCGCCAGGGTTTTCAGTGCCTGCACCTCTTCTTTGCTGACGGGAATGCTTCCTGCCTTGTGCGTACTGCCGTCCGTGAACGTTACGGTAATGTTGCCGTCTTTATCGACCGTCACGGCAGAAATGCCGACACCGTCTTTTCCGTCGCGGCCGTCAGAACCTTGATGCCGTCTTTACCGGCTTCTCCGGCAGCACCCCTCAGCTCGTCAAGAGCCACAAGGTCGTGCCAGTCGGTTTCGCCACTGTATTTCCACTGGATCGCCGTGCCGTTGTTCCGCACCTCCGGCAGTGCGGGTTCGTTTTTTGCCGCCTTGCCGCATCCTGCAAACAGGATGCAAAGTGCCGAAAGTGTACCTGCGAGTAGTTTTTTCTTGATTTCATATTCGTTCCTCCGCCTCGGAATTGTTGTTGCGGCGGATTTTCGCACCGCTGCCCACGCCGTGAATGGACAACGACTGACCGGCTTATGCTTGGTTTGCTTTGTATTTATCCACAAACAGGGCAACTCCCTGCTTTATGACCTCCATCTGGGTTTTCAGGTAGTATTCGTCCTCAAACATCGCGTAGTGAACGCAGGCGCGGACGAATATTAAGATCAGCGGCGTGATTACCGTGTACGGGATGCCGATCTTCGGCTCCAGCCGCTTGGCATACTCGGTATAGCGCTCGTTGACGCCCTCAAAAAACTTCTTGCCGTGCTCTATATATTTCGGGTGTGTGTATACCTGATACATCAGCCGATACTTCTTGCCGTGCTCCCGTGCCGTCCAATACGGGACCTCCATCACAAACCTGACAACATCCTTCGGGTCGGTGGGTGCCTTCTCCATGAACTCGTCCTCGACCTTTTCCATACAGTAGGCTGTGGACTGAATTATCAGATCGTCAAGATTATCAAAATACAGATAGAGATTTCCGGGGGTACATCCGCACGCCCTTGCCAATGCCTTCATGCCGGTTCCGGTCAATCCGTTTTCGGCATAGCATTCAAAGCATTTCTCCATCCATTCCGCCTTTTTTGCGTTGTGCTGTTCCTGTCTCAGTCCTGTCACAGTTATTTTCTCCTTTATAACAATGAACATTCATTCATATTGACATTATATCACAGCCGGGAACAAAAAGCAATAGAAAATTATCTTTTCCGGGCAGAAAAACAAAGGCGGTATAATTGATTTCCCGGCTTTTTTCCCGACCGGACAGCAGGGCATTTTCCGCCCGAAAAATTCCTCCGGAAAATTTTCCGAAATGGGTTGACATCCTCGGAAAAATGTAGTATTATACCCAGAGCAAAAATCAACCGGGCTGAAATGTCCGGAAAACCGCGACTGTAAGGTGCCATCCCCGGCGCCCCAAAGGAGATGATTTTCATGTTACCGCTCGAAACACCGACCCCGGAAATACTTTCGGCAATGAAGGAAAAGGGTATTTCCGAAGACTCAGTTTACGCGCTCGTCTCTCTTGACCTGCACGTTGACGGAAACTACGGCGAAAGCTGGCTCATCGCGGACAGAGAAAGCATGACCCTTCACTGCTTCTCGTCCCACGGTCACGTCTCCGAGGATGAAAAATATCCGCGCGACAAAAAAACTCCCCCTGCCGTGTTCGATTATCACACCGCTTACGACATGAGGGAATGCTGCGGCTGGTATGTTGACAACTTCGTTTCGTCAAACCGGTTCCTTGCAAGGAAGGGGGCACCGTTCGTCCCCGATCCGGAGCTTGACGAAAAAGAGAACCGCGAGCGCGAGACGGCTTACGGCAGCAGCCTTGAGACATTTGTCATCGCATTCTGTACCAACGCAAAGAAAAAGCGCCTTTTCGCCTTCATCGACATCATAGAAAGGCTTCAGCAGGGCGAGATACTGAATGACGACGACCCGCTTTTCGATCAGTTCAACCTGAAATGCCCCAAGTGCGGCAGGGTATACAAGGATCAGGAGCGGAAAATATGCGAGTACTGCTCGAACAACTCGGCGGTATTCAGAAGGCTCATCGGCTACTGTGCCGACTACAAGGGGCTTATGATCACGGTGATCGTCTGTATGCTCCTGACCTCCGGGATATCGCTCATTACGCCGATCCTCAACGGTAAGGTGCTGTTCGACCAGGTCATAACCCCGCCGAACGCCGACGGGACGCTGGGACAGCTGCACGGGCGCGGATGGGTCTTCGGCGTTGTCGGGATCATCTTCGGCACGGCACTGCTGTCGCTGCTTATAAACATAATACAGAACCGGGCGAACCACAGGCTCTCAGCCCGCGTCACGCAGAGAATGAAGATGGACGTCTTCACCGCGCTTCAGACAATGTCGCTGTCGTACTTCAGCAAAAATCCGACGGGGCGTCTTGTCCACCACGTCAACAACGATGCGGCAAAGGTGCGGCAGTTCTTCATCGACGGCGTGCCGAACCTTGTGATAAACTCGCTCAATTTCATCGGGCTTACGGTACTGCTTTTCGGGATGAACGCAAAGCTGACGCTTATCGTCTTTATCCCGGTGCCGATAATCGTTCTGATCTTCCGGTTTGCTCTCCCCAGACTGTGGAATTCCTTTACGAAGCAGTGGAAGAGGAACGCAGACCTGAATTCCATGCTGAACGACTCACTGTCCGGTGTGCGGGTGGTCAAGGCATTCGCCAAGGAGACCGACGAGACGCACAGGTTCCGTTTCTTCACGCAGAGATGCATGGACACGTCGCTTGTCTGCAATAAAATCCATCTGTCGATATTCCCGGTCATTTCCCTGCTCATTGCCATGTCGAGCAAGGCGATATGGGGCTTCGGCGGCATTGAGGTCATGGGAAACCGCATGACCTACGGTGAATTCACCACATATTTCGGATATCTCGGAATGATATTCGGACCGCTTAATTTCTTCACCAACTTCACCAACCTCATGACCGACGTCATAAACTCGGCTCAGAGAATGTTCGGGATAATGGACACGGTGCCGGAGATATGTGACTCCCCCGACGCAGTGACGATCGATCCCCTCCGCGGCGAGGTGGAGTTCAGGCGCGTATGCTTCCACTATGCCCCCAACCGCCCGATACTGAAGGATGTCAGCTTTAAGATAGAAGCCGGTCAGCACGTCGGGCTTGTCGGTCACACCGGCTCCGGAAAGAGCACCATCGCAAACCTGATAACCCGGCTTTACGACGTCATCTCCGGTTCGGTCCTCATCGACGGGGTCAACGTCAAGGAGCTTTCGTCGGAGTCGCTGAGAAAGGGCATCGCCATAGTCTCGCAGGAGATATTCCTCTTCCGCGGGACGATAGCCGACAACATCCGGTACGCAAAGCCGGATGCCACCATCGGAGAGGTCATGGAGGCGGCAAAGGCGGCAAACGCCCATGACTTCATAATGTCGCTGCCTGACGGCTACGAAACTGTCGTCGGGATCGGAAGCCGGTCGCTCTCCGGCGGCGAAAAGCAGAGGATATCGATAGCCCGCGCGCTGCTGCTCGACCCGCCGATACTCATTCTTGACGAGGCGACGGCGGCAATGGACACCGAAACCGAGCGGCAGATACAGTACGCTCTCGAGCGCCTCGGAAAAGGACGCACGACAATCTCAATAGCCCACCGTCTCTCCACCCTCCGCGACTGCGACTTCCTTATGGTCGTTGACAACGGCTGCGTGACCGAGATGGGAACCCACAGCGAGCTTATCGAAAAGCACGGGACATATTACCGGCTTTACAGGCTCCAGGCAGAATCGATGAAGCGCGTGCTTCAGGGAATGTAAAGGAGGATCGACATGGAAAACCTTAAAACCGAAAAGAAAAAAGACGAACTTCTTGACGACGACATCCCCGCACTTGACGACAGACGCGAATCGGTGCCGCTTACGCAGGACAACGCGGTGTTCACGAAATCGGCGGGCGGACTTATCTCCCTTGACCTTACGCATGAGGACGGGGAGCACGAGCTTTTCGAGCGCGTTGCCGTTTTCCGCGCCTTCCCGATAACCGCACCCGACGAATTCCTGTCGGTAAGAGAGGTCAGCGTCATAAAGAACGAGCGCGGTCAGGAGATCGGCATGATAAGATATATGTCCGACTTCGACGAGGCGACCCAGCACCTCTTTCTTGAGGAGCTTGACAGGCGGTACTTCACCCCGGAAATAAAGAAGATAAACTCCGTGAAGGAAAAGTTCGGCTATTCCTACTGGGACTGCGACACAACGGCGGGACACACCGTTTTCGTGCTGAACAACCCCTTCAGCAACATAAGAACGCTTATCGACGGCAGGGTGTTCATCAACGACATCGACGGAAACTGCTTCTCCGTCCCCGAGCCGAAAAAGCTCGATCCCGCAAGCTACCGGAAGATCGAGATATACCTCTGACGGCGGAAAAAGCCGAAAGGAAAAGCCATGAAACTTATGTACGGGCTTCCCGACGCCGACAGGCACGCGCTTGAGGCGGTATGCGGAAGCGAAAAGCTCATGTACTGTGTTCCGTTCAACATAGAGGGCGACAGGTTCGTCCGGGGTTATCTTGCGATAACCGACAAAAGGATATACAAGCTCCTTGACGGCGAGGTGCTTCTGACCGTTAACATCGAGGGCTCCGACGATTTCCGGGTGGAGGTCATGTACGGCAGCTGCGGCTTCTATGTCCGCACCGACGGAGTGTCGCGCCTTGTCTGCCGGTTCATCTCGGGCAGAAACCTTGCAAGATACTCGGTGATAGTCCGCGCCTGCGAGATACTTGCCGAGACGCACAATACCACCCCGGTCACAAACGACCTTCCGGAGCGTTTCTGCCCGAAATGCGGCAGACCCTACGTCAACAACACCACGATATGCCCGTACTGCATGGACAGGCTCGAGGTCTACCGCAAAATGTTCGCCATGACAAGGGGACTGCGGCTGATGATGTGCTTCCCCTTCATCGTCGCGGTGTTCAGCGTCGTTTTCTCGTTCGTTGTCCCGTGGATAGAGGGTCAGGCGGTCAACAACTACCTTGAGCCGCTTTCCGGAACGGAGCGCGGAACGATGCACGGGTTCATACTCATCGTTCTCGCGATAGTATCGATCGACCTGTTCCAGCGCGCTCTCGGCGTCATGCAGTCGCGGCTGTCGGCGGTCTCCGGCAACCGGTTCATAATGATGCTGAAGAACATTCTGTACGAAAAGCTGGAAAGCCTGTCGCTCTCGTCGCTCCAGAGACGCTCCACCGGCGACCTCATGGGACGCGTCAACAGCGACACCGCGGTGATGCAGGATTTCGTCACAAACCAGCTTCCGAACATATTCGTTCAGGGTGTGTCGTTCATCGTTGCGATGATCGTCATGCTGGCGATAAACCCGCTCATGTGCCTGTTCATTTTCGTCCCGGTGCCCTTCTCGGTATTTCTGATAAAGAAATTCTGGGCGACGATGGACATGAAGAACCGGCGCGGATGGAACCTTGAGAGCAAGGTCAACCGCCAGCTTCAGGATATCTTCAGCGGGATCCGGGTCGTGAAGTGCTTCGGACAGGAAAAGCGCGAGATCGAGCGCTTCCGCCAGAGCAGTCTGAAGAGCGCAAAGCAGACCGAGCAGAACGAAAGACTGTTCGATACCTTCTTCCCGCTCGTCACCTTCGCGATACGCCTCGGAAGCTATCTGATACTGCTCTACGGCAACCTGCTCCTGTTCGACGGAGCAATGAAGCTCGGAACGCTTCACCAGATAAACGCTTATGCAAACATCGTTTACGCGCCGCTTGTCTGGATGACCTCGGTTCCGAGGAGCATTTCGCGGTTCCTCACCTCGGCAAGCAAGGTATTTGAGATACTTGAGGAGACTCCGGAGGTCGGCGACATCGGCCTGCCCATCGACATCCGCATCGAGGGCGAGATCAACGTGAAAAACGTGACCTTCGGCTATGAAAGCTACAATCCCGTCCTCTCAAACGTCTCGGCTGACATAAAGCCGGGCGAGATGATCGGCATCGTCGGTCATTCCGGCTCGGGAAAAACGACGCTTATCAACCTGATAATGCGCCTTTACGACGTGAACACCGGAGCTATCGAGATCGACGGCGTGAATATCAAGGATATTTCGCAGGAGGCGCTCCGCTCGCAGATGGGCGTCGTGCTTCAGGAAACGTTCCTGTTCGCCGGAACGATACGCGACAACATCGCATATGCCTGCCCGAATGCCACCGACGAAATGGTGATAGAGGCGGCAAAAACCGCGAACGCGCACGATTTCATCATGGATCTGCCGCAGGGCTACAATACCGCGGTCGGCGCGGGCGGTCATTCCCTCTCCGGCGGCGAAAAACAGCGGATAGCCATTGCCCGCGCAATAATCCACAACCCGAAGATACTCATCCTTGACGAGGCAACGGCGGCTCTTGACACCGAAACGGAAAAGCTGATTCAGGACGCGCTGAAAAAGCTGGTCAGAAACCGCACAACCCTTGCGATCGCCCACAGGCTTTCCACCCTCCGCAACGCGGACAGACTGCTTGTCCTTGACCACGGAAAGGTCGCCGAGTTCGGAACCCACTCCGAGCTTCTGGAAAACCGCGGCATTTACTACAAGCTCGTTATGGCTCAGCAAAAGCTCGGCGCGATGCCGAAGGAGGCGGAAAAGAAGCTCCCGGAAGCTCTGCCTGCGGCTGAGGGATAAAGCACCGGAAACTCAATATTACCTTCCCCGACGGTGAAAAAACGCCTTCGGGGAAGGTTTTTTTGTAAACATTCCGTGAATCAGGGAACTTTCAGACGCTTTTTTCGGTCATATATATCGGAAAGCATGAAATAATCGTCTTGTGAAAGCACCCAAAAGCTCTTTTTAGTCATATCGCACAAAATTCCGACTGAATTTTTGTCAAATACGACAATTGACACCGAAAAACAGTATGGTATATTCATAATGTAAGAATATCTTCGCAAAACGGGCATACAGGGAGGTGAAATCTAAGCCCGCGGTACAAAAAAACGGCAGACTACAGACAGGGGAGTACAACAGCTTCAGAAAGGCAGATAGAGTGTCAGGAGATCAACGAAAAGGTCAACTGTCTGTGGCGGCTTGAATATCAGAACAACGGCTACTATGCCATCAGGCAAGACTCCTCCGGATACTATGTGACCAGCACAAGCGGCGCGGCAAAGCTCGGTGCAAAAGCGTCCGGCGGGTTTACAAACCATCTCACCCGCCCCGACAGTCCGGTGCTGTCCGGGGCGGGAACGGTTTTATTATGCGCCCCGTTCTGTGTGCGTTTTTGATTGAGGAAATCAAAAAAATTTCCCTTCCCCCTTGACACCCCCCTTGAATCCGTGTATAATATATGTTAACGTCATAATTATGCCAAAGAAAAGGAGTGACTGAAAATGGTAAGAACATATCAGCCGAAGAAGCTTCAGAGATCCAAGGAGCACGGCTTTATGAAGAGAATGAGCACTGCCAACGGAAGAAAGGTGCTCAAGAGAAGACGCGCCAAGGGAAGAGCAAGACTTACCCACTGACAGTCTGCCGCGCCCGCTTTTGCGGCAGGCGGTTGTCATGTCCCGGTGAGGGATTATTTTTGTGAAAGAGTTTGCGATAAAAGAAAACCACCTTTTTGTCAAGGCATATACCAAGGGAATGCGGTTCTCCGGTAAAACCGTAACGGTTTATGTCCTGCGTGACTACAAGGCGGCGAAGCTGAAAAAAGAGAACCCGCAGAAGAAGTACCTCAACCGCATCGGCTTCACGGCAACGACAAAGCTCGGCAACGCCGTAACGAGAAACCGCTGTAAGAGAATAATGCGGGCGGCTTATCGCGGCATCCTGTCGGAGCGCAGTCTCAGAACAGGAAACCTTATCGTGATTTCCGCACGCGGACAGGCTGTCGGCGCGACCTCGGAAGAGGTGAAACGCGACCTTGTCGCTGCGTTCGGAAAGCTCGGGCTTTTCGTCTGAGGTCTGCTCTGATTTTTCCGGAAAAACAACCGACAGGGCTGCGGCACAAAGTGCTGTGGCCTTTTTCGGTAAAACCGATATACGAAGACTGAACCCAACCTTTTGCCAGATCTCTTTTTGACAAAAGTTCTTGGAAATCCAAAAACCTTCTTTCAAGAAGGTTTTTG